>CEPX01022012.1_pt1 | contig 69561 bp, 66 predicted proteins | sample 361361 | NCBI WGS metagenome assembly CEPX01 (sample SAMEA2619974, study PRJEB7988) | marine metagenome | biome: marine biome (ENVO:00000447); feature: mesopelagic zone (ENVO:00000213) & marine oxygen minimum zone (ENVO:01000065); material: "saline water (ENVO:00002010), including plankton...
TGCTTCTCCTTATATAGATATTGTGAATTCTTGGAATATGGTAGCAGACGGCGTGGTTCCTTCTCAAGAAGATAGTTTAATTAGTAATGACGATAACAAATCTACTGGTATCCACTCTGGGCAGCTTAGAGCAGAGGGTGTTATTCCAACTTCTTTCGAACATGCTTTTTCTATAGAGTTTTGGATCAAAACTCCACCTACACTTACTTCTGCGCAGATTTTTACTATCAACAACGGCTGGTTTAGGCTTTCGAGTTCAGACCCAACAAGATTTGAGTGGACATCCAGTGCTGGAGCCACTGTGTTAGGTCCTTCTGGATTTGTGCAACCCAATACTATTTATCATGTAGTTGCCGTTAGAGAAAGAGATGGTTCGTGTAACTCAACATCTACACTTTATATTAATGGAGTACCGCATGCTTCTCCTAAGATAAACTTGAATTGTGATCCTATTCATCATGCTACGTTTCTTTTGCTTCCTTTTTATAATTCTGAAACGATAATTTATGATGAATTGGGAATTTATCACACGGCGTTAGATGCCAACCAAGTCTCTAATCATTATTTTGCCGCTTTTCAAGATACCGCAACAGGTTCTGGTATTCCTGGTACAGGAGCGGAATATGGTGGCACTTCCTTGGGTGGTAAATGGTACTATTCCCATAATATGCCAGGGACAAGATGGTTTGACACGGTAGATAACACTAAGGGTTGGACAACTGATTTTAATTTGAAAGTAAATGAGGTTGTTAATACAGATTGGGTGCTAGACAAAGAGCAACAAAAAGGTGCGGGTTTGTATGTAAATGACGGAACCCACAGAGAATCTATAAACTTTTTAACGCAAGAAGTTAATTTCTTCCATGCAGATAAAAAAGTAACTTATGATACTACTTCTGAAACAGATTACAGATTAATAGGTAAGGGAGATAATTTAAGATTATTTGCCAAAAAGACTGATGAAGATAATTTTTCTGAGATAGCCAACACTACTTTTCCTCAAAAAGCCAATGATAGTGGTAATGGGTTTAAACCATCTGTGTTTGAGGACGCTAATGGGGTTGTACATGCTGCTTGGTTTGATGACGGAAACACAACAGGACAAATTTACTATTCTTATTTTATTAGTGGTTTATGGTCTACACCAGAATTGGTAGTAAGTGAAAATGTTGGTGCTCAAAATCCAGATATATTGGTAGATAACGATAATAATGTTTATATTATTTATGAATCAAAGGTGACAGAAGATACTTCTATAGGGCTTATTTATAAAAATAGTATTGGTTGGGGACAACCTCATTTTGTTGATGTCGCAGATGATAGGGCGAAGATACCCAAAGCTACTTTGGATAGCCAGTTTAATGTATTCGTGGTTTGGGAAGATCATAGACAAGTACATCCTGAAATTTATATATCCAAGTTTTCTAAAACACTTCAACGCTTTGAGGGGGCAACAAGACTAACGACAACTGAGTATGGTGCTTTTAACCCTTCTGTTTCTTCTTATCTTGATGATATTTTTATTAGTTATACAAAAAGAGATTCTAGCGAGAATACCTCTATAGAGTTAACAAAATATTTTGCTTTGACAGGGGAGTTCACGGATAGTGTCCCTGTTTCTACTACAAACGAGTTGGTGGATTTTTCTGCTGATTATTCAGATGTTTTAGTTAACGTCGCTGGTAAGGTTTTTGTTGTATGGCATTCTAGAGTAACAGGCAGGTTTGAGATATATTTAGCAAGATTTACTATTGATATGACCAGGGCACTAGGGAATACGACTGTAACTAGTAGTAGAGGAGGAGCAATGTATCCGGTTCTATCAGAGCACCAGGTGTCCTCTGATGTTTATATAGTTTGGCAAGATTTTAAAACAGGGGAGTTTACAGAATTTGATCCTCTTGACCTCAGAAGAGTAAGTACTGAATATGAGGATATTATTGTTGAGGATGAATATATAGCAATTGAAGAGGGGGAGAAACCTTTAGACGGTACTATTTATATAGCTTTATATAGCAATTTAACAGATACTCTTTTATCAAGTTATCAGGAGTCTTTCGATGTTGTTCTTAATTTTCCGTTAGATGACAGGTCTGGTTTTCGCCCTGCTGTTCCTCCGTTTTTTGCCGGTGAGCTGCCTGTTGTTTATGAATCTCCTTTTTCTGATGTTTCTGATTTTGTTCCAGTAACTAACTTTTTTAATCAAATAAGAGCAGCGTTTTATAATTTGTCTAGGTCCAGCCCGTTATATGATGTTTTAAACGGAGTAGCTCGTGTTGTGGATCCATCATTTGACACTACTGACAGAGATTTTGAGATTACAGGAAAAGAGTTAAAAAAAGAAATAAGATTTGGTGATTTTTCTGACTCTATTAATTCTAGTATGTTATTTAAGAATTTTAAATATTATACTAACGATGCCGTAGAGCCATTTAGTATTACAGAGGTTAATGCTGATAATTTCCCTGTGACAGAGCTAACTTCTCACGATGCATCCATTAACAATTATGGTGATGTGTGGATAGTGGGGACTTGCGGATTATTATATTATATAAATAACCGGAACAGGTTGGTGTTGTTACAGGAAACAGAAGACGCAGAATTAAAGGGGCCAATTGGAAATATAAAAGCAATTACTTTCGATAAATACGGCTACATGTATGTTGGAAATAGCGAGGGTGTATATGTTAGCACAGAACATGTTAATGGTTTTATTCCTACAGGGGCAGCTGTCTCTAACGTGACTTCTTTATGTTTTGACAAGAACAATAATTTATACGTTGGAACAGGAGAAGTTTTAATGGACGGTGGGGCAAAAGGTACTTTTTCTATTTTTAGTGTTAAAGATAATAATTCAATTGATTCCAGTAATCCTGTTATATTGAACAGGTTAAAAACAAGTGACGTTAATGCTTCTAATGATGATGCTTATGACTCTAATTTGCCAACTGAATTTATAACCTCTATTCAAATTGATGATAACAACATTATTTGGGTAAGTACTTATAATGGATTATTTAGGATATTCAGAAACCAAGTTTTGAAATTTGACACTTCTACAGGATTTCCATCCAACAGAATTAATGATATAGCCATAAGGAATACAGCAATCCGTTATTTGGCTACTACGAATGGTGTTGTTAAGATGGTTGGTTCTAATGTAGATGATCTTATTAGGGCAGATGATGATAGGATTTGGAATAGTAATATAAAATGTGTTTTATGGCAAGATCCGAACATATTATGGGCAGGTACGTTGTCTAAAGTAAATCAAATTATTGTAGATGATGTAGATAGAGCATACAGCACTTCTATTTATGAACCAAATGCTTCTGCCTCTTTTGAAAAAAATGATATGAGAACATATTATATAATTAATGACGATCCTAATCAAGTGATTGAAGATACTGACATAGTTGAAGCTAGAATAAATGGAAATTTATTATCAAGTGAGTCTTTTTCTATCGGGTACGATAGGGATGCTCAACAAAAAATTATTAGATTTAAGACTCCTTTAAACAACGACGACATTGTTGAGATTGTTGTAAGAAAAGACCTGGTACTAAGAACAGATTTCAAACAATCTCCGCAAGAAAAAAGTATTGCTGGAAACAGGCTGCTGAGAGTAAAAGATTTAGCAGTAGCTGATCCTTTGTTGTACGTGGTCACAGAGGGTAGTGAAAATGAAGTTAAAGTCAATGACTCTGATAATAGATTGCCTTTTGACAAAGTTCATTTAGACACTACTCCACCTAAAGGAGTTATAAAACTGGGGGATCAGGTGGATAGAAGCCTTGTTGAAGTAGGTATTGATATTACTTCTCCAGGGCTTGGCGATGGTGATGATGGCTCTGGGGTAGATAGAATGATAGTTTCTAATTATGCCAACTTTACAACAGATGGATCAGCGGCTATAGATCCTATTTTGTTTTCGCCTACTTTGACTCATGATTTGGGACTAACTTTAGAGGATATTTCTGTTATATTGAACTTTACTTCATCTACTGGGTTGGGTTCAACGATACGGTATTTTCCAGAAATTAATCAATTGTATGCTGGCACTTCTAGCCCGGCAAAATTACTTAGGTTTGATTTCTCTAAACAAGAATGGGAGGAGTTGGTTTCTTATAGTGATGGAGAGTTTGTAGACTTTATAACTCGTTACAATAATCTTCTTATTGTTAGTGTTGGCCACTCTTCTAATATAGCTAGAATATATGTTTATGAAATACTGTTTTCTGGCGACGTGTTTGACCAGTTAACTTTAGTAGACACTCTTCCAATTTTGGAATCTAGAGCACTTACTTTCCAAGAATTCAACAATATTTTATATATTGGTTCTGGATTAGGAGATGGGGATGCATACGGACTAAGTTCTGGCAATAATGGAGGAAAAGTGTATTCGTATGACGGTTTTATTATAAACGAGATTGTTGCTGGTTTAGATGAAAATGTGTATGAACTTACTCGCTCTCCAGCTAGTTCTAACCTAATAGCCGCTACAGGTCCTTCAGGTTTTATTTATGAAGTTGATATAGGTAATGAGGGTTCTTTCATTATTTACAACGACACCGATGCCATCCTATCTGCAGAAGCCATTACAATAGGTAGCCAGGATCTAGTTTTCATTGGCAATAAAGGCAAGGGAACTGTAAAGAGATCAGAAAATCTTAGTAGTTCTTTTGATATGTCTCTAAGAACTGTTTCTGGTGATGTTAATTCTTTGAAAACGTTTAATGTTAATGACGAGAATGTATTATATGCGTCAGTGGGGAAAATACTTTATTATCTTTCTTCTGCGGGGTCTTGGGTTTGGAGATATACTCATGTCGAAGATATTAAAGATATAGCATTTAATTCTGCAACAAGTGATGTTTATGTTTTATCAGAAAACAGTGTAACCAAGTTGAACCCGTTGGTTTCTGAAAAATGTGTTTATTTAAAACTTATAGACAGGGCTGGAAACGAGACAGTTATAGACGACACTATTTCTAATTTAGATAATCCGTTGGTGGATTGTGTCACCATAGAAACGTTGAGGGACTTTATAAATGAAAATAAACTATTCGAGTTAGATTCGGCAGGTGATGTTGTGTTTAATTTAAGAGGAGACACGCCTTTTTATTCTGGGCAAAAAATAGATGAGGAGAAAGGAACGTTTATTAGCGAAGTGTTTGATGGTTCTGTGGATTTGGTGAAATGGGAATCAATTTCATGGAGAGCCACCGAATTAACAGGAACACAGGTTTTGCTATATATTAGGGTGTCAAGCTCCAAAAATGATATATTGTTAGAAGATTGGCAAGGGCCTTATACCAATGACCAGTCGGCAGCAGTTGATATTAGTTCTTTTTCTGGTCAATTTATACAATTTAAAGTAGACTTAATTAGTAATAAAAAAGATATCTCCCCCGCATTTCATAGTGCCAACATTGTGGCCGTTACCACAGAGGCTGTTCACTTTTTTACTACTAACTTTATATTACCAAGTAATATTACTAAGGGTATTTTAACCAGTAACAAACTTCTTCCCGTTTCAGCAGATGTTATATTTGCTTTAAATACTACTAATTCTGTTGATTTTTCTGATTATCAAATAATAGAGGAAAACAGGTTGTTTAATATGAATCAGACAGGGAAGAATTTAAGGGTAGGCATTAAGTTTATTAGTCCTAGCAGGGGAGATATTCTTCCTTCTTCCTTTGATGAATATGGTCCTTATGAGACAAGTCTTTTTGTAAATACTATTGATTTTTCTGTGTTTAATCGAACATCTTTGTCACAGAATTATCATTTCAAAGTTACTTTATACGAAGACTTTGACTTAACTATCCCACTGGCTTCCGTGTTCTCTCAAGACGAACAAAATGGATTTAGTGTTGATGGGGAGCCGCTGTCTTCTACTGGCGCGGTACTGTTACCCGATACTGAGGCTGAAGTTCTTTTTAATATTGCTGGAGTATTAAATGTTATATGCAATACGTTTTATTTTGTTAAGGTTGAGTCAACAGATGACAAGGGGTCTACTTTTGAAACAATATTATCGGGAAAAAGTTTTGTGTCCGGGTGTTCAAGCTCGTTTGTTGATATTGTTGATTTTGATTTTACTAATGATTACGCTAGGTCAAGTGATTTTCATTTTAGAATCAGGTTTTATGAAGATGTAGAAAGAACAAACTTATTTTTAACAGAATTTAGTGGAAATGATAGGTCTGGTTGGTTTGTGGATGATACTCAGATTACCGAAGCCGGTGCTCCTATGATTATGGGCAGTACGGCAAATATTGTCTTTAGACCAGATTTAACACAATTTGACGTAAACAAAATTTATTATTTAACGATAGACTCTTATGAGGGATTTGATTTTAATTTAGCGTCTAATTCGTTTACATTTCAGGCAAAAGATGTCCAAAATTCTATATATTGTGGCGGCTATTCAGATGTTCCTGTTGTAAAAAGTTTTGCTTTGATGTTCGAGTTGGAAAATAGTGAATTAGTAACCTTAAATATATAACACATGCCTTTAAAAACACCATATTATAATTTAGAGGCTTTTCTTTGGGGAGAGCCGTATTCTTCTACAGCAGACAGAAGAAGATTTACTACCGTTGACAATCAGTTGGGTTTTTTGTCTGATATGATTGGTGATGGCAGAATCTCTGGGTGGAGTGTTTCTGTTGAAGACCTTGCTACCAGAACCCTTTCTATCTCTTCTGGCATGGGGATAATTGGAAGAAAAGTTTTGTTATCTTTTGGCGAGTTCCAATTTCAGTTGTTGAACAATGTTACAGAATATGTTTATATGAGGGAGAAATTAGGACAAATAGGTGGGTTTAGCAATTTTTCTAATATGGCCAGCATAAAACATTCTGATGAAATCCCCCCTGGAAATCCTTTTAATTTAGTTGCCGTATCTAGTCTAATTACTTTTGAACAAATAACATTTCAGTGGGACGCTAATACAGAAGTTGATTTCAGTCACTATATAATTAAAAAATCAGCAGACGAGATATATGGTGGGTTTGAAGAAATAGCACAGACAACAGACACTATTTACACAGATTCTGGTCTATTACAAGACACAGAATACTCTTACCAGGTTGTTGCTGTTGATCTAAGTGGGAATGAGAGCAGGTCTATAGGAATAACAATATCTACTTTACCAGATTTAAGAATACCTGTTGCTCCTATATTTTTTCAACTATTTAATGGAGATCAAAGTATACAAGCTATTTGGGACAACTCTCCATCTGAAAATGTTGATTCTTATAAGTTGGATGTCGAAGAACTAGACGCTAACGGTAACACGGTATATTCTTTTTCTGTTCCCTCTATTGCGGAGCAACCCCTAGACTCTACTACCTATATAATAGAAGAGTTGAATAATAATATTGATTATAAAGTGACTTTATATGCTGTTAATATTAATGGAGTTTTATCGGCAGGGTTGGTTAAGTTTGCTCTTCCAGTATTTAGTCCTGGGGCAGGTGAAGTACATAATGTAGATATCTCTTTTTCTAGTAGCCAGTTCGAAGAAGTTGGCATAGAAGCAGATTTATCATGGGACTATTTGGACGAAGACGATCCTTACGAGGGTGTTCCTAATCTCTTTAGAATAACTTTTATTGAAAACGGCGACAGGCCATCTGAGCCTATTGATGTTTTGTCGGTTTCTGGCAGGTTCTCATACACCTCTACTATTCGTTTTCTTCCGTATTTAGATGAAAATAATGAACAAGTATTTGAATCTTTTAAAGAATATACTTCTTATATACTGGTTATCCAGACAGTGGATGTTGATGGCAATGTTAGCACAGGTATTATTAGAAGGATAAACAAAACACCTACTTTTGAAACGCTTCCTGCTGTTACGGATTTAAATACAACTAGAAATGTAGATGACAGTATAGCAGTTAACTGGAAAAATCCTTTTTCTCAGTTTTTTGATTATATCGAGCTAACAGTAACTGTTACAGATTTGGCAACTGGTGATGAAGTCGTTGCAGTTGACAACGTTAATATTGGGAAATCAACCACGCATACTGTGGCAAATAGCTTTTTCGGCAAAAATAAAAGATATAATTTTATATTTGTGCCTGTAGATATTTTTGGAGTTGCGGGAGAACCTTTATCTTCTGCCACTCAGTTTTTAGATCAGGACACAGAAAGAAAGCCAGAGCCTCCTCAGAATATTAGTACACTTTCTGCTGATGGAAGTATAAAGATACAATGGGTAGTTAATTATGAAGAGATAAGCAACATAGAGTTCTTTAAGATTTACAGAGCAGTTAATCAGATATTTGTTCCTTCAGAGGATTTCTCTTTGTTGGCAGTGATATCATCTTCTAGTGATTCTTTTATAGATTTTACAGCACAAAAAGATGTGACATATATTTATCTTGTTACATCTGTAGATTTTTTCGGAAACGAATCAGTTAATCCTGTAGCCGATGGGCTGATTCCAGGATTGTTACCTATAGCAACGATTAAAGACTCTTTTATTGTTACTGAACCAACGGGATTGCTTGTCTCTGGCAGTGGTCATGACGCAGTTTTAACTTGGGATAGTGAAGTATCTGATTTTGATGGTTATGAGATATATCGTTCTTCCGGAAATAATTATTCATTTGAGTTAGTGGGCTTTGTCCTTCCTACAGTGAATACTTTTACAGACAGCGACTCGATGTTGATCGATGGCATTACTTATTATTATTTGGTAAGAAAATATAGGAACGAGGTTAGCCCTTTTGTTACGTCTTCTACAGTTGCTCCATCTAACTCTATTATTTTAGCTTCTGTGATAACTTCTGACGCAGGTATTACTATAGACAACACTTTGGCTAGAGAGTTAGAGAATTTTGAAGATCCTATAATAGAAAAGACGCAGTTGAAGTTAGATGTCCATAAGCATATTGTTGAAGATGGGCTAGATAAAAGAATAGAACTTAGGGCAAGTTCTCTTGCGTCAGATTGGGAAACTTTTGATTTTAAAGTCTATACTACAGAAGAAGATATAACTGGTTCTTCTTCTTTTGTGCTTAGAATATCAGGAACAGTTAATGAGGCGTATTTCACTGACGCAAACAACACCAAAGATGTTATTTCTATCCGTCAAGCCCAGGCAGGAATCTCTCCTATTTTATTTGAAGTAGATGAGTCTGCTGGAACAATAACTTTTAGAGACCCTATTTATACTACTTGTGTTGAGCCAGAGCCTGATCCCTTAAACCCAGATGCGCCTCCAGTTTGTCCTGTTGTCCCATATTTGTCTGAGCCTTCTATAACGCTTGAGTTGGTAGAGTTGTCAGAAGTGGGCAACCTTTTACCTGCAAGCAAGGTTGAGAGCATTAGTGCTATACAAGTTACGAGTGGAGAGGTCAATACAGCGCAGTTGCCTTCTATTAAACATGAAGGGAGAATTAACGAAGATTTGTTTTCTTTACAAATTCCCATGACAACTATAGATAGTTATTTATATGAAATAGCCAACGTATTCCAAGATAGTGATAGGAACAAAATAGGAGATTCTACAACTTTCTATGATATTATACAGGTGGGAGATAGCGAAGCTGACGACCTATTGGCAGCGACAGCCAATGGTGTTTGGTTTAGTAGTGATTTTGGTAATACTTGGAATCACAGGATTTCTTTTGACGAACCTGTTAAAAGAATTTTCAGATCTTCAGATGATGTTTATTTTGCTATTACTGGTTATTTTGTGTACAAGAGTAATTCTTCTAATTTTTCTTCTTGGGAAAAAATGAGTGGTTTAGACTATGTTAAATCTATTAGAGATATAACCGAGGATTCCACAGGAAATATTTATATTTCTACAGATTTGGGTGTATTCAGGCTGAACGAGGATAAGCCTTTTCTTGAGGATACTTGGGAACAATTGGAAATATTTGGGACTACAAGCACAGACGCACATGGTCTCTTTTTTAACACTTTTGATGACAGGATTTTAGTGGGAAACGAATTGGGACTAGTGCAATCATTGGATGAAGGAAAAAGCTGGTTTTATGATGCGACTTTACCGGCTAATGTAAAAGTACAGAGATTCGTGAGTGAAGGTAATTTTATTTTTGCTTTAGTTGATGACTCTATATACAGAAAGCTAGAAGAATCTTCAACTTTTGAGAAAATTGCAGATTTAAAATCTGATTTTGCTAGAAATATAGCTGTTGTAAATGATACTATATATGTTACAACAGATTTAGGTCCTCGTTTTTCTGCAGCTGCTAATATTTATCATGATACTGACATAGATTTTCTTCCTGCTTTAAGCCTGGTTAATATTAAAGGTAGAGCAGTAGCAATTACTTCTTTAAACGTAATCTCCGATAAACTTATTATTGGTACAGACAGAAGATTGTTTTTGTTGGATGGTAGTAATTTATGGTTACAATATGAACAACTAGAAACAGTTGTTCCTACTATTTTTGTAAATAACAAAGAAAGAGAATTAGGAGTTTTTTACAATAATGGTGGAGAAAAACAAAACCTAATTTTCGATGAGAAACTATCGCCTGACGATGTTGTAACCATTGCAAATAAGTATGATGTATATGTTGCAGAAAATGGTGGTTGGGCTGAACAAAAATTTGACGCAAAGGTTGAGATAAGAGCTAATAACATTCCTTTTGGAGAAACAACAGAAAATATATCTTTAGACACAGGACAGTTTACTTCTTTCCAGTTTCCAGAGTATACTGATTTGAACGCAAATAAAACCACAGCAGATACTTATAAAGAATCGTCCGCGGCGAATATAACAGCAATAGGGGATTCAGGCGGTTTGGATAGTAGTGCTTTGAGAGATTTGGTAACGAACACGTTTAGGAATATAGAGAAATTTCTATCACAATTATATATAGAAGCTAGGGTTGTAAATGGGGAAACCGTACAATTGCCAAATATTGTAATAGATATTATTCAAAAAAACAAAATAATAGATTCTTTTGGGCAGTTGGTAGATGAAGAAATAGATTTAAAAACCACAGTTAATGCCACAACGAGTGCTGTTGTGTTTGATAGTCCGTTTGACAAGTTCGATGAGCTAAAAATAGATATTTTAGGTGTTACTGTTAAAAACGCAGGAGAATTAACCCATAGGGAAATAGAAGATACTTTGGAATTAGCTAATTCTGGATTTCCTTCTTCTCTGTCCCAGGTACAACAGGTTAATTTGGTTAAATTAGGTGTGTTTAATGAAAAACAATGGCCAGAACAACAAACAGAACTTATGAGTCCACCTGTTCAATCAGAATATATTGTTCCAAGAGGGGATTCTTGGTTTGATACTTTAAACTCTACAGCAAATTACGTTGAACTCATAACAAAAGATGATGTAAACTTAAGGCTTACTTATGTTACAAGTGCTTTATTTGTAGAAGAGACGAATACAGTTTTTGCTGGAGGCAAAGGAGGGGTGTTGTCTATAGACGCAGGTACACTAGATATTAATGAAGTAGATGTTTCTTTAAACATGTCAAACGAGTTTGTCAAATCTATAAAAAGAAATAATGATAATTTATATATAATAACAGATAAAAATATATATTTATCTGAAGATTTAGGTTTTGTTTGGAGCACGTTTGATAGAACAGGTTTGTCGAATAACTTAAATTCTATAGGTTTTGTACTAAATAACATTGTCGTAGGTGCTGAGGATGGTATTTATTACAAAGGTTCAGAGAGTATAGAGTGGCAAAAATCGATAGATGCTACTTATCCTGTTGAAATCATGATAAACCCAGATTTGTTGTTTACGGTCATTGATAACGATATACATATATCAGGAGATGGCTTTACTTTCTTTAAGCTAGAGACTAATCATACTTTTAATATAAACGACATGGAAAAATTTGGAGCGTCCGTATACATAGGGACAGATGAAGGGTTATATACTGATGCAAGTTCTTTTTACGGGTCTAATCCCAGAATGGTTTTAATAGATGTAGAAGGTGTGCCAGAAGATACCCCTATTAACAGCATGAGTGCTAACGAGTCTTTTATGGGGGCAGGGTTGGATACCAACAAGTATTATTTACAAGAAGGGGAAGAGTTCCAGGTATTTAATTCTAATGCTATTTCTACGGCTCAAAAAGTTTTGGCCGTTAATGACGATTTATGGATATTTAGTTATAATTTGTTTGTTGTGTCATCTTTAGATAGTTCAGTAATTTTATCAAGTGGTGTGCCGGTTTAATTATGAGTTTTATACAAAAACAAAAACTTACAGACAGTGCCTTTAAGGCCAATGACGATATTGGAACAGTTGTTGCTACAGACGGAAGGTATCTCACAACTTTGTCGCAAGAGTCGGGAACAGGGACTATACATTTCTATCAAAGAGACTCTTTGTCTAATTGGGTCCAGTCTCAAGATCCTTGGACGGAAGGTGTTTTTACAGGCATTAACTTGAATTTTTCAGGAGACATTATTTTCATGGGGCTTCCTAGTTTTGATGCTTTCCTTACGATGGTGTTAACAGATGGTTTGTGGGGCAGCGATGTAATTAGGCAGAATTTTTCCGATAGTGAATCAGAAGCTGGACATTCTATAACAAGTCGGCAGGAAATCGGCACTGAAATTAATTTGGTAGTTGTTGGTGCTCCAGGGGAAGATTCAGATGACGGATCTGTTTTTATATTTGAATCATCTTATGATCAACTATCGGATCAAGATCCGCAAAAGGTTTTTCCTGATATAAGAGTATCCGGTGCTCGTTTCGGGACACAAGTAGCCATTGCAGGAGATTATATTATAGTTGGTGCTTATGAAGAAAATAATAGTACAGGCGCAGTATATGTATTTAAAAAAAATGATAGCGAATGGGAACAAACTCAAAAAATATATATTACAGATGGAGCGACTAATGACCAGTTTGGTTTTTCTATAGCAGGTTATGGTGATTTTTTTATAGTAGGAGCACCTAATGAGGATGTTAATGGAAGAGCTTTTGCCGGTGCTGCTTATCTTTTTGAGAATATAAATAATTCTTGGGAACTAGTGTCTAGAATTACAAGTTCCGAGGCTCTTGATGTAGACAGGAATATAGAATTGGATTTCTTTGGTTATGATGTAGATATTGATGAGGATTATGCTGTTGTTGGGTCTTACGGTGCTCGTGGTAGTCAGGGGATAGTAGATGTATTTTCAAGGAACAAAGGGTGGGGATATATTAAGACATTAACCGCTTCTGATGGTATGGCTAATGATAAATTTGGGTTATCTGTTTCTGTCGATAGAAATACTATAGTTGTAGGAGCACCAGGGGTTGATGATATTGCATCGGAGGCCGGTGCTGTTTATTTCTTCCAAGACGTTGAACCAACAATGCGGTTGGCACAAGAATTTAATGTTCGAGGAGAATTTGTCCCATCCAAAACTTCTATTTATTTAAAGCGTTCAGGCAACAATGTGTTTGATCATTTTCCTATAGAAAATGACAATAACAATCCAATTGATGCTACTAATTTCCAGTCCATAAAGCAAAAAAGTAATAAAATTATATTTAATGATACAGTTCCCGGTTTTACAGATAATGGATATATGCAGTTTTTAGGAGGGTCTGTTGTTCCTTTGCATGGTAATCTTGATAGTGATTATCCTATTATTACTTATCCTATTAAAGTAATTGATGAGGGGGTGTATACTCTATGGTTAAGAGCGCGTGTAGAGGACGAAAACCCGTCTGCTTCTGGTACACAAATGCCATTTGTTGCAGATATAATGTTAGATAATGTTGTGGTTACTAGTATTGTTAAGAATATTTTTGATAATGAGTGGGTATGGGTAAGTGCGAAATTTACTTTTGCAGACACTATAAAACATAATTTGGGAATAAGAATTAAAGGGGAAAATAATTTATTAGATAAGATATTAATAACGGCTGATAATCGGGAACCGTTTTTAGAAGGTCCACCAATATTGGTTCATCCTTTTATTACCACTCATTTAAAAGTATATGAAGCTTTGGGGGGAGATTATCCAGTTAATCCTCTTTATATGTATGATTATAAGAACAGTATAGATGAAGTTATAAACGACGATTGGTATAATTTTAACATAAATATTATTGATCCTGTTTTAGGCTATGCCAACGAGTCTGATTTCCCAGATAACTATTTTCTAGTATTCTCTACAAGTGGGAATACTAATGACAACTATGTGACTTGGGAATTAGTTGATAACGATGAGTATACTGATTTATTTTCGGCAATTAAGTATTAATTATGGCAGATTTTGAGAAATTTGATTTTATAGACCCTATAGAGTATTACAAAGCAGTTAATACCGAATCTTCCCTGCAACAAGGGATATGGAATGTAAATACTTCTAAAAGACATGCGTTTAAAATCTTTTCTGATAGAGATATATTGGAAGAGCATGAAGAAAAAATACTTATCCCGCCAGTAACACAAGAAACATCGTCTATAGTAACTTTTTCTAGTCAAATAGATAAAATATTTAAAGACACTAAGATTGTTGTCGATGATTCTGGGAGCGAGTCTGTTGTTTTAACCCTAGACAATAGAGTAGTTACTATCATTTTAGACCAAAGCGGAAGTATGACCTGGAATGATAACAACAAATTTAGACATACTTTGGCTAGTGAAATAGTTGAAAAAATAGATGAGAATTATCCAGGGGAAATTAAATATAACATTTTGGATTACGGGGGAGTTCTTGTTGATTTGTTGTTTTTTGCTGTTATTGATGATGGCTCTGTAGATGTTAGTGATTTAAATACACTGACTAAACTGTTGTTCGCAGATAGAGATGCCAATTTTGCAGGCGTAAGGGTAATAAGAAATCCAGATCGTTACCCTGAGTCTGTTGCAGATGGAGAGGAAGTTGCAGATGGGCTTTTCTCTAAAGCTTTTGATGAAGGGTTGACAGAGGGAGAAGATTACTATTATACGGTATTTACTTATGATGAGAATCTAAAGTTTAGCCAAGGAACAAATATAAAAGTAACACCAAGAGAAAGAGAGATACCTAGAGGTGTTTCTACTTTCAGAAGTTGGGTTCCTTCTAGTGAAATATCAGTAGGTGAGGTATTTAAAGGCAGTGGTGTTGTACGAGATGAGAATGTCGTGGGGTTATGGCATTTAAACGAAGGCGACGGTAAATTTGCTTGGGATTTTAGTGAGACAGGGGCAAATATTGAGTTTGAGAAAGAGCCAGATTGGTTGCCTTCTGCGCTGTCTCCTTCCGGTGAATCAGGCTTAAGGTTTGATGGAAATGTGTTGGGAACAAGTTCTCCAACAAGCGCAGACACATCATCTTTGGAGTTGTCTGCCGGGACTTCTTTAACAATTATGGCATGGATATTCCCTTATGATTTATCGTCTTCGCAAGATAACATTGTTATGTCATTACAGGGCGATGTAAACAATATTGCACTTAATTGGTATGTTTTTATAGCATCCAGTGGGGCTATTAGTTTAGTTGTACCACTTCCTTCTGGTGCATCGATTACGGACATTTCCCAGGTTTTAGCAGTATCTACTGGCACAGTAACAGAGAATCAATGGAACCATATAGCTATTACAATAGATGGTACGAAGGATTTTGATCCTTCTTTTCAAAGCGGAGGAAATATAAATTTTTATATTAATGGTGATGAAGCGGGCTTTAGTGACATGGAGTTAAATAGAGAATTTCGACCAAGCCAGCAATTTACTATCGGAGGAATAATTGTTCCTGCTTCATTTGGGGGAACAGAGTATAAATATTATGGAAAAATTTCTGAAATAAGTGTACATAATGTAGCGAGAGATGCAGTCTATATAGCAGCACAAGTTAAATCAAGTGATGTGTTAAATGAAAGCGGGGGTGTTGTAGGAACACAGGCAACAGGTGTAGAAGGAGATAATGGTGATAGATTAGCAGTGCTACAATACGAAATACCACAAGATTATAATTTTCCCGGCGGAAAAGTAAGGGTTGTAAGAAAAGAAAAAGAACCTCCTTCTTGGGAGGAAGATGGTGAGGTTATACATGAAAAGACTATTAACGAATCAGGTATAACTTATTTAACAGACCCAGATGATTTTGTACATAAAGAAGACTACTATTATAGAATGTTTTCTCAAAACATATTAGGAAATTATAGCTTTTTAACAGACTCACCTTTATTAAAGTTTGCTATACCTGAATCTAGTAATGAGTTTTTCCCAGAACTAACACCAGACCTGCCTATCCCAGAAGCACCAGAAATAGGGCAACTCATTACACCTGGAAATAAAAAAATCTATATAAGATGGAATAATAATGTTGGTGAAGATAATAGAGTTCTAAGAACTAGAATATTCTACTCTCCTAGTGACTATCCAGTTGTAAGTGATAGCGGAGGATCTAACGGCCAACTAGTGTTCTCCGGGTTGTTGGATGAAGAAAAGTTTGTTCATAGAGAGCTAATAAATGATAGAGAAGCCTACTATTCTATAGTTAATACAGATAAATATGGAAGAGCCTCTCCTGTTTTAACCGCCAGCACTATCCCTTCTTTAAATGCCAGTGAAGATACTTTTCCATTACCAGAAGTAGTCAATCTTCATTATGAGTTGTTTAATAGAACCTCTGTAACCCTTGCTTGGGATCAGTCTGTTAGTAAAAATCCAGAGAATATAAACACATATTTTGATGAAACAGTTATCATTTATGCTTCTATTACAGACCAATTCGGTGCGGCTATATCTGATGAAAGTCAGGTTACAATGGAAATATCTCCTTTGGTCGCCAGGGCAACCGGGGTGGACGATGTGTTCGGTACAGGAGCAGATATATCTTTTGATGATGCTGATGTTTTTGATTTTCTTATTTCTAAAGATGATAAAGGTATTATTAGGGGAACACTTAATATTACAAACAATCCAGCCATAGTTTCTCAGATAGAAAGTGTATCTTTTGATGTTAAAATAAAATCTTTTATATCTTCTCCTGATGGTAATTTGTTTGAGTATGTTTCCAGGTCCATAAAGATTAATTTTACAAATCCTTGGGAAATAGAACTAGTTAATAGGGATGATTTAAAAGTAAGGGAAAGATGTTACTTTATACAGGAATCTGTAACCGATGAAGGAAAAGAAGTACAATCTTTAAGAGTATCAAGTCAAGGATTTAATGGAATACATATAAGGAAATCTTCTCCTTTTGTTGCTAGAGCTAAATTGACTTTTAAAGGAGATCCGATTTTAGCAGGCTCTATCGACGTTGCCGTATGGGATGCTGAAGAAGAATTATGTACCTGTGCAGGAAGTGATAATATAAATTGTGAATATAAAGGAAGGAAAGTAAGAGTTAGTGAGACAGTCCTTCCCCCTAGTGCCACTCTACCCATTATAAGGGGTTTTGAGGATGCTGTAGATGCAGATGGCAACCCTATGCTGAAAGAAATTTCTTTTGTAGATATCCCTCTTCTTCCGCCCGACTTGCCCCAGGCTGTTCTTCTTTTTGTAAAAGGAACCCATGCTAGTTTCTCAACGATAAAAGATATATATATAGTATTTCAAAATATACTTCAGATAGATATCAACGCTAATGCCCCTAAGATAAATGGACACGATGTTGTTGAGCAGCAGGCAACGGCTTTCTTAATTAATCCGGACCATCCTGAAGACCAGTCTTTAAGGACAGTTCCAGATGATTTAACTGTCGTTCAATGGGAAATATTACCAATTAGCAGCAATAATGAAGATGAAGCAAATAGAACCATTTTCTCTATAGATAATGTTGCTATTCCTAATGGGGTTTTCTCTTTTCTTCGTAGCGGTACGGCTAGGAATGTTTTCTTCGGACCTATTGCTGGAGAAGAAGATGATATAGAAGAAACTCTCGAAATTAGGTCTACTATTGTTTATAATGGATTAACATCTACGGCTCGTCAATTTGTTAATCTTGCATATAGCCCTAAGACTCTACCCCAGTTTGGTGCCAGGTTCTTAATGGAAACAGAGTACTATTTTAAGTCTGCTAAAGTAGGAAGAACTTGGACAGATGGTGAAGATTTTGTAAGATTGTTTATAAGCAGGGATCCTCGTACTTCTACCACAAAACATGCCGGTATATTTAGAGATTGCGCAGCAGAAGAAGATGCACCATTATTAGAACTTAATCCTTCTGGGCAGGTGGTCCATTTAACAAATCGGATTGTGAGTTCAATATCTTCTCCAGATGGATTGGGATTTGTAGAAGTGTCAGAATCTTCAGATGAGGTAGAGTTTATATGGGGAGATGATATTATAGATGACATAGATCCATATACTGGCGAAGAGTTTATTATTATAGGTGAAGATGCCACTATTTCTAAGGAGGAAGCATTTGTTCAATTAAATAGTGAAGAGATATCAGATACCACAACTGTATATGTAAGAATTAATAAATTTACACCTGATGCAAAAGGGTGGAAAACAGATCCGGAATGTGACGAGACACAGCAAGTTAATTTAAAATGTTTGGAATTAAATAAATGTGATATGCCAGGCGAAGATATGTCTATTTATGGAACAACAACACTTTTTGTTAATGATGAGCCATTTGAGTTAAGAGGAGGGGGGAGTATGACAACAGGTATCATTCCTTGTCCCATTACTTTTAAAGAGCCTCTTAGGTTTAAAACTATCTATACTAGAATAGATGGCGTAGATACTCCTTTTACAGGGCAATTTATAGATGACGAAGGGAATAGTCTTTTAACTCCGTCTTCTGCTGTTGATATAAGAGTTGAGGTGTCATTTGCTGGCAAGCCGGTTCCAGATGGGACCTTTGTTTATTTAGTTGTTAGCAACGATACCGGAGAACCCACCGTGTTTATTGGAAGTGCGAATATTGTCTCTACGTTTACAGAGGGAGGAAAAAGTTATGCAGATTTAAGAGTTGTGGCTACTAGAAATCCAGACGAACAAGTAGGAGAGACAGTTCGAGTTATTACTCGTTATAACAAAGTGGGAAACACGGCTAGAGAAAGAGTAGAAACGTTTTATCTTCAATTGGATCATGAGGACATTAAAACTCCTGGTGATATAATTGAGGTTGAAGAGCCATCTGTCCCTATTCCCGCTGAAGATTTTAATATATTCTCTAACACAATATATAAATATGATGTACTAGAGGATGGCTGGGAGCTAGTGCAGTCCATGAGCGAAGGCAAAGGAAGTGTTTTTGGAGGTTCATATGCCAATGACCTATATGTTTTCGGAGGATTAAAAAGTAATATTTTTGAGATTTCATCTATTGGTGAGAAATATGACGTTTCTAGTGATGTTTGGTCTATCGTATCCGCAATGCCAACACCCCGTTTCGGCGGCTCGTCTATTACGGTGGGGAACAATATTTATACGATAGGTGGGGTTAGATTCAACGAAGACAATCAGACTATAGAGGTAAGCAACGTTGTTGAGGTCTATGATGCTGACACAGATATTTGGACCACGTTATCTCCCATGCCAGTTATAAATGAAGATACTGTGTCTGAAATTTCTTATGGTGTTGCTTTTGGCACAGCACAGAAAGTAGATATAAATCATAGAGACTATATTTATATTTTGTCTGGCATAAGTGAGATAGATACTTCTAGAGGAGATCCTATAATATCTCGTTATAATGACAGGGTATTGCGTTATGATATAGAAGCAGATACGTGGGAGTATACTCGTACTATGTATAGTTCAGAGATAGGGGAGTATTCCAGGGTGTCACCTTTGTCGTTTATTAATGACGATAAGATTTATGTTGTTAACGGTGCTTTAAATAATGAAAGAGAGTACGAGTTTCATAAAGACATATATAAGATATATTTAGCAGAAGAGATTGATAGTTTTATATACGAAGAGGGCAGTAGGGAATTCAGTCAGTTGCCTATCGCTAAATTCCAGTCATCTATTGCCCCTGTAGATGCAGAAAATCCTTCAGCAGGCGGTTCTTTTTATATAATAGGGGGAGCTAGTGAAGACGATAAAGACATGGATACTATAGAGTGGGTGGAAACTCTTTCACAACCTTTTGCCTATTTAAGGAATAGTGACATAGATGATCCAAGTGCTTCTCTAACGCCGATGCCAATAGGGAAGAGCGGTATAATTAGTTTGTTGGGATATATAGGGTCAGATCCCAATATTTATGTTGTAGGTGGTTTTACTTCAGGAAATGACCCAAACCAAGTAATTATAAATTTTGATATATAATGCCCCAGAAAATAATAAAAATTAAATTAGACGGTAGACAGTCTTATTCTTTTCCTATAGTGTTGAAAAGAAACAACCGAACACTAGATGAACCAGTGGATATTTATGTAAGAGGGTTTCTAAAGTTTGAAAATCCAGAGATCTCTAATCCCACAGACTCTACAGGCTCTTCTAACCAGGAATCTATACTAAAAAGTTTTCTAGATAAAGAGGTTTTTTATCCTGTTCTGTTTACTTTTACGGAGACTACCGTTCCTGCTGGAAGAATGGTAGTTACGCTTCTCCCTAGAGCAGAAGACTTATTACAAACAACATCTACTTTGGAGATAAGAGCAGAGGTATCTCCAGTAGTTGATGAAACTATTTTTATTGGAACAGGCGTATCTTCAAACGAATTATTAAAAGATCCAGATCAAACACCGGCAACAATAATTATAACAACAGGGAAGATAAGAACCCCTTACACCATCTCTATAGAGATTACTGTTTTAGATACTAGTTTATTTGGGCAAACTATTGATATTATTACCACAGGCGATTCGTTAACTGGGTTTTCTTTATTTAACTATACAAAAACCTCTCAGTCTGACAATCTTTTGATAGAATGTTTTAGTGATGATGACTGGGTTCCTTCTATAAGGGCGTTGTTAGGAGACAATGCAGGTACAGCCTCACAAGCTTTACAAAAAATAGAAGATTTAGAGAACTCTACACCGTTTGGTTCTTCTACTCTTTTTGATGCAATTGTGGAGTCAGCAGAGATACTTTCTGACAATGACATAGAGGGACTTCGTAAACTTATATATGTATTTACAGATAATGATGTGAATTTATCAGTAAACACTTTAGACCAGGCGATAACTGCTGTTAATAGAATAGATGGTGACAATGAAGTTCCTGTTTTGGTGGGAAACCTGGCCATAGTTAGACCAATAACACTTTCTGTTAAAGCGAGCATATCTGATACTAGAGATATAAATAAACTAGGATTTTTTACAGGTGGGCAAAGTGTTACTCTGGTGACTGAAGATGGGGTTGATGATATCGTAACTATATTTTATAGCAGTGCTGTCGGTGCTCTTGGAACTGGTACTTTTGATTTTACTGTTGATTTGGGCGAAGAAGTTTTTCTTTCAAGCATACGGACATTGATTGATTTGCCAGACGACAGAGCCAATGCTAGTTGGGAAATTTCTACAAGTAATAATGATTTTGTATTTGAAAGATTAGAGGATTCTTATGGACCTAATGAAACTGCGACTTTTGATGATACATTTGTTAGATATATAAGGTTCCATGTAACACTTCTTACTGGTTTTAGTTCAGAAGTAGATGAGTACTTAACATTGGCCTCTTCTCCAGCTTTATTTGAGGTACAGATTACATTTAACAAATCAGAAACTGTCTTTTTGTTTTTAAACGCAAAAGAAGAGGACGACCCTCCTTCTCAACTTGTTATTGCCGTTGATGCTAATAATGATATTATTAATATGGATCAGATAGAAGCTGGCATGGCCAAGTCCGATGCACATAATTGGAATGACTTTTATAATGAAGGGCAACCATTTGTTGATCAAAATGGAAAAGTAGTTGTTCCTTTGAGGTTTTCTAATAATATACAAGAATTCCAGAGAGAACCATTGGATAAAGTTGATAGGTTTACATTAAAGACCTCCTATGGCCGCTGGGACCCGTTTTCTGCTGTAATATTGTATGATAAAGAGGACAATGAAATATCATCAGATAATTACTATGCTTATCCTCGTGATGGTTTAATCGTTATGTCATCTATGTTAGATTATAATTATAAAGATGGTGATTTTAAAATAGATGTTATTAATACTCAAACACATAAAATTGGTTTAAGGTTGACAAATAAATCATATCTAAAAGGATTAGAGATATTTGGTATAGGTAAAATGTTTACCTCCGGTAGAAGTCTAGATCCTCCTCTTGATAAAGTGCCTCCTGAGGCTAAGAATGTTGTGGTTTCGCCTAATAGGCCAGGTGTCTATAGCAAGATGAGTGTATCTTATGATTTCTTTGATATTAATTTTGATAAAGAGAACACAGGTAAAGCGGTAATAAAATGGTATATTAATGATGTTCATATAAATTATCTAGATGATTTTACGACTTGGAATGATGTGGATAATGCCAATGATCCTTTATTTGATAAGGCTCTTTCATTCACCATAGCAGACCTCGCAACAGGCGAAACAGTTATAGAAAAAGCACAAGTTAACGGTGAATCTATCTTAAAAGTTGGAGATAAAGTTCATTATACCATTAAAGTAAGTGACGGTGATTTATTAAGTGGTTTAGTTAAATCTAATGTTGTCCAAGTTTTCCAGGAAAAACCGGCTGTTAAAGAAGTGGTTGTTAAGGGGCTTCTTCCAGATGGCACTATCACTGAAAGAATCACAGCTAATAATGACGCTATTGTGCAATTTAATTTTCAGTCTGATGTTGATGAAAATGAAACAGACATTGTTTGGTATGTGGACGGTACAGAATTTAAGAGAGGTAAAGTTGGAGATGAACCAGGGTTTGGAGGCTGTCCTATTACTCAAATATGTCCTGCTGAAGTGAGTGTAGGTAATTTACAAGTTGGTTTAGTGATGTTAAATGAAATATTTGTACAAGTAACTCCTGTTTCAAGAGGAATTATAGGAGATACAGTACAAAGTGATACTGTGGTGGTGAAAAATGCATTACCTGAAGTTTCTGAAGTAGCTCTTACGCCTAATTCTCCCAACCAGTTTGAAGATTTATTCTTAAAATGGGAGTTCTTTGATTTCGAGATTGATGCTCTCGACGATCCTTCTCAAACAGATACTTCTACAGTACAATGGTTTAGAAAGAACCCAGGTGCCACAGATTTTGAAGAAGTGGCAGATACAACTTCTCTTGCCCAAATAGTTACAAACATTAATGGTAGAACTTCTGTTGTCAGCAATAGCTTGGTTTTTGTAGACCAAGAATGGTATGCGAAAGTTACTCCTAACGACAGCTTGGATGATGGCATTCCTGTCGATAGTAATATAGTAACGATTCATGCTGGCAGTAATTAATGTTTGATAATAATCTTTCAATTATTGTATTAACACACAATTCTCTTGATAATACTAAGAAATTCATCTCTAATTTATACAGTTACACTCCTGTTTCTTTTGAGTTGGTTCTTTTAGATAATGGTTCTACAGATGGGACTATAGAGTATTTACAAGAATTAAGTGAAAAAAGAGATAATATTGTTTTCCGCGCTAATAAAAAGAATGAGGGCGTAATAAAAGGAAGAAATAAAGCATATAGCATGTCTAATGCTTCAATGGATTATGTCATCTTTTTGGATAATGATCAATATGTACAGAAAAACTGGTTGGATAGTTATGAAAAGTGCTTCCAAAGAGGGTACGATATAGTTGGGATTGAGGCATGGAAGATGCGTAATGACTTCATGCCTATGAGTAGAATAAGAGACGACCATGCATCATTTCAATATGTAGGTTGTGGAGGCATGGCGATAAAGACAAAAATTATAAAAGAAATAGGGTTATTTGATGAAAGATATTGCCAAAAATTCTATGAAGATCCAGATTTTTGCTGGAGAGCAGCAGGTGAGGGTTATAAAATAGGATGGAATAATAAACCAGTTATCATTCATGATCATGAGGGGCCACTTTTAAATAACGAAACCAGAAAATATTTTTATGAGAATTTGAATAGGTTCAGAAAAAAATGGAAAGGAAGAAAAGTACCTGTGTTTAAAATGGAGAGAGATAAATGAATTGTTTGTGTTGTGGAGAGGAATTAACAGGTAAACAGAAAAAATACTGCTCAAAAAAATGCAATGACAGGAAATATAGAGAGAACAATAAAGACCTAATAAGAGATATATATAAACAATATTACGAGAAAAACAAAGGTAAAATTAAGGAATATCGTGCAAAAAATAAATTAAGGCAAAAAATATATAATAAGCAATACTATTCCGACAATAAAGATGAAATAAATAAATACAACAGACAATATTATGAAGACAATAAGGAAGATATAAAAAGACAACAGAAGTTGTATAACGAAACAAACCAAGATAGAATAAGAATTGTAAACAAAAGATATCGTAATGCAAATAAAGATGATATAAGAAAAAGTAAAAAAATATATCGTGAGAATAATAAAGATAAAAGAAATCTATATGAGAGAGAAAAAAGAAGAAAGGATGTTTTATACAGGTTAAATCACTATATTGGTTGTGGTATAAGAAAGTGTCTTAAATCTAAAAATATTTCTAAAAACGGAAGACACTGGGAAGATGCTGTTGGATATACTATTCAAGAGTTAAAAGAACATTTAGAATCTAAATTTCAACCAGGAATGACTTGGGACAATCATGGCGAGTGGCACATTGATCATATTGTGCCAAAATCACTATTTAAATTCAATGGCACACAAGACGAAGAATTTAAGAGATGTTGGTCATTAAATAACCTTCAGCCGCTCTGGGCGAAAGATAATCTTAGAAAAAACAACAAAATGACAAAAAAAGTGTTAAGCAAATAAAGAGAGAGTGTCGATAGGTGGCTATATAATGTTATTTTAAGGAGAACATAAATGTTATCCAGAAATTTAATAGCCGAAATTGTAGAAGCAACGAAAACAAGAACAATAGAAGAGTACGGAGATAGAATTGGGGAATATCTCTGGAAACAAAATGGATATTCGGGAACCCCTTGGTTCTTTGGGAGAGGATCTTATGTTGTTTATGAACAAATTGAGAATATTTAGTTGAAAAGTGATTATGTTTCTAATATACAATGTATTATGAGATTAGGAATATGTAGCAATTTCAGTTATCCTTCAGTGGGAGGGAGTGAAGTCGTTGTTCACCAAATAGCAAAACGTTTAGTGAAAGAATATGGCTATGAAGTCGTTGTTTTTGCCTTTAATGTTGATAAAGAGATAGTCCATGAAGGTGTAAAATACACTAAATGTGAAAAAAACTTTTATTTCTTTAATCAAATAAAGCACAACAACTTAGATCACCTTTTTATCTACTCAGATTCTTTTTGGGAATTCAAAAATATTATATCAGAACAGGGGATAGCTGCACTAAAAGACCTTAGATTAAGCATCGGGTTATTGGGTATGAATGCAATGAGAGAGGACAAGAAGCTTTATGAGCAATTCAAGAAACATCATAGAAAATTTAGGGTAATTACTCACTCTACTTTCTATGATGACTATAAGAAATGCCGAGAAGATAATATTCCTGTTACCGTTATTCCCAATGGAGTTGATGTAGAGGAGTTTTCTGGTAAATTGGATGTTCTGAGAAGTTTTAAAGAGAAGTATGGGATAAATTCAAAGCATATCATACTTAATGTTGCAAACTTTTTCTTCGGAAAAGGGCAAGTATATTTGCCTAAGATTTGTAATAAGCTGGCGTGTCCTAAATTTGGAATTCCTAGAGGTGGGAAATACCCAAAAAATATGGGTGGCCATGGGCGTAATGATTTTTGTTTGGTATCTATTTCTAACACCGTTAAATACCCCCATGAAAAGATGTTTTTAGATAGATTTGAGAGGGGGCTAGAAGCACAAGAACATAAGTTTGAATATAAGGTTCTAAGAGATATTCCTAGAGAAGATGTAGTTGATGCTTTTATGGCTTCTTATGCTTTTCTTTTTACTTCCCTTAAGGAAGTATTTCCTCTTGTTATTTTGGAGGCCATGGCCGCCCATACACCTTGGGTTTCGATGAATGTGGGATGTTTAGAAGAATATGCAGGTGGACTGAGTGGACTGTGCTCACCTGGATATGTGATTAGAAATGATAAGTTAGATGCTAAAGGGAATAAAGTTATAACTACTGAGATTATAGATGAATATGCAAACTGTGTTAATATGTTATTAAGTGAATTTGAAATAAGGGCAGATATGGCTGGTGCAGGCAATGATTTAGTAGAAAGTAAATATACTTGGGAGAAAATAGTAGAATTATACCATAATGTCTTCATCTAAACCCAAATTAAGTGTCATAACCACTGTCTATAATTGTGAAAAATTCATAAAAGAGTCATTAGATTCCCTTTTTGCCCAAAAATATACAGATCTAGAGCTTATCTTGGTCAATGATGGCTCAACAGACGCTACCAGGTCGCTCCTGCAGCCGTTTCTAGAGAAATATGGGGAAAGTATCGTCTTTTTGAACTCAGAGCGAAATAGGCGTATTCCTACGTGCAGAAATAAGGCTATAGATGTGGCTAGGGGGGAATATATTGCCATTCATGATGGTGATGATATCACTTTGCCAGGTCGTTTTGAAAGACAAGTGGATTTTCTTGATAAAAACCCAGAATACTTTTGTATTGGAGCCTGGGCTGAAGAAATTAATGAAAATGGGGAAAAAATAGGGGAAAGAGACTATCCACCGCCAACTCATGAGGGAGTAGTGGATATTATCACATCTAAAGAGACTTTTTACTTAAATCCTGTTATAGACCCTACCACAATGTTCAGAAAAGACGATTTTATTAAACTAGGAGGATATACGCTCAAAGATGAGATATATACTGTGCCAGATTTTGATTTGTGGCTTAGAGCAATATTAAGTGGTAGACAGATTGGTAATATTCAAATGAATTTAATTAAATATAGAGTAAATAGTCAAAGTGTTACAGAATCTAAAAAAAAGACAATGATAAAACATCATATGATTGTGTGGCGTAAGTTTATGAGGGAGTACCAATGCATGACTTAAGAGTAATAAGTCAAGATGATGGCAGTACGGATATATATTTAGATAAGTTATCACTGAAAGGAGTTGTGGATTTTAATTTAAGAATGTCTGGCTCAGGATTGCCAGAAGTTATTTTTACAATGGTTATTAATAGTGTGAATAAAATAGATAAGAAAGGTAATGTAAAAAAGTTAACTAGATTTGATGTACTAGGTATAGACGAAAAGTAAAGGAGTTTTATATGAATATTAGAAATGTATACTGGAGAATGTGCTATGAGAGATATACCTCAGTGGATCCTGAAAACCCTTAAAGACGATAAACTTTTGTGTCGTAAGTGCGAAGATTCTATGAACGCTAAAAACATAAGAGCTTGCGGGATAAGGCGTAGTTATAAAAATGCCAAAAAAGAAGTACTGTTCTTAGAGATATGGTGTTTAACTTGCGAAGAACTAGCTATTTATGAAATAGAAGATATGAGTCTTATAGAATTCTCTTTTGAGATAATAGAAGAGATGGAGAGGCAGTCTGAAGATGAACATATGGACGCTGAGATAGATAAACATATGTCAAAAAAAGATGATTTTCTATTCTCTGATACAGAAGAAAGACCACCTAGATTAAAAAAAGAAAATTTACCTAATAAAAAGAAAAAAAGAAGCAAGATTACACAAAAAGAAATAAAAGATGTTGTGACTTTTCTAAATAATAGTGGCAAAACAAGGTATCATGATGAGTTTCTCATAGAACTAGGAATGTCACCAGATGAAATTGATTCTTATAAATTAAAGAGAAAGAATGATAAATAAAGTAAGTGATTTTAGAATAGCAGAGAGTGTTCTTAGGTCTCTTTGTGAAGAGAATTCTTGTGTTTTTAAAGATGTAGAAACTTCTTTTGATGAGGGAAAAATAGGCTCTCTGTTTGTGGGAGATGCCAAAAACGTATCACACACAATCTATAAAATAATTAGTTTGTATATACAGGAATCTCCACGTATCTTGGGCAAACAACTTATCCCTGACCCAAATAAAAAAGATGATTTTTTAATAGGTCTAGCTAACTATCTTCGAGGATTGGTTCATGCAGATAACGTGTTTAGCGATAGTGCAGAAGGGCTTCACAAACAAAAGCTATACCAAAGACCCTTTGTGTGGTTGGTAATGAAAAACATTATCTGTCCTGTCTATGACAAGCCTCTTAAAAATACTGATGTAGTGTGTGGTGAAAGTCCGTATATAGATGTAGCGAAATATTATGCCAAAGGCGATATAAATAAGAATGGAAAGAGCAATGATCCTTTTATTTTTGTCAATATTATTGATAATTCTGATGTCCAGAATGCCTTCTTAATCATAGAAGCAATAAAGAGTTATGGACTGTCTCCCGTAGAGGTTATAAAAGACATTTATGAGGGCGAGTTGTATGATAAATTCTATGGTTTATTGAAATTAGCCTTGAATAGTGAAAAAAATATAATACAATTTGAGAATATATTATTAAATGTTCTGAACATAGATCTTCTTTCGTTAGGCAAAGAGGTAACAGGAAATACTAGGGAAATGGGTGTTCAGAAAGTAGCCCAGAATCTGTACCCAGAGACATCTTCGCAATGGTGGTATTTGGGTATTGTTGAGAAATTACTGGATCCAGCAAGGGGAGATGATTGGTCAACTCATTATAACTTAGAAAGATATAATGAATCTTTTTGGGATAATGTTGAAAAACTTAGGAAGAAAAAAGCTAAGAAGGGTGGAGAATGGTCTCAGTTGCCCTTTAATAAACTATTAGAATTAAAGAAAAAACATACAGTAGAGCATGAGGGGGATCCGAACCTATTGGTACAACGTATGTTGACCGATACTAGAATTTGGTAATATATTTACGAGGAAAAAATGATGAAAACAGAAGAAATAGAACAAAGAGTAAGAGATACGTTAATTAAATTAGAAGACACCAAGTACTTGTTGGAGGAAGGCAAAACAATTATTGCTTATAATAAGTTATTAGGTGTTAGGCAAAAACTTGCCTTAATACTTGGTGATTTGCAAAAAAAGAAAGAAGGCCAAGCCTGAAAGTTATTGAAACAAAAAGTTTTGTTAAACTCTCTGATAGGGTAGAACACCCACCAGTTTATCCTTATAAGGGGGATCTAACTCCAGGTTTACTTCGAGATGATACCTCTGATGAAGAAAAAGTAAAAAACATATGGAAGAAAAAGAGAAAAAAGAAACCTGAAGTTGTCGATGAAAAAGACTTAATACACAGGTAATCTCATATCAAGTGAACAGCACTCATATAACTCTTCGAGTTGACAATAATGTAACTTATATAGATGGGAAAATGGAAAGTTCCCTGTATAAAAAGTTCAAGAAGTGCTTAGGGTATACACCTGAAGAGTCCTATTGGATGATAAAGGCAAATGAGGGAAAAGGGAAGGAAAAATGGAGAAAAGAGTGGGACGGAACCATATCCGCAGTTTGTTATAATCAACACTTCTGTAAGTGTTTCTCTAAAAAAAAGGGAACACATTTTCATACAGGTCTTTTAAGTCGAGCAGTAGATTTCTTTGATCAACACGAAATAAGTGCGTCTTGTGTTGATATAAGAAGCAAAGTCTCTTCAAACAATTTGCTGCAAAAAACAAGTGGGTTTGAAAAAAGAGATTACCAGTCATATGCTGTGGGTGAAATAGTTAATAAAGAAAGAGGCATTGTAAAAATTTGCACTGGCGGGGGGAAAACAATTATCGGTTCTCATGTTATAGCAGAACGCTCTGTATTCCCTAGTATTTTTTATGTTCCTTCTATCGACCTTTTAAAACAAGCAAAAGACGAAATAGAACGTTTTGTTCAGTGCAGTGAGAAAAAACTGGAAGTAGGTATGTTGGGTGGAGGACACAAGGAAATAAAAGACATTAATGTGATGACCATACAAACTGCTGTTAGGGCATTGGGCGGTAAATGGGTTAAATTTGATGAAGAAGATAAAGCAAAAGATGATACAGATATATCAGATATACAAAAAGATATAAAAGACTTAATAAGAGGTTGTCGTTTAATGATTGCCGATGAAGTGCAGCATTGGGCAGCCGAAACATGTCAAATCATTTCTGATGCTTCTGAATCGTGTAGATATAAATACGGTTTTAGTGCTACCCCGTATCGCGATAAGGGAGATGATATCCTTATTGAAGGTTGTTTTGGTAAAACAATTGTTGATATTAATGCTTCTAAGTTAATCAGAGAGGGCTATCTAGTAAGACCAACTATATATTTTGTTCCGTTTAAACATGGCAAATTAGGATTGTCTAATTACGCCAATATCTACAAAGAAGGTATTGTTAACAATATAAAAAGAAACGAAATAATAGCAGCTTTGGCTAATGGATACCATGAAGAAGGAAAAAATGTTTTAGTTCTTATTAAACAAATTGCTCATGGAAAATTGTTAGAGGAAATTATTCCTCATAGTACGTTTTTACATGGTTCAATTAGCGGCAAAAAAAGACAGGAACATTTAGAGAAAATGAGAAGTGGAGAATCCCGTGTTACAATCTCAAGTGTTATTTTTGATGAAGGTATAGATTGCAAACCGCTTGATACTCTAATTCTAGGGGGTTCTGGTAAAAGTGCCACACGAGCTTTGCAGAGAGTAGGAAGAGTGCTAAGACCTTATAAAAACAAAACAGAGGCTACAGTAATTGATTTCTATGATCATTATAAATATCTGAAGGACCATAGTAAAAAGAGAGAGAAAATGTATAAAGAAGAAGATGAATTTATTATTAAAAATGATAAAGGATTTTAATGCCTAATACTGATGATTTTGTTAGAGATGTTTTAGCTTCTGTTTCTCCAGAATATAAGAAACTCAATTATGGTAATGGTGTTAAACCAAAACGCAAGAAAAAAACTATGAAGAAGGTTTCAGGGGGAACCGACGAGCTTGCTATTTTAGAATCTGATATGCCAGATTACATTTCTTATGGACAGATTAAAAAAGGTAAAGAGTTTAAAAGGTCAGACAATATAGAAGATTGGATAGCAAGGGATTTTGTATATTTGCTCCGAGACCTTCATGATGCAGTTTTTGAACGTAAATGGAACCTTAATTTTGGAGGAGTTGCTTTAGAGGTAACTCGTATTCATGATGCTATCGCTTTACAAAATGGATTTTGTAACAATATCGTTCTTAGAGACTATATTAACTTCTATTTTAAATATTATGCCCAAAAAACAGCAGATGCTGATAAAGAATTTTATACAAATCAGCTTAGAAACGAAAAATATATAAAACATTTTATAGGGAAATATAACTTCAAGTCTAGTTTTGATAAGGAAATAGATAGCAGGACACAGAGGAATAGTACACCAAATCTAAATGAAAAATTAGTAAAAGACTCTATTATGATTAGTGATGAGAACTTTTTATATGAGTATGGATTTGTTGTGTTTATAAACTGGTTTATTTTCAGTGGCCTGGAAAAAGTCGAGATTATAAAAAAGGCAATAGGTTTGTGTAGGAAACTGCATAAAGAAGATAAGTTTAATATTGTTTTAGAGGCAACAAGTGCCTGGGGATCTTACCCCAAATGGTTTAAGTTTAGTAATGTATCCAAATTCTTATCTTGTGTTAATAAGGATTTAAATTTAGAGATAGAGTTTATAACAAACAGTGAAACAGATAGGAAATTTAGTATTATGAGAAAAAAAGATGGCTAGTGAACAAAAAATAAATGAACAGATTAAGAGCAGAGAGGTTAATTTAGTAACACCTGAAGGAGACTTTCGCACAGGCATTTCTTTACAGGAAGCCTTGAAACAGGCGGAAGATTTTGGGTTGGATTTGGTCGAAGTGTCTCCAAGCAAGAATGGGAAATTATCAGTCTGTAAAATACTTGATTATGGTAAATTGAGATACCAGAAGAGCAAAAAAAGAAAAAGTGAAAAAAAAATAGCTATTAAAGATATAAAGTTCGGACTCAATATTTCTGATCATGACCTTGAAGTGAAAAACAATAAAGTGAAAAATATCATCTCTAAAGGCAATAAAGTGAGGTATATTTTGGAGCTAAAGGGGAGAGAGGCTTCCCAGATAGATACTGCGGTAGAAAAGATTAAGGCTGGACTAGCTGAATTCTCTGATCTTGCCAATTGTTCAGAAGTGAAAAAGAGTGGCAGATTTGTCTCTTCTTTAATATCTTCACTTGAAAAGTGAAAAAGATCTAGTATAATCATATCTTGATGTAATTTTGATATTTGTAGTTCTCTAATCACAGACAAGGATGAAGTATGCCAACAGAAAACGAAAAGAACAAAGAAAGTAAAATTCAGGAAAGTGCGGGAATTCTTAACATTATGGCCACGCCCAATTTTCGGGATGATTTTGCCACTTTGTTAAGAACAAGATGGCCTCTTTTTTACATCACCACTAATGAAGAAAAGAGGTTGCAATCTTTTCTCAAGCATTATTGCATAGTTAATGCTTATGATTGTTATATATGGGATGCTTTTAGGGGATTAGTGAATCTTGTTGACGGGAATCAAGATGGTGGAGCAGACGCTGATATAACTATCTCTACGAATATATTAGAATATATTTTAGATGATTCTAAACCGTTAACAGACGAGCACATGGACAAGACAGATGGGGTCATAAACCCGAAGATATATGTGTTGTTAGATTTCTTTAGGTTCTTAGAAACAAGACCACCAGATCCTGATATTGAAAGACGTTTGAAGGCAATAGCTCATTTAGACAGTACAATCACAACAATTATTACTGGTCCATCGTATGTTGCCACAAATGTTCTAGAGAATTTAATTCCAGTAGTAGATTTTCCTTTTCCTAATAGGGAAGAGTTGGGTGAGGCTCTTAATATTGTAATTGGCGGTAAAAATGTACAAAGAAAATTACCTGGCATTACAGATAAAACAGAGGAGATAAGAGAAGATCTAATATCCTCTGTTAGCGGGTTAACTATTCCAGAAGCCCAAACCGCTTTCTCTAAATCTATTGTGAAGCACAAGGGCTGGAACATTCCTACTATTCTTGAAGAGAAAAGACAAATTATTAGCAAAAGTGGTATTTTAGAGTACTACGATAAAACTGTTCCCATTAATGAGGTGGGTGGACTAAAGAATCTTGTTGAATGGATTAAGCTGAGAAAAACATGCTTCTCCAAGAGGGCAAAGAACTATGGACTGCCAACACCAAGAGGCATGTTGACTATTGGGATGCCGGGCTGTGGTAAATCGTTGGTTTGTAAGGCAATTTCTAATTTATGGGAAATGCCATTATTGAGATTAGATTTTGGTAAGTTGTTTGACTCTCTTATTGGTGCGTCAGAGCAAAGAGCCAGAGATGCTTTAAAGTTGGCTGAGTCTATTGCTCCTGTTGTGCTGTGGATAGATGAAATTGAGAAGGCTTTGTCAGGTGCAAATTCTGGTGGACGTACTGATGGTGGAACTACTATGAGAGTTCTGAGTACCTTTCTAACATGGATGCAAGAAAACGAATCTTCTGTGTTTGTTGTTGCAACTGCAAATAACCATACCGTTATACCGGGAGAGTTTCTGAGAGCAGGGAGGTTTGATGAAATCTTCTTTGTTGATTTACCTAACTCGCAAGAACGCAAAGAGATATTTTCTGTACTGTTAAAGAAAAGAAACTATAATCCTAAGAAATTTAATTTAGAGTTATTGTCTTCTAAGAGCGGGGATTATAGCGGTGCAGAAATAGAAAAGGCAATTGATAATGCCATGATTGCCGGTTTTGCCGATAATGAAAGAAAGATAGAATCAAAAGATATAGCAGGAGAGTTTAAAAACTTCAAAAGTTTGTTTGTTCAGAAAAAAGATGATTTTGAAGTACTTCGTCAATGGGCGGCAGAAAGTTGCGTTATGGCTAATGCTGTTCCAGAAAATAAAATAGACCTTAATTTAGATGGGGCTAAGAATATAGACATATGATAAATATTCATAGTCGAAAAAAACAATATGAAAAGCAAATTATTAAAGCACGTTGTGGCATAGATGACAAATCCAACTGCCCCAGGTTGCCACATGACTGTGTTTGTTCTAGAATAGCAGAAATAAAAGCCTATAGACACGAAATAGTTCCTAGTGGTTATGATAAGTTAGATATCTTTGATTTTAATGGACTGTCTAATACCAAGAAAAGACTACTTCCAAGCAATATTGTCATTAATGTAAAAAACAAGATATGCCAATATTGCTGGAACAAAAGTTGGAACAAAATAACCAGAGACCATAAAACAAAAAAAGAGAAAAAAGAGTTTATGAGGAAAAACAGTGTTCTTCCTCAAAGACTATTTAACTCTAACAATATTGTTATTTATGGCGAGGCGAGTAAACCTGTTGGAAGAACGATAGTAGCCTCTATTATCATGAGTGAGATAATTAAGCTGAGGCTTAAAACCGAATACAGGTCTCACAAGTATGAATGGATAGATTTCTCCTATCTGTTTCAAGAGCTTAAATCAGGCAGCTCTACTGCTGATGTTGATAGTCTAAGGGGCTGCGACTGGTTAGTTATTGATAATATCACAATCAGCGATTCTATTTCTTATCAACAACAACACTATTATGCTAATGTTTTTAATCCTTTTCTTCTGGGAAGGTTGTATGACCGACTAGTTACTGTTCTAGTTATTAAAGACAATATTGATAAAAAAGATAATTGTGAAGAGGCATTTGGGTTAGCCATAAACAGTGTACTCAAAGACAAAAATACCACTTTAATACCGTTAAGTTAGAGAATGCCAGAAAACCAAGAATCATTACAAAAGAAATTTATCCACCTTTTATTAAAAGGTAAAGATATGGTGGGGAAATGGATAGACAGCCCTTTAGAAGTAAAACATTTCGACAAAAAATATCGTGTCATGTTGAACTGTATAGAAGATTGTTATTCCAGAGATACGTTGTTAACATTAAATGCTTTTATGGCTTCTATCACAGGCATGGTGTCAAATGCTGTGATGTCAGAACAAGAGGTGACATTCAATTCTTGTAAAATTTCCATAGCCAAACCAGATGATTTTTACTTTCTGCAAAATTCTATTGTAGACAACTATGTTCTTAATAACTCTGTTGTTTCAATTCAGAGGTTTCAAAAAGAATCTCAAAAGGGCAGCAATGTTGTGGCTGCTAAAAAACTTATTACTGATTTAGAAGGAATAATTGACCTTTCTAAAGAGGAAACAGCTACTTTTGAGAACGTGGCCACTTACGGTGAAGTTTTTATACAACGCCTTCAGGATCTGAAGGATGGGAAGATAAAAGAGGATCCCAGAATTGAGTGTGGTATTAGGGAAATAGACGAAACAATGGTCACAGGGTTTGCCCCTGGGACATTAACACTATTTTGTGCCGATGTCGGAGGGTTTAAATCAACAATGATGATAAACCTGGCTTTAAACATATGGCGAAAAAACCACAATGTGTTATTTGTTCCCCTAGAAATGCCTAGAGACCAAATATACGCCAAAGTTAGTGCCAGAGAGTGCCGTATTGATTCTGAGAAAATAATTAAGGGAGCCTTAACGGACGAAGAGCATCAGAAAATAAAAGACTTTAATAAAGAAATGTTGGATTCGAAACATAAACTTTATATGTTAAAAGCCTCTGACCGTATACCTGTTAAGTTTATAAAAAGACAAATAAAAATGCATTTTGAGTTATTTAAGCCCAAAGTAGTTGTTATAGATTATATTATCAATCTTATCCCAGATCAACCCAGGAGAGATGGAAGAAATGACTTAGAAATTGGTGATATGTTGAAGTCGTTAAGAGTAATGGGAGACGCTATGGGGTTTGCAGTGGTTTCTGGTGCCCAGTTAGGAAGAGAAGCATTAAGAAGAATAAGGAAAAGTGGTACAAACTCAGATAAACAAATACTTCATTCAGAAGATATTAGAAGCTCTCATGAGTTTGCCGCTGACGCAGATAATATTTATGCTCAGGTTTTAAATCCTGCTGACCACGATGCTTTAGATATTTATGTTGTGAAAGCCAGAAATGGTAAAAAGATATTTCCTGATGGACACATGAAAGCAAGTTTAAATATCAATCCAGCACTCAGTCTTATAACGAGCGGGATAGGTCTTCCTGATGAAGATGAGGATTTTGCCAGTAAAGAGTTTGAAGATTATGAAGAAGCAGAAGACGCTATTGATTCGTTGGATTTGGACACTGGCAGTGTGTTGGATGATGAAGAGATAGAGGAATGGTAACATATGGAGTTCTCCCAACCAGTTGATTCTATATTAAAAGAGAAAAAGATAACTGACTATCTTAATGAGAAAGGTATTCTTCCTACTCGTCAGTTTGCAGACAAACAAGTATATCGTTGCCCAGTTCATACCAGTGATAAAGATCCATCTTTTACGGTCTATTTCAACGAAGACAAGGGTTACGAGACCTACTATTGTTTTGGATGTCAAAGTGGTGGTTCAATTATACAACTTATATCTGCGATAGAGAATATCCCCGTAAAAGATATTGTTAAGGATTTTGCGAGTGAGTTTAAGATTGATAACAAAACCGCTTTGGAATTGGCCTGTGGTGAACTAGACAATCTTCTCCAATATCACCCTATTAAAGAAAATAGTTTGTTGTTGAAGTTGAGTAATATGTGCTATCTTTTTCTTAAAGAAGTTTCTTTTGATGAAGAAGAATTTGAGTTTATAGATAATATATTCCAGAAAATAGATAAAATTATAAGAGATAAAGATACAGAAACATTAGATAAGATATACAATTTTTTAAGCGACGAAGGGCTAACTTATAGATGTTCTCAATTTTTTGATAAAAAAGAAGAAGAAGAGTTAGAAACAGCTAAAGAAAGAGAGTTGTGGGAAAATGCCTAAAGTTTTAGATACAATAATACATGCCGATGTATTAGATGGATTGCGTCGTATTCCTGATAAATCAGTTCATCTTACCTGGACTAGTCCACCATATAACGTGTTGGAGAGATCTGGTTCATATACGAATAATAAGGATAATCTTCCCTATGGAGATTATTTAAAATGGTTAAGAGAAATATTTTCTTTTGTTTATGACAAAACTGTTTCTGGTGGTAGGTGTGCAATTAACATAGATGCTATGACAAACAGGCAAGAGGATAATGATAAAGAGTATATAAGGTGTATTTATGCCCATATATATGATTTTATGACAATGCTAGGATGGAAGTTTAGAACAGAGATTTGTTGGTTAAAAAGTGAAGCAGTGGGTAAAAAGTCTGCTTGGGGGAGTTGGATGAGTGCCAGCAATCCTATTTTGAGGAGAAATCATGAATATATTCTTGTGTTTAGTAAAGATAAGTGGAAATTAGATTCAGATATTAAAAGTGATTTAAGTAGAGCAGAATTTGAGCAATATACTTTGTCAACTTGGAACGTAAGGGCAGAAACAAAGAAGATGGCGGGGCATCCTGCTCCTTTTTCAGAAGATTTAAGCAAAAGGGTTATTAAACTTTTTTCTTTTCCGCAGCAAACTGTTTTAGACCCTTTTTCTGGCACAGGAACTACTGGTTTAGTTGCTTTTCAATATGATCGTCATTATATAGGCATAGATAACTCTGAAAAATATTGTAATTATGCAAGAGAGAGAATTGCAAACTCGTCTAAGGTAAATGATATTGATTTTGACGATACAAAGGTAACAAAGAAGCAGAAGGAGAAGATAAACAAAGCAAAACAAAGTGAAGAGGTGAATGAAATGGGGAGTTTTTTAAATGGCTGATGATCTTGAATTACAAATTGATTTTTCTGATTTTACTCTAGCTGAAGCAGATGGCGTTTTTGATAAAGTATCACAGATAATGGAATCAGAGTTCCCTTTTAGTAAGAATTGGATGCTGCAAAGCAATATTACGATTAGCAGTAGATATGGTTTAGGGGAAATGGTGGTTAACTTCTATGGTGAAGGAAAAATACTAATTACACACTACAACCCGTCTATAGGCGATGTTTTTTATAATCCAGATGTACAAGGGTTCTCTATGTGGGCGCAGGAGAATGGTTGGAAGATCCCCCAACCCAATTCTGACTTGTGCCGTTCTCATAAAGAATTCTGGAAACATTTTTGGGAAACGCTAGTAGTAGATTGTGAATATTTTGACAAGGTATATGGTAAGAGAGAAGGGATAGAAGAGATAGAAGAGATAGAAGATGACCACTGAAGACTATCCAGATTTAGCCATCTTTACTGGTAGAGCAAACCAACAACTCACTAAAGACATATGTGAGTATATAGGAATACCTGTTGGCAAGAGTAAAGTGGAAACTTGGCCTGATGGAGAGACATTTGTTAAAGTAGAAGAAGATATTCGAGGAAGAGACTGTTTTATAGTTCTTCCTACTTGCCCTCCTGTTAATGAAAACATAATGGAGCTACTAATATACATAGACTGCTTAAACAGAGCTTCTGCTCACAGGATAACAGCAGTAATTCCTTATTATGGTTATGCTAGGCAAGATAGAAAAACAGAGAGTAGAACTTGTATCGCGGCAAGGATGGTAGCTGATATTTTAGAGATGAAAGTAGACAGAGTAGTATGTATGGATCTACATGCTGAACAATTAGAAGGTTTTTTTAGTATCCCTGTTGACCATCTTAGGGCTAGACCTGTTTTTGTGAATTATTTTAAAAAGAAAAATTTAGAAGATACTGTTATATTATCCCCTGATGTGGGGAATATGAAAGTAGCCAATATATTTGCTAATGATTTAGATACAGATTTTGCTTTAGTTGATAAAAGGAGAGTCAGTGGGTCAGAAGTTGTTTCCATGAGAATTGTGGGAGAGGTAGAGGGTAAAAATGTATTGATTTTTGACGATATGATATCTACCGCTGGCACAATTTGTTCTGCAGCTGCTTTGGCAAAAGAAGAGGGAGCACTGTCTGTTACGGTCTCTGCTACACACGGGTTGTTCTGTGACCCTGCTTATGAACGTCTTTCTCGCTCTGAAATTGATGAAATAGTAGTTACCGACACCATTCCCCTAAGAACACAGATGCAAACTTTAATAGAGGAAAATAACGGCGTAGTGGATAAAAATATAAAGCTGGTAACGTTAAGTGTCGCACGTTTGTTAGGAGAAGCAATTGTACGTATTCATCAACACAAATCTGTGAGTGCTTTACTTTGTCCTGGTTATGAGGAGAGCTATAATGGCAACGGTGTGTAAAATTTGTGGTCACGTAAGAAATGATTATCATAATATTTATGGAACAAGGTGTCCTGGTTGTGGGCAATTAATCCGTCCAGAAACAAAACCCAAGTTTATAGAAACAAGAGAACAAGAGAAGAAACACCTACAGAATAAAGTATTAGAAAAAATGAGGAGTACATAAGATGACTATTAAAGAAGAACCACAAGTTATAGAATTTACTTATACAAACCCAGAAAATGAGAATATATCTTTTAACATTACCCATGATCCGAGCGGTTGGTCAGTAGAGGTTATGGAAGTTTATTATGCTCAAGGAACAAAACCAATAGAAATGACGTTTCCTCTTGATTTTTTCAAAGAAGTCTATGAGTTTTTCGCAAGTAAAGGAGTTATTAAAGGAGGTAGAAAAACAATACCAGGTATTGCTCCTGGTAGTTTTGCCGGTTCGCTTTTACCTCCAGAAGTGTCAAAGAAAGATGATGGAAGTGCTTCTTCTCCATCCTCTAGTACGCCTGCTTTTGCTTCTTTTGATATTCCAGTGGCTCCTGGTGGAGATGACAATGAACAAACTAAAACTGCGGAAAATGAAAAAGAACAAATTAAAATAGATAGACCTGTTATTAGAAGTAGAAAGATAGATCCAGAAAATGAACTAGAAGACGCTGCCAGAGCAGAACAAGAATATGCAGCCCAAAGAGGCCAAAGCAGCGAAAAAGCTATTAAAAGTAGACACGGGAATTAAAAGTGAAATATAAATGTAAAGCAGTGTCTATGGCTAAGATGTTAGTCGATCATAGGGGTTTCGCAGAACCTTTATGTGATTTTTGTAAAACGGCCGATTGTGATAATCCCATAGAAACTAGGAAAGTAAGTATTTTAGGTATCACGAAAAGCAAAAAAGTTTATGTACGTAATGATGAAGCAACTTTTGTCGTAGCATGTGAAGGATTTATAAAATGAGTTTTATAGAACACATAGAAGCTCGAAGAAAATACAGAGAAGAACAAAAAAAAGAGATAAAAGCAACTAATGAGAAAGTAGATAAGATAAAAGAGCATTGGTCTACTATTCTCATTAACTATCCAGAACACCAAGAAGCCTTTGATTATGTAGATGAACTGTTTCCTCATTGTGATGTCAAAAATGTAACTGTTTATAAAGCTAATAGAGATTTCTTGGCTAAATTGGGTTTTAAGGGTGTCGGCGGTTTTTGTCACAAAAAGACCAAATCAGTTGTCCTTTCTTCCCACTCTAGAGAACCCATTGTGAGACGAAGTAGATACCAAGTTTTTGCTATTATTGAACCAGATGAAGTAATTGTTCATGAACTAATACACTATTGCTACTTTTTTGAGAAGAATACTGGCAGAAGTCTTCACTTAAATGAAGAGTTTGCCTATGGCTATTCTATAGGGTATCTAAGGTCTAAAGGGTTTAGTGACGAAGATATTATAAAAAAGAATTTTCTACCTTATTTGTATAAAACAGCAGAAGATAGGATAGCTGTAGATATTATTTTGAAAAAAGAAAAAATGCCTGCGAAAAACTGGCACAGTTTATCTAATCCACTTAAAGAAATGTTATATAAAAAGTATTTAAGTGATATATATGACAGGGCTATAAAAGCCTCTTACAAAAGAGGACATAAAATAATCGATATATATACAAGGAAGATAGAAGATAAAAGGGGAGTAGAAAGGGAATCTGTTGTAGATGAGCCTTCTGCAACAAAGTTTGATTTTTTAGATATTTAAGGAGAGTGAAAATGCCTAGTGGTCTGTATTTTGGGAATTCTGACAATACCAGTATTTGGTATTCAGGTGGAAGTGATTTTACAATAAAAATGGATAATGGCAGTGGCGAGAGCGAAACAGTTTATAGTGATGTTACGTATACAACCAATAACCAACCTGTTGTTACTGGAACATGGTCGATTAACTCTACTTCGCAACCTACTTTTATAAATTGTACCTTTGAAAGTGAAAAAAGATCTGCTAAGATAAAGAAACCAGTAAAACACTTAACCCGTTTTGATATTTTAGATATTTAGTCATGCCTATTTATGAGTTTATTCACCCTATAACAGGTGAAATATTTGAGGAGCTAAGGTCGTTCAAAGACTCTGATAAGCCCTACGTCGCTCCAGATGGCGTTAAATGTAAGAGGATGATATCTAAGAACATAGATGGATACAAAGCCAACAGAGAGCCATTTGAGGTAGATCCTGGTTGGGTTAAAGAGTGTAATCCCAAGAAGATACGCTTTAATGATGGGCATGAAGAGAGATATGACCCTACAAAACACTGCTAAAAGTGAAATTTATACGCCAAGAAAAAGTAATTACCACTGTCTCCAGCCAAGATATATCTGATCAAGATGAAGCCAGATCATTTCTCGAAGATTTAAAAAAAGAACACCTAAAATTTTCTGTAATTATCAGAAAAACATTCAATAGTGAAAATAATTCCACTACAATTCATTACCAGAATGCCACTATAAAAAGAGTATGTGCTAATGAAGATAGTGTAGACTTGTATATCTTTAACAAATCTGGTTCTATTAATATGAGAGTTGGCTTTGAAGATATTGTAGAAATTAGAGCACTGACTAATAGAAATGATTTTCTAAAGTATGGTAAGAAGATAAGTAAGTTTGATGTAATGGATATTTAGATGCCAGAAACTTTGGCAGAAGAGAAAACTAATTTTGAAGTAGCATTATACCTGGTCTATATGCACTTTAATATATCTTTTGAAGCTATACAGGATATGCCCGCTACTAAAATACTTCAATTGGCTGAGAGCGTGAGTGCATCACAAACCAATCCTGTTACTGTTTTTGACATGAAGAATATATTCATAATTAGGGAAAAGGGGTTGGATTATTATATAAAATATCATATTTCTCCCCCAAAAGCAAAATTAAACAGATTTGATGTAATGGAAATATAAGATGAAAAAAACAGTAAAAGAAGAGACAGAAGAGATAATCAATTTGCATTGGGAGAATATCTCTATTGAAGATTTTAGAACTAAAGTTCATTGGTTTACTATATGCAGGGAATATGAGTTATCAGAAGATTTTATGAGAGAATATAAAGATGATCTTGATTGGTTTATGGCCTGCAAATATCAAGATATGTCTGAAGATTTTATAAGAGAAGTTCAAGATAAAGTTGATTGGATGAGGGTTTCTGAACGCTACCCAATTTCTAAATCTTTTATCATAGAGTTTCAAGATAAATTAGATATAGGTTTTTTGTTAGATTATAATAGGATAACTCAAAAAGATTTAGATAATGCCCAAGTTTAAAAACGAAGATTTTGTTCACTGGCACGCACATTCTGAATATTCTCAATTTGATGGGTTAGCCAAACTAGATAAACTAGTTGAAGAAGCTAGAAAAATGGGGTTCCCTGCTTTAGCACTTACCGACCACGGCAACGTCATGGGTTGGCTCAAATTTCTCAAAGCATGTAAAGAACCTTCTGATTATGGCCCTCTTAAACCTATTCTTGGCTGCGAATTTTATTTATCGCGAAAAATGGATATAGGACAATATCAAGAAAAGAAACAGAAAAAGGGAGAACCCAGGAAACATCAACCAGATGGAAGAAAAGGGAATAGACACCTAAATCTCTACGCCATGAACTATAAAGGGTATAGAAATCTCTGTACTCTCTCCCAAAAATCTTGGTTAGAAGGATTCTATAGTGACCCCAGGATAGATATAGACTTATTGTCCAAACATAGTGAAGGAATTATGTGTGGTAGTGCCTGTCTTAGCTCTGTAATTAACTCTAATCTTCTTCATGATAACTTCGATAAAGCTAAGAAAGTATGTACTATTTTTAAAGATATCTTTGCCGACAATTTTCATTTAGAAGCAATGTATCATGGGATACCAGAAGAAAGAGCCATTATTCCAGATATATTCAAGATATCTAACCAACTAGAAGTTCCTATTATTGCAACAAATGATTGTCATTATATCCATAAGAAACAAGCAGCTTCTCAAGAAATTATGATGTGTATGAGTATGAGTAGGTGTATTAAAGATCCTAGACGTATTCACTTTCCTTATGATGAGTTTTATCTAAAGAGTGCTGAGGAGATGGGGAAAATATTTGGGAGTAGTCCACAGTCACTTCTTAATACAGTAGCTTTGGCAGAGAGAATAGATACAGAGGACATAGAGAAGAATTTATTTGGGGGGATGAGATTACCTAAATTTGATATTCCAGAAGAGTTTTCTACAGCCCAAGATTATTTAGAGAATTTAGCTTGGGAGGGACTAAAAAGAGAAAATTTGTATGAAAGTGATAAACATAAAGAGGCACTAGAAAAAGAGTTAAAAGATGTGAAAGTAGCAAGGGATAATAACAATTATGATTTTGCTACTTATTTTCTTATTGTGAGGGATTACATACAGAAAGCAAAAGAGCAGGGAATATTAGTGGGTCCAGGCCGTGGGAGCGGTTATGCGAGTGTCTTGTTAAAATGTTTGGGAATTACAGCGGGTATTGACCCTGTTGAGCATGGGTTAATTTGGGAGAGGTTTTTAGGGTTTCAGGATCTTAGATTTATTAAGGATTCTGATTTCGGTTTTGAGGTAGAAAACATGTTATTAGAGAAAACAGATTTAGACACTGATAGAGATGTAGAAGAAGACCTTGGTGGAATAGATAGGTGGTAGTTGTGGCTAAATTTGTAGGTAGTAGAAATCCTTGTAACGAAATTCCATTAAGTGATTTTTATGAGGTTGAGCCACTTAATCAATCACTTAGTATAAATCGTGAAGAAAGAGAACATTATGATTTGTCTATGATTAGAAGTATTTATAGAGATGTTGCTCAGGCGCAAGTGGCAATTCGTCAAGGTAATTCTAGAAATAATTCTGTGTATGTGCATTTAAGTAATGAAATTACTCGTTTAACTCGTGTGGCAGAAGATATTATTAGCTGTTCAGGCTATCGTCTTAGAGATAGGGCAAATGATATATATCGTGAAGAGTTTACTAGAGCTATAGAAAATGAAGTTAAGATGCAAGAGACGATGTATGACCCAGGACCACAATATGTAATAAGTGAAAAAGAGTATAATAAAGCAATGAAAAAACCAAAGATATTAACTAAATTTGATATTTTGGATATTTAATGGCAGATATAAAAAAGATAAAATTAGAAATAATCAATAAGATTAAAGGCTCGAATTTTAGAGATGAAATTATTCAAAATGTAAAAAAAGAGATACCTATTTTAGAGTCTACTGAAGGTATTAATAGTATTAATAATCTAGAGTCTTTATATAACATATGGAAGAGAAACGAAGGTAAAGTAGCAACTAAAAATGACATAAATAGTTGGACTGCTTTTTGTTTGGGAATAACACCTAAAGAACCTGATGGTGATTTTTTACCAGAAAGAAGAGCATTTGCCAGGGCAGGCTTTCCTGATATTGATACTGACTTCGACGATGATGGTAGAGATTTTGTTTATAAGTATATCATAGATAAGTATGGTAGAGAAAATGTGGGCAACATCGGCACTCACGGTATGCTTAAATTCAAATCTTGTATTCGCAGAGTTGGAAAAGCTTTAGATGTTGCAGATGCTTTTTCAAAGGGCAAAGAAGCATTAACTACTGAAAATGAAGCTAAAGTTACAGAGATACTTTCTGCCTTCCCCAAAGTTCCCCTTCTAAAAGTAAGAGACCCAGAAACAGGGGAGATGAAAGTAGTTAAAACCATTAAAGATGGTGTTAAGTATTTTCCTGATTTTAGGAAGTATATAGAATTGTACCCAGAACTAGGAAAACACGCTAACCATATTGAAGGCACGTTTGCAAATTACGGAATTCATGCAGCAGGAATTGTTGTGTCAAATGAGCCTATTTCTAATCTTGCCCCTTTGAGAACGGCTGGCAGAGGGCTTATGGGAACCCAGTACCCCTATGAGGACTTAGAGGAGATGGGTTTAATCAAGTTTGATATTTTGGCTATTTCTACCCTTACTGTAGTTAAAAGAACAGTAAAGTTAGTGAAAGAAGATTATAACATAGATATAGATATATATAATTTACCTTTAGACGACAAGAAGGCGTTTAAGATATTTAAAGACGCTAACTTAACGGGTATATTCCAGTGTGAAGAATGGGGGATGCAAGAAACTATGAAAGAAATAGGGGTAGATAGTTTTAATGATATTATGGCTGCTGTTTCTCTATATCGCCCTGGTCCTATGGACAATATTCCTTCTTATTGCGCGAGAAAAAAAGGAAGAGAAAAAATAGACTACTTCCACAAATCTATTGAGAAATTCGTCAAGCCTATATTTGAAGAAACTTACGGCATTTGTGTTTATCAAGAGCAGTTGATGCAGGTCTGTAATGTAATGGCTAACTTCTCTATTGCTGATGGTTATGTGATGATTAAGGCAGTTGGCAAAAAGAAAAGAAGTTTGATGGATAAGTTTAAGAAGCAGTTTATTGAGGGTTGTGTAGAAAACAAAATCTCTGATAAAGTAGCTACAGATTATTGGGACAAGTTTATTACGCCTTTTGCCCAATATGGCTTTAATAAAGCCCACGCAGGGGCTTACGGCTACTTGGGATATATCACGGCTTATATTAAAGCTCATTTTCCAGAAGAGTTTGTGTTATGTACTTTAAATGTTGAAGCAGAACGCTCTCATTATGACAAAATTACTAAATATGAGAGAGAATTCTGTAAAAACATGCCTATTGAGCTTTTGCCCAGAGATATTAACAAGTCTAAAGCTAGATATGTTTTAGAAGTGAAAAAAGACTTAAAAAAGGGTATTAAAAAGTCGAAGATTAGGAAGGCTTTATTGTGTAAGGGAGTAGGCCCCAACAGCGCAGAGCATATTGAATCAAAACAACCATTTAAGGGGTTAAAAGACTTTGCCCAGAAAACAAATTCCTCTTTTGTAGATTCTAAAGTGGCAGCTGCTTTAGCTGAAGCGGGTTTTTTCCCTAACTCTAAAAAGAAGAAAGATACTGTAGTCAAGGAGTTTATGGCAATAAGAGAAGACATGAAAAAAGCGGCTAAAAAAGGCGTAGATCTAGTAAATATTTTTGAATAATTGTTTTTGAAAGTGAAAAATTATTTAGTACATTTCTTTAAGAGAGGTAATAAAAATGGCTAAGAAAAAAAGTGTTGTAAAGAAGTCAATTCTACGAAAAATTTGCACGAAAAAGTATGAAACTGTCGATATACATGTAGAGATTGAAGAACAAATTGAGTGGGAAAACGAGAAAGAGAAGCTGTCTGAAACAGGTCGGGTTTCAAAGTTTTTATTGACTGATTTCGTCAAAACTCATGACATGGCTTTAAGTGAATTAGGTGTAGACAGGTGCATCGCCCAAGTTACAACTACTTCTGAAAATATGCCAAAGAAAAAAGGAAATAGTGAAAAAGAGGATCCTTTAGACTTTCTAGATGAGTGATAAAATTTATAAAGAAATAGTAGATGCCTTTGATGTAAAAAGTGACGATACGGCAGAAAGTAGTGATTATGGCACTACGGCTGAAAATACTGATGAACTTTCTGCTGAATCGTTTGATGCTCTTGTCGATGGGGTAAATCAAAATATTGATACTAATGAAAATGGTTTCGAGTTGGAGTCACCGCCAATGGCTAAAAAAGAAATAGCAGAGATAGAGGAAATTACAGAAGAAGTAGAAGAACCTGTTAAGGAAGATGATGCCACAGACGATATTACAGAAGAGTTAGTAGAAGAGCTAATGTCTGAAGACCTAGAGGGAGATGAAATTACTAGAGAAGAGGGCGAAGGGGGCGAAGAGGACGAAGAAGAGGAAGAGGAAAGGTATCTAGGGAAAAAACAGTTTGAGAATGGTAATATAAATTGGAATTTTGATACTCCCTCTAAGTTGTTTGAATCTTTTTATTTCCGCAAAAAAGACCTGATAGAACCCTTGCTTTCAGCGGCTGGTAAGCTCCCTTTTGATAGTTTTCATGATGAATTAGGGGAGTGTCATATAAAAATAAGTGATATTTATGATTCTAATATTATATCTCAAGAAATGACCTTAATACAGCAACACAGAGAGAGAGTTAAAGAAATACAGTTACAAGTTATTAGACAGTATTTTTTATGGGAACTCCATGTAGAGCAGCTTGAGGGAGAACTAGCCAGAACACAATACTTAAAACCCCAAATTAAACAAAAAGGACTTGAATCTGCCCATATGGGTGATGTGCAAAGATATTTTGCAGAGTTAAAGGGGGTTAGAGACGCGGCTAAAAAAGTAGAAGATCATTTACACGCAGCGTTTGAAACATTGAGTAGGAAAGTAACTGTATGTGAGACACTGAAGCCAGTAGAAAGGGTTTCCAGTGATACATCGCCCGCATCTTCTGAACCTAGTGATTTAGATGACTATGACGAGTTGCCTCAAGGCGCAGTTGCCGAAAAGAGAGAAATGGAAGAAGAATTTTTAGGATGGGGAGAAATTCCTACTTAAATAATTGAAAAGTGAAAATGTTTCTGTTAAAAAATCATAATGAATATTAACCTTTTTTTAAGGAGATCTATAAAATGAGTATAGATTATGCAGATTGGGGCGATGTTGCTCCAGAACAATCCGGTGGTTCATCAGGTGGTGGAAGTGGCAAAAATTCCTACCTCAAGTTAACCAGTGGTGGAACCTATGTAGTTCGTCCAGTACATAAGCCAGTGGAGTTTTACAAGTTTTTCCATAAGAAAGACAACAAACTTCGCACCGCTGTTGTTCGTGACGAAGAAGTCATCAAACAGACGATGGCTGAGAATTCAGAATTGGGCAAACCTTCTCATCGTTATGCCATCTATGTTATTGATAGGTCCGATGGGGAACTGAAGATAATGGAAGCTCCTGTTACTGTTTTTCGCCCGTTCAGAATTCGTTTTGATGCCACAGGGCAAACTCCTGGTGGTTCAAGCGGCGGTGACTGGGAAATCAAAGTTACAGGTAGTGGCATGAAGACCCGTTATACTTCTAAGTACCTTAAAGATACTTCTTTTAGCCAAGAAGAAAAGTCGTCTATCAAAACTATGTTAGAAGATGAGGACAAGCTTTTGACCTCTATCTACAAAAGTCATGACCCCGAAGATATCGACAAGAGACTATTCGGTGAATGGGGTTCTGATGATGGCGAAGAAGCTGTAAGTGCCTCCAGTGGTAGTAGCGGCAAAGACGAAGATATGGATTGGTAATAAAAAATGGGAAAACAAAAAAACAAAGATAATGTTTCTGAAAGAAAAGTTGACGAAACCATTATCAAAAATTTAAAAGGTTTTGTTAGTGACGGAACTGATGAAAAAGATCCTACTAATTTTATTCCTACAACCCATTTCCAATTAGATTTTATCCTTCAGTTTGGGATGAATCCGACACAAGCGGATTTGAACCAAATTGAGGGGTACGATCCTTCTATCCCTTTAGGTCTTCCTATGGGTAAATTAGTGGAGATATTCGGAGAAGAAGGCGGTGGGAAATCATCTCTAGCTTATCGCATCTGTGGCTCTGCCCAGAAACTAGGTTATCCCTGTGCCTGGCTTGATACTGAAAATTCTTATTCTTCCCATTTAGCAGGGTTGAACGGTATTGACAGTAGAAAAGGACATGGATTCTATTACTCTGACATGATTAATAGAGATAACCCAGATAAAGTTTATCACGCAGAAGCCGTGTTAGATATTATACAAGACTTATGCAAAGCAGGAATGAAAGTTATTGTTCTTGATAGTGTCGCAAATCTTGTTCCTAAAGACAAATGGGAAGCTAGTGCTGAACAAAAACACATGGGTCTTATGTCAAGACTCTTGAGTGAAAATTTAGGGAAAGTAGTAAACCACGCAGCCCAGTCGGGAACCTTATTGATTTTTATTAATCAGTTAAGGGAAAAGATTGGTGTTATGTTTGGAAATCCAGAAACCAGTCCTGGTGGAAGGTCTTTGAAGCATAATGCTTTTGTGAGATTACAGGTCTCTAAGAAGGGTGGCAAGGACGCTAATATTATGATTGAAGATCCTGATACAGGCGAAGATAGGTTAATTGGAAGATACTCTAATGTGAGGATTGTAAAAAGTAAATTGGCTAAACCTTATATTGAGTCTATTCAAATTCCTATTTATTACGAACCCTATTTCCCAGATATCGAAGATATGGCGTTTGATGCCGGTCGGCAAGTTAAGATTATTTCTGTTAGAAAAGGTGTCTTTACCTGGAATAGTATAAAAGTGGAAGGAAGAAAATCTTTTATAGAAGATGTAGTGAATGCTGGACTTCTGGGTGACTTGATTAAGGATATAGAGACAAAAGCCGAAGAAAGTAGTGTTCTGTTGCCTCCTGAGTTAAAGCAGTATGGCGAAACAAGTAAAGTAGGTAAAGACAGTGGAGTACAGGGACAGGTTTCGGGAAGTAGATCGAATAAAAATACTCCAGGCGGGAAAAAGAAGTCTTAGAAAAGAAGATGGTAAAAAGGCGTTAGCCTACCTTAAAGATGAGAGAGGTTTTTCGGATGATATTATTAACCAATTTGAGTTTGGATATTGTCCAGAACACATTGACCATCAATTAAAGGGAAAAATAATCCATCCGATTCGTGACTCTTATGGCGAACTCCTGGCAGTTACTTCTAGACATCCAGATAAAAATGTGGAAAGACGATTTTGGCACGAAACGTTTGACAAAGGGTCCAATCTCTTTGGGCTAAATTTTGCCAAACGTCATGTTGTTAAATCAGGACGAGCTATTGTGGTCGAAGGTGAATATGATGTTATTTATCTTCATCTCAAAAAGTTTACTATGGCAGTGGGAGTTTGCGGAAGTGCCTTTTCCCTTGTTCAAGCCTCTCTACTATCCCGGTATTGCCAAGATGTTTTTTTTGTCTTTGACGGAGACGAAGCTGGCCGTCGAGCTAGTGATAAGGTAAAAAGAATTTATAAAGACAATTATATGTCTACTTATGGAATAAACTATTTTTATGTGAACCTTCCTTCTGGTAAAGATCCAGATGATTTTGTAAAAGAGAACGGAGCTTCAGAATTTAGGAAAATACTTAAGGAGTCAAGAGAAAGTATGGAATTAAACCTTGATTGATAATAAACAAAATTCGTGTAATGGAAAAGAAGTATCTGCTTTTTTAGGTGTTATAGATACTTATAAAAGATGGAAACACTACTCCCAAAGAGGCGACAGAAAGTATGACTATTACCATCCTAGTGAGTTAGGCAAATGTCTTAGAGCACAACAATATAAACACTATGCTGATAAGGGGGAAATAGAACTCTCTTATCAGGGGCTTGATAGCAGAACTCTTCGTCTTTTTGATAAAGGCCATAATATGCACGACAGGTGGGCTGGCTACTTTGAAGAGATAGGGGTTTTAAAAGGAAGGTGGAAGTGTAGAAACGCAGCCTGTCTTTTGTATGATAAAAATGCAGAGTTAATCAATTTGTCTAAAGAAAAGAAAAATGAAATACTGGCAAAAGATGAAACCCGTATTTATGGGAGCAAGGCAAAGAAGGGTATATTTAAGCCTGATAAATGTGCTTGTGGTTCCACCTATTTTGATTATTTAGAGACAACAGTGTTCTCTGAAGAGCTTAAAATAAAAGGACATTCTGATTTAATTTTAGACTACTCTAATTTTGATTTTGAAAAGTTTAATCCTATAACTCCTAGTTTTAATACTAAATTCCTGCCTAAGAACGGAGACGAAGTAGTAGTTGATATGAAAACTATCGGACAGTCTTCATGGGAATATCAAGTTCTAAAGAAAGGAGCACACCCATCTTATTTAGTACAATTGGTAAGTTATATCCATATTTTAGATTGTTCTTATGGGCTACTTGTTTATGAAAACAAAAATGATTCCGATTTGAGATGTTTTAAGGTGGAAAGAAATGATGCCTGGTGGGAAGCAATAAAATGGCAAGCAAAAAAATTACAAGAATTAGCTACAGGCGGCAAACTTCCACCCCCAAGACCTTCCAAAAAAAGTGACTATGAATGTAAGAATTGCGACTTTTCCCAGTTGTGCCATAAGTCCGGTATTTGGAAAGATCCAAAACTAGATATAAAGAGGAAGAATTTTTATAAAGGGTTGCTATAAAGATTTTGTAAGTTTATTTCGATTATTTATTATAAGAAATATTATACGATGTTCAAGGAGCATAAAATGACTGAAGAGAAGGGAAATGTAAAAAATAAAGACGAGACACTACTATTGGTCAGTGGAAGTAAAGGAAGGACAAAAGAGGAAGAAAAGTTGTATGTTAAGAAATTATCTAATGCCATTTTGCAAGTCTATGAGAAACATGGCCTGGCTAAGTTACGCTGTTGCGGCGCAGCTGCTATAAATAATGCGACAAAGGCTTTTATTATAGCAAGAACAGAAGCAGAGAAGAATAATGATAATCTTAGGTCTGACCCAGAATTTACAAATGTAGATTTTCATGGAGATAGTAAAACAGGTATTTTAATAGAAGTAACGCAAGACATTTGTGCAGAAGACTAATTTGAAAGGTAATTACGATGGAAAACGGAAATGGTGACACAGTTTATGATGTAAAAAGAATGGATGAACTAGAACAGGTTTTTATAGATGGCAAGATAAAAGCTCTAGACGATATTTATACCGTTGAAGATGTCTCTATGAAAATTAAGGAACTTGATAAGAAAATAGATTTTCTAAAAGGGTATAAAACCAGTAAAACAAAAGCAATAACCGCTGAAATAAATACCATATCAAACAAAATAGATTTCTTTAGGCAAGTTATTTCCAAGACACTGACTCTTAATAAGCAGAAAAATGTTTCTTTTCCTGGCTCTTGTAGGGTCAGCAATGTTAATAGAAAAGGAAAATGGTCAGTTTTGGATGAAGAATCTTTGGCCGAGATACTGAAGGAAGAAGATAAATTTGATGAAGTTTTTGACAAAGTTGTAACAACTGTTCTAGATAAGAAGGCATTAAGTAAACTTTTGGACAACTGGCAGAAAAGTGGTAAGTTGGAAGAGTTAGACTTGTCAGCTTGTGTAGAAAAAGAAGAAAACAAGGTTTCTGTTAGTATTAAATATGAGGAGCTTGAAGAAGAAGTAAAAGAAGTTGAAATTGATGAAGTTGTGCCTTCTAAAAAAGACAACGGAGATTACGATTCTATTTGATAAAAGGTTGTTATACCACAAGAAGAAGTAGATGTCTAGTTTTGATTTTTACAAAAATAAAAAAGTAAAAGAAAAAAAACCTATTACGTTTCGAAGGTTAAATAGGTTATATAATAAAATACCCAATACCAAAGGTTGCATGGAAAATATTAATAAAAAGGGAGGGTGTAATGCTTGGTGCTGCAGACTTCAAAATCCCCAAGTTCTCTATTCTGAATTTTTAAATACTTGGGATAATGTACTGAAACAATTTTCTATGAATGATATGGTACTTATTGTTGAGAGGGCAATAAGAAGCTATGTCACCAGCAGTGTTATTAAAGGTTGTATCTTCTTTGATGAAGATGATAATCTTTGTGCCGTACACGAAACAAGACCTTTTAACTGTAGAACCTATGGGATCATACCTAAAAAAGAATTTACAGCTAGATACGAGAAACTGAAAGAAGTTTATAAAGATAATCCTGATGCTGATGTTAGAGACCAGTGTGATTTGGTATCTACTTTAAATGGAAGAAAAGTTAAAAGTAAAGAGATAGATAAGTGGTGGAGACTTTTAAATAACGTTGAAGCTAATTTGGGCATACCTAGAGAAAATATTAATGATGATTTAGGTGGAAGCTATAGAACATTTCATGACCATATACTTTTAGAAATTATGCCCAATGACGTTATGGAAGAGTTACAAAAAGTTAGATTAATGGAAAACGAAGAAGAGAAAGAACAAGCCGTTCATGCTTTTATGAAAGAATTTAAGGAGAGAATAGATGGAAAGACAAATGAGGGTAAAGGTACTTAATACAAGTTATAATAAAAAGAATAATTTGGTTAAATGGCACATAAAAGAAGTTGAAAGTGACAAAGAAACTACTCTGGCTTGGGATGGCAATGATTTAGGTACTGCTTTGGGAATTAAGAAAGTTATTCCCCCAACAGCTATGAAAGAATTTTGTAATCAGATGGTAGGAAAAGAAATAAATCTTGTTATGAAAGCTGAACATTTTGGTGTTAGTGCCGCTACTATTGGCGAGTCTTCTGATGATCAGTTAGAGGATTTTGACAAGAGATTTAGTCCTTACCAAAAAATTATGGGAGATATATTAGAAGATGAGCCAGGCCCAAATTAGAGTATTTGGAAGTGATAAGTGTAAACATTGTGCAAAAATAATAGAGTTTATGAACACGATTGGCTGGGAGCATGAATATATAGATGCTTTAGCAGATGAGAGTCAAGAGATATGTGACAAGTATGATATAGACAAGTTACCTCATATTCAGTTTTTGAACGAAGATGGATCTATCCATAGCGAATGTGTTGGGGTTGAAGAGCTTGCGACAAAAATGAATGAAGTAGTTAAAGAAATTTCGGAGCAACTAGGATTAAATGAAACTAAATGATAAACAACAAGAAGCCGTAGACCACCTAGATGGTCCCTGCTTAGTTACTGCTTGCCCAGGTTCTGGTAAAACTCGTGTACTAACAGAGAGAGCTTGTGCTTTAGTGGAAAGAGGTATTAAGCCTAAGAATATTTTATGTATGACTTTCACCAACAAAGCAGCTAAAGAGATGAGTGAAAGAATATGTAAGAAGTTAAAAACCAAAAAGCCAGGATTTTTTATTGGTACTTTTCATTCTCTTTGCGCGACTTTTTTAAGGAAGATAGGGAAAAAGAGAGGATACACTAAGAATTTCACTATCTTAGACGAGTATGATCAAAAAGATACTATTATTAAGTTAGCCAGAGAACTAGAGTTAGATATTAATGCTTCTGATGCTGGCAAGATTGCTTATGTGTTAAACTATTACAGAGACCAGTTAGAAGATTTTGATTTTATTAGGGACAATCTTGATAACCAGGCTTTTATCGAGATAGCAGAGAAGTATGAGTGCAAATGTAAAGAAGATAACTTAATTGATTTTAGTGGCTTAATCTATGAGACTATTAAAATATTAGAAGAAAATAAAGACATAAGAGATAAGGTTCAAGAAACATTTAAATATATCTTAGTAGATGAAACTCAAGATACAAATCAATCTCAATTTCATTTTGTAAATCTTTTAGGCGGGAAATGGAATAACATAATGATAGTGGGAGATTTAGACCAATGTTTAGTTGATGGTACGAAGATAGAAACAAAAGATGGTATAAAGTTAATAGAGAATATAGAGAAAGGAGATTTTGTAAGAGCATCTATAGGTAAAAATAAAACAAATTATGTTGAAGTTACAAATGTGTATAAAAAACGCGTACCAGGTGAACCTATTGTTAATATTGAAACAAAATCAGGTAAAAAAATAAAATCAACCTTTGAACATATGTTTTTTGCTGATTACATTATTCCATCTGATTTAAATAAGTATTTTGTTTATTTGATGTATAAGAAAAAATTAGGATTTAGAGTCGGCCTTACTAGTACTTGTGTGGAATGTAGCAGGAAAGATAAATTTGGTTTTTTTGGAAGATTAAGAGGAGAAAAAGCAGATAGAATTTGGATATTAGAAACCAGTAAGACTTATCGAGAAGCAGCTTATTATGAACAGTATTATTCTGCTAAATATGGCTTACCAACTTGGACTTTTGTTGATAGAGCATATAACAGTGAAAATGCTTATACAAAGGAAGATATAGAAAAATTATTTTCTTCAGTAAATACTATGCATCATGCAGAAGATCTTATGAATGATGTGGGATTGTATTTTGATTATCCTTGTCATTTCCCTTCTTCTTCCAACTTAAAGAGTAGAGATAATTTTAGGGTTTCGCTTTGTGGCGATGCTCGTGGAAAGGTTTTGCATAAATATGCTTATTGTTTTTCAGGTGAAGAAAGAAAAAACGAATTAGAAGAGGTTGGGATCAGTGTTAGAGAAAGTAAAGATAAATATTGGAGAGTAGAAAGTGTAAATCACGATTTAGGAGAAGTCTATAAAATATATGAGAAAATACAGAAAGTGGTCCCTCACATAAATCTTATTGAAAAAGCAAACTTTACAGAAAGGTCTTTATCTTTTACGCCTGCGTCTCATTTGAAAAAGGGAATTAATATAGCAATTTTTGATGGAGAAAATGTAGTTTTAGATGAAGTTATAGATGTGAAGTTTGAAATGTATGAAGGGTACATAAATGATTTAGATATTAAGAGAGTCCATAATTTTATTGCAAATGGAGTTGTGAGCCATAATTCCATATACAGGTGGAGGGGTGCAAGGTCTGAGAACATCCAAGCGTTTATTGATAGGCATGAAAAATGTAACGTAATTACTTTAAACAAGAATTACAGGTCTACACCTCAAATTATTAAAGTAGCTGAGAAGCTCATCAGACACAATAGTTCCCACGAAGAAAAGAAATTTGAGACAGATAATAAAGATGGCCAATCTGTTAGGTGTTATGAAATGCCATCACAGTTAGACGAAGCCCACTGGCTCTCTACTTGGATACCCAAGTTGAAAGAAGATGGAGGCTGGGACTACGATGATATGGTTGTTCTGTATCGGATTAACAAGATGTCAGAACCTGTTGAGCAGGCGTTTGCAGTAGGCAATATACCTTATGACGTTATAGGTAGCGGTAATTTCTATGACCGAAAAGAAGTGAAGTATTGTCTTGGTATGTTGAAATTAGCCACTAATCCTATGGATGGCTCGGCCTTTAGTAAGGTGTGTTCTCTAATTAGAGGGTTAGGGAATGTTACGGTTGGGAAAATAGAAAAGAATGCTAAAGAAAAAGGTATCAATCTAATTCAATCCTGTGAAGATTATGCGGCTGATGCCAGTTCACAGAATGTTAGAAATGGGTGTAAGAAAATTAGTAAAGCGTTTTCTGGCTCAACAAACTTTAAAGCCCCTTCTGTGGTACTGACTGAGTTAGTTAATACTTTCCAACTAAAAGAGCATATCAACACAAAATTCGCCAACACAGCCAACGAGAGAATAGAGAATGTAGAGCAAGTTGTTGAGTCTTCTTCTAATTTTAATGGTATAGAAGATGGTCTACAAAAATACTTACAAAGAGTATCTCTGGTTACGGCAAGTGATAAAGAGGTCGATGGCGATAAGGTTTCTCTAATGACTTTCCATGCGGCAAAGGGATTAGAATTCCCTATTGTGTTTATGATAGGTGTAGAGAACGGCATATTGCCTCATGAGAGGTCTGTGGCAGATGATCCTATTGTAGGTATAGAGGAAGAGAGAAGGCTGTGTTATGTGGGCATGACTCGTGCAGAGAAGATATTGTATATTACTCATTGCGCCAGAAGAAGAAATGTCAACAGGTTTGGCAAGGCGAATAGCCAGAAGATGCATCCAAGCCAGTTTCTACAGGAAGCAGGTTTAATTTAATGGCAGTAGAAAAAGAAAGAAAGTTTTTAGTCAAAGACACAAAATTTTTATTAACTTATCCTCACACCATGAAGTATATATATCAATATTATATTAATGAAGACATGAGAATACGATTGACAGGATATTTAAAAACTGAGAAAGCTTATTTGACTATCAAAAAAGGTGTTAATAAGTTATCAAGGATGGAGTGGGAATCAGAAATGGATTTGGAGGGGGCTGAAAAAATGATAAATGAGATGAAGTTATTTAATTACGGTGTAGGAGAGTTAGGAGTTGGAAAAATAAGACATATTTTAGAATACAGTGATGATGACACATGGGAAGTGGATGTCTTTATGGGTGATAATGAAGATTTGGTTCTAGCGGAAATAGAGCTTCATTATGGAAGAAAAGAAAAAGAACTGAAGCTACCAAGTTGGGTAGGTGAAGAAGTAACTGGTGTGGAAAAATATTATAATGCCAACTTAGCAAAGTATCCTTATAAAGATTGGACTGAAGAAGAAAAGAATGTACGTAGATGAAGTGATGCATGAGGCAACACACATTGAAGATGGGGTAGTAGATGTTCCTATTCGTCTCTATGACTTAGAAACCCCACTTGACCACCCCCTTTTTAATATGAAGGGTCGTGTTGTTGACGAAATAATGACTGAGTTTACTAGTTTCTTCGATAGGCACGATCTATCACATTACCCTAATAGACCTTTTGGTGAAACTAGTGTTTATTTAAAATTAGGCACAAGTAGAGTACAAGTTCCTTGTTATATTCTAAGTCATAGTGTAGAAATAAATGAAATAGAGGTAACTACTATAGGTAGTTTAGAGAGAGAGTTTGTTAGCACTCCCCCTCATGGTCTTGATTTTACAGTGTCTATATACGGGCATGATATAGACAGTGCTCGTTTCCCAAAAAAAGAAAGAAGAGAAGTAATATACTTAACCAAATTTGATATATTGGATATTTAAGATGCCAGATATAGATTTTAGTAGCTTCGTTCCTTTACCCCATTATCGTTCCGTTTTAAAGTTTGGATCAGAGAACAAGACAGCCCGTATTGCTTTGTTTAATAAATTAGAACTAGATATGGTGCGACAAATAGTAACTTATTGGGTTGAGTTTGATTCCCCTAATGCAGAAATACTTTCAACTTTGTTTGATCCAGAGTTTGACACCATTCACAATCGTCCAGCCAAGATGAAGATACACACATCAATGCCAGAGTTTACTTGCATTATTGCTTCTTCTGGGAAAGTATTACAAGGAGGTGCTACTTTAATGTCTGCAAGAGGAGAAATTGTACCTAGATTTGGGAATACTCAGATTAGGGTTAATTTGGGGGAACAAAAAAAATTAGATGAGTTTTATACTGTTAGCTGTGTAGAGAAAAAGATTGCTGTAGAAGAACTAACTCGTTTTGACATACTAGATATATGAAGCACAACTATATTAAGAAATGAAAATATATTTGTAAAAGGAGCAAGGACAAATCTCTTTTTAGTCGAATTAATATATAATATTAGATAGTATTAAAAGGAGATTAAAGTATGGAGAAGATATGTGAGCGTTGTTACAAAAAATTCAAAACACCCCATAGGAAACAAAAATTTTGCGGCCATAGTTGCGCTACTTTAAGTAGAATCGAACGCGGTGTTAAGAAAAGATGTGAGTATTGTGGTAAGGAATTTGTAAGCAACATTGATCTTAGAAAATATTGTGGAGATCTATGTGCTAAAAAAGCACATAGAGAAAAGAGTAAAAGACTGGTTAAGACATGTGAGGAATGTAATAAAGAGTATAGAACCGAGCATAAAACTCAAAGATTTTGTTCTCTGAGATGTGCAGCTGCTAGGAATTCTAGATTAAAGTTATCAGTTCCAACAAAAAATGGCAAAAAGAAAATAACCGTTAATAAAAAAAGAAGTTATTTATCCAGATATAATGCTGAACAAAAAATTAATAGAAAACTAAGAAAAGGAGAAGTTGTTCACCATATAGATTGCGACCCAACAAACGACAACCCAGACAATTTGTATGTTTTTAAGAACAATAGTATTCACATAAGTTGTCATCATGATATTGACGGTTTAGTTAAAGGGCTATTAGAAGATAATATTATAAAATTTGTAGATGGTAGATATACGAGAGTATAGGATGAATAATTATATAAGTCTTAGAAATGAACCTAGAGAGATGTCGTGCTTTATTCTAGGGGCAGGACCATCTCTTTACTTTAATTGGAGATATCCTACTTATGACAATCTAAATGGTAAAGGATTGGTATTCTGTGTTAATTCTGCTGTGATGTCAACAAAGAGTTGTCATTATTGGATATCTACAGATACTTTATGTATGAAGTGGTCATGGTGGAAAAAAATGATGGAGAAAAATACTCATACTATAAAAGTAGTGAGAGATAGTTGGTTAAAGTATCAGGATGAGTTAAAGAAATACGAGTTTGAAGGCACAACGGCTTCAGAGCATTTTGACGGGCCAGATGAAGGGGGTTTTCTATATTTCAAAGCTCGTCCTACTCCAGAGAATATAATTAACCCTGATGACGAAGGGTTGTCTTATTGTTCTTCTATGGCTGCTGCGATAGATTTAGCAATTCAGATGGGAAGTGATAAGATATTTGTATTTGGTTTAGACCATTGCAGTTTTCAAGGTAAAGATCATTTTTGGCAGTTTTGGATAAAACACAATCATCCTACAGCAGAGCCAGGGGCGCAGTGGAACTGGAATAAGCAGCAAGAAGTGTTTCCTATTCATTTACAAGCATATGAAGCATTAAGGGGATATGCTGAGAGCAGAGGGTCAAAAATATATAATGTTAATCATAGAGAAGATGGGGAATGGATAACTAAAGTAGATGTATTTGATAAGATAACATTATCTGAGATGAAGCCGATGGTACACACAGGTGACGAGTATTTCTAGTGAAACTATCTGATGTGAGGGACAAGTTCAAAGGAGAAACTATATTTATAGTAGGCAGTGGCCCCAGCGTCCATCACACAGACACTTCTATTCTCAAAGGTAAAATTTGTTTAGCGGTCAATTCTGGTTTGTTGAAATATAAGGATATAGATTTCTATGGTTTTATTTCAGATGATCATGCAGTAAGACACTGGAATTATTACAGATTACTAGAGAAGATGGATTGTGTTAAGTTTCTTTTTAAAGATAAACTAGGAAAGTATTCAAAGAAGTTTAATAATGTTTGCCTTTTCAAACACAAGTCTTGGTTTTCTCCTCCTAATAAGTACCATTTACCTCATGGATTAGAGATAACTAAAGAAGAACCTATTATTGGTGCTAGAGTGAGTTCAGGTAGTGCTGTGCATATTGCCTATATTTTAGGCGCGAAAAAAATAGTGTTAATAGGTAATGATTGTAGAATGAGGGAAGGGAAAAGATACTTCTGGGAATACCCTGGGGAAGAAAAGGGGTTTAGAACTAACGGGGATAATTCTTTCAAAACAAATAAAAGAGCCGGGTTTGACCAGCAATCTTTTATACAATACTGGAACAAGTTGGCAGAGATAAATAAAGATATAGAAATTATAGATGCATCAGAGAGTGCATTAAGTTGTTTTCCTAAAATACCACTAGAGCGAATTGTGAAAGGACAAACATGAGAGCATTAGTGACAGGTTGCGCAGGATTTATTGGCGGCCATCTGGTTAGAAAATTAACAAAGAATGGTGACAGTGTTATAGGAGTAGATACACTGGAAACAAGTGAAAAAAAAGATATCCCAAGAGATTGTCTTGATTATTTCTACAATAACATGAAAGATTTTATAGATGATTTCTCAGAAGGAACAATAGATGCTATATTTCATTTAGCAGCGTTGCCGAGGGTTCAGTTTTCAATTCTTCATCCCAGAAGAACAAATGAAACTAATATTGGTTTAACATTGAAGATGCTAGAGTTTGCTAGAAAGCACCGAATACAGAGATTTGTATTTTCTTCTAGTTCTTCTGTTTATGGCGGTGGTGGAAGTCAGACTGCTCTTAATGAGGGAATGGCTACTCATCCAATGTCTCCTTATGCTTTACAGAAATTAACCTCTGAACATTATTGTGAATTATATCACACCATACATGGATTAGAGACGGTATCGTTGAGATATTTTAATGTCTATGGCCCCGGACAGAATCCAGAGGGCGATTATGCTGTTATGATACCTAAATTTATTAACAAGGTACTTCATGGGAAGATTCCTGTTATTTATGGAGACGGGGAGCAGACTAGAGATTTTACTTATATTCATGATATTGTAGAGGCAACAATAATGGCGGGCACCTGTTCTACGCGCCGAATTCCGTGGGGAAGTGTTTTTAATATTGGTGCTGGCAATAGTAAATCAGTGAATGAGGTTTCCAGGCGCATATTTGAGTTAGCAGGGGCTATGGGTGAAGCTGACCATATGGCTCCTGTTATAGAACCAAGACATACTTTAGCAGATATCACTAAGGCAAAAGAGTTATTAATGTGGGAACCAAAGTATACTTTTGAAGAGGGGTTAAAAGAAACTTTTAATTACTTTAAAGATGGAGATGTAAAATGAGTGAGACTGTAAATGAATGTTTATTGGTTATGGAAATTCCTGAGTTAAGAGAAAAAGATAGGAATCAAGCTTATGCCTTTTTCCGTGAAAAACTAGGGGAACCAGCAGAAGTTGAGGAGTGGGATGGTAGGATAGAATACTTTGAGTATGAGGGAGACCTTAAGCCAGTTGAGGGAGAGGGCAAATGGGGAATAGCTTATGTTATTAGCAAAAGAGAACCAGATTATGGAACAGAATCGGCTATTGTTTGCCTTGATGATTTACTTACGGTAGCAAAAGAGAGGTTCCATTCTTTTTTAGATCATTCAGATTATACAAAATGCGTTCACCCGTCACGCCTTATTTTGGCTAATCTTCATTGGTATAGTGGTGTAGAGGCTCCAGACATATTCAAAGAAGTACAAAAAATATAAATAAAAAAGAAGGAATATTTCTTGCCTGCGCGTATTTAATTATAACACGCAGGCAAAATAAACAATGAGAGGTTGAAAATGGCAAAAAAGAAAGTGAAAAAAACCAATAAAAGGATAACTGTAAAAAATGAGACAGAAGAACAAAAAGTAAATTTTAAAAAGAAAAAGTCGGATTTGGTCCTTCAGAAGGAAAATATTATTCTAGATACTGACCAACCACCACTGGCATTAGATGTAACTCCTGATGAAACAATTGAAGCACAATTAAATAAGCAGAGATCAGAAGGGGTAAATCCGACTATAACTTTTAGAGTTCCACAAGTAGTAATAAATAAGTTAAAAATTATCGCAAGAAATAAATCTATTGATGAAGATGATGACGTTCATTATGTGGATATTGTGAAGGAGGGGCTTGTGGCAATGGAGAAAAAGTATAAGAAATATTTGAAGCCAAAAGTCGATACATAATTAATGTATCAAGGGAAGAAAATACTATCAATTGTCATAGCGAGGGCTGGCTCGAAAGGGATTAAACTGAAAAATGTTAGACCCCTTTTAGACCAGCCCCTTTTTATGTGGTCTGTAGGTGCTTCTCTTCAATCTAAATATATAGATTTTACTGTGGTTTCTTCTAACTGCCCTTATGTTAAAGAAGAATATGAGGATTTTGTGTTACTAGATGATTGGTGGATGGATGAAGATAAAGAGAAAAGTGTTAGAGATAAAATCGCTTGGATAGATAGACCAGATGAATTAGCTACCCCTACTTCTAAAAATGAAGATGCTATGATACATACTGTTGAATTTCTTGAGAAAAAAGATATGAGATTTGATTCTGTTGTAACTCTTCAACCTACTTCTCCAATAAGAAATAATGGGTTAATAGATAAGTGTGTAGAAGAATATTATGACGGACACTATGATTCCCTGGTAACAGGTAAAAAAGATACTCCTTTTATGTGGAGAAAGATAAGAGGGCAGTGGGTTTATGATGTAGATGTAAATGACTGCTGTAATAGGAAAATGAGACAAGGTTTCCAAGAGCACGAATGGATTTATCATGACGATGGGAACGTGTATATTTCTGATGTAAGAATGTTGTTGGAGACAAAATGTAGGTTGGGAATAAGAACTTGTTTTTATGAAACAGACAAGTTGCAGTCGTTACAAATAGATGAAGAAATAGATTTTCAACTAATAGAGAATATTGTGAACTTAAAAGGTATGAAAAGTTTGATATAATGAAATTAACGTTTTTAGGTGTTGCTGGATTACTAGATCCAGGTTTTAACAGTAATATATTTTTAGAATCAAAGTATGCCAATGTACTGATAGATGCGGGAATGGATATAAAACAATCTTTTCTTGCCGCGAATAAAAAAGTAGCAGATATTGATGCTCTCTATATTTCACATCTACACTCTGACCACTTTGGAGGACTAGAATATATAGGACTCTATACCTACTATATTCTTAAGAAGAAAATAGAGTTGTATATTCACAATTCTCTCTATATGCCTATTTTTGAGGCTCTAAAGGATACTTTGGGAGGTATTGGATCTAGTGCAAAAGAGAATTATTTAGAGAGATGCTTTACAGTGAGAAGGGTTCCTGACCATAAGGTGTTTATGATAGGGGAGTTACATTTTACCCCAGTAAAAAATAAACATATTGACACAGAGGTCACTTTGAAGGATACTGGTTTGGCGGGACCTGATATGTTTAGCTATGGACTGGTAATAGATCAGTCTTATGGATATGATTTTTGTCAGAATCCTAGAGAAGTAAAGAGTATCTATATTTCAACTGATACTATTAACAGTTATATGTGTGACAGATGGCCAGATAGTATCAAAAGAAGAGTAGAGGACGTAGATGTTATTTTTCATGATTGTGACTTGAAAAATTATGGTGGAGTTCACCCAAAGTACAGTGATTTAAAAAATTTGCCAGCAGAAATTAAAGAGAAAATGTGGTTGTATCATTATAGTAAAAGTGATTTGGGTGTAGGTGTGGCTTTAGATGGTTTTGCAGGATTAGTGGCAGAAGGACAAGTGTTTGAATTTTAGGAGATAAAATGAGTGATACTGCGATAACAGAAGCATTGGGACTTAAAGGAATGATGGGCTATGATACTTTTTGCCCTGAACCTTGGACAGAAGAGGTTATGTTATGCCGCGTTTGTGGTTTAGATTGCGACGTTATGCGTGATGTTGTTGGTCCTACTAGTTTTGGTGGTGCGATGGCAAAGAAAGCCCGTAAGCACGATTTGTTTACTTGTGCTTATCGTGGGAAAGCATGGCATGAGCAGGCGTTGAGACTTGTAAAGGGAATTGAGGATTGCCCTAGTCCTACTTTAAAAAGAATAATGCAAGGTGATTTACAGCAAATTATAGAATCTCAAGAAGTAATGGAATGAATATCTTTATTCTAGAAGATAGTACAGAAAGAATGGAGTGGTTTAGGTCCGTCTTTAGTGATTGTAATATTCACCATACAAAAATTGTGAAAGTTGCTGAAGATAGTCTAAGAAAGAACCACTATGATCTTATATTTCTAGATAGAGATCTAGGTGACGATGAGGCATGTGGAGAAGAACTCACTAAGGTTATGATGGAAGAGAAGTTGTGTTTAGATACTTGTATTGTTATTCATACAATTAATCCTTGGGGCAAATATAAAATGAGAGAGCATTTACAAAGGTATCACAAGAATTTCTATGAGATAGAGTTTACTGAACTAGTGAAGAAAAGTAGAGAAGATTTTAGATTAAGCTCTTAATTTATTTCTTTGCACCAGTTCTATTTCATCTATATCAAGAGGTTTGTATTTGAAAGCTTTTTCTACGGCACTTAAATCTCTTTTTAGTTTATGTAATCCTTGTGGCTCTAGACTTGGTGCAGCGTCTGTATGTTTCAAATTTCTATCATCTACAAAATGTCGTTCAAAGTATCTGGCTCCTATTGCATAGGCACAGGGTTCCATAGCAATACCATAACCATGATTAGAAAATCCTACTCTATGAAAATAATTGCATAATTCTTCTATCTCTTTTAAGTATATTTGTTCAAAGGGAACAGGATATCCAGAGGTACAGTGGTAAATAACTACTCTGTCTCTCCATCTGTTTAGTTGCTCGTACATCTGGCTTCTTTCGTTTTTACTAGTCATCCCTAGACTGATATGAATATCTCCCTTATATTCATTAAATAGGACATCGAGAAGATCTTGGTTATGATTACATGCTGAGGGTACTTTGATGAATTTTGGGTCAAGTTTAATAATTTCTCTGGCAGAGGTAATATCCCATACAGAGGTAGAATACTCTAGATCTATCTCTTCACAGTACTTCTGAAGCTCCTGGTGGGCTTCCAGAGGCAATTCTAGGTTCTCCCTATGTTCTAGGTATGTTTCTCCATAGGCGAAGTCCTGGTTAGGATGTGGCTCATTCCAGAGGTTTTTAGGCGTAGACTCTTTGGGATTGCGTTTTTGAGTTTTTAAGACATCTGCGCCACTGATTTTGGCAAGATCTGCTAGTTTTTTAGCTCTTTCTAGGGAACCTAGATGAACACATCCAATTTCAGCGATTAGAGTATAACTCATAATTTTTCACTTTAATAAATTTACTTTTCTCAAGATCTATATCGGAATTTTACTGAAAAGTGAAAAATAATCGATATAATGAATAAACCGATTACAGAGAAAGGTTAAGATGAGAAAATTAGAACCACAGGTTCAAGATAAAGAGATTGAATATATAAATAAAAATGATGTTTATGTGAGGGTAATGGATCTTGGCGAAATCGCTGTATTAAAAGAGATTATTATTGCTCCTGGGCAACACACTTGGTATTGGATTCCTTTTAACAGAAGTGATCCTATAAACATAAAGCCTACTGAACATGATTTAACGAGTTTTGATGACGCGATTAATCGGTCAGTTTGTAATCCTTATTGCACAGTTTATGTATTTGAAAGCTATACAGAACTGCTGTCCAATTTGAAAAAGCTGATTTATGACGATGAAACCATGCCTACTGTTTATAAAAGTAGGGAAGAAAAGGAAAATTGATTAAAAAAATGAAATTAATTTAATGTACATACAATTTATAGTATATTTATTTATTGGTTTTTTGTGGGCAGACCTAAAATGTAGCAGTTTGTATTTTTTTTGTGAAAGTGAAAGAGTTTATAGTATTATTAAGACAGAATGGATAGCATCATTGATATGTGTTCTTTTTGATGTAGTATTTTGGCCAATAACTAGTTTAAATGTTTTAAGAAAGGTGATTTAATATGTCACAGTATCACACAGCCCAAACTGAATTTACAGATAAAGAATCGTTAGTAGAAGCACTGGAAAATATGGGATGGAAAGTAGAAAAGCACGATAACCCTATTGAAATTAGCAGTGGTTATGGAGCCAAGAAGAAAGCACATGTTGTTGTTAGACGAAATCAATTCTCAGGTGCCGCTGATATCGGTTTCGAGAAACAAAAAGATAAGTGGGTTCTTCATAGAGATCATGTAGATGACCATAAAATTAATGATAATATCATTAAAGCCAGGTATGCCGAATCCAGGGTTAACAAAAGCATCAAAGGCAGATCTAAGTATCGTAAAGTTTCCAGACAAGAAAACGATGATGAAATTCGGATAAGGATTAGAACAACAATCTAAAAAGAATATATGGCTAAAGTAAAAGGGAAAGCCAGGGCAAAAGCTCGTAAAAAGAAACTTACCCAACAACAGGGTAAGTTTCTTTCGTATAGGCAGGGCTTAATAGATAATATTAGGAAGTATGATGATCCTATTTTAAAAGAAGAATGCAGTGATATAGAGGCAACAGAAGAAGCTAAAGAGATAGCAGATGTTTTAAAAAAAGTTCTTTTTGCCACAAAAACAGGTGTAGGACTAGCTGCTCCACAAGTAGGTTTCACTAAAAATATTGTTGCTATAAAACCAGATTTAAAAAGTAGAGAAATCTTCTTTTTAATAAATCCAGAAATAATAGAGCACAGTGAAGAAAAAGATGTAAACACCGAAGGTTGTTTATCTTATCCAGAAACTTTTACGCCTGTAGAAAGATATATGTGGATAAGAGTGAAATATTTTGATAAAGAACTTAATCCTCATATTGTGAAGTATAAAAATAATGAAGCGATCATTGTGCAGCACGAAATTGATCACCTTTCAGGAATTTGTCTCGTCGGTGATGCCTGGAAGTCCCAACAGGAATGGGAAAGTCAAAAACAAGATGTTCTTTGAGAAGTCAGACAAAGGGTATGTCTGCACTTTGTGTCCTCATCTTTGTGACATAGAAATAGGACAAGCTGGTTTTTGCAAAGTCAGAAATGCAAATGATGATGGGGTCTACTTGGATGCATATGGAAAATTGACCCATATTGCAGTTGAACCCATTGAGAAGAAACCCATTAAACATTTCTTAAAGGGAACCAAAACACTATCTATTGGTTCTTATTCTTGTAATATGGTGTGTGGATTTTGTGAAAATTCTGCATATAGCCAGGATGACAGGTCAGAAAAAGCGAAATCATATTCTGCAGAAGACGTTGTTAAATTAGCATTTGAGAAAAAATGTGCTAGTGTTTGTATGACCTATAATGAACCTACTATTTATTATGAATATCTTTTAGATATAGCAGCAGAATGTAAGAAATATGATGTTAAGTTTCTGCTTAAAACCAATGCTTACCTTAATGAAGAGCCTTGGGCAAAAGTGTGCCGGTTTACCGACGCTATGAATGTGGACTTTAAAGGAATGGGAAAATCTTCTCGTAGGGTGACTGGCGTAGAGAACGCAGGTATTTTTGATAGAATAAGAGAAGCTTATGAAGCAGGGGTACATATAGAAATTAGTATTCCTGTATATCATGGAATTTTTGACGGGGGAGGCTTTCACGAACTTGGAGAGGTATTACACGAATTAAGTCCAGATATTCCAATTCATTTATTAAAGATATATCCTGCAAACAGACACATGAGATATCCCACCACTTCTAATAGAGATATGTCTGATATATTTGAAATCTTATCAACCTATTCAAATCAGGTTAGTTTTTTTGAAGGTGTAAGTATTTAAACAGTTTTCTTCGATATAATAGTAAATATCATTTTAGAAAACTGTTTATGAAGACCATTGTACATGTCATCGAAAATTTAGGCATCGGCGGCGGCCAAGCTATGATGTTCGAGCTTTACTACGCGTTTAACAAGTATTATCCTCAATATAAACAAGAAGTTATTACTTTGGGGAACAGACAATCCGATGACGCTTTCGCAAAGTCTTATGGGATTCCCTTCACTTCTATTAAAGAACCCAAAAGAATATCTGCGATAATAGGTTCTTATAAAAGCCCTGTTGTTATTTTTCATAAATTAGCAGCCAGTCGTTATGATACTTTAGCAAAAATAAATGCAAGGGGGAATGTTCCAAATATAGTTTTAAATCACACTTTTTTTAGGAATAGGCAATGGGATAGAGTTGCTGACAGAATAAATGTGATAGTTGCCGTAAGTGACCACATGAGGAAACATTTACAGCAGTGGCATCCTAGAGTTAAAAACTATAGAATATATAATGCTGTGAATGCCGACAGGTATGAACCTATCGCCGCCCAGGGAAGAAAACACAGGGGAAATTTATACACAGGCAGAATTAATAGGATATGCACCTGGAAGCACTCAGAGCAATGGATTAAATTTTGTGCTGATGTCAAGTTGCCTGTAAAGATGGTACATGAATATATGGGTGGAGGAGTAGGCCAACGCCTTCATAAAAACAAGAAAGTGAAGAACAGAAATGTTGTAAATTATTTAGGAAATATAAGCGATTTTAATAAAAAGGTGTCTATTCTTAAAAGTTGGGACTTGTTTTTTTATGAAACGAGAAGAGATGAAGGAATTAGTGTATCTATCTTAGAAGCATTGGCTTGTGGTGTACCAGTTATTTGCAGCAATCACTATGGAAATAAAGAGATAATAGAAAATGGTATTAACGGGTATGTGTTTAGAAACTACAAACATGCCACTAAAATACTGGCAGAATTAGCAAATGATAGGCCGAAGCTACAAGAATTAAGAAGAACAACAAAAGAACATTTTTTAGAAAAGTTAGACATGAAACATACTATTGGGCAGTATGTTGAGTTGGCGAAAGCCGTAAGCGACAGGAGAGAAAGTATTGTGATTAATGAACAACAGAAAACTTTAAATGAACAAGGAAAAAAAGAAAGAGAAGAACAAGAGAAGTTGGCGAAAAAGCAAGAGATTAAAGAGCAACAACGGCAAAAAGAGTTAGAAAATTACGATCAGTTTACAATATTAAGTGCGTCTTATAATAAAGCTCCCTATCTTACTGATTGGGCTAAGTCTATTTTGTACCAAACACAGGTTCCGACTGAGGTTGTTTTAGTAGATGACTGTTCTACTGACAATACAGTAAAAGTAGTTTCACGGATAGAAAAGGATTTTAGAAAAGCAAATATAGATTTTAAGTTTATAAGAAACCCTAAAAGATTATTTTGTGGCTCTTCTTATAAAGTTGCTATGAGAGCAGCAGAAGGCTCTTATTTTGGAGTTATAGATGCCGATGATATGATAGTTGAAGATGCTGTGGAATTTATAATGGGGCTTTATAAGAAACATAAAGATATAGCATGGATATATACTGCTTATCAAACTTGTAATGTAAGAATGAAACCCTTAAAGAAAGGGTTTAGTAGAGCACCTGGCCCTGGTCAAAACTTATTAGATACAGGAGAAAGAAGGAAGCATACGTATTCTCATTGGAGAACATGCTCAAAGAGGCATCCTAGATTAGATAAAATATTTCCAACAGGGCTAAGATCTGCTGTTGATAAATTTATGGGA
>CEPX01106940.1_pt1 | contig 69405 bp, 70 predicted proteins | sample 361361 | NCBI WGS metagenome assembly CEPX01 (sample SAMEA2619974, study PRJEB7988) | marine metagenome | biome: marine biome (ENVO:00000447); feature: mesopelagic zone (ENVO:00000213) & marine oxygen minimum zone (ENVO:01000065); material: "saline water (ENVO:00002010), including plankton...
AATTAACTGATCTTTTACTTGGCTGACGTGGTTATGGTATATATGAGCGTCTCCTAGTGTGTGTACAAATTCATTTGCTTCCAGGCCAGTAACTTGCGCTATTAAATGCAATAATAAGGAGTAAGAAGCAATGTTAAAAGGAACACCTAAAAACATGTCACAAGAACGTTGATACATTTGCAAAGATAATTTATTATCATCTACAAAGAACTGGAAGAATGTATGGCACGGTGGCAAGGCCATTTTATCTATTTCACCAGGATTCCATGCATTTACAATTATTCTTCTGCTGGAAGGGTTTTCTTTTATCAATTTGATTGCTTCTGCTAACTGGTCTGTTTCTTTTCCTTCTGGACTTTTCCAATGACGCCATTGAACTCCGTAAACACGGCCTAGATCACCTTCATATTTAGCTTTTGGTTTCCAGTAATCAGCTTCTGCATTAGCTGTCCATATTGTTTTTTTGTCTTTATCCCTGGAACCATGAAGTATTTCTGCAAGTCTTCTTTCGTCACCTTTGCCTTCAATAAACCACAATAATTCAGAAACAACACTTTTCCATGCCAATTTTTTAGTTGTAATAGCAGGAAAACCATCTTTCATATTGAAACGCAATTGCATTCCGAACATTGCTTTTGTACCTGTACCTGTACGGTCTTTCTTATCTGCTCCGTTTTCCAGAATATGCCTTAAAGCATCAAGATATTGTCTCATTACCTGCCCCCTTATATGTGGAGTTAAATCTGTTTAATTTTAAATAGTTTTGGTTTTCTAAGAAAAATCAAAACCTACGAACGATAGTGAGTATGATTTTGGTTTTAATGTAGTTTTTATAATTAAAAGAAAGGTTTATATTCATTAATTTGTAATTATTGATTATTTTAATTGATAAAATGGGAATTGACATTGGAAATAAAAACTATAGCCTAATTGCATATATTGCAAGCTTTTTTGTTGCGTTGTTGTTTTTGTTACTGGGCTTAATATTGACTATTTTTTCACTGCAAAACCTGTTTATTGGCTTCTCGGGCATTGGTCTGTCAGGAATATTATATTCTATTATTGGAGTCTATTTGGTGTACAAGACCATAATGTCTATAAAATTTTTAATAAAGAACAGGAACAAATTTGATAAGATATTTAATGATTTTATAAAGAAAAATAAAAAGGCCCTTATTATAACAACAATATTGTCTATTGTCCTTTTATCGCTCTTTTATTTGGGGATATCTACAAATTTTGATTTTTTTGTGAATGTTGTTTTGTACCTTCCAAAATTTATCTTGGATAACCTGGTTTTCATAGTCAACATATTCCTATTAAGATATAATCTGATGTTTTTGGAGCCATTGATGTCTTTGATTTTTCCCATAAGCGAGGTTATATTCTTGTTTGAGGTCTCTAAACTCATAGCCAAGCTTTTTAAGAGATAGTTTTATATATTTCTTTTAGAATGGTAATACCAAATGGTGATAGGATACATTCTAGCATTAATATTGAGTGTAGTTGATTTTTTTACAGAAGGCCTTTTCTCAAAAGCCAGCCAGAATAAGATGAAATTCATCTCTATTTCTGCAGGCGTTTCAGTCTCTTATATATTCCTTATTTTACTTCCTGAGATATATTTTGGGTCAGTAGCCATAAGTAGGGCTTTGTTTTTATCCGTTTTGTTCGGATTCGGGATATTCCACGTTATTGAGAAATATATCCGGCAGAACTTTACAGGACCTGCATTAAGAAAGGAACACAGGCTTGCACATTCTTCAACCTCATTTGCGTATTTTTTTGTTGTTGGGTTTCTTTTGGTCAAGTTAGCTGAAGTAGGAAATTCTTTGTCTTCTGTTTTGTTGTTTATCCCGATCATGTTGCATATTGTTATAGATTCATTGCCAAGAAGACATACAAAGAAGCATCACTTAAGAGCATTATCTGCAAGTTCTCCATTTCTGGGCGCGTTTGCAGCAGCTTTCGTTGATGTAGGTAGTGCAGGAAATGTGGTATTGCTTGGTATTGTTGGAGGGGCATTGCTTTATACTGTAATCCGAGAATCTTTACCAAGAGACAGGGAAGGAAAACCACTCTATTTTGTTACGGGTCTGCTTCTATTTACAGTTTTGATACTGCTATTGTGGAATCTAGGTTTTTAGTTAGAATAAAAAATTAAAATAAAAAATAGAAATCTAGTCAGAAAAGTTAGTAAAATCTAAAACTTTCTGTGTTTTTGGTAGCATTCCTTACAATAAACTGGTCTGCCTTCCTTTGGTTTAAAGGGAACTTCTGCTTCGTTACCGCAATCTGAGCATGTAACTTTATGCATTTCCCTATCTCCGAAACCTCGGTCTTCAAATCCCATTTGTTTTTTCACCTATATCTACTAGTTATACATAAAGATTTATACTCGAAGCAAACAATAATCGTACATTTGTTTGCTTCTCCTAATAATCAAATACAATGATAATATTTGAAAATTTGTTGCATTTGATATACTAGAAGTAGAATCCTTCTGTATACTAAGTCTTAGCTAAGCAATTGTGGTTTATAAATGTATCTTTTTTATGCATGCCTGCATACTAGCGTCTGGGGATGTCTGCGACATCCCGAAACTGACCTGTAACAGAGGTATTGTTTGTTAGAAAGCCTACTCTTGATTTTTCTCAAGATCTCTTTGTACGTCTCTGATCTCTTTGTATTCCTGAGCCATCTCTAGGAAATATTCATGGATTCTCGTGTCGTTAGTTAACTCTGGATGGAATGTTGTTAGGAGTATGTTGTCCTGTCGGACCATGACTGGGTTATTCTTATGCTCTGCAAGAGTCTGTGTGCCATTGTAAAAGCTCTTGATTACAGGGCTTCTGATGAAAACTCCTTTAAAGTCTCCAATGTTTTTTATGCTTAAATCTGCTTCAAAGCTTTCTATCTGCCTTCCGTATTCGTTTCTTTTTATGCTTATTTCCGCTAGACCAAGCTTTGGCTGCTTGCTTCCTATAATATCTTTTGCGAGTACGATTGCACCTGCACAAGTGCCATAGATAGGCATGCCTTGCTTGTGTTTTTGCTTGATTTTGGTGTCTAGCTTGTATCTTTTCATCAGCAAACTTATTGTGGTGCTTTCTCCACCAGGTATTATTAATGCATCTAAATCCTCTAGGTCTTGCGGTAATTTTACTTCTATTGGATCCGCATCTAATTTTTCCAGAACTCTTTTGTGTTCTCTTACATTTCCCTGTAAAGCTAAGATTCCCACTCTCATCTAATTCCCTCTTTGCTGCATCTTTAGTTCTAATTTTTCTATTTCGAGGCCTTTCATCGCTTCTCCTAGGCCTTGAGAGGCTTTTGCAACTATTTCCGGTTTGTCATAATGAGTTGTAGCTTCAACAACAGCTTTTGCTGTCTTTTCCGGGTTTTGAGATTTGAAAATACCAGAACCTACAAAAATACCATTGCATCCTAAAAGCATCATCAATGCTGCATCTGCTGGCGTTGCTACACCACCGGCTGCAAAGTTTACTACAGGTAATCTCTGTATATTTTTTGTCTGCTCTACAAGGCCAAAAGGAACTTTGAGCTTATCAGCTTCTTTTCTTAAATTCCTGCCAGAAACATTTTTCAACTGTTCTATTTCTTCATTAATCAGGTTGATATGCTTTACGGCTTCAATTATGTTTCCAGTCCCTGCTTCTCCTTTTGTTCTGATCATTGCGGCCCCTTCATTTATTCTTCTAAGTGCTTCTCCTAGATTTCTTGCTCCACAGACAAAAGGAACTTTAAATTTATGCTTATCAATGTGATTATTGGCTGCTGGAGTAAGAACTTCTGATTCATCAATATAATCGACACCTAAAGATTGTAGAATCTGAGCTTCTGCAAGGTGGCCTATACGAGCTTTTGCCATTACTGGTATGGAAACCGATTTCATGATCTCTTTTATTTTCTTGGGATCAGCCATCCTTGCTACTTTTCCCTCTTTTCTTATGTCTGCTGGCACTCTTTCTAATGCCATTACAGCTACTGCACCAGCTTTTTCTGCTATTTTAGCTTGCTCGGCTGTAACAACATCCATGATGACGCCGCCTTTCAGCATCTCTGCAAGGCCTTTTTTCAATCTGAAAGTTCCTGTAGTACCGTTAGTATCCATTACCATCCCCTTATGATTCAGAAATGTAGGTGGTATTTTAAATATTGCGAAAAAATAATTCAATGAATAGTAAAATATATAAATCAGTTATTACGGTAGAGTTGTCATGAATGTTTTAAAGGGGCTTTTAGTGCTGCAGTTTGTTTTCTTATTCATCATTCCATTAAGTTTTGCAGAGATACAGCTGATACTTCCTGAAAAGGGGTTTTATAATCTCGGGGAAAAAGTTGCTCCTACTGTATCCATCAAAGAGGATGAGGCTAATTATGGATTCTTTAAACTGCTTATTTCTTGTGAGGATTATGAGCTGCAATATTATACTATTCCTCTGGATTTGGAAGCTGGCTCTAGGACACAATTAACTGTTCCCGGTTTACCGTTATCAGACACTATGGATGGCAAATGCAGGTTAAGAGCTGACCTCGATGCAACTGACGGAACCAGAATAGACAGCCAATGGTCTGAATATTTTGTTGTGACAGATGAATTAAACATAAAAGTAGATGATGCTTTGGAAGCAAAACCGGGAGAAGATCTTTTAGTTAGCGGAGAAGTAAGAGATTACAATAATAAGCTGCTATCAAAAGCAGATGTAGAGATAACTTTTAGAGGTACTAAAACTGAAGCAGAGGTTTCTTTCGGAAAGTTTGAGCATCAGATTCATTTAGATTCGAATGCAGGAGCAGGAGATATTCCTATGTCTATTAAGGTAATGGATGAGCATGGGAACTATGGAGATGCAAGCATTAATATCAAAGTTTTATCAATACCGACAAGAATTGAAAATACACTTGAGAATAATGTTTTGATGCCTGGAGACAGACTTAAAGTCGGAATAATCCTTTATGACCATAGTAATAATGCCATGAATGGGAGCGTGATAAATGTTAAGATTTCTGACCCTAATGAAGATGTAATAACAGAGCAGGATGTAGAGAGCAAAGGTAATATTGAATTTGAAACAGATAAAAATCTGCTTCCCGGGGAATATTCCTTACTGAGTGTATTTGAGAATATAAAGAGGGAAAGCAGCTTTACCATAGAAGCAGTCAGAGAAATTGTAATGAAACAGGAAGGAAGTCTTGTGAATATTGAGAATGTTGGTAATGTTGGTTATAAAGATGAAGTCACTATTGTTCTGGAAAGTGATGATAAGAACTATGTTATAAACAAGAAAATTGATCTTGAAGTTGGAGAAAAGATAACAATTGACCTTTCCAAAGAAGTGCCGCAGGGAACTTATGATATAATACTTCCTCAGGAAGTTGTTGAAGAAGAAGATTTGGAAGTCGAGCAGACAAATGTTATAGAAGATGTACAGATTGATGATAATAGGAATGTAGTTAAGAAAACTACAGATAGCATGTCGGTCATTACAGGGGCTGTTGTCGGCGCAGCCGGTTATGTGGCTTCTCGGCCGTTATTAGCTACTGGAATTCTCGCTTTTATAATCATAGGAGTTGTGACGCACTATAGCTGGGGTTTTATAAGAAACCGGGCAAAAGGAAAAGAAGACGAGACAGAGCATGTGTTTGAAGATTTCAAGTACGAAGATAAAGGTGAGAATGCAGGATTTGAGCCAAAAAATGAAGATAATAAGCCTGGAAATTAAAAGTGTAGGTATAGGGAAATTTTTCCCTAAAGAAGACCAATTAGAATTGGATATATCCTTTAATGATGGTGCTGATAAGCAGATTCTGAAAGTGGTTGATATCTCTGATTCAGAAGGCGCTGCTGAAGGCATTTTGGCCGAATTAAGGAAGATGGAGAAGAGCATCAACAAGAATAATGAAGGTGCAGAATCCATTGTGGATAGTTTTGTGAATATTGTGATAAAAAATGAAGATGACGCCTTAAAAGAAATTGCTGGATTTGTAGAGAAAGCCGGGAATATAATAAATGAAATCAAAAGCAAGAATGTTGCAGAAGGTTATCTTGATATCATAAGAGAATTGAAAGGTTTGAAGCTTGATATGATTCAGGATTCTTAAGATTTTCTTCGTTTAATATTTGCAGTTCTGCTCGGTCTTAATTTTTCAGCGCCTTTTCCTTTATTGCTTCTCAGGCCTCTGGATTTCTTTGCAGATGAAGTTAAACCACGGAAAACACGCCCTTTATGCTTGTTTTTGAATATCCAGTTTATTCTTTGGTCTGCAAGGATCTGAGGATGAGCTTTATCAACTAAGATTATCTCATACCAAAAATAATCCCCGTTTTCCCCGGCATAATAACTGTTAAGAACTTCGCAGTTAGGATAGTTTTTTACTGATCTTTCTTCTGCAACTGATTGGTAGCTTTTATCCACATCTTTTCTTTGTCCGAAGTGCTTGCTTCTTCTTCCGTGCCTTATTGTCTCTCTTTTTCTTCCGCCTCGGCCTACCCTTTGCCTGACTATGATGTAACCTTGTTTTGCTTTGTATCCTAATGATCTTGCTCTGTCTATCCTTGTAGGCTTTTCAATCCTTACAGTAACACCTTGTTTTTTCCACTCTAGAATTCGCTTTCTCCAAATATCTCCTAGATTTTCCTTTGGATTTTTCCAGATTTCCCTTATATGTTGATACATTCCCATCTTACAGCTTCCTTCATTAAATTTAATTTAGGATTCAGGTAAGCAACTACCCACATTTCCTTATGTGAAGGAATAAAGGCCTATTTATAAAATTTGTTAATTTGGACCAACCTATTCTAACAGTTAAATTTAAAAGAAGTTTAAGCATACTTCAGATAAAATGTCAAATATTTACTCAACTTTTGCAGAGGTAAGTGAACATTATGGTGGAATAGTGGAACCTCGTGCAGACCGACAAGCCAGATCAAAGCGCCTCAGTACGACAGCACGTGTTTTGGAAAGTCTAATTGGAGATGTCCCCGAGGTAAGTGTTGATGGAGGTTTGACTGGCATAGCAATAGAGCAAATTATGGAAGAACTCGAAAGAGAAGGAATTCCAAAACGCTCGCGAGATGCTGTAATGTCCGATATTCGTGTGATAGGATTTGATGTAGGTTTAAGATTATATCTTGTACCGGGTGGTGAAGGGACAATTGGATATGGGATCCCATAGTTTAAACTAATATTTATTTGTCATTTACTATCGATAATAAAAATAAAGAAATAAAATAGTAAACTATATAAATTTCTGCGGTAATAAAAAATAAAATGATGCTAGACAGCCAAAATATGTGGAAAGTGATAAAGGATTTTCCTGCGCAATGCAGGGAAGCTTTAGGTTTGCCAAGAGGAATTTCCGCTTCCGGAAATATAAGTAACATTGTTGTTGCTGGAATGGGTGGCAGTGCTGTAGGCGGTGATTTTCTGAAGATTTATTTGAGTGATGCAAATATTCCTGTTTATGTCAACAGAGATTATAAGCTTCCTAAGTTTGTTGATGAGAACAGTTTAGTTTTTGTTGTGTCCTACTCGGGCAATACTGAAGAGACATTGTCTGCACTTGCAGATGCCAAGCAGAGAAATGCGCAAGTGATTGGGATAACTTCCGGCGGAAAGTTAGCAGAGGAATGTGAAAAAGTTATACAGATTCCATCCGGTATGCAGCCAAGAGCTGCTTTGGGATATACATTCTTTCCAATGCTTGGTGTTTTGCATAATACTAATATTGCTCGAGTGAAGAATGATGATTTAAATGAGATGCTTGAGATCCTTAAGCAGACTGATAAGTTTAATGATGCCGGAGAGGCTTTATCCAAAAAACTGAAAGAAAAGATACCTATAATATATGCTTCTGAGGCTTTAGGTGCGATAGCTTTCAGATGGAAGACGCAGATCAATGAGAATGCGAAGATGCCTGCTTTCTACAATGTCTTTTCCGAGATGAATCATAATGAAATAGCGGGGTATAAGAGTATGGACCATAAGTTTGGTGTTGTGATGATTAGAGACAAGAACGATAATGATAGGATAAAGAAAAGGATGGATATATGCAGAGAAATAATGGAACAGTATGTGAATGTTGAAGAAGTCGAGACACAGGGGGAAAGTTTGCTGGCTAGGATGTTTTCTACTATATTTTTAGGTGATTATGTTTCTTATCATATGGCTTTATCAAATCGTGTAGATCCAAGCCCTGTTGAGATTATTGAGGGGATGAAGAAGAAGTTAGTAGAGTAATCATCTAAAAATTTATAATAGTTGTCATATTTCTTTTTTGAGGGGGAAATGTTACTTAAATCTATTAAATTAGAAAATATCAGGAGCTATGTCAATCAAAAAGTAGATTTTCCTTTAGGGTCATTACTTCTTTCAGGGGATATTGGTTCAGGTAAATCAACTATTTTATTGGCTATTGAGTTTGCTTTGTTTGGTTCTAAGCCAAGTGAACTTCCTGCTAGTTCTTTATTGAGGCACGGGAAGAATGAGGGTTCTGTTGAATTAAATTTTGAATTGGAAGGAAAGGATGTGATCATTAAGAGGAACTTGAAAAGAAGTAAGAATGGTATAAAGCAGGAAATAGGATATATAATAACTGATGACCTTAAAAAAGAATTAAGCCCTGTTGAGATGAAAAGCCAGATGTTTGATTTATTAGGATATCCAAAAGATCTGGTTTCAAAAGGAAAAGACCTAATCTATAGATATACTGTGTATACTCCACAAGAAGAGATGAAGCGGATCCTTGCAGAAGATACAGATACGAGATTAAACACATTAAGGAAAGTGTTCAATGTTGACAAATACAAAAAGATAAGGGAAAATTCTTCTGTTTTCATAAGAAGCTTGAAAGAGAAAAAAAGAGAATTTGAAGGATTTATATTAGATCTAGGAGATAAGAAAAAAGAACTTGATAAGATAAGCAAAGAAATTTTTTCTGTAGACGAAAAAATAAAGATCATTGCTCCGAAAGCCGAAGTGGCAAAACAAGACTTAGAGAGAAAAAAAGAAAGAATAATGGTGTATGAAACTAAAGTGAATGAATTGAATAAGCTTAGGAATGATTTAACAGTCTTAGATTCAGATTTAGGCAATACAATAAAAAATCACAATAAGAATAATGAGGATATTGAAAGATTAAACAAGCAGATAATTGATCTTGAAACCAGTCTTGGAAAAGAAGAAATAATTGATAGTGCAGCAATAAAAGAAAAAATAAAAATTTTTGATAATGATATTAAAAAATTAAATGAAGAGTCCGATGAAGCAAAACAGAAATTAAATGAATGTGGTGTTAATAAAAGCAAGTCAGAAGAGACAATAGATACAGTGTCTAAGATGGAAAAATGTCCACTGTGCCTGCAGAATGTAGAGCATAAGCACAAGGATTCTATCCAGGACTGGGAAGTCAGGCAGATAGTATTGGCAGAAGAAAACATAAAGTTTTTTTCCGGAAAGGAAATTGAAATTAAAGATAGGTTAGATTCTTTAGAGAAAGAAAAGGAACTTTTGAGAAAAACAGAGAGCAGTTTGGAACTTATAAAGTTAAAGATGCAGAATGTGAGTGAAAAAAAGCAGGAAGTTGCGAAATTGGGAAAAGACCAAATTTCTATCAAGGAAAAAATCGGAGAGATAAATGCTGAAAAGATCAAGGTCAATGAAAAAATTGACGCTATTAAAAGTGTCGAGGAAGATTACAAGATAGTCAAGACTCAATTGGATATAGCATTAGGAGAAGAAAAGAAACTGGATATAGAAAAAGTGAGTCTGGAGAAAGAGAAAGAATCCTCAGACAGGATCTTAAAGACCTTGCAGGAAGAAATAGAGAAAAAATCCAAGGCAAAAGAAAATTTAATGAGTTATTCTGATCTGCAAAACTGGCTGGAAAATTACTTTGTTGATCTGATGGGCATAATGGAACGGCATGTCATGCTGCAGATTTATCATAAGTTTAATGAGCTGTTTAAGACATGGTTTAATATCTTGATAGAGGATGAAACCATAGCTGTAAGGCTTGATGATGAATTTACTCCGGTGATAGAGCAGAATGGCTATGAGACTTACGTTGAAAATTTAAGCGGCGGAGAGAAAACAGCTGTGGCGTTGTCTTATAGGCTGGCATTGAACAAAGTAATAAATGATATTGTTTCAGGTATAAAGACAAAAGATATCTTGATGTTGGATGAACCGACTGATGGTTTTAGTTCTGAGCAGCTTGATAAAGTAAGAGATGTGCTGGAGCAGCTTGATACAAAACAAGTTGTCATTGTGAGCCACGAATCAAAAATAGAAAGTTTTGTCGATAAAGTTGTGAGAGTTGGGAAGGAAGAGCACGTAAGCAGCGCTTACTGAATTCTATATTAAAATCAAAACCAGCTGAAAAACTTTGTTTTTCTAGGTATTCGGAAAACTTTGGGTTTTCCGAAACCTTTTTAAATGCCTAAACCTTTTTTAGACGTATGAATGCTATGGGTAAAAGTCTGGAAACATTGAAGCATGAAGACAAAGTTAGGCAGTGCCCTGATTGCGGAAGCGAACAAATAGGTTTTGACAAAGGCGAAAACTTCTGCAAGAAATGCGGTTTAGTTCTCGATTAGATCTTTCTATTTTTATGAATCCTTTTTTATTCATTGATGATTAAAATATTGCTAAAATAAGGAAAAACTTTAAAAAGGATTAGAGTTTCATATTCTCCATTGGTACTTTTTACCAAAAAATTTTTGGAGGTAATTAAAAATGGGACATTGTGATAAATGTAACGTAGATTTTGACGACGCTGATGAAAATGCGGCTAACGCGCACAAGCACGAAGAAGCTGCAGCAGAAGGCGGAGACGCACCAGCTGAAAACGCAGAAGCACCAGCTGAAGGCGGTAGTGAAGAACCAAAAGCAGAATAAATTTTTTTATTTTGTTTTTGCTGATTTTTTTTCTTTTTATATTTTAAATTGAATTGTTTTCTAATTTTATTTCAGGTATTACTTCGGCTCTTAAGTCATAAGTAGTTGCATTGTTTACCTTTACATCCACTTCCTGGCCTAAACTGAAATTTCCTTTGACGATTATTGGTTTGTATGCAAAATTTCTTCCTACCCATGTATTATCTTTTCCAATTTCGTTGATCATTATTTTTCCCTGCCAGCCGATCCACTTTTTGTTCTGTTTTTTTGCTGTGGTGATGAATAAATCTGTTAGAGCTCTGCTTCTTTCTTTTTTTATGCGGTCTGGAAACTGTTTCATCCTTGATGCTACTGTATGTGGACGTGCGGAGAACCTTGCAATGTTTAGGATGTCTGGCTTTATATCCTGGATTAAATGTAAAGAATCCTGGAACTGTAGTTCTGTTTCTGTTGGGAATCCTACAATCATGTCTGAGGCTATGGTTATGTCCTTGACATATCTTCTGAATTTTTCTATTATTTCCTTGAACTCATGGACATTATATTTTCTTTTCATCTTTCCAAGAACTTCATTGTTTCCAGCTTCTACAGGTATGTGGAGGAATTTGAACATCCGGTCATCTTGGTAGATTTTTATCAATTCATCACTCATTGCCATAACATGCCTTGGGTTTATCATTCCCAATCTTATCTTGTAGTTTCCAGGCACTTCTTTGAGAATTGTGTTTAGTAAGTTTGGTAATGTTCTTTCTCCTTTGTCTAAGCCATAAGCGCCATTATCTTGGGAAGTAAGCCATATCTCTTTGCATCCTTGCTCAATGTTCTTTTTTACTTCGTTTACTATGTATGTTTCAGGGTAGGTAAAGATATTTCCCTTGATTAGTTTTACAGAGCAATAAGCGCAGAAATCATCACAGCCGGATGCTATTGGTACGATACCTATAACTTTATTTGTCCTTATTTTTGGCAGTTCAGCTTTGATTATCCTTTCTTGTGTTAAAGCTTCTAAAATATTTCCTTGCAAAGATTCTTCAACTGCCTCTACAATTCGGTGTATGTTATGGGTGTTGATTAAGCTTGCTTGTTGGTTTATCTGTCTTATTTTTGGGATGATGTCTCTTGTTATGCATCCTGTTATGATCAAATTTTTTTCTGGGAACTGTTCTGTGAATTTTTTTATTTCTCTTAATGGTACAATAGGACCTTTTACGGTGCAGATGTTGATTATATTTACATCAGAATATTCCATGTCATCTACTATCTTGAAGCCGTTTTTGACTAATAGCCCCATCATTGCTTCTGATTCAACTAAATTTGCGCTGCATCCATGAGTTTGGATGTATACTTTTGTCATAATTCAGAACTAAGTGGATTATTTTTATAAATGTTTTTGAAGAATTCTATGTTGCAAGTTTTTTCTTAAGATTCTGTCCTTGCAACCTGGTGCTTGCATTTCTTGCATTTAAGTATCTTATATTTTGTTCCTGCGACTATTTCTTCCCTTAAGACTTCCATTTCTATTTTGCATTTCTTGCATAGTTTGTCTAAAGTCATTTTATTAAATCCAATGCTTCTTTAATCATTGATTCTGCTTTCTTTTTGTTTGGTGAATCTGAGATGACTCTTAAGACATTTGCCTCTGTTTTAGATTCTCTGAACCATATATATTCGTTGTCATTTAAATAAATTTTCAAACTACCCGATTGTCCGGACTCTTTTATTTTATAATTTTTTTTGATATAATGAATTTTTAAATTTTCTTTTATCTTTCCGTATTTTTTTGAATCGATATTAACTTTTGTTTTTATATTGTAATATTCAGGCAGTTTTTTTATTAAATCATTGATATTTTTGTTACTGATTATCTTTAACAGATAAATCAAGGTTAAAATACCATCCCTGCATCTTGAGTCAGGTATTATTATCCCTGAACTGGAACCCTCTCCGCCAACTGGAGCTTTTAGTTCGTACATTTTGTCAACGACATTTATCTCTCCAACTTGAGTTTCAATGTATTTTGCATTATGCTGTTTTGCTATCTCTTTTACAACACCTGATGTTGCGTCATTTACTACAATTGCTTTATTTTTAGCAGTTTTTAAGATATCATCTGCTATTAAAGCTAGTAATTTGTTTCCTGAGACTAAGCTTTTGTCAGTTACAATCTCTATCCTATCTGCATCACAATCAAATCCGGCAGCGAAATCGTATTTTTTTTCTCTTACTATATTTGCCAGGTAAATTAAAGATTCTTCGTTAGGTTCTACGGTTCTGTTGAAAAATCCATATTTCATGTTGATTCCATGGACTGTTACGTTAAGTTTTTTTAGGATTTCTTTTGCAATAATTCCAGTACCTCCGTTAGGATCTATTATTATTTTTAATTTTGAGTTTTTAATCTTGTTTTTTTCTTCTTCTGAAAGGAAATTTAAGATGTAGTCTTGGTAAGCTTGGTTTATTTCATCGTATTTTTTGATTACTTTTTTGGTTTTAATATTATTTATCTTGTTTATTTCGTTGTAGGTTTTGATAACCTTTTCCATGTCTTCCGGTCTTAGAACAGCTCCATCTTTATCTAAGAACTTGAAACCGTTCCAGTAAGGTTCGTTATGTGAAGCTGTAATTATTATCCCTCCATCGGCTTTGAAATGCCTTACTGCGAATTCAGTCATGGGGGTTGATGCTATGCCTATGTCTATTACATTGCAGTCTAAGGCTTCTAAGACTGCATTTTTTAGAGTATCTCTGGATTGTCTTGTGTCAGTACCAATTACTATTTTTTTTGGGTTTTTTAGTTTTTGATAAGAATAAGCGTATTTAGCTGCCACTTGTTCAGTCATATCTTCATCATAAATTCCTCTTATCCCTGAAAAAGATTGCACTAGTGCCATAGAAATTGGTTTGTTTTAGGGGTATTTAAGGGTTTTTGAAACTTATATAGCGGACAAACCAAATATCTTTAGAAATAGTTTAGTTTGTCTAATATAGCAAACACATAATTAATGTACAAATTTAGTGTGTTTGCTATACATCCACAACAACTGTTGCTTTATAGCCGTCTTTTGTCTTTTCTATCTTGAACATATGCAATGTAATTGCTTTTATGTCATTTCTTAGTTCGTGTTTGTTTCTATCGATAGGTTCTCCTTTGAGTTCTGCACTTAAATTGTTTTTTTTAATATCTACTTTTGCTGTCTTGAATAAGAAAGAATCCTTGTCTTTTAAGAACAATATTTCTGAAAGGAAATCAAACAGTTGATCTTCTGTTTTATTTGTGGTGATATTTATTGTTTTTTTCTCTTTTTCTTCTACTTTGTTTAAGTTTGTAGTCTCTTCGAATATTGCTAATGCTGCGTTTTCGAACAGTTCGTTTAGGTCTTTTCCGTATATTTCGAATGCAATGTCTGCTATTGCAACATCTTCTAACACTTTGTATTTTTTCATGGTATGAAGAGAATTTTGTTAATTTATATTTCTTGCGGTAAATAAGACCACTGGACATTCATTCCTGAGCACTGGACATCTGCGCGTGAGGTTTATATATTGGTTATACATTAGAAAAAAGAAAAAAAGGCCGAGAACGGCCTAAGACGCTGGACTCAAGATCTAATTGACATTCTCGCGAATAATGATAACAAGCGAGACAAGTATTTAAACATTTCCATTCGGTAAAGCCGGGGTGGCTGAGTTCGGCTTAAAGCGCTGGACTCAAGATCCAGTTGGTATTCTCGCGAATGTCACGCGGGTTCAAATGCTAACTGACGGAAGTTGCTGAGACTCCCGTCTCCGGCGCCGTAATAATTTAGAGAACTAAAATTAAGAATAAAACAAGCAGTGCTACAAAAAATAGGTTTATGATGTTTAAGCTAGCAGTGCCTTTCACATTTGCTCGCGGTCTTAATTGAACTACAGGTTTAGATATTCCTGCTGTTTCTAGGGTTTTGACTACTTCATTGATATCTTTGTATGCAAATCCTGCTTCTTCTGCTAGGCCTTGCATGGAAGCTGATTTTACGTAAATACCTTTATTTTCCATGTCTTTTTGGAGTTTATCTCCTCTTACTTGTTTCTTAGCGGCTGTTCTTGACATAGTTCTTCCAGAACCATGAGCTGTTGTTCCGAAAGTTTCATCCATTGCTTTTTCGGTTCCAACTAATAAGTATGATCCTGTTTCCATGGAACCACCTATGATAACTGGTTGTCCTGTTTGTTTGTAGATATTTGGTAGTTCTTTGTGATTAGGAGGGAATGCTCTAGTTGAACCTTTTCTATGCACAACTACTTTCTTTCTTTTTCCATCTACGTTATGTTCTTCTACTTTAGCTACATTATGTGCAACATCATAGACTAAGTTCATTTCCAGTTTTTCTGGGCTTGAGTTGAAAACTTTAGAGAAACCTTCTCTAATTCTATGTAAAATAACTTGTCTGTTTGCGAATGCCATGTTAGCAGCGCATGCCATCGCTTTGTAATAATCCTGGCCTTCATTGCTTGCGAAAGGAGCGCATGTAAGTTCTCTGTCTAAGACAGGAATGTTGTATTTTTTCATAGCTCCTGAAAAAATTCTTAAGTAATCTGTTCCTATTTGGTGTCCGAAGCCTCTACTTCCGCAGTGGACCATTATAACAACTTGATCTTCTGTGTGTATACTGAATTTAGCTGCTGTTTCTTTGTCTATGATGTTATTTGCCTGTGCTACTTGTACCTCTAAGTAATGGTTTCCTGAACCTAAAGTTCCTATCTGTTTAATTCCTCTTTGTTTTGCTTTATCTGATACTTTAGATGGATCTGCCCAGTCTATCTTTCCATAGCCTTCTGTCCTTTCTAAGTCTTCTTTCCAGCCATAACCGTTTTCTACGCACCATTTGCTTCCGTCTGTCATTAATTCATTGAATTGGCTAGGGTTTATGTTGACGAAACCTTTTGCACCTACACCTGAAGGAACTGTTTTGAAGAATTCGTTTACTAATTCCTTTAGTTTTGGCTCTACTTCTTTTATTGTTAGGTTGGTAGTTACTAAACGCATTCCGCAATTTATATCAAAACCTATGCCGCCTGGGCTTATTACTCCAGTTTCTGTATCGAAAGCTGCAACTCCACCTATTGGAAATCCATAGCCCCACTTGTCTTGCCGTAGATTACCTACATAGCAATATGACCATCGGGCATACAGTAACTGTATTTCTGGAGTCCAGGAAGGCATGCTACATTAGTAACCTGTTTGTATACGCCTGGATCCATTGCTTGGATTAATTTCTTAGTTCCATAGATCCTAGCAGGTACTAACATTCCTTTCTTGTATGTTGTTGGAAGTTCCCACACTACTTCACTTACTTGTTTGAGTTCTTTAGGTGGTCCACTTTGTTTTTCCATTATTTATTTTACCTCCATAGTCTTTTATAATCAAATAATAATATTCAGACCCTGTATTATTTTTCCAAGGACCGAACAATTTTGAGTTAATCTTGTATTTATTTAAAGCTTTCTTTAAATTTATGAGATTTACCTTTTTAATAGAACAAAACCTAATTTCGTTTCGTGATTCCCTTGTTTTTCCATTTACTCTTACAAACTCAAGTAATCCTCTCTTATTGTTGGGTATTTTCCAGAAATAATCTTTGTAAGAATCTATTGCTTCTAATAGTTTTTTATTTTTATTTGGATGCAAAAATCCTATATTTTTATGAAACCTTTTTAGATTACTTAGATCGCAAATGGTTAAGCGCCAGATCATTCTATCTTTTTTCTTATGGATTTTGGAATCAATTTTAAATTTCTTCAATGCTACTTGAATACTTAATAGGCCAGTTTTGTTGCAGCAATCTACTCCAATTAACCTGCTTTTTGCCGGTTGGTTTTCTACCCATCCTTCGCAATCAAAAAATGCCCTTAACCAGAATTTTAAATTTTCTTTGGATAGTTGAGGTAATTTCCATTCGTAGGAATAATATGAATAATTCTTGGTTAGAATATAGTAAACATCTTTATTCTGGATTTTACATCTTCCTTCATTTGTGATTATAGATTTTAATCCAAATATTAACTTAAATTTGGTTTGGAAATCTTTTAGAAGTACTTCATTTGTATTTCTAAGGCCAATATGGTAATATTTATGTCTTTGATTTTTTGGATTTCTTGTAACATAACCATCAGCACATAAATAACCATGGACTGCTGCAAGATTTTTATTAAAATTCATTTTCTATTTATGATAAATGTTTTTAATTTATAAATCTCACGCGCAAATGTCCAGTGCTTATTTTCTATATTGAAAATAAATACCTTATTTTTCACATTTTTTTGCTTTTTCTCGACGGTAAATTGAAGCGAAAGCTTTATATATTGTTGGGTATTAATTTTACCTCGTGGGTGGCTTAGATCTGGCTAAATTTTTTGCATTTACTAACTGGAATTTAGTCACGAAACTGAAGAATGGCAGAAGAAAAAACCGAAAAATACGATGCAGAATCCATTAAGGTAATGGAAGGCCTTGCAGCAGTCAGAAAGAGACCTGCGATGTATATAGGCAGCACAAGCTTAAGAGGATTGCATCATTTAGTGTATGAAGCTGTAGATAACAGTATAGATGAAGCTTTAGCTGGTTTCTGTAAAAAGATAGTGGTTATAATCCATAAGAATAATTCTGTAACCGTTATAGATGATGGTAGAGGTATTCCAGTAGAAAATCATCCGAAATTCAACAAACCAGCAGTTGAGATAGTAATGACAAAACTGCATGCAGGAGGTAAATTCGATAAAAAAACTTACAAAGTTTCAGGAGGACTACATGGAGTAGGTATCTCTGTAACAAACGCATTATCCAAGGAATTAACTGTGGAAGTAAGGAGAGACGGAAAGATACACGAACAAAAATATGCTCAAGGAAAACCAACAACTGAACTTAAAACAATAGGAGAATGTAATGATACAGGAACTAAAGTCACTTTCTTACCAGATGATGAAATTTTCACAGAAACTGAATTCCATTTTGAAACTTTAGCCAGCAGATTAAGGGAGCTTGCTTTCTTAAACAAAGGAATTCATATAACTTTGTTTGATGAGAGAACAAATAAAAGACAAGAATTCCAGTATGAAGGTGGTATAGTGTCATTCGTTGAATTCCTTAACAAAAACAAGAACCCTTTCCATAAGGTAATCTATTTTGAAAAGCAAAAGAATGGAACTAAATTAGAGATTGCCATGCAGTATAACACAAGCTACCAGGAAAACATATTCACTTTTGCAAATAACATTAACACGCACGAAGGTGGTTCACACTTAAGCGGCTTTAAAACAGCTTTAACAAGAACCATGAACAGCTATGCAGAAAAGTTAAAGCTTAGCGATGCAAAGCTTTCAAGCGATGATGTAAGGGAAGGTTTAAGCGTGGTTATATCAGTACAATTACAAGAACCTCAGTTTGAAGGCCAAACTAAGACAAAATTAGGTAATTCTGAAGTAAAAGGTATTGTAGAAAGCTTAGTAAACGAAAACTTAGGAATTTTCTTAGAAGAAAATCCTAAGATAGGAAAGCTTATTGTGGATAAGTGTGTAAATTCAGCCAAGGCAAGAGAAGCAGCTGCAAAAGCAAGAGAATTAACTAGAAGAAAAGGAGCGCTAAATTCACATTCATTACCAGGGAAATTAGCTGATTGTTCTGAGAGAGATCCTGTAAAGTCAGAAATTTACATTGTAGAAGGTGACAGTGCAGGAGGTTCTGCAAAACAAGGTAGAAACAGGAAATTCCAAGCTATTCTACCTTTAAGAGGAAAAATACTGAACGTAGAGAAAGCAAGATTGAATAAAATTTTTGAGAATGAGCAGATAACCACTATGATAACTGCTTTAGGCACCGGAATATCCGAAGAGTTTGACGTTGAAAAATTAAGATATCATAAGATAGTAATAATGACAGATGCGGATGTTGATGGTGCACACATCAGAACTTTATTGTTAACGTTCATCTATAGATATATGAATGATCTAATCACAAAGGGTTATGTTTACATAGCACAACCGCCATTATTCAAGGTTACTAAGAATAAAAAAGTGCATTATGTCTATTCTGATGAAGAATTAGAAAAATTATTTGTAGATATAGGAAGAGATCAAGCTAATGTACAGAGATACAAAGGTTTAGGAGAGATGAATCCTAGCCAATTATGGGAAACTACTATGGATCCAGAACATAGAACTTTGCTACAAGTAAGCTTAGAAGATGCAGTTGAAGCTGATAAGATATTCACTATACTAATGGGAGATCAAGTAGAACCAAGAAGAGATTTCATACAGCAGCATGCAAAAGAGGTTGCTAATCTGGATGTTTAAAAATGGTTGATTACGTGTCTTTAGTCGGTTATGCTGCAGGAATTTTGGCAACAGCTGCATTTGTGCCACAGGTTCTAAAAACATGGAAGACAAAGTCAACTAAAGATATATCTTTAGTGATGTTTATAACCTTTACAACCGGAATTTTCTTGTGGTTGGTTTATGGAATACTCATTAGTTCGTGGCCAATCATTATTGCAAACATTGTGACATTTACTTTAGCATCGATCATATTAATATTGAAACTTAAGTATAAATAATACCAAATATTTATAAATCAATTATTTTTCCCTTAAACTATGGTAAAACCAAAGATAGCAAAGAAGGAATGGTATCCTATTCTAGCTCCAAAACTGTTCCAGAATGCAGTTTTAGGAGAAACTCCTGTTTATGAGCCTGAGCATATGATCGGAAAGGGCATTACAACAAATCTGACGAATTTAACCAGAGATATGAAAAGGCAGAACATAAATGTTAATTTTAAAGTTGTTAATGTGCAGAACGGCAAGGCTTTTACTGATGTTGTTGGATATTACATGGCGCAGTCATCTATCAAAAGGATGATAAGGAGAAATATTGAGAAAATCAATATGTCTTTCATGTGCAAGACTTCTGATAATAAAACTATTCAGATTAAGCCTCTTTTGATCACAAGATCAGCTACTATTGGTTCTGTTGCAACCAGAATGAGAAATACTACTAAGGATTTTTTAGTAAAATATGTGGGTTCTGTCACTTATGATAATCTTGTTAATGATCTTGTAAACCATAAATTACAGAATGAGTTAAGGAGAGGCATGAATAAGATCTATCCTTTGAGAATCTGCGAGATCAGGGCTATGGAATTGATTGATTTGGAGAAGAAGAAACAAGCTCGGGATGAAGCAAATGTCGGTAAAAAGGAAAAATTAGCAAGGAAAGCGGAAGCAGTTAAGGGTGCAGAGAAGAGAGCGGAGAAAGCGAAGGAAAGTAAAAAAGAAGAAGTTAAAGAAAGTAAAGAAGAGAAGAAAGAAGAGAAACCAGCAGAAGCTAAAGAAGAGAAGAAGGAAGAAGTAAAGGAAGCAAAACCAGCAGAAGTTAAAGAAGCAGCTAAAGAATAATTCTAGTATCAAAACATATTAAAAGGGAGATTATTTTTCTTATTCCTAATACAGCCCTGTAGTCTAGTGGTCAAAGATACGAGGTTCTGGACCTTGTGACCTAGGTTCGAAACGACTGGTTACGCGCGGTCGACACGCAAGGTGCGACATTGCCTTTGGCAAGTCCCACGTGCTCGCTATTCGCTCGCAACCGTCTACGAAAGTCCTAGCAGGGCTACTTTTTAATATGAAACTGATAGCACAAGGAGCGGAATCGAAACTGTTTTTAGTAAAGAATAAAGTAGTCAAAGACAGATTTAGAAAAACCTATAGAATTAAAGAGATAGATGACAGATTAAGGAAAGCTAGAACCAGGAGAGAAGGGAAAGTTCTTGATAAGCTACAAAAATTAAAATTTCCAATCCCTAAACTAATTAATAATAATGAAAAAGATACATTAGAAATAGAATTTATTAAAGGAAAACTTATTAAGAATATATTAAAAAATAATAATTGTAATAAACTATGTAGGGAGATGGGCCAAAAAATAGCAACTTTGCATAACCACAATATAATCCATGGCGATTTAACGACTTCAAACATGATCTTCAAGAAAGAAATCTATTTCATAGACTTTGGGTTAAGTTTTTTCTCTCATAAAATTGAAGATAAAGCAGTCGATTTACATTTATTAAAAGAATCTTTGGAATCAAAACACTCTGAAATATGGGAAAAGAGTTATAAAGCTGCCTTAGATGGGTATGCAAAGAAAGCCAGAGACGGTAAAGATATATTAAATAGGATTAAGGTTGTTGAAAAAAGAGGAAGATATAAACATAAAAGATGAGTTTTCTTGAAATAATAATTGTAGCTACTGGTTTTCTTGCACTGTACTGGGTCTTTTGGGGGCAAAGGAAATATAATGAAATGTTTATCCCAAAAAGAAAAACTAAGTTAAAAGCAATTTTGTTTGATATGGATGGGGTTATAATAGATTCTTTTGAAGCGTCTTTTAAGATATTTAATGAGATGAGAAAACTGCTTAAATTTAAGCCTATGAGCAAAGAAGAGTACAAAAAAAAGGCCTGGGGCAGATATATAGGGGATAATGCCAAGGAATATCTTAAAATCGACAGTATGGATGAAGTTAGGGAAGAATATGGAAAATCTGTTTCAAAGCATAGGCTTGAAGCAAAGCTGATGCCTAAGGCAAAAGAAGTTCTTAAGAAAATAAGGAAAAAAAAGATTAAAACAGGACTTGTGACCAATACCAATAGGAAGTTTGTAATGAGAGTACTTAATAGAAATAAAATTAAGGATTTATTTGATGTTGTAGTAACTGTAGATGATGTGGAAAAACCAAAACCTCATCCTGATCCTATATTTAAGGCCTGTGAAAAGTTAAATATCCTGCCGGACGAAACAATATTTGTCGGAGACACAAATAATGATTATAAAGCTGGGAAATCAGCTGGATGTTTAGTTGTTGGGTTGAATACGCATGGTGATTTGGTTATTAGTAAGTTAGATGATTTGCTTGGGCTTCTTTAAAAAAACAACCTTTTTAAACTGAAATACCTATAGAAGTAGAAATGACACTACAACTACCTAAAGGAACAAGGGATTTAAGCCCTGAGGAAGCAATAGTCCAGAATAAGATAGTTGATACTCTAAAAGGTGTTTTTGAGGTTTATGGTTATTCACCATTGGAAACACCATTGTTTGAGAGGTATGATATTCTTGCTTCTAAATATGCTGGCGGTGCTGAAATTCTTAAGGAAACATTCAAGTTCAAAGATCAGGGAAAGAGAGAATTAGGATTAAGGTACGACTTAACTGTTCCTATGTGTAGGTTTATAGCGATGAATCCTAATATTAAATTGCCATTCAAGAGATATGCAATTGGAGATGTTTTTAGGGATGGTCCTGTTGAGAAAGCAAGATATAGGCAATTTACACAATGCGATGTTGATGTTGTAGGAATAAAAGACATGAAAGCAGATGCTGAGATAATTGCATTAACGCAAAGAGCTTTCAAGAAATTAGGTTTTGATTCTATCATAAAAATCAACAATAGAAAATTATTGAATGACCTGTTAGAAAATGCAGGCGTCAAAAAAGATAAACTTGATACTGCTATCTTAACCATAGATAAATTAGACAAATTTGGTTTAGACGCTGTAAAAAAGGAATTAAAAGACAAGAAAATTGACAATAAAACAATTAACAATATAGTAAAAATACTCAACATCAAAGGCAACAACAAAGAAAAATTAAACAAAATAAAAAAACAACTTAAAGAATCTGAAGGAATTAATGAAATTGAAGAATTAATATCTTCATTGAACATCTTAAGAGTCAATGTTGATTTTGATGTTTCTTTAGCTCGTGGTTTGACTTATTACACCGGAACTGTCATAGAAGTTTATCTGAAAAATAGTAGTATAAAGACCGCTGTTTGCGCAGGTGGAAGATATGATAAGATGATTGGGTCATTCATAGGCAAAGGAGACTTTCCAGCAGTTGGAATATCTTTTGGTTTGGACAGGATCTATGATGCTTATGCTGAGAAATCTGAATCAAAACAAAAAACCGTAACTAAAGTTTACATTGTGCCTATAGGAACTTTCAAAGATTCATTAAAGATAGCAGAAGAGCTAAGGAATGAGAATGTTAATGTTGATATAGATTCAGTAGGTAAAGGCCCAAGCAAGAATTTAAAGTATGCAAACAGCTTAGGAATACCTTATGTTCTGTTTGTAGGAAAAGAAGAGCTAAAGCAAGGTAAGGTTAAGCTTAAAGATATGAATTCCGGTAAAGAACAGTTAATGAATGCAGAAGAACTTGTGATGTTTCTTAATAAAAATTAGAAGATGGATGGTTCATTTTTCCCTGAACTCTTCCATCAAATCTGACGAATCATTCAAGGAAATAATGTTTTCCTTTTCCATTTGTCTCACCTCCGTAAAATCAAATTAAAGGAGTTTGTGAGTGTTACTACTAATATAGGACAAGTTATATATAAAGCTTTCGGTTTTTGAGTATATTATGGTATATTGGATGAAATGAAGCTATAGCAGTACATAAATCTATTTATACTAATTCATATCTAATTCTTCTTGAGATGAAACCTGAAACAGACTATAAAGTTGAGGAGTTCATGAATAAGGATGTAGTAGCAGTAACTCCAGATACTAATGTTCAAAGATGTGCTGAAGTAATGGCAGCAGAGCATGTTGACAGTGCAATAGTTGCTGAGAACAAGGAAATAATGGGGATTGTCACTGAGAAAGATTTAGCAAGAAAAGTGGTTGCAAAAGGCCTTGATGCTGAGGAAATAACTGTAAAGGACATAATGACAACAGAATTAGTAACTGTAGAGCCTAATAAAAGCCTTTATGAAGCTATGATCTTGCTCAATAAGAAGAAAATAAAGCATCTTCCTGTTCTGGAAAACAATGTTTTAGTAGGCATAATAACTGTTATGGATATCTTAAAAGTACAGCCTTCTTATATGGAGATCTTAGCTACTAAGACAGAAGAAATAAGAGAAGTTTAGTCTTATTTTTGGTAATTATCTGTTTCTTGGCAATGTGCGCTTTTCCCGAAATATTTTTTCTGTAGGGACAATTATATCCATACCATTTACACTTCCAGCGACAGCGATATGGCCATAATCAGATAGCATAGAATCATATGTTGGCTGGGTCATGAGTGATTCTCGCTCTAAAAAATCTCTTCTAACACCAACAAAGAAACCAAATTCACGGGCACGATGCAGTAATGCAAGCCCAACATTTTCATATTCTAATTTGCCTAAACCAAATACTACCTCTCTGTCTAAGTCTAGGAGTTCTCTAAATTCATCATCAAGTGCCCTAGTTTCTTCTGTTCTATAGATATCTGTAGCTACTTCTTCTAAAGCCATTATTAGTGTTGGAATAGAAATATGTTTTAAAAATCTATTGCTTCTTATAATTTCCAATTAACTCTGTTTTCTCTATGATATGGCCTTCCATCGCTGCTTCTATATCAGCTTTTGAAGCACCTTCCTGTAAGTCCAGTTCTGAATCCAAAGCATAGAGTTTGAAGAAATACCTATGCGTTCCTGAAGGCGGGCATGGACCTCCATATCCTGTTTTTCCCCATGAATTTTTTCCACCAGTTCCAGAAGGTTCTTTTCCTTTCTCTATTTTGACATCTACTGGCATGTTGAAAACAATCCAATGGTCCCATGTGCCTACTGGTGCGTCTGGATCATCATTTATTAAAACTAAAGATTTAGCGTTTTCCGGAACATCTTCTATGTTTAATTCTGGCGAAGTGTCAGAACCGTCGCATGTGTATTCTGACGGTATTCCCTGATTGTGTTCGAATGCTGTACTTGTTAGTTTCATATTTTCCACCTCAGCTTGTCTTACTTGTGTTCCTTTACCGATAATGTCTTCTTTTTCTTCAACAGTGCAACCAAAAATTAAAAACATTAAAATAAAAATAATTAAAACAAAATATTTCATTCTAACAATGCCTTTTTTATCAATTATAAATAATTTTCTTTTTTTGTAATACATAATTTTAAATAGAAATAATAATTCATATCAAATATGGGGATTGAGGAAACTGTAAGGAAATATGCTCTGCAGAATGCAGTTAAGTTCAAGGGAAAAGCCAATGTAGGCGCAGTCATAGGCAAGGTTTTGGCAGAGAACCAAGAACTTAAGAAAGACATGAAGAAATTAAGCAAGCAGATACAGAAAATAATCCATGAAGTTAATTCTCTACCTAAAGATAAGCAGGAAAAAGAGCTTGAAAAATATTCGTTTAAGGAAGTTGTCAAGGAAGAAAAAGATATTTTCTCTGTTTTTGATATCAAAGAAAATGAAAAAGTTGTAACTGCATTCCCTCCGGAACCGAGCAAATACCCTCATATAGGGCATGCAAAATCAATGTTCCTTAATTACGAATTAGCAAAAAAGCATAATGGGAAGTTTATTTTGAGGTTTGAAGATACTAATCCAAAATTAGCGGATAAGGAATTCTACAAGATCCATCTGGATAATTACACTTGGTTGGGAATAAAACCAGATTTGATTGATTATGCATCAGACCATATGGAAGAGTTTTATGACTTAGCAAAGAAATTAATTACGAAAAGCTATGCTTATGTTTGCAGCTGCAGCCAGGAAAAGATAAGGAAAGAAAGGTTTCAAGGCAAAGAATGCACATGCAGGTATCTGTTGGAAAAGAAGCATCTTGAGAGGTTTGAGAAGCTATTTAAGGCAAAGGAAGGGGAAATGATACTGAGGCTTAAGGGATATATGCAGCATGAAAATACTACAATGAGAGATCCAGCCTTACTTAGAGTAATCAAGGATAGCCATCCAAGGCAAGGCAAAAAATACCATGTTTGGCCTACTTATGATTTCGAGAATGCAGTCATGGATGGAATAGAAACAGTGACACACAGATTGAGGACAAAAGAGTTTGAGTTAAGGAATGAACTGCAAAGGCACTTACAAACAGTGCTTGGTTTCAATAAGACAAAAATATATGAATTTGCTAGGTTCAACCTGGAAGGTGTTGAGAGCTCCGGAAGGATTATCAGGGAATTAATCAAGAAAAAGAAGCTTATAGGATGGGATGATCCTTCTTTGACTACAATAGTTGCATTAAGAAGAAGAGGGTTTGTGGCAGAAGCGATAAAGAGTTTTGTCTTATCCACTGGAATCAATAAGACTGAATCTACTTTAACGTGGGACGATCTTATCATGCACAATAAAAGAATTTTGGATGCAAAAGCAAACAGATATTTTTTCATCCATGATGCCAAAGAAATAAAGGTAGAAAAAGCCCCTGAGCAGACTGTAAAACTAAAATCACATCCGGATGCAGAAGAAAGCATCAGAGAATTTAAGGTAAAAGACGAATTTTACATAGAGAAAGATGATTTCAAGAAATTCAAGAACGGTAAATTATATAGGTTGATGGATTGCTTGAATTTCAAGAAAAAAGGAACTAAATTTATTTTTCATTCTACCGAACATGAAAAATTCAAGAAACATGGAGATTTGATAATCCATTGGCTACCAAAGGAAAAAGATTTAGTCAAAGCAGAAGTCTTAATGCCTGATAAAAAATTAATTAAAGGTATTGCAGAGCCTTTAACAAAAAAATTGAATGAAAATGATGTCATACAGTTTACAAGATTTGGTTTTTGCAGGTTAGATAAGAAAGAAAAGAGCAAATTAGAGTTTAGGTACAGTCATAAATAAACATGAGGTGGTTTTAATGGGTACAAGTTTAGTAGTAAGGTCGCAGGTAAAAAATCATACTAAGGTTGGAGAGAAACAACTAAGCGTCTCAAATGATTTTTATGAGGCTCTGGACAAGAAAGTTGCTAAATTGATTGAAGAAGCATGCCAAAGAGCAGCTGGAAACAACAGAAATACTTTGATGGCTAGGGACGTTTAATCTTTATTGTTTCGTTTATTTTTTCTTCTATGAGCCTTATCCTTTTTTCTTTCTTTCTTTTGTCGCTTATTATTTTTCCTAAACCTTCTTTTACGGATAACAATGCTAAGTTGAGGTCATCAATCCTTCTCCGGTTTTCTTCAAGTGCGGCATCACGCTCTTCGCTTGTTTTTAGAAGATCTTCTTCCAGTTCATTTATTTTTGCCCTTAAAATCTCCTCGGATTTTGAGTAAGGCCCTTCATAATGTTTTGGCTGGATGCCTAACTTTGCAATATAGCTGCTTTTTTTAGCGAGTCCATTGCCTATTAATACTAATTTTTTGAATAAATTGTTTATGTGTGGCTTATCTATGCCTTCAAAAGAAACATATTGTTGCATTTTATTCAGCGAAAATTCCATATGGAATTTTTAGAATAAAAAACCTTTTATGTGCATTTTGTATCATTTGCGTTTTCTCAATTTTAGGTTTTTTATTTTTTGAATCTTGCAAACAGGCCTTTTTTCTTTGGCTCTAAGTCTTCTAAATCTGGCAAGGGTGCAGCAGGCATTGCGACAGGGCCTTGTTGATTAGGTGGTGCCATTGGCTGATCAAATTGAGGTTGAGGTGGCTGGAAATCCGGTTTTGGAGGCATAGGCGGATGGAATTGTGGTTTTGGAATGTGTGGCTTGTCAATATCCTTTTTGACCATGTCTGAAATTGCCACCATACTGTCTGCAATTATCTTGTTTTGCTCCAGAATCCTGTCAAGCTTTTCATTTATCTCTTTGTGATCACTATTGCCGCTGAAAGAGCCTTCTTTCCCTTCATACTTAAGCTCTTCTGCTGATTGCCTAAATAATTTCATAAGTGAATCTACAACTTTTGTCAAAGAATCCATAGAATCAATAAGGTCTTTTGGAGAAGCCCTGTTGACTTTTCCTTTTAGTTCCTGCACTTGCCTCTTTAGTTCAGTAATCTGCTTATGAGGCATAAGATCATAAGGCTCATCTGCCATTCTATCAACCCCTTTTTTATTTGAATCTTTAATTTTATTTATATAAATGTTTCGGAAATTACATACTAAATCCAGGCGGCAGTTGCCCACCAAACTTTTTCATCATCTTAGACATGTCTCCTTTGGAGCTTTGAACATCTTTACAATTTTTTTGCTTTAGATTATTGTTTTACTAATACTATCATTTCAGATTTTATTTTTCATGGTTGCCTTCATTTTTATTTAATTATTTTCTATATTGAAAATTATTATTCAAGAGCAAAGTATTTAAATTATTACTTATATAACTAGAAAATATACTTAATTAAATGTAATATATGTTAGATAAAAATAGGCAAAAAAATGAAAAATTTAAAGATTTTTCTAGTCAGCATGTCAAACAAAACAAGAGATTCAGAAAACTGAAGCAGATTTATGATGCCATAAGAAAAAAATATTCCAATGTGCCAGAAATATTACAAAGAAACGAACTTTTTCTTCCAGATTTCATTTTCTGCAAAAAGCTTTCAAGCCTGGAGGCAATCTCTAAGTATCTCATAGAAAATTGCGGCTTAAGCATAAAAGAAGCATCGGTACTTCTTAATAGGACAAATAAGAACATCTGGCATGCATACAACTCGAGCAAAAAAAAGCTGAAAAAATTTGAGGAAAAAAGAATAAGGATCGCAATCCCAATAATAATCTTCCAGAATTCTGATTTAAGCGTTTTAGAGAATGTTGTTGTTTACCTTAAAGATGAATTAATCCTTGCATACAGCCAGATTGCAAAAATACTGCACAGGGATGATAGGACAATATGGACTGTCTACAACAAAGCATCAAAAAAGAAAACAAGAAAACACAATGAAATAAAGAAATACAAAAAAATTTCTGAAATATTTGTTCTGTTTTTCAATTTGGCAAAAAGATTTTCTGCAAGCGTTTTATTGACAGAGCTTGAAAACCAACCATTTGTTCCAGAAGATATTTTTTCTGAAAAACTTGGAAGCTTTGAATCAATAGTGAAATTTCTTGTTGAAAATTATGACCTAACTGTCCCCGAAATTGCTCATTTTCTTAACAGGCCGTACACAAGCATTTGGAATTCATATGCGTCAAGCAGGAAGAAATTTCCAGCTAAATTTGCTTTGAAACCAAGCAGACCAATTCCTGTGTCTATCTTGAGAGAAACTGAGTTTGGCGTTCTGGAAAATATTGTCGCTTATCTAAGAGACTCGCTTGAATTCTCATTCCATAAAATTTCTGTCATGATTTCAAGAGATGAAAGAACAGTCTGGGCTGCATACAAAAATAAAAATGAAAAAATGAGGAAAAATGAATTATAAAAGGCTAGCATTATTTGCAGTACTGAGCATGATTTTGCTAGCCTTAAGTATAAGCGCAGCACAAATAAATAGCTCGAACTATAAGCAGACTATATCCATATCGAGCGGTGGGATAACAAATACAAGCAGCGAAAATTATATGCAGAGTATTACAGTTGGTGGCATAGCAGGGCAGACAGAATCAGAGAATTACAAAATAAGCTTAGGATTCCAGTATGCAGTAACAGGCTTGCCGTCAGAAGTAAGCTTGATATCGCCTGCTAACAATAGCGTTATAACCAACAGGACGCCTATGTTTGACTGGAATGCTGCAGTAGGCGGAAGCAATATAACTTATGAGCTATTAATACAAAGAAAATCATGCCAAGATCTAAGCAGCTGTCAAACTGACTTGATAAACATCACAAATATTAAAGATACAAATTATACCTTGACAGAAATGCTTGATGTAGATGCTGTTTATAACTGGACTGTTAGGGCTAATAACACTGATGGTTATGGTAGTTATGCAGATGTATTTAACTTTACAGTAAACTCTCTAATCTCAGTAACCTTGCCAACAAGCAGTGTTAACTTCGGGACTTTAGCATTGGGAAGCAATGATAATACAACTGATGACAGCCCTATACCAATAACAATAGAAAATGATGGAAACATAAATATAAATGCAACCATTTACGCAAATGAAAGTTTATGGGAATCAAAGAGCTTAAATACATCCTTCTTCCAATTTAAAGCAGGCAATTCAACAGAAATAAATGCGTTTAATTGGACTGGCTCAGCAACAGACTGGCTAAATGTAACAAGTTATTCAATAGGAGCCATCAAACAACTTAACTTTAGTGATAGCAGTGATTTGGCAGAGATAGAGTTATATGTAAGTGTTCCAACAGATGAGACTGCAGGTACAAAAACAAGCACATTGGTGATAGAAAGTGAAGCATCATAAGATTATTAGATTAATTTTAATTATAGCAACATTTTTGCTTTTAAGTCAAATAGCATTGGCTCTTGGGCTATCTCCGGCAAAGAAGGTTGTATACTTTGAGCCAAATAAAGAAGAAACAATAACTTTCAATTTAATTAATAATGAGAATAAAGATTTAAAGGTTTTTGTAGAAGCAAATGGAGATTTAACAGAGTATACCCAAATAACAAATAATTTAGTGACAATAAATAAAAATGAAAAAACTAAGGAATTTAAATTAAAAATAAGCCTTCCGGAAAAATTTGAAAAACCCGGACTATTTGAGTCAATAATTAAGGTAAGTGAAATTCTAAATGCAGAAGAGGGAACAACACAAATTTCTACAAAACCATCTATCAAGGGAAAATTACAGTTAAGAGTTCCTTTTCCCAGCAAATATATTGAATCTAGATTGATTATAGACCAAAACAATGAAAAAATAAGGTTTGTGATGCCTATATTCAATTATGGAAGTGAAGATCTTAATGATGTTAAGGCTTTTGTAAAAATATTTAATAATCAAAATGGCTTAATAAAGGAGCTGGAAACTGAAAGCACTTCCATTGGCAGAAGTTCTCAAGCAAAATTAAGCGCTGTTTGGCAAGCAAATAACATAGGATCTTATTATGCAATAGCTGACATAAATTATGATGGGGAAAGCTTAGAATTAAAAGAACGTTTTGATATCGGAGTCCCATTCATAAATATCACAAAGATTATTGTTAATAATTTTAGATTAGGGGATATTGCTAGATTTGACATTTACCTCAAAAGCGACTGGAATGATATGATTAATGCTTATGCTGATGCTATTATTTTTAAGGGTGATAAAATTTATTTGAGCTATAAAACAGACTCTATTGATTTAGTGCCTCAAAGGGAAGATGCTGTTTATCTTTACGGGGATACTGCAAATATAATTGAAGGAGATTATAATTTAAATCTTACAATAAGATATCCTCAAGGAGAAAGCAAGTATGTTGTTGGTTTGAATGTTAATAAAGATTCTATTATAACAAGATTGACTCCTAAAAGAATTGTTTCTGAAAAACCCTTAATAAAATACTTGACCGTAGCTATTGTAATTTTAATGATTATTGCTGCTTTATTGCGCTTTAAAAAATTCAAGAAAAGGTGAATTAGCAGGTATCTAAGTTTAGTGATGAATCTGCATAAAATTCAAAAATTTTAAAGCAAAAAAAAAAGAAACTTATTTAAATAAGTGCCATCATAAAGTAAAGAAATGAAAGAAGAGGTCACAAAAAAAACAGGTGTAATTTTGCTTCTTATTTCAATCGTTGTAGCTATTACATTTACATTTGTTATTTTAAGCTATACCCAAGCTCCAAAGGTTGTTGAAGGCCCGAGAGAATATGCTTCAAGCGGAGAAATTACTCTAACTGTTGAAAGACCTCCAATAGTAAAAGATGAGGGCAAGGGAAGTGTCAGCTTAACTTTACTGCCACCAGAATAGAATTAATCAAAATTTTAAAACAATAAAAAACAATAAAAGTGATAAGTAATGGAAGTCTCAAATAAAACAATCATGGTTTTATTAATCGCAACAATCGTAGTGTCTTTAGGAGGAACTTACATTTCATTATCTGCTGTAAATAATAGGCTGGCTTCTATAGGCTTAGCTCCTATTACAGGTTTTGTGACGACTGTTCCAAATGCAACTGCCACTGTAACAGTAAATACTGTTTCATCAATACAGTTTTCACAATCCAGTGTTGCGTTTGGCTCTGGCAGTGTAAATACTACTGGAGGCTTTAATAACTGCACGCTTAGCACAACTGATGCTAAAAACACTGGCTGCACAGATTTCAATGAGGTATATAACGGCTTTACAATAGAGAATGACGGGAATACAAATTTGAGCGTAGAGTTAAGGTCTAATGTGTCTGCTATAGAATTTGTCGGGGTTAATAACGCCTTATTTTTGTGGAATGTAACAGTGAATGAGACCGGAAGCTGCGTGAATAAATCAGGCACTTCCAGAACATCTGTTGAACCTAATACAACTAGTTCTGATACTTGTGGCGGCATGGGCCCTAATGATTGTGGCTCTATCTTTGAGAGTGTAAGCACATCAAACAAAAACATATGCCCTAGCCTCTTATTTGGAGATGGAAATGATGCGCTGAATGTTGATATAAATATATCAATACCCTATGACGCTCCAACAGGCGCTAAGCTTGCTGGATTAATTGTTACTGGGACAGCAGAACCATAAACATTTTTATTTTTAAATTCTTTATTTTTTTGATGTGAGTTCTAGAAAACTTTAAATACAAAGATACGAATGTAATTTAGATGAAAAAAAATTCTAAAGTAATTGGTCTGTTATTTGCGTTATTATTAGTAGTACAGGCAGGTACAATCAATGCGATTAAGATAAGCCCTTCTTCCATAAAGATTGATTTTCAGCCCAATTATGAGGAAACATTTACTTTTTATACTGAAAGAGCAGAAAATATAGGAGTTTATATAGAAGGTAATTTAGCAGAATATGTAACTGTAGAAGAAGATAATATAGCAAAAGAAGGGACTTTTGTTATTAAAGTAAAACTGCCAGCTGAAATTGAGACCCCTGGGAAGAATCGTGTATTAGTTGGGCTTATTGAAACTGGTAAAGGTGGCGGAACTGTAGCAGGTATAGCGTCAATAAGAACACCCATAGATATCAAAGTTCCTTATCCAGGAGTTTATGCTGAAATAAGCTTTAATGTTCAAGATTTGAACATAAATGAAACTGCTGATTTTGTTATTGCAATAAACAATTTGGGTAAAGAGGATATTGGTAATGCAAAGGCAGTGATTGATGTATTGGATAATGATGAAAAGATTGTGGAAAAACTTTTTACTCAAGAAAAGAAGATTAAAGCTGATACAAAGGAAAATTTAGAGGCTTTGTTTGACCCCTCAAAACATAATGCTGGCCAGCACAAGGCTATTGCGCATGTAACTTACGCTGATAAATCAAAGGATTTGGAGTCTAGCTTTAAGATAGGGGCCTTAAATGTTGAGATTATCAACTATACTAAAACTTTTTTCAAAGATAAAATAACTAAATTTGATATTGAAATAAAGTCCGGGTGGAACAGCAAAATAGATAATATTTTTGCGGAAGTAAGGGTTCTTAATAACTCTGAAGAAGTTTCTTCCTTTAAAACAATTTCTGTCAGTTTAGAAAAATGGGAAAAAAGGAAGATAAGCACTTTTTGGGATACCCAAGGCTTAGGTGAAGGAACTTATGATGTAGAAATCATCTTATTTTATGAAGGGCAAAGAACTAAACTTGTGGAGAAAATAGAAATAATAGCCCCAAAAAAAGAAGAGTCAATGTTAGAATACCTTACTATGACAAATTTATTAATTGTTGCAGTGTTGCTGCTTATAATAATAAACATAATTATTTTGGTTAAGAAACCTAGAAAGTCTTTTGCAAAGAAAAGTAAAAAATGAGAATAACCACCCTTTTCTTCTTGTTGTTATTTGCAGTTGTAATTTCCACTTTTTTAACCTATTTTTTCTACAAATCTTTTGTTATAGAAGACACAGTAATACTTGGTATGGAGGTAAAGGTTAATGACCATTTTGGATTAAATGCAGATGCAGATGCAATAAAATTTGGCATGATAATTCCTGGAACATCAAGCCAGAGATCAATAATTATTGATAATAATGCAGCTTATGCTCTAAAAGTTGTAATCCTGAAATCAGGACATATTGCAGACTGGGTGAAAGTTTCTGAAAATAATTTTATTTTGAAAGGAAATGAAACTAGGCAAGTAATTTTTGAGGTTTCTGCTCCTGAAAACGCTGATTTTGAAAATTATGCAGGAGAAGTTAAGATTATTTTTAAAAAAATTTTATTCAATAAATAAGGGCAATAAAAATTTAATTAGTTTTTCTCAGCTAAACTTGTTTCACAGAGTGTTTTAAATTTACGCAATGTTTATATATCAATATGATATATTTATGATATATGGCAAAATTATTGCATATTAGGGTAGGCAAGAGGTTAAAGCAGAGAATGCAGGTTTTGATAGATATAGGGCTGTTCAGCAACCAGGCAGAGATAGCCAGAGAGGCTATAAGAGAACTTTTGCTAAAGTATAGCAAGGAAACAAAAAAGAAAAAGTAAAATGGCAAAGATATCAAATAACCTAATTGCAGTTTTGATTATAATATTTGGAATAATAATGTGCTATAACAACTGGCTTATTTACTCAAATGCAGAAATTATTGCTCTGACAGGACAAACAACAAAGACAAGCACCATTACACTTACTCTAACAGCAGTAGGAAATACAAATGCGAGCATAACATCAACTCCAGTTACAACTGCGACTGAGGGTACACTTTACACATATAATGTGACTGCTACTGACCTAGATGGGGACTACTTAAATTTTTATGATAATACTACCTTGTTTGATATAAATCCAACTACTGGCTTAATTAGCTTTACTCCTGGGACAGATACAGAAGCTGGCAACCATACAATTGAAATTTATGTGTTTGACTTTCAAGGAGGATTCGCCTCGCAGGTATATAACCTATCAATCACTGCTGTTAATGACGCGCCTGTTTTGAATTTTATTGGAATAATAACGCTCCAAGAAAACCTGACAATGCTTTATACTGCTACTGCAACAGATGAAGAAACCCTTATCTCAAATTTAACATTTAATGTAAGTGGAGTAAGCTTTGCGAACATAAGCGAGAATAATATAATCAACTTTTCTCCGAAAGTTGGGGATGATGGAACCTATACAATTAATGTTACAGTAAGCGACGGCTCTGCAATAGATTCGGAGAATGTTACAATATATGTGCTTGATATTGTAGATGAAAATAATGCTCCTGCAATATTAAGCTTCACACCAGCAGATTTGACACCTACAATTAAGGCAGATTCTAACCAGACATTTAACATAACTTACAGCGATGAAGATGGAAATAACACAGTAAGTGTCCAGTGGTTTTTAAATAGTTTAGAGGTTAGCGGAGAAAATAACAACTCTTACACTTTTATAGGAAATTATACAGATGCAGGCAGCAATGCTGGAATGCATACTGTAAGGGTTGATGTATCTGATGGCTTAACAACCGCTTCAAATTATTGGACCTTATATGTAAATATAACAAGGGATGCTGATGGTGATGGTATTCCAGACTATCTTGACAGCTGCCCGTTTTTCTCCGGAACCTGCGATTCAACCAATTTGGATGCTGACAATGTTACAGATGCTGTTGATTTCCTGCTAGGAAATGTTACATTTATAGACAAAAATATCCCATTAGATTTTGAAGTTAATGGCTCGACAGATTTGAACAAAATTTTTAATGAAACTCTGCCTGTTAAATTTGTGACTCAGATAGTAATAAATGATACACTATATGACCAGCCAACAGTGGAATTTGATTTTGGGTTCAACAACGAAACAAAACTGAATTTGAATGATATAACTATAAAACAATATGATACTAACAACACGGGAAGTTTCTTAGTTGCAGGCATTAATTTGATGCCTCAAAATTTGACTAAGTCTGTACATTTTAAAAGAGTCAATGCTAGCATAAATGGCGTATGCATTAAAGATGAAATAATATCCTCTGTAAATGAGATGACATCTGCATGCAACGGCACTGCTGAAACCCAAGTTGAATGTGATGGGACAAATCAGAGCGGATACACATGCACCTTAAACACAACGACAAATTACTATAGAATACAAGGCCTTAACCATTCCGGAGGAAAACAAATAGATTATACCAAGCCAGCTGCACCTGCTGAAGAAGCTGAAGAGGAAGAAGAAGAGGCGGCTGCTGCACCATCTGCTGGTACGGCTGGGGGTGGTGCAGGCGGCGGAGGCGGAGGAGCAGTAGGTGCAGGAGCTATTCCTTCAGTGGAGATAGAGGCAGAAAAATCAGGGTTATGGGCTGACGTAGAAGAAGGATCACAAATTTTAATGAGCATTGATGAGCCAAAGATTCCTATTACTAGAATCACATTAAGCGCTAATACCCATATAAAAATTTTAGAGATTGGTGTAAAAAGCTTGAAAGGAAAACCCGTACAGGCTAGTGCTGCAGCAAAAGTATACCAATACCTGCAGATAACCCAAAAGAATACTCAAAATAAACAAATCAGCAACATCAATATAGAATTTAAAGTTGCAAAAATATGGCTGAATGAAAACAGCATAAAATCAGAAGATGTTAGTTTGTTTAGGTATAAAAATAATGTATGGAACCGATTGCTTACAATAGTTACCGGCACTGATACGGACTATGTTTATTACAAGGCCACTTCACCCGAATTCAGCTACTTTGCAATTGGGGCTGGTATTGTTGAAGATTACTTATCAGGGATTTTCATCGAGCAATTGCCCATAGCTGTTGACAGCGAGCTAATTAAGGCTGTTTTAAAAGAGGGAGAAACAACGACAAGGACATTTACAATTACGAATGAGGGCAACAAGGCATTGCAGCTTAGACTAGAGGTTGAGGGTTTAGAGGACTTTGTAATATTGAGCGATTATACTCTTATAATGAATCCAGGGGAAGAAAAAGTGATTACTGCAGATATCACCTCTCCAGAAGTCATTGATATTTATCATGGAAAAATACTGATTCAGGCGGATTCAAAAATTAAATCAGTAGCACTTTTAATTGAAACAAAATCAAAAACATCAACTTTAGATGTATTAGTAAGAGTACCTAAAAGCTATAAGAAAATAAAAAAAGGCGAAGAAATAACAGGGGTTATAGATTTAATTTACCTTGGTGAAGTAAGGCCTATTGCTATCAAGTTGCTATATGCTATCAAGGATTTGGACGGTAAAATCCTAAGTTTTAAGGAGGAGACTCTAGAGGTTAATGATGGCTTATTGGTTGACAGAAGCCTAAAAGTCCCGAAAAATGCAGAAGAGAGGGAATATATTTTTTATGTCAAGGCATCCTATAACGGAAATATTGCAATAAGCAGCGATTTTTTCGAGGTTTCAAGAGAATCCTGGACCCTATCCATGTTGAAGAATGAGGACTTATTTGAAAAATTGCTGTTTATTTTGGCACTGCTGCTGGCAACTTTAACTGTGCTTAATCTTATGGTGTATAAAGAAATTAAATTTGTTGCTATAGCATATAGTGTATTGAGCATTATTAAGCTTAGGGCTCAAGAAACTATTAAAAGGGTTCTTCTAAGAAAAAAAGTAGACTATTTTTTTGAGGAAAAAATGAAAAATCAGAAGATTTGTTTTCCGCCAAGAGTCCTATTTGGATACTTGCTTAATGCTTTCAAGAAAAAATCAAAAGAGGAAAAGGAGTTTAAAGATTTAAAAAAACAGATTTCTAGCTTACATAATATTTTTGAAAAAGCACCTAGGACAAATATATTAAAAATTAAAAGCTTTATTTTGAGATTTTTGCAGATTTTTCTTAGGACTAAAAAGAAAAAGGGTAAGGACATATGGGTCAATAAGAAAAAATTTACTGAAAGGAGGTTATACAAAGAATTGGATATTATAAGGGCTGATTTTGAGCAAGGCATTATTACTAAGGACATATATGATAAGCAAAAGAAAAAGATTTCGGGATTAATAAAAAAAGAATTAGATAGGCAATTACAAATACTAGAAGCAGATTTAGAAGATAAAATTATTACTAAAGATACTTATGTTAAGGAGAAGAAGAAGATTGAAGGGTTAATAAAAAAGAAGAACAGAAAAATTTGGAGATTAAAAAGGAAAGAAATAAACCCTTTATTGAAAAAATAGGCTTTATAAATTTGCTTTATTTGCTAGAACTAAACCTTAAAATTACCAGGAATCTTGCCCTGAAATTTTTTCATCATTTTTTGCATATCCATTTTGCTGCCCTTGAACATCTTTACTATTTTCTTGCTTTGCCTATATTGTTTTATTAATTCTCTAATAATGCTTGTTGAGATGCCAGAGCCTTTGCTTATCCTATCTATGCGTTCACTTGTAATTTCTTGTGGATCTTCCAGCTCTTTTTTAGTCATTGACTGCATTGCTATTTTCCATTTTTCCAGTTTGCTTTCCTGCACATCAAGCATTTCTTTTGGCAGCTGCAAAGACGAAAAACCAGGTATCATCTCAACAATCTTTTTCAAAGAGCCCATTTTTTTCATTGCTGACATCTGCTCATATAGATCAATTAAATTAAATTCTCCTTTTAGGAATTTTTTCCCTAAATCTTCTGCATCTTCTACCTTAATAGCTTCTTTTGCTTTCTCTAATAAAGCTTCTAGGTCTCCCATTCCCAGCAAACGACCAACGAAACCTTTTGGGTTAAAGTGCTCTAGGTCATTAATTTTTTCTCCGACACCGATGAATTTTATTGGTGCTTTTGTTGCGGCGCATGCAGTTAGAGCTCCGCCGCCTTTAGCTGTACCATCCATTTTTGAGACAATAACTCCTGAAATATTACAGCTTTTGTCAAATTGCTCTGCTTGTTTTTGAGCAGTTTGGCCGATATCTGCAGAAATTACTAATAAATTCTCATTTGGCTTTATGTTTACATTCAACGTTTCAATCTCTTCAATCAAATCTTTAGACAAAGCATCTCTTCCTGAAGTGTCTATTATTACAATATCATATTTATTTAATTCATCCTTATGCTTATTCCAAATGTTTAATGCATTTTTCTCTCCTTTTTCTGTGTAACATGGAACATTTACTTGTTTAGCTACCTGTTGTATCTGATCCATTGCTGCCGGTCTGTGGACATCGAGGCCAAGCATAGCAACTTTGTGGCCGCGTGTTGTGAAATATTTTGCCAGTTTACCTGCACTAGTTGTCTTTCCTGAACCGAACAGACCAACAAGCATTATTTTGAAAGGCTTTCCTTCGATTTCTATCTTTTGCTGTTCTTTGCCTAGAAATTCAACTAATTCATCATAGACAATATTGATCAAATGCTCTTTTTTAGTTATTCCAGAAGGTGTATCTTCTTTCTTTATCCTTTCTTTAATCTTATTTGTCAGGTCAAATACTAATTGTACGTTAACATCTGCCTGCAATAAAGCACGCTGAATGTCCTTAACTAACTCGTTGATTAGTTTATCATCTACAAACATTGAGCTAGCTATTTTCTTCAATGTTTCTTTTAATGAAGTTCCTAATTTATCTAAGACCATAGGAGTATAGAACGCGAAATTGGTTTATAAATATTGCCTAAATCTCAAACTTTTCCTTCTTTTTCTCAATATTATCAAGAATCCTGTTAGCAAGATCTTTAACTTTCACATTAAACTTAACCTTGCCATCTAAAGTCCTTACAGCAACAGTATTTGTTTTCTCTTCTTTTTCTCCTAAATTGATTATTATTGGAACTTTTTGCAGTTGTGCGTCTCGAACTTTATAGCCTACAGACTCTACTCTTGTGTCAAGCTCTGTTCTTATATTGTCTCTGTCCAACTCTTCCTTGATCTTTTTTGCATATAAGTTGAATCTATCTGATACAGTAAGTATCTTTACCTGCATCGGAGCCAACCATAATGGAAATTTTCCTGCATAGTGCTCTATCAAAATGCCAAAAAACCGTTCTATGGAGCCGTAAATCGCGCGGTGAATCATGACCGGCTTTAATTTGTTGCTGTGCTCTTCCACATAGTTTAGATTGAACTTTTCAGGCATTGAGAAATCAACCTGTATTGTGCCGCACTGCCATGTCCTGCCTAAGCAATCCTTGACGTGGAAATCTATTTTTGGTCCGTAGAAAGCGCCATCTCCTGGATTTAGCTTATATTTTACATTTTTATTTTTTAGAGCGTCTTCTAATGCCTTTTCAGCCTTATCCCAGTTTTCCTTTTTTCCTGCAAATTTTTCCGGTCTTGTAGATAATTCAATATGGTAAGAAAAATTAAAGGTTTTGTAGATGAAATCCACTAAATCAATTAATTGTGTAACTTCTTTTTCAATTTGATTGTTCGTGCAGAATATATGCGCATCATCCTGTGTAAAAGCACGCACTCTAAACAAACCAGATAAAACACCTGAAAGTTCATTTCTATGATCTATACCAAATTCTGAAAGCCTTATCGGCAAATCCTTGTAACTATGCAGCTTTTCCTTGAAAATTAAAGCAGCGCCAGGACAGTTCATTGGCTTCACTGCAAATTCCTTCCCTTCTACATTGGTAAAAAACATGTTTTCTTTGTAATGGTCCCAGTGGCCGGATTGTTCCCACAAAGTTTTGCTTAGGATCAATGGAGTCATTATTTCTTTGTAACCTAACCTGTCAAGCTCTTTCCTCATGAAATCCTTGAGTAAATTAATCATTATTACTCCCTTGGGATGGAAGAAAATAAATCCAGGGCCTTCTTCATGCAGTGAAAATAAGTCAAGCTGCTTTCCAATTACTCTATGGTCGCGTTTCTTTGCCTCTTCTATGAGGTTTAGATAGGCGTTAAGCTCTTTTTTTGTCGGAAAAGCCACTGCGTAGATCCTTGTCAGTTGCTGATTTTTTTGGTTGCCGCGCCAATACGCTCCGGCAGTATGTGTTAATTTAAAACAATCTGCAGGAATTTTTTTCATGCTGGAAACGTGGCCACCTTTGCATAAGTCAACATAGTTTCCGGATTTATAGAATGAAACTTTTTTACCTTCTTTAGTAAACTCATCGATAAGTTCCTGCTTGAATGGATTGTCTTTAAATTCTTTTTTTGCTTCTGTAGCAGAAACTTCTTGTCTTGTGAATTTATCCCATTTTGGCAAAATAGCCTGCATCTTTTTCTCTATCTTTTTGAGGTCAGCATCTGTTATCGGTTTCTTGAACTGGAAATCATAGTAAAAACCGTTCTCTATCGGAGGGCCTATGGTTCTTTTTGTTCCTGGATAAAGTTCCATGACAGCAGCCGCAAGAAGATGGGCTAGGGAATGACGTAAAACATCCAATCCTAGTTTGTCCTTAAATGTAATAATCTTTATTTTTGCGTTTTTATCTATTTTTTCATTTAGGTCAGTTATTTTTCCATTTACTTCGATTGCCAGAGCATCCTGAGCTAATCTTGGACCTATACTTTCAGCTATCTCAAGGCCGGTTATACCTTTGTTGTAGCCTTTGGATGTTCCATCCGGCAAGACTAAATTTATTTTTGGCATTTTTTGTTTATCGTTGTTTATTTTTTGTTTGGTTTATATATTTTATTGAATTTAAATCAAAGAAAAATAATTTTTAAACAATGAGCAGCATTTAAGCTGTTGTTGTAGTTGTAGAAGTAATTAAATTTGTTGTCTTATCTGGAAAAACTATTTTATTAGTCATATAATTAATATTATTTGCTTTGTATTTAAAGTTTTCTTTTTTAAACCCAAACCAGCGGAAAACCTAAACCAACGGAAACCAACAGACTATTTTACTCGGTTTCCTGGGTATTCGGAAATGTTACACATTTCCGAAACCTTTTTAAATAATAAATCTAATAATACTAATACTTTTATTTTTTTTATTAAGATTATTAATATTAATAATCAGGATTCGTATTAAGCTAACGCTTAATACTCTTGCCACCCCATTACAAGATACACAACATTATGTGCCCACCCCTACGCACATGATGAGATTAGTTCACAACTAAATTGAATATATGCATATGAGGAAATAAATGAGTGTAAAATTCATCGGAAAGGCGAAGATAACGAAGCAAGGTCAGGTTACGTTGCCTTTCGAAGCAAGAGAAGAGCTAAAACTAGATCTGAATAGTGATGTTTATTGGTATTTGGTGGATGATCATCTTGTTGTTGTGAAGGATCTAGTCAGTACTGAAGACTTACAGGGCATGATTAAAGGGAAAAAGAGCAAAAAAAGAGGTTGATATGGGATTTGCAAACACTGCAGGATTATTTGCATTATTGAGTTTGATACCTTTCATAATCTTGTACTTAAGGAAGCCAAAGCCACAAGATAGGGTCATACCATCATTAATGTTCATACTGCAGAATAAAAAAAGGTCGAAACAGAGTGACTTTTTTAGGAAATTTTTGACAAACCTGCTGTTTTTCATACAACTATTGGCTTTAATCGGATTGTCAATAGCAATAGCAGAGCCTTTTGCAAAAGTCCCTTATGACGTTTCTTTGGAAAACACAGTAACTGTTTTGGATGCCAGCGCATCAATGCAGGCAGAGGAAGGCAATAAGATGAGGTTTGAGAAAGCAATAAAAGAAGCTAAAAAAGTCCTTAGCGGAAAAAATACAATTATCCTTGCAGAAAACTTTCCGTTGATCATACTTGAGGATCAAGACGAGAAAACGGCATCAACTATCCTTGACAGCATCAACCCAAAAGCAACAACAACAAATTTAGGGGACTCAATGCTGCTGGCTAAAGATATCTTGCAGGACAGACCGGGAAGGATTGTTGTCATAAGTGATTTTAGTAATATCGACGGTCCGGATTTATTAGCAGTTAAGAAAGCAATAGGCTCAGACGAGATAATTGTGAATTTTGTTGATGTATCAAATGATGCAGAGAATGTAGGCATTATAGGGATGGATGTTGGAAAGCATAACATAAAAATTTTTGTGAAGAATTTCAACAGTGAAGGGAAGCAGATAAATCTTAAGCTGATAAAAGACAAAAAGGTAATAGCAGAATCTGGTAGTATAGATATACTAGCTAATTCTGTCGAGAGCTTTTTGTTTGATGATACCCCTACCGGTGTAAGCAAGATCGAGCTTGAGCCTAAAGATGATTTAAATGCGGATAATGTCGCTTACATAAGCGCTCCTTTGAAGAAGAGAGTAGATGTATTATTAATAACAAATAAGCGAAGCACAAACCTGGAAAGTGCATTGCTCGCGTCAAGAGATATAGCACTTAATGTCGTGAATCCGCCAGTGTTTACGATCAATACTAATGGAGATAGAATAGAGCCTTTTGAGCATGATGTGATAATTGTCCACAGCATAAACAACGTGGGTAACAGGGACGGGATTTTACCCGGGACATTTCTGGACCTGTCAAATTACGTCAAGAATGGAGGAAATCTAATAATTACCGGGCAGGATAACCTGGATAAATTCAACAAGGTTGACATGGATATCGTAAATCTAAGAACTTTACTTAGAGATACAAGAAGGGTTTGTTTAGAAGTTGTTAATGAAATGACTAAACCTCTTGAAAGCTGTTTTGCCACTGTAAGTCAATATTTCGACGCTGATGCCAAGGAAGGAACAAACGTAATGGCGTCTATAAATGAGATACCTGTCCTTGTGATGAAAGAACATCACAAGGGAAAGATTTTCTATTATGGAATCATTGATGATGCTTCTGATTTCAAGACATTGCCATCTTACCCGATACTCTGGAATTCGTTGATCAATTTCATGGCAGAGACGGAAGACATAAGGAATTTTAACTCAAAAACAGGGAGGGTTGTCACGATAAGCCAGCAGCGCGTCAAAACCCCATCTTCATCATTAACAACATCAAGGGTAATATTTGATGAGGTCGGAATATATGAATTTGATAACAAAAAATTCGCAGCCAATGTTCTTGATGAAAAAGAAAGTGATGTGACGAAAGAAAGCACCTTGGATGACGAAAGCGAAAGTACGGATGTGCTAAAGCAGCGGGGAGTTGAAAAGAATTTCAGCTTAAGCAGCCTTATTTTGCTGGTTGTTTTTTTGCTTTTGGCCTTTGAAGTTTATTATCTCAAGAGAAGAGGTGACATATAGAAATGGTATTTGTTTTTCCGGATCTAAGCAGTGTAATCTGCATATCAAAGTTTTGTTTGAGGTATTCTTATGTAGTTCTTGTAATCATACCTCTGATCATATTGCTATATTTTTCCATAAAGAAAAATTTCATAAAATTCTTTGATAGATCTGAGCAGGCAAGTTATGAACGCGAAAAAAAAGACCAAAGGTCCACTTTCTTCATGATCCGGGCAGCAATTTTTACTTTGGTGCTTATTGCTATAGCGAGTCCTTTCATCATGGAATCTACAACGGTAAAGGGGAATCCAAGAATAACTGTCTTAGTCGATAATTCCACATCTATTAATTTGTTTGAGTCCGGTCTTGAGAAAGAGCTGGCTTCGAAGCTTAAGAACAAGATTCCTGTATCCATAAAGCATATTGTTTATGGTGATGAATCTGCAATCGGAGACGGCATCTTGAATAATCTGGAAAGGAATGAAAATGTTTTGGTAATAACTGACGGGAACAATAATGAAGGGAAATTATTAGGGGACATCATGCTGCTGGCAACTTCGCTGAATGCAACAGTCAGCACTCTTGACATGGAGCCGATAAATAGTGATATTGGTGTTGAGATCATAGGGCCTGATGAGGCTATCTTAGACACAACTGAGGATTTTATCATAGAAGTCAACAATGTCGGAAAAAATATCCCATATACTTTAGAAGTGAAGTTTGATGATGAGGTTGTTATAGCTAAGACGGATGATAAGAGCAGCAGCTCCATATTAAACAGAAAACTTTCAGAGGGCTACCATAAAATCACTGCTGAACTGTTTGATGTAGGGAGCGAAGATTATTTCAGACAGAATAATGTGTTTTACAAAACGATCAAGGTTGTTCCAAGACCAAGGGTGTTATTTGTTTCAGAAAAAAGTTCTCTGATGATGGATCAATTAGGAGATATTTATGATTTGACAACTATGAGTGCAATTCCTAGCAACCTGGACAGTTATCTTGCAGTAATTTTAAATGACGTACCTGGAGATAAATTGTTGCCCCACATAAATTTGTTGAGCGATTATGTTTCCGACGGCAACGGATTGTTTGTAATCGGAGGGGAAAGTTCCTATGACAGGGGCAACTATAAGGGGAGCTTGATAGAAACATTGCTTCCTGTCAAGGTCGGTGCCGGAGAGGAATCTGAAAAAAGCGATGTGTATATCATGGTTGTGATTGACATTTCGCATGGAACAGCAGACTATGTTGATATTGAAAAAGCACAGGCTGTCAGCATCGTAAACTCACTGAATGAAAAGAATAATGTCGGCATCGTGGCCTTTAACACTGTTCCATACAAGGTTGCAGACATAAAACCATTAAGTGAGCACAAGGACGAAGTTGTTGACAAAATTTCTAGGTTAGTTTTTGACGGACAGTCTTTTTTTAATCTTGGTTTAGATTCTGCAAATAAGATGTTAAGAGGAGTATCAGGGGGAAAGAATATAATTTTAATTACAGACGGCAAGACGACTTACAGCAAGCTTATGCAAAACACGAGAGAAGCTGCAAGACAGGCAGCTGCCCGGGGAATGAAGGTTTATGTGGCTGGTGTTGGGAACAACAGAAATGACCAGTTCCTTACAGAAGTCGCAACTTTCGGGGAAGGCATTTATTTCCCTGTAGGCGCTTCCAATAAACTAGAGATTCTGTTTGGAGAACCGGAAGGCAAAGATGATAAGGAATTTTTGAACAAACTGGTGTTATTAGATACAACTCATTTTGTAACATTTAACCAGAGCATTGATGCTGTTGTGAGCGGCTATAACTATGTCATACCTAAACCTGCGTCAAGATTGCTTGTGACGACAAACAAGAACATACCAGTCATGGTCTCATGGCGTTTTGGATTGGGAAGGGTAATGAGCATGGCCACTGATGACGGAAGCAAATGGGGCGGAGAGCTTCTGAGCAAGAAAAATTCCAAGCTACTGACAAAAACAATAAACTGGGTGATAGGAGATTTAGCAAGGAAGAAAAATTTTGATGTGAGCATCAAAGATACGACGCTGGGCAATGCAATGTTCGTAAGTGTCATATCTGATACATTACCTGAGCATGAAGACCTGAAATTTGTCAAGGCTGATGTAAATCTTTACAATGCGAAATTTGATCCTGAAAGAACAGGATTCTATAATTTTTTAGGAGCTGATGTGGCTGTCAATTACAAGGAAGAGTTTAGGGATCTAGGCATCAATAGCAAGTTTATAGGGCTTGTTGAGCAAACCCAGGGAAAAGTTTTTGACAAGGATGATATAAATGAGATAATTGAGTTTGCCAAGGAAAAATCAAAAAGAATCAAGGTTGACAGCACTGAATTCAAGTGGCCGTTTTTACTGATTGCTTTGGTTTTGTTTTTAGTCGAGATATGGTTAAGAAGATTATGGGAGATGAAGAGTTATAGATGAAACTCATACGATGAAAAATAAAATAATAATTAAAAATATTGAAAAAATAATCAAAAATAAAATAATTACAATGGAAATCAATTCAATGAATAAAAAACAATGAAAAAATTACAATGAAACTAACAATTACAATAAAAAATAATTCAAAATAATAAAATAAAAAATATCGAGGTTGATCAAAATGTCAGTCATGAAAAAAGACGTGAACTTTGTATTGCTGGGCTTGATAATAGTTTCTATACTTTTATTCAGCGGATTTACCGTCTATTATCATACGACCTTCCAGGATGTTTCTCTGGAATACCAGCAAAAACTGGATGAGTTAGGTACTGTGACGCAGGAGCTGAGCAGCAAAAGACAGGAACTGAATGAAACGTATAGCTTGAGGGTAAAGGCAGAGCAGGACAAAAAAGCGCTTGACCTGAGCTACAAAGATCTAAGTGACGAAAGAGATAGATTAGAGAACGATAAAATAAGCTTGCAGACAGAGCTTGGTTCTACTAAACTTGAACTGGGAGAGAAAGCTGCACAGTTGCAGTCTACCCGAAGCCAGCTTGCAAGTACGCAATCAGAGTTGAGCAGTGTAAAGGCCAGGAAGAACAGCCTTGAAAACGATCTGGATGAAGTGTGTGCTGCTTATGAGTCTGCTACAGGGAGTGCACATGATGAATGTTAATCGTGCGCACCCGCACACTAGTATCGGGCACGGTAAAAAATGAAGAATTTCGTCAATGTAATTAAGGAAATAAATAAGACAATGAACTTTTTGGTTACTTTTGAGACTATTCTCAATGCAAGCATTTTCTTCCTTACCGTCTATTTGCTGTTGTCTCTTGTAAATCTTTATCCGATTCTTGCAATCATACCTACTATAATCTATGTCTGGATGAGATTGTATGTAAACTATAAAAGCGACAAAAGAAAAATTGTGGAAAGCAAGTACGAGCCTCTTAAAGAAAAACTTAGGACAGCTGCAGATAATGTCAAAGAGGAAAATCCTGTTGTCAATGAACTGGAAGAGGAGGTTGTTTATGACCTAAAGCATGTTGGATTGAGCTCTTTTATACAGACAAAGAAAGTATCTTACAAGATTTTTGCAACCATACTGCTTTCTTTTGCGATTGTCCTTGCAACAACCCTGAATCTTTACATTGTCGACATAAGTGAATTTCTAGGAGGAGTTCCAGGTCTTTTGGAAAATCTCGACCCTAGGAGAGCATCTAATGCAGCACTCGGAGAGATCAATGAAAGCAATGATATTTACGGCGACAGCAAGCTAGCTATTTTGGGCAATCAGCAGATTGACATTAAGATAAGCCCTGTTAATTATGAAGTTAATGTGCGCGAGGAAGGAGATGTCGAGCAGAAACAGTTTGATGAGATTTTCCCTAAAGAGGTAGCGGTTGAGCAGGCATCTGCTTTTGAGGAAAAAATACCGGAGGAAGAGCAGGAATTGGTCAAAAAATATTTTGATAAGCTTGCAGGAAGGTAAAATTAATATAGTATAATTAAAGTTCATTAAAAAGAAAAACAACAAATAAAACACAATACGATAATAATATAAACAATAAATTCAAATCAATTAAAAAACAGTTCATAAAGAAAAATTCATTAAAAATAACAAAATTAATAAAATAAATAATAAAAAAGATTAAATACTAATAAAAAAGAGGTACTTATATGAAGAATTACAAACATGTTTTTGATGCTGTCTTTAAGGAAGTAGAGAAAGTTGTTGTCGGGCAGAACCATGTTGTCGAGCAGATTCTGGTTTCTATATTGTGTGATTCTAATGCATTGTTAGAGGGTTATCCTGGTCTGGCTAAGACATTGACAATCAGAACGATGGCTGATGTGATGAATCTTAAGTTCAACAGGATACAAAACACGCCGGATTTGATGCCTTCTGACATCACTGGGACTTATATAATAGAGGAAACTTCAGGGAAAAGGAATTTTAAATTTCAGCCAGGACCTATTTTTGCAAATATTGTTTTAGCGGACGAGGTCAACAGGGCAACACCTAAAACACAGTCTGCTTTGCTTGAGGCAATGCAGGAAAAGCAAGTCACAGTCGGTAATAATACTTATAAGCTTGATCTGCCATTTTTTGTTTTGGCTACTCAAAACCCAATTGAACAGGAAGGAACTTACCCATTACCTGAGGCACAGGCTGATAGGTTTTTGCTGAAAATCAAAGTGGGTTATCCTTCTTTTGAAGAGGAAAAAGAAATAGCGGATAGATATGCTGCTACATTAAGGCAGCATAGGTTGAAAACATTATTGAACAAGAATCATCTGTTGAGCCTGCAGACATTGACAAGACAAGTTCCGGTTGCCAATGATATCAAGGACAGAGCAATAAAAATAATAGCGTCTACAAGGACAAATAAAGATGTTATCAGTTATGGTGCATCTCCAAGAGCTTCTATCGGCATATTGCTTGCATCAAAAGCGCGCGCTCTAGTCAAAGGCAGAAATCATGTCAGTACTGAGGACATCAATGAGATGGCTTATTCTATTTTGAGACATAGGATAATCCTAAACTTTGAGGCAGAGAGAAAAGGAATGACGACTGATGACGCAATCAAGCACATACTAGACAAAATAAAATGATCAATACTGATTTTCTTGATCAGTTGGACAGGTTTCATCTTGCCGTTAAGAAAAGGGTTACATCCAGCTATACAGGACCCAGAAAATCCGTGGCGACGGGGCACGGCTTAACATTCAAAGAACATAGGATATATTCTCCTGGGGATGATATAAGGCTTATTGACTGGAAAGTTTTTGCCAGGACAGACGACCTGTATATCAAGACTTTTGAGGAAGAAAGAAATTTAACTGCTCATATCATAATGGATGCAAGCGCTTCAATGGGTTTTGGAAAGCCGATGAGCAAGTTTGATTATTCTTCGATGCTGGGTGTTGGTTTTGCTTATCTGGCTATGAGAGAAAATGAAAAATTTCAATTCTCAACTTTTGCAGAAAGCCTTGATGTGTTCCAACCAAGAAGAGGAATGTCGCAGCTCGCTTCTATGGTCTTTCATCTGAACGGCACAAAAACACAAGGACATTCTAAACTGCTGGAGTCAGTAATGCAGTACAAGAAATTAATTGGCAGCAGGTCATTGCTTGTGCTTGTATCGGATTTTTTGGTGGATATCAATGAGGTAATTGAAGCATTATATGCTCTTGGAGATCACGAAATCAAAATCGTACAGGTCCTGGACCCGATTGAAAAAGATTTAAAGTACAGCGGTGACTTTAAGTTAATTGACAGCGAGTCAAAAAGTATGTTGAGGACTTATGTGAGCCCAAGGTTGAGGGTAGAATATCAGCAGATGCTTGATAACCATTCTGCGAGGATAGAAGAAACATGCAACAAATTAGGATACCATTTCTATCAGATCACAAGCGATACTCCGATTTTTGACGCGTTCTATAAGGTTTTGGAATAGTTAAAGCCACCCTTTCTTTCTGAAATAGATATAAGTAAGGATTACAGAAAGCAGCATCAATCCTAAAGCGAAAAAATAGCCGTATTGCCAGTAAAGCTCCGGCATGTTGTATTGTGAGGCCTTGGAGAAATTCATCCCATAGATTCCTGAAATTAATGTTGGGATCAAAACAAAAGATGCAACTATCGTCAGGGTTTTCATGACCTTGTTTAGGTTATTTGAGACTGAGCTTAGATAAATATCCAGAGTTCCTGTTAAAATATCACGATAAGTCCCTTCTGTGTCAATCAATTGGGTTACGTCATTGTATAACGCACGAAACCTTTTGATGTTTTTCTTGTCTATGTTGGCAACATACTCTTTTTCTATGGCTGAGATTACTTCGCGATTTGCTGTCAGGGCTTTGTGGAAAAATATTAGGGTTTTCTTCGCTGTGAAAATATTTTTTACGGAAATTTTGTCAGGCCTTTCGATGACATGGTCCTCGATTGTATCTATTTTTTCTTCCAGGACATCTAATATGTTGAAGTATGCATTTAGTATCTCGTCAAGCAGCTTGTATGTGAAGAAGCTTATGCCTTTCTCGTGCATATCGATCTTATTTGTAGCTGCTAGATGCTTTATTTTGTTGATGGACTTTACTTCTTTGAGTGATATGGTGATTATGTTGTTCTTATTTTTTGAAATGAAAATAGAAACAGGAGTTGTCAATATTTCATCATGTTCTATCAATGGGGCTCTTATTATGATTAGTGAATCATTTTCCAGGTCAGAAACTTTAGGCCTTTCCTCGGGATCAAGAATCTTTTCCAGCTCATTTAAACTTATGTTGCCATTTTCAGAAATAGTCTTTAATTCCTTTTTTGTCGGGTTTACACAGTCTGCCCAGCATTTTGAAGTATTGCCTAGATCACTCGGGGAACCGGAATTTACACCTCCTTTTTGAAACTTATAAACTTTAAGCATCTAAATCTGAATTTAGTTGAGATGTATTTAAATTTTTGTATTATTTTTGCTTTATTATGTTATTACAGTTTTAATCCATATTTAGTCCATATTTAATCCGTATATCTGTATTTCAATGATAATCTGAGAATTAGTAGCTTACTTAACTTCCAAAACAGCGCACCATTCATCCTCATAAACTGCTTTGTAGTTTTCTTTATTTCTTACGATGTAATTGAATAGTTGAATATCCTGTTTTATTTTTCCAGAGAAGACATAATCAGGTTGGTAATCCTTTACAATATAATCTTCATTGCCTTTTGCTGTTCCCTCTAATACTTCCATGTACCTCTCAAACTTTTCAGGCTCGTAAAGGTAAGAATAAGTTAAGTCTATGCCATGGGTGTAAATTATGTCGGAGTTTTTGAAAAATAGATAAGGGAATGCATAAGCGTTTGTGAAAACCAAAGAATTTTTTGGGATATTGTTTTTCATCCAATCCGCGCAGTTGTCGTAATTGTGGACAAAATCGTTGTTTGTTATATCCTGCCTCAATAAAGTAAAATTTAAGAGGGCGGCAATAACTAAAATCAATACTGCGCTTATTTTAATTACATTATAAAATTTTATTTTACTTATTCTGTCATAATAATCATTAAACAAAAAAGCTAATGCGAGAATAGAGAACGGAACTAAAAATTCCTGCATCCTTCTCGACAATAAGGTGTAAACCAAGAAGAAAATGGTCAATGAAAAATACAATGTTTGGATTTTAGTTATTTTTTTATTCTTAAAAACTAAAAACAATGAAACTAAAATAAATAATAAAACTAAAATATTATTTTTTATGAATTCAAACAATGTCCAGGGCTTCCATTCGACATTAAATAAATTTGCAATAAGATTTACCTTGAATATTTGTGTAAATAATAACAGAATATTATTCGGGAAATATGGATTTATTACTAAACCTAAAATCATTCCAACAAAGGGATACAATAATAATTTTAAATCAACTTTCTTTGAAAATATTTTTTCTGAAATTACGAATAAAATTATGATTAATATCTGAAATACAAAACTGCTGTGTATTGAGACAAAAACAAAAGATGTTATTGCTAAAAACAAATATTTTCTTTTTTGCAAGAAATAGATTGTAAGGATCAACAATGCTATAACTAGTGGCATCTGTCGAGGTAATAGGAATCTGAACATCAATGCTGAGGATGTAAAGAGATACAACAAAGACCAGAAAAAAGGATATCTTATTCTGTTTTTATTCAAGAACCAATAAAAGATAATGAACGCTATTGCGCTGAATAAGATTGAGGCTAGTTTTGCTCCGAGAGTTAATCCGAAAAATGTAAACGGAATCAATAAAATCCTGAATAAGATCTGTATGTCTGCATAATTCTCTGATAATATAGTATGCTTTGCCCATGGAAATTCCTTGACAAAGCCTTCTTCTTTGATAATATCTGCAGATTTTATATGGTAATAGCCGTCGAAACCTATTATATTGGGAATTGTAGACTGCATTATGCTAAAAATGATAAGAAATGCTATAAATGTAAAAATTATCCTGGTTTTAGTTGACATTAAATAGGGTAATAATAGGCATTGTATAAATAAATTATGGGTATGGCTAATTAATATATTCTCTAGAATATGCTTGGAAGCAAAGATTTATAAAGAGTAATTGACAAATAGACGGTATAACCATTAAAGTTTGAGCATTGATGTGCTATGAACTTGTATAATGGAATATATATATCAAAAAAGGTGACGTAACCGTAACATTTAAATATGATTGGTTTCATTCATGCTCATTAGGAACTCAGATCTATAGAGAGTTTCCTATAAGAATAATAAAAAACAAAAAAGCACTGGAGGTGTTTAGTTCAAATGGAATTTAAAAAAGCGATTAAAAGGATTGTTGCTCTAGGTACAGGAGCATCTATGGTTGGAGCTACTCTTTTCGGAGCAATGGCTGCCGATTTAGCACAGTATCCAAACCAATTTATACAAGATGGTAAATTTACAGGAGTTCTAGTTGTAGGGGACAAAGCTGCAGCAGAAGATGTTATAGGTGTTTCAGATATAGCTGTTAGTCTACAGTTCGCAGCTACAACACCAGCTGAAGCTAGCGCAGCATCAGAAGCAGCTTCAGGAGATGCATGGAAAGTTGGAACAAGCACAAAAATTTTGGAAATCAGTGAGGATCTTGCAGACAGTGCTGGAAACAAAAGGGAAACCCTAAGAAACATTACAACATTTATAGATGATTCTGAGCTAGATGCTTTGGCATCTGGAACCATTTCAAACGGAAAAGGAGATGCGCCATATGACCAATACTTTTATCTTCTTGGTCCTGGAACAGATAGGACAATAGAGTCTGGTTATGTTGTCTATTTAGAAGACGATGCGGATGTTACAGCAGATTTCCTATATTTTAAAACAGGAACTGAAATAGGAAGATACCTATTAGAGTTTACAACCGCTCTTGAGTCAGACGTTGACGATAGTGCAGGAGCTGCAGCAACAACAGGTCTTTACCTGACAGACATGGAAGATATTGATGTTGAACTGTTTGGTAAGAGCTATACAATTGTACAAGCTAGGAGACCAACTGCTACTGGCGATGATATAAAATTAATTTTGATGGGCGGAGCAGTAAAAGATACCCTAGTGGAAGGAAGCACAAAAACATATACAATTGACGTAGTTGATTATGAGGTTACAGTAGATTTCGTAGATGCAAACAGCGCTAAGTTTACTATAAATGGTGAAGGAACCAGAGACCTACTAGATGGAGAAACAGACAAGCTTGCTGATGGAACAACTGTTGGAGTTTCAGAGATCCTATACCAGGATTATGCTGGTGGTGTGCATCAAGTAGAGTTTTTCATAGGCGCCCAAAAATTGGAGCTAAAAGATACAGAGATAACTGATGCAGACTCATCTAACAGCCTTAAGGTTGACGATGATACAATAGATGATGCAGTTGTTATAATTGAGGGAAGTGATGACAACAGCACATTTAAGATTGATAGGATTCATATCAATATGACAGCAGATGATGACTTTTTCGTGCCTGCTGGAGGCAAATTAAGCGAAAACCCAGATTTGGATGAGTCAGAAGTGTTGTTCACCAATAATTGGGATATAGAGTATAGAGGATTAAGTGATGAGCTAACAGAGGAAATAAGGCTAACAACCAGCGGTAACAAGAAATACAAATTAAAATTCAAGGATGGAGGTGGCAATGAGGTAAGCCTTCCAATAATTGAAGCTGTTGCCGCTTCAAATCTTGAATTTGGAGAAAAAGACAAGGCTTTGATTAATGCAGAGGCTAGGAATGTAACCGAAGATGACTACCTTATCTTAACCGATAGTACAGAAAACAGGGGAGAAAGAAAATCCTATGTGTTACAGTATAAGGGTGCAGATAAGTTAAGTGCTGATAGCCCAGTGCTGAAGTTTAAGGATTTGGGAAGTGGTGACACAATTGAGCAGAGTTATACAAACTCTTCGCCATTAGCAACATTGAAGATAGGTGGAGCTGACTACAGAGTTTTCCTTGGAGCTGACGCAGACGCTAGCAATAATGACTTTTACATCCAAGTTGATATGGATGCAAGTGGCGCTCTGAATACAGTTGTGAATGATACTGTAAACCTAACAACATGGTATGGTATGGAGATTGGAATAGAAAACGCTACTCAATTATCTACTACCGAATATGTCATTGTGTCATTCAAGACGCCAGATAATACTAGGGACGGAGGAAGTACACAGGATAATGTAGAGACACTACAGGCAACAGACTATGTAGTCAATCTATCAGTTAACTCAAACACAAAAGTGGCTCTTGCTACTTTGAATGGTTATACAGCTGGTCAAGGCGGAACAGCTCTTAATGAGAGAACACCTGATGGAGAGACGGATGTGCAGTACTCGTATACTAGTTATGGAGCATTCATAACAAGAGAAAGCCCATCAAGCGAGCCTGGAACAGTGAAGATAGAATATCCAAAAGCACAAAGAGAAGCCGTGGTTTACATAACAACAAAAGGAACAAGCTTCTCAGCAGCAGCAGCAGCATCAAGCGGGGCTGTTACAGTGCAGAGGATAGATGTTGGAGCTACAAAGCTTGCTTCAGAAGTTCCAGACATCAATGCAGTAAACTCAATCCTTGTTGGAGGACCATGTGCTAACGCAGCATCTGCAACAGTACTAGGAAACCCAGCAGACTGTACAGCAGGATTTGAACCTGGTGTAGGAAAAGTTGAGTTGTATGATGTTGGTACTGGTAACGTAGCAATGTTAGTAGCAGGATTTGCAGCAGAAGATACCAGAAATGCAGCAGCAGTTGTTGCTAACTCAGGTGACTACAGCCTATCAGGTGCTAAGATGGAAGTTAGAAAGGTTGGAACAACCTTAACCGTTGCTGAACCAAGCGTAGCAGCACCAGCAGCTGACGCAGGAACTGAATAAAGGAAGTAAAAAACTTCCTTAATTTTTTCTTTTTTTCTTATCTCTTTTATATTTTTAATTTCTTAGTTAGCTTAATAACTCTCCCAGAAATATATTGTGTTTAGTTCTTTTTATCTTTAGCTTTACAGATCCTTCTTGTTTGTAACAATTTGGGACAGAGATGAGCCGATTTTTAGGGAGGTTCGCGGGCAAGAGCTTGTCGCTCTTGCAATTCACGGCCAGCATTTCTTTGTTTAATCTACCAGGGCATATGAGTTTTGCTTCTACAATGTCTCCTTTTTTGAACGGTTTCGGGTATTCTTTACATTCTTTTATCTTGAATCCCTGCTCATAAATGAGCTTTATACCATGTTTTTGCTCTAAATTACGCATTTTTTTGTAGAAAACGTCCATGTCTGCCCCTTTAACCGGATTTCTTCCAAGACGGTAATGCAGGAAGTTCTGTATGCCTATTCCTGGACAATTTTTTCCTGCGCCTACTTCCTTAGCAAATTTAGCCAGTTTGACAAGCTCATCATCATTATAACCTGGAAGCCATACCGGAGCTATGATAAGATCCATTTTTTTAGGTATGTACTTTGCAAGAGCCATGACTTTTTTTAGATTGTAAGGAAAACCTGCCATCTTGTCTGCTATTTGTTGGTCTAAAGCGTTTAGAGAAAGGTTTATTCTTGTTAATCCTGCAGTTGCAAGATCATCAATAAGCTTCTTGTAGAGCAAAGTTCCATTTGTGTCTATGGAAATAGATTTTACCTGAGGTATTTTTGCTATGTCTGCCACTAGCTCAACCATATTTGCATATAATGTAGGTTCTCCCTGTGCATTTATGTGAGCATCTATATAGTCTTCCTGCTTAAAATCCACAAGCTTTTTTAGCTCCTCTATTATATAGTCTTTCTCGACGATAAAATCGACTTTTCTTCTTGATAATGGCCCTTCGTCAACAGAACAGTATACACAGCCTAAGTTGCAGCTGGTTATTGGCTTGACTTCTATTGTGTTAGTGCCTCTGTCCACCAAACCAAAATAATTGGTGCCCATCAAAGGAATTCCGGAATTTTTGTGGACATAAACTGTTGTTTTATTGTTTAACCTGTTTTTAAGATGGAGAAATCCTTTTGACAGCAGCATGTTAAATTTTCTTTGTGCTTTTTTGTCGCTTATGCCTTTAAATTCAATTTTATTACCATTTACCTTGAAATTGCCAATAGTTTTGAGCATAGATCTATCTATTTCAAAATAAAATATCTTAAGGAAATTTACTTTTATCTTTTCATCCTTTTCCTCGAATGAAAGGTCCTTGAATTCCAGCTCTGCCATGATATGCAGAAAAAAAGGAAATTATATAAAGATATGCTCATAAATATAGCTGGATTTTAACGTTTGGGGGCAAGTATGGAAACTAAGGAAGTCAATATCACTTATGAGACACTGTTTGAGTTGTTGAAAAGAGAGAAAGATAGAGCAGACTTGCAGAAACTGAACCCTAATTTTTTCAATGATTTTGTTGATTACCTGAATGAAAAGAAAAAAATACGGAGTAAAGAGGACTCTTTGTTTTCTTACGATGAGAAAAAGAAAGTTGAGAGGCAGATAGATAATGCCAAGAGGCTGATAAAGGAGATATATGAGAGGAGAGAAAAGAAAATATTGAACATTGCATTGATAAAAAGCAGGACAAAGTCAAATGTCATGGATACATCTGCTTTTCTTGAGAATGAGAAGAGACTTTTTGATGATGCGGTCAAAGTTTTGGATGTTTTTAGGAATGATATCATTGACAATATTCTAAATGAGAAACATATCTCTGAGACTGCAACGGAAAAAAAAGAAATAAGCCAGGAAACTAATGAGAATGCTGATAATAAAGAAAAATCGAAAGATACTAAACTGGTAAGATTCCTTTATGCAGTTCCAAAGTTTGTCGGGAAAGAACTGGAAGAATATGGTCCTTTCCAGGAAGAAGATATAGCTAATTTACCGTCGGAGATTGCTGAGCTTCTCATAAGCAAAGGCCGCGTAGAGGAAATTAAGGGGAATTGAACCAGTTAATAGAAACCAGCGGAAAATGTTCCATTTTCTAGGTATTTGGAAATTCTTGGGAGGATTTCCAAAACCTTTTTAAATTAACTTTAGATTCTAGAATGATATGAAATTTCCAAAAACTATTAGAAGATACAATCCAAAACTTAGAAAGCATACTGTGCATAAGATTGTAGTTGTTAAGAGAAAAAATCCCGGAAGCATGACTTATGGAAGCAAGAATAGAGCTAAGAGAAGGGGAAGCGCCAGAGGTTTAGGAAATATGGGAAGATACAGCAAGCCGGCGATAACAAAATTCAAGATGACCGGAAAAAAGAGTAGCAAGAAAGTAGATTTAAGGTATGAATGCACAGAAACTAAGAAGCAGCATGCCAGGAAAGAAGGTTTCAGGACAAAGAAACTTGAGTTTAAGTGATGAGGAATACAAATGACAAGAGAGCCTACAAGCAAATTCATAAAGATAAGATGCCCTAAATGCAAGAATGAGCAAGTGATGTTCGGTAAAGCATCTTCAAGAGTCATATGTTTGGTATGTGGTAAAATACTGGCTGATCCTACTGGTGGAAAAAGCAGAGTCAAAGCCAGAATTCTAGAAGTGCTTGAATAAACTTATATTCAAAATGCTGTTACAAAAGAAAGGATTTCCTGAAGAAGACGAACTTGTTATGTGCACCGTTACAAAAGTGCAGTTTCATTCTGTTTTTGCTAATTTAGACGAATACGGAAAAGGCGGGATGATACACATTTCTGAGGTAAGCCCAGGTAGAATAAGAAATATAAGAGATTTTGTAAAAGAAGGGAAGAAGGTAGTGTGCAAAGTTTTGAGAATCAATACCGAGAGGGGTCATATAGACCTGTCTTTGAGAAGAGTGACTGAGACGCAAAAAAGAAAAAAAGTAGATGGAATAAAGCAGCAGCAGAAATCAGAAAAGATTTTGGAATTTGTTTCTAAGGATCTTAAACTGGACGTAAAAGAGCTGTATGAAAAAATAACCAAGAATATATCCGAGAAATATGAATCGCTTTATGATTTTTTTCAACAGATAGTTACAGACAGCGATGCAATCAAGGATGCTGATCTTGATGCAAAGACAGCAAAGAAGCTCGAAGAAGCGGTTAAGTCAAGGATCAAGGAAGTAAGCGTCAAGATCGAGGGTAAGCTGAAATTAACCAGTTATGCCGGAAATGGCGTGGATATTGTTAAGGAAGCTCTTGGAAAGGCAGAGGAATCAGGAAAGGAAAATCTGTCAATAAAATACCTAGGTGCAGGCATATATGGTGTCATTGCTACTGCAAAAGATTACAAGGAAGCTGAGAAGTTAATTAAAGAGAGTTCCGAAAAAGCGTTGAATCATGTAAGGGAAAATGAAGGGGAAGGAGAATTTGAGAGAGTAGAAGCATGAGAATTGTGCATGCCTGCACACTAGCGTATAGGGTGATGTTCGCTACGCTCAATCACCCGAGACTGTGGTATGTAAAAAATGAAAACCATAATGAAATGCGAGAAATGCGGAAGATATACAATGAAAGATGTTTGCGTTTGCAAGGGTAAAAGTCTGACACCAAAACCTGCTAAATTCAGCGTAGAAGATAAATATGGGAGTTACAGAAGAAAAGCCAAACTTAATTTTTTTAAGGAAGAAGATCTACTATGAGCACATGGAAAATTGATCAAATAGGGAAAAAACCAAAACTTAACAATCCTATATTGATAGAGGGTTTGCCGGGTATTGGTAATGTGGGCAAGGTTGCTGTAGATTTTTTAGTAGATGAGCTAAAAGCAAAAAAATTGTATGAGGTAACATCTCACTCTTTTCCGCATTCTGTCTTTGTCAATGAAGATAATTTGGTGGAGCTGCCTATGATAGAGATATTCTACAAGAAATTTAATGGCAAAAAACAGGATCTTATACTTTTAGGAGGAGATGTACAGCCTACTGATGAAGTGAGCAGCTATGAATTTTCTGACAAAGTTCTTGGCATAGCAGAGCAGTTTAAGGGCAGTGAGATAATAACCTTGGGAGGCATTGGCCTTGCAGAAGTTCCTAAAAAACCCAAAGTTTATTGCACTGGCAACACAAAAAAGATAATCCAGAAATACAAGAGTGGAATGGTAAATGACAAGCTATATGGCGTTGTCGGTCCAATTGTCGGTGTGTCTGGTTTATTGGTTGGCTTGGCAAGAAAAAGAAATATGGATGCTATAACATTTTTGTCAGAGACTTATGGTCATCCGATGTATCTTGGAATCAAAGGAGCGATGGAAATCCTTAAGGTTTTGGATAAACAATTAAAACTCAACATAAATATGGGCAGATTAAATAAGGAAATAAAAGAGATAGAATCTGATTTGTTGGGAAGGACAGAGCAGATAAGCGAAGTAGCAAGACAGACTGCTTTGAAGAAGCTGAAAGGCAAGATTGGTGAAGGTGTAGACTATATAGGATAAAGATTCCAAAATATTTATAAATAATGATTCTAGTTCTGAGTAAAAGGTGGTTTTGTGTCTAAAATCAAAAGAGTGGTAGCAAGGGAAGTTCTTGATTCAAGAGGTAATCCTACTATTGGTGTTACTGTTGCAACTGAAAAATATATTGCTAGTGCAATTGTTCCTAGCGGTGCGTCAACAGGGTCACATGAGGCTTTAGAGTTAAGGGATAATGATAAAAAAAGATATAATGGAAAAGGTGTATTAAAAGCAGTAGATAATGTCAACAAAGTTATTTCTAAGAAGGTTGTTGGATTGAGATGTGAAAATCAGAAGAAGATAGATGAACTTATGATCAAGCTGGATGGAACAGAAAACAAATCAAAACTTGGAGGAAATGCAATTTTAGGGGTTTCGATGGCTGTATGTAAAGCTGCTTCATTAGAAAAAAACATTAGTTTATTCCAATATATCAAAAATATTTCAAATAATAAAAATAAAAAATTTTCATTGCCTATCCCTCAACTAAATATAATCAACTCCGGTCAGCATGTTGGTGTAGAAAACGATATACAGGAACATATGATACTGCCAGTCAATTTTAAAAGTTTTAAAGATGCTTTAAGAGCCGGTGTTGAAACTTACCATTCTTTAAAAAAAATCCTTAGGAAAAGATACGGCGCCAAAGAAACGCTTTTGGGAGATGAGGGGGGTTTTTCCCCGCACGTGTTAAGTGTTGAAAAAAGACTTGACTTGATTTTGGAAGCGATCCATGAAGCTGGCTATGACGGAAAAATAAAAATTGGTTTAGATTGTGCTGCTTCGGAGTTTTTTTACTCTGATTATTACAAAATTAATGGCAAGAGTTACAGTCCTGGAGAACTTATAGATTTCTACAGGAATCTTGTCAAGAAATATAAGATAATCTCTATAGAGGATGGAATGGCAGAAGACCATTGGACTGGATGGAAGCAGATGAATAAGGAATTAGGCAATAAAATACAGATTGTAGGAGATGATTTATTGGTCACAAATGTTGATAGAATCAATCAAGCAGTTGAGGATAAGGCATGTAATGCTTTATTGTTGAAAGTAAATCAGATTGGAACAGTAAGTGAGACAATTGATGCAGCAAACTTAGCTTTCAAAAACAAATGGAATGTTGTTGTAAGCCATAGAAGCGGAGAGACTGAAGACAGTTTCATAGCGGATTTGGTTGTTGGATTAAACGCTAATCAATCAAAATTCGGAGCTCCTGCACGATCAGAAAGAACTGCAAAATATAATAGATTATTAAGCATAGAAGAACAGTTGGGGAGTAAGGCTGGGTTTGCTAAATTGTGAATAATTCTTTATGTATTTTCTCCCACTAATGGAACAAAACCTATTCCACTGAGTACTGGTTCTGAACTTTCAATTATTCCATCTTTGTATACCTGTTTTATTAAATAACCTTCTTGTTGAGGAAATAATAATATACCCCATTTTGGATTTAGCTGTTTTCCCAATACAGAAGGATTGAAAGATTTTAAATCTACACCAGCAGTTAGATAAATTCTGTCAAAAGGTGCATATTCTTCTGCTCCAATTGAACCATCTTCGTCGGGAATGATTTTTATTCTTTTTTCTAGGTCGTCCTTGCCAAAATGAGCTTCTAGATTCCCTTGAGCTAACTCTGCCAACTGTGGTATTTTTTCCACAGTAACTAGATAACCAGAATCTTCAATCAGATGGGAGACAATAGCAGCATGATAACCACAACCACTGCCAATCTCTAGTACTCTTAACCCATCTTGTAGCTCTATTTGATAAGCCATAAAAGCAACAAGGGAAGGTTGAGAACAAGTTTGCTGGTGTCCGATGGGCAAAGGCATATCATTATAAGCCAAATGCTCTGCTTCTACAAAATATGGGCGTGCAGAGTTAGCTACACTACCTGCAGATTCTATTAAATCTGCAACTTCTCGACTATTATCTATATTAGGTATTAGGCCTGCAAAAAAATCATCCATTTGAAAATTGAAGCCTATTTTAGGTTCTTTTAATCTTTGTAGGGCTCCTCTCATATTTTGAAGTATAAGGGAGTGAACACCAACTAAAGTAACTGGCTCAGTACCTAAGAAATCTTTTCTATCTACACCCCTCATAGTTTCTACTACTCTTTCATACTCTGGGGATTTATGTTCCTCAAAAATAGAACCATTTAATATTGTTCCCACCAAATCATCATTATTCATTCTCCTAAAGAATGATTCTTATTTTTTAAATGTTACTATGCTAGAAGAACAATTCCAATAATCAATAAATTTAAATAAAAAGCTAATAAAAATTAAAAAATGATTAAACTTGTACTGCTTAGACACGGAGAAAGTACCTGGAACAAAGCAAACAAATTTACAGGTTGGACTGATGTTCCGTTGACAGAGAAAGGCATCGAAGAGGCTAAAGAATCGGGGCAAGTGCTTAAAAAAGAAGGTTATACTTTTGATGTTGTTTTTACAAATGTGCTGGAAAGAGCCACTAAAACAACTGAGATAGTTCTAAAAGAGATAGGATTAGAAATCCCTGTGTATGAGTCATGGCAATTAAATGAAAGGCATTATGGAGCGTTGCAAGGCCTGAATAAAGCAGAGATGGCAGCAAAATTCGGGGAGGAACAAGTTTTAAAGTGGCGAAGAAGTTATGATATAAGGCCACCTGTACTGAAAAAAGATGATGAAAGATACCCTGGTAATGATCCAAGATACAAGGATTTGGATGAGAAGGATCTTCCTCTGACAGAGTCATTAAAAGATACTGTTGCTAGAGTGTTGCCTTACTGGAAAAAGAAGATGATACCTGAATTAAAATCCGGGAAAAAAGTTTTAGTTTCTGCAAGCGGCAATAGTTTAAGAGCTTTAGTAAAAATTATTGATGATGTACCTAATGAAGAGATAGTTCATTTTAACATACCTACTGGCGTTCCTTTAGTTTATGAGCTGGATGATGATTTCAAGGCAGTAAAACATTATTTCTTAGGGGATGCAGAAGAAATAAAGGAAAAAATGGAAGCTGTTGCAGCGCAAGGTAAGGCAAAAAAATAATTATTTCTCCAAAACCAAAGCACCTGCACCTAAAATCCCAGCTTCTTTTAAATTTGACTTAACTATCTTTTGGGGTTTGGAAAAGTATCTTTCTTTTACTGCTTTGTTCATGCTTTTGCTGAAGAATTTCCAGGAATTTGATATTTTTCCTCCTACGACGATAATATCCGGATCTAAGGCATAAATTATATTTGTCAGGCCTATTCCTAAATAATTTCCCATACTATCAAATGTTTTAATGGCTTTTTTGTTTCCTTTCAAGGCTAATTGGTAGATAGAGTGAGGATTACTGCTTCCGAATGTTTTTTTTATTCCTCTTGCTGCAACATGAGTTTCTATGCATCCATGATTTTTGCATCTGCTTTTAGGGCCGTCGTAATTTATTGTCATGTGCCCTAGTTCTGCTGCATTATTCCTACCATGATATATTTTTTTGTTGATTACGAATCCACCACCAATGCCCGTGCCTAAAGTTATTCCTACAATATTTTCATATTTTTTTCCATAACCAAAAGTTGCTTCAGCAAGAGCAAAACAATTTGCATCATTATCCAGAAAAGCTTTTATTTTGAATTTATTTTGAATTATTTTTCTTAATGGAGTGTTATGGAAAGGCAGGTTTACTGGATTTGTAATTGTCCCGGTCTTGTAATTTAATGGACCTGGGCTTCCTATGCCTATCCCGGATATTTTTCCGGACTTAACTTCTTTTATTGAAGAAATAATATTATTTATTACTGTTTTAGTTCCTTTTTTTGTTTGTGTCGGCGTTTCATATTTTTTTATTATCCTGCCTTTTGATGTAATCAGTGCTGCCTTTACGTTTGTTCCGCCTAAATCGACTCCTATTATGTTTTGCATAGCTATAATTAAAGAAGCAATGGTATTTATAAATATCGGTTGCTATAAACTTAATTAAGAATCTTGCAGATTAAAATTAGTTTTTAGAAAAATTGAATCTGGTGGTCAATTCTTTTTGAATTTTCCAGTTTTTTCAACCTTTCCTACATATCAAATTAATGTTGTGAAAAACTTGCGCTTTTCATATTAATTTTCTATGATTTTCCAATTTCAATCTGCAAGATCATGAGTAATATTGGACCCTATCTTGTGCTAGGGAAATGAATGTTTGTGTGCTTATTTGTTATCAAAGTTGTCAGCTCTGTTATTGGGGTCTACGGAAATGATGTCATCAAGTACTGATTCGGGTTCTTTTTTTGAAAGAATTTCCATTAGATCCACCTCCGCAAGCTAACGAATGTAGAGATTATATAAATTCATTGGCAAAAAAGCAGATTATTTGAACTAAAATAACAACATTTATATAGTAAAATGGTTTAAATGAACCAAAATGAACCAATTAATAGATGAAAAAGACAAAAAGATACTGGAAGTATTGCAAGAAAACTCCAATTTGTCTTCCCATAAGATATCCAAGAAGACATTGATTCCAATTACAACAGTCAATAATAGAATAAAGAAGCTTAAGAAAGAAGGTGTAATAAAAAAATTCACAATCGAGACTGATCAATTCAAACTTGGGTTTAATCTTTCAGCTTATATCCTTATCATGGTATCATTGGATGAGCTTAAGCAGCATAAGATGAAAACAAAGGATCTTTTAAGGACAATAAAAACTAGTCCTCTTGTGGAATCAGCGGATACTGTTTCAGGAGATGTTGATGTGATAGTTAAAATGCACATTAGGGATATAAATGAGCTTAACGATTATGTTGTTAACATATTGTCATATTACAAAGGTGTTGAAAAAACGAAAACTGCTTTGATACTTACACATGTTAAACAATAATCATCTGCTTCTGTAGAAACTTGCAGCATCTTCCGGCATCGTCGAGTTTATTGTCGCTCCTGTTGAAAGCTCAAATCCGCCCCATTTTGCCAGTCTTGGAGTAATTTCGATGTGGAAGTGCAGGTCATGGCCTTGCGGGGCATAGTGCAGGAAGAAATTGTAAGAGATATTTGATTTTTTTAATTTCAAGAGAATTTTTTTTAATACAGATGCCATGTCATAAAGCTCTTCATCATACATAGCTGTTATATTCTTAACGTGTCTTTTCGGGAATACCCAGGCTTCGAAATTAAATCTCGATGCATATGGTGCAAATGCAACGATGCTTTTGTTTTCTGTTATTCTTCTTTTGCTTTTTGATTCTAGCTTTATTATGCTGCAATATGGACAATTCTTAGATTTTTTTGCAGCTTTAACTTTGTCCATCACGTCGTCCGGCAACAAAGGAAGAGCAACTATTTGAGTATGGGAATGCACTAAAGAAGTTGCTGCATGGGAGCCTTTATTCTTGAATACAGTTATATACTTTATCCCTTTTAGTTTTGATAATGCTTTTATTCTTAATATGTATACATCAAGGATCTCTTTTATATGCTCTATACTTAAGTCTGCAAGCTGTTTTTTATGATCGTTTGTTTCTGCAATCACTTCATGAATGCCGTAATTGTTGCCTTCTATGAGAAACTTGTTTTTTGCCTTTATTTTTGCACTGCCTTTTTTCTCTACAACAGGAAACTTGTTCGGAAACCATCTTATTTTCCATGAGTTTTTGTACTCTACACGCCCAATTTCTTTGGGTGTTAGGTTCTCGTTTCCGGGGCAGAAGAAGCATGTTTTTGAATTACTGGTCTCATTTACACCATCTTCTTTGAATTCATGCTTTCTTTTTTTCCTTTCAGTTGCGTAATAAACCCACCTGTCAAGGATGTAGTCTTTTCTTATTACTCCCATATTAAGATTCCACTAATAGAATTATTTAAAACTTTTGAATTATTTCACAATATTTAATAAAGAAAGAAATATCCTGAATTGTATGGAATTTAAATCTATAAAAGATAAGATACCTAAGGGACTGTATGGTGTTCTTGAAAAAGATATAAAGAAATTAAGGCCAGCACAGGAGAAAGCAATTAATAAAGGATTGTTGGACAGGAAAAACCTGCTTGTCTGCACGCCAACTGCTTCCGGGAAAACTCTAATAGCTGAACTAGCTGCCTTGAAGTCCATTATTGATGGCAATGGCAAGGCAATCTATATAGTGCCCTTAAAGGCATTAGCTTCTGAAAAATACAAGGATTTTAAGAAAAGATATGATGGAGTTGCAAAGGTTGCCTTATCTATTGGAGATATTGACAGCTCTGATTCTTATCTGGTTGATTATGACCTAATCATTGTTACGGCAGAGAAACTTGATTCATTAATAAGGCATCATGCTCCATGGTTGAGTTTGATAAGTACGATAATAATTGATGAGATACATCTGCTTAACGACGCAGGAAGAGGGCCAACATTGGAAATACTAATTACAATACTAAGACAATTATTAAAAAAATCTCAAATTATCGGCTTAAGCGCTACAATAGGAAATCCTAAAGAGTTAGCTGAATGGTTGGATGCAGAACTTGTGGAAGATGATTGGAGACCTGTAAAACTGCATAAAGGCGTTTATTTAGACGGAGAAATCGAATTTTCTACGCGCCCTTAGAACAGAGTATTGTTCGATTAAAACAAGCTTTCAACGATTAAATTAGGCTCAAATTCTTTTAAGTCAGAATATTCCTGGCCAACACCTAAGTAAACTATTGGTTTTTTTGTGACGTAGCTTACAGATATGGCAGCGCCGCCTTTTTCATCGACATCAGATTTTGTCAAAATTATTCCGTCTATTCCGATAATCTCATTGAATTTTTGGGCTTGCTCCACACAGTCATTGCCTGCGATGCTTTCTCCGACGAATAATTTTAAGTCAGGCTTTGCAACGTTAACAATTTTCTTTAATTCATCCATGAGGTTAGCTTGGTTCTGCAGTCTTCCAGCAGTATCTATCAAGACAACATCAATGTTTTTTGCCTGTGCGTGCTTTACTGCGTCGAATGCGACTGCAGCAGGATCCGAGCCGTAATCATGCTTTATCAGTTTTATTCCTAATTTATCCGCATGTATCTGCAGCTGCTCAATCGAAGCTGCACGGAAAGTGTCAGATGCTGCCAGCACGCAGGATAGATTATTATTTTTTAATAAATCTGCAACTTTTGCTATTGTTGTTGTCTTGCCGGAACCATTGATTCCGAAAAAAGATATTACAAAAGGCTTTTCAACCTTATTTTTGATATTTTTCAACAAACTTATTTTTTCAATGTTAAATAGGTCTTCTACAGAATTTTTTAACGTGGTTTTAATTGTTTCTTCTATTCCAGTTCTTTTTATCGGCTTCTCCACTAGATTTTGCCTTAAATCTGTTTTTATTTTTTCGACAACTTCCAGGGCAACGTTGTTTTCCATCAACACCAATTCCAGATCTGAGAATAAATTTTCAAATTTTTCGTAGGAAAGCTTTGTTGTTACTATCTTTTCTTTTATTTTGCCGAAAAAACCCTTTTTTTCTTCAACTTCTGTTTCTTCTTCAGTTTCAGGGGTTTCTGTTTTAACTTCTTTCTGTTTTACTTCTTCTTTAGTCTCTATTGTTTCTTTTTTTTCTTCCACTACTTCTTTTTCAATTATTTCTTCCTTTATTTCTTCTTTTGGCCCTTCTTCTGCCTTGACCTCTTCCTCTGCTTTCTTGGAAAACTTAGAGATAGCTCCTTTTAATTTATCTTTTAAGAAATTAAACATATTATAGCACCTACTTATTTTGCAATGCAGAAGCAATTGTATTTATTTCCTGTTCCATCATCGCTGCTTTTGTTGTCTGTTCCTGCAGCTGATTTACAAGAGTTTCCTGGAGTTTTTTCATTTCATCAATTTGTGTTTCCATGAGCTTTTTTGTTGAGTTGATATCTTTCACTAAAGTTGTGTTAGCGCCTACATTTACAATGAAGTTTTTGTTGTCTTTTAGCTCTGCTTTTGCATAAATGCCTGAGCTTAATGGGACTAATATCTCTGTTTTTTCCTTTAGTTTTTCCATATCATCCAAGCTTTGTTTAGTTGCCATAAGCTCCATGAGCTGGTTGTTAAGGGCTGTATTCTGCTGATCAAGCTGCTTTATCTGCTGATCAAGCATCTGAAACTCTAAATACTTCTTTTGGAGCTTTTCTTCTTTCTCTGTCATCGTACTTTCTTCTTTAGTTTTTGATATAATTTATCATAAACAACACCCATAGGGGTTCCATCATGCTGCCTTTTTATTGTTTCTGCAAGCAAAGGAGCTACAGAAATAACAGTTATTTTCTTGATTCTCTTTTCCTTTGGAAGCTCAATTGTGTTTGTGGTTAAAATTTCCTTTATCTTTGATTTTTGGAGTCTTTTTATTGCCGGTCCTGACAGCACAGGGTGGGTTGTAACTGCATAAGTGTCTTTTGCACCATGTTTTTTCAGGATTGCAGCTGCTTCTGTTATGGTTCCTGCTGTATCCAGGATATCATCAACTAAGATTGTTGTTTTGTTCTTTACGTCACCTATAACATGGCCCATTACAACATTGCCTTTTTCATCTCGTCTTTTGTCTATAATTGCTATCGGAGCATGTAAAACCGCGGCTAATGTTCTTGTCCTTTTAGCCCCCCCGACGTCAGGTGCGACAAAAACTACATTCTTTAGTTTTTTGTTTAGTATATGTTCAGCGTATATTGGCCTTAAATCAAGATTATCGGAGGGTATGTCAAAAAATCCCTGTACCTGGTCAACATGCAGCTCAAATGTCATTATTCTGTCAGCACCTGCTGATTCCAGCATTTTTGCCACTAGTTTTGCACTGATTGGCTCGCGAGCTTTTGCTTTTCTGTCTTGTCTTGCATATCCAAAGTAAGGTATCACTGCTGTTATTCTTTGCGGTGAGGAACGCTTTAGCGCGTCTATGGTGATTAGAAGTTCCATCAAATTTAGGTTTGCATCAGGACTTGTAGGCTGTACAACATAAACATCTGAACCACGGACACTTTCCAGGATTCTTACATATATTTCTCCATCGTTGAATTTATGTATGTCTGCCGGAGTGAGCTTGACTTTTAGGTGTTTAGCTACTTCTATGGCTAGGCTTTTGTTAGCTGTACCTGATATTACCTTTAATTCTCCTTGCATTTTACCCCCAAGCTGTTACATAATTATATGTTTTAGTTTAAAAATGTTGCCATTTTATGACTTATGTCTCTGCACCTAGCTCCTTATCTACTTCTTTTTCGGTGTTGAGTATTATCTCTATCTCTCCAAAGTGCTCTTTTTGCTCTAAATTAACTTTTCTTTGAGTTGTTAAATGGAGTAACGGGATAAATGTGTAGATTTTGTCTTCTTTTGATTTTGAAGGTACTAGTTGAGTAAAAGTAAGAGTTTTTTGCTTGTTGATGATGAAAAATGACCTTATTTTAGAGTAGACTTCCCTTATTATTTGGGTTATATCTATCTTTTTTTCAGGTATTTTGACATCCATTGGCGGAATTGAGTTTAAAACGCGTCTTTGCTTCACTTCTAATGCTTTTTCCAGAGCATTTACAAGGTCAAAAACAGAGACTTTTCTTTTTCTTGGTTGTGGTGTCCTTGGAATAAGGATAGGCCTTTCTCCGGGTTCATAATGCTGTTGCTCTTCTAAGTCAAGCTCTTCAGCAAGATCTTCTTCTTCAGTCAGCAGCCTGTCAAGTTCAGATAGATCCTCATTTAGAAGCCTGTTTGATTTAACTTTCAGTAGAATAGCGGCTGCCAGGAGCACTTTACCTGAAATCCTGAAATCAAGCTCTTTTAGCTTTTTTAT
>CEPX01415185.1_pt1 | contig 68699 bp, 72 predicted proteins | sample 361361 | NCBI WGS metagenome assembly CEPX01 (sample SAMEA2619974, study PRJEB7988) | marine metagenome | biome: marine biome (ENVO:00000447); feature: mesopelagic zone (ENVO:00000213) & marine oxygen minimum zone (ENVO:01000065); material: "saline water (ENVO:00002010), including plankton...
TTATGAACAACATTAGAAACTTCTGTATAATCGCGCATATAGACCATGGAAAATCCACTTTAGCGGATAGGTTTTTGGAATTGACTAAAACAGTGAGTGAGCGAGACATGAAAGAACAGGTTTTAGACCAAATGGAGTTAGAACGTGAGCGCGGAATCACAATTAAGTTGCAACCTGTGCGAATGGAGTATAAAGATCATATATTGAATTTGATTGATACTCCAGGCCATGTGGATTTCTCGTATGAAGTTTCTAGATCACTCCAAGCAGTTGAGGGCGCCATCCTGCTCGTTGACGCGTCCCAAGGAGTGGAAGCTCAAACATTAGCAAATCTTTATTTGGCAATGGAGCAGAATTTAACCATTATTCCAGTCATCAACAAAATTGACCTTCCAAATGCAGATGTACCAAAAGCAACACAAGAGATAGTTAAATTATTAGGGATTGATGAAGGGGATATCTTACAGGCATCTGGTAAGACAGGTCAGGGGATTGATGAGGTTTTACAGCAAGTTATAGAGCGCGTCAAACCTCCAAATTCAAAATCAGATAAAACTCAAGCTTTGGTGTTTGATTCTTTGTATGATGATTACCGCGGAGTTGTAATGTATGTAAGGGTCATGAACGGCTCAATTAAAAAAGGAGATTTAGTTCATCTCATAGGATCTAGAACCGATACCCAGGCAACTGAAGTTGGAGTATTTAAGCCATCATTTGAATCAAAGAATGAATTATCACAAGGCGAGATAGGGTATATTGTTACTGCATTTAAAGAAGTATCACAAGCTCGAGTAGGCGACACAGTCACATTATCAAATAACAAGGCAGATGCGCTTCCGGGATATAAAGAAGTAAAGCCAATGGTATTTGCTGGAATATTTCCAGAGTCAGGTGATGAGTATCCCAAGCTTCGGGACGCAATGAACCAAATCAAGCTAACTGATGCTGCTTTAAGTTTTGAACAAGAGCAATCAGGTGCTTTAGGATTTGGATATAGGTGCGGATTTTTAGGCATGCTTCATATGGAAATAATTGCTGAACGACTCCGCCGCGAGCATAAGCTTGATTTAGTTGTCACAACTCCTTCAGTTGCGTATGAAGTCAAGCAATCAAATGAAGATATCATAACAATTCATTCACCTTTAGAACTTCCAGATCAGTCAAAGATAGAAGAAATTAGAGAGCCTTGGGTAAAAGCGGAAATCGTGACTCCAAAGCAATATCTTGGGTCATTAATGTCCTTAATTCAAGAAAGGCATGGCAATTTTGAAAACACAGAATATTTAGATGAGGACAGGGTTGTTCAGCACTTTGAAATGCCTTTATCTGGCTTAATTACTGATTTTTATGATACACTTAAAAGTGCGTCAAGCGGATATGCTTCATTAAACTATGAAATAAAAGATTATCGCAAAGCAGATATCATCAGATTAGATATTCTAGTTGCAGAAGAAGTTGTGGAGGCATTTTCCATGCTTGTGAATAAAGATGACGCATATGATGCTGGAAAGCGGATTGTTAGCAAGCTAAAAGACATAATTCCGCGCCAGCAATTCGTGGTTAAGCTTCAGGCCGCGATCGGCGCAAAGATTATTGCGGCAGAACGAATCAGCGCTTTAAAGAAAGATGTTACTGCGGGATTATATGGAGGAGATGTGACTCGTAAAAGAAAACTTCTTGAAAAGCAGAAAAAAGGAAAAAAAAGAATGATGTCATCTGGCAGTGTTGAAATTCCAAGTAAAGCATTTTTAGAAGTATTAAAAAGATAAAATGAAAAGAAAAAGTAAAATTCGCATTATCTGGATAATTATTTCTATTATAGTAGCAATAACATTTATTGCTTTGCCGTTTATGCATTTATTTGGCGGCGGCTCAAGCTCATATGGATATTAGAAAAATAGTCTACAATTTAGATGATGATGAAGAAGTGCACGGAATTTATCATCAATTTCCTTTGGCTTTTGCATGGCAATGGATAGGCGGATTGATAGTACTGCTATTCCCATTTTTTATTTTGTTCCTAGTATTGCCTTGGGGCATAATAGGGACAATAATTTTAGTTATATTATTTTTAATTGGATTTTTTTGGCTTTTCAGGACATGGAGGGTTTGGTATTACAGCATACTAGTAACAACTGACAGAAGACTTGTAATTGTTGAGCAAAAAGGAATTTTAGACAGAGCAGTATCGCAGATGAATTTAGATAAGATTAATGATATTTCATACCGCAAAAGAGGAATTATTGACACAACATTTAATGTAGGAACTTTGTTTATTCAAATATCCAACTCACAGCAAAAAACAGAGCTCAAGAATATCCAAAATCCAGCAAGGCGCCAGCAAGAGCTGTTCGGCTTGCAAGGTGATTATGTGGAAGAATCAGTTGAGGAATTCAAAGAAGAAGATTTATTCGGCATTATAAAAGAAATCCGCTCTAGGATCGGTGAACGTAGATGGCAGAGAATCCAAGAAGGCAATTGGCATGATAAAAAGAAATTTATAGAAGAAGTAGGGGAAGAGGATGATGATAAAGCCCGTGCAATAGAGCAGTTTTTTGGAGGCAGCAATGATAATCAAGAGGAAAAGAAATAAATACAGTTTCATATTATTTATATGATGGCTGTTTTGTGGTATAATAGCAATGTAATGCAAATACAATTTAAGCGTCTAATTAGGTAGATGAATACAAAAGTTTTAATCACAATTGCGATTGCGCTAATATTGGCAGTGCCGAGTATGGCACAAGCTAGATTTTATGATCCAAACGATATTTTAACTGATGCAGAATTAAATGATGGAAATGCCTTGTCGCGAACTGCGATTCAAAGATTTTTAGATCAAAAAGGCAGTGTATTAAGAAATACAACAGCACTTGTTAATGGAGTTCCAAAGCTGGTAAGCGAAATGATATATGAATTAGGTCAATCTTATGGGATTAGCCAAAAGTTTTTATTGGCTAAACTTCAGCAAGAACAAGGTCTGATAGAAAAGTCTACAGCATCTGATACTAAATTAGATTGGGCAACAGGATATTCTTGCTTTAGTGGTCGATGCAATGAAAAATATAGGGGAATCTATAAGCAATTAGATGCTGCCGCGGACGTGCAAAGGATTTATAATGAACGCAGCCAGTCAGCAGGATATTTTGGTTATCAAAAGGATAAAGAAACTAAAACAAGGGATGGTTTTACAGTAAAGCCCGAAAATCAAGCAACTACAAATCTGTATATTTATACGCCATACAAAGGATCCTTATCTGGAATAGGAGGCAATTTCTTTTTCTCTAGAGTATGGAACCAATATTTTACAGAACGAATATATCCAGATGGCGCGCTTTTGCGAGATAGCGCAACTGGCGAGTATTGGAAAATTAAGAATAACAAAAGAAGGCAGTATATAACTGACGCAATCTACTTATCTGATCATGCGCCCGAAGACGCTATCACTGTTCCATCAGAGCGTCTTGTTTATTATCAAATAGGCGAGCCTATTACAATTACAAACAATACTGTGGTCAAAACAAATGATTCTGGAGTTATGTACCTTTTGTCAGATGGATTAAAGCACCGTTTAGTAGGAAGCAGTGCTTTAGCATCTTTGGGATATCATATTGCAGATACTAGCTCTATTACTCCTACTATTATTTCCAAAAACGAACTTAATGATCTAGAAGAAGGCGAACCAATTACAGAACAATCACTATACCCAACTGGAATACTTGTAAAAAGCGATGGACCTAGTATTTTTTATGTTAAGCACAGTATTAAGCAATTGCTTTTAGATGAAGCAGTATGGCAGGAAAATTTTAATAAGGAGGAGCCTGTGTATGTATCGCAGTCTGTTTTAGACGGTTTTACTCTTGGAGATCCACTAAGCCTGAATGAAGGCAGCTTGGTAAAGTCAAAAGACGGCAAATACTATACAATTTCCAATAATAAAATAAAGAGAATTGCTAGTGCTGATATTGTAAAGCGAGTATATGGAATAGCAAGCTTCAATATAGTTCCAGAAGCAAGCGATGAATTGCTTGAATTAACAGATGCTGGAGATCCAATTGAATATATTGATGATACAGTAGAAGACCCTATAAATTATATTTCCTATGCTGATCGCCAGCAAAATGTAACAATACAAAAAAATCCATATTTTGCATTGTTTGATACTTTGATAGCGCCAAAGAGCATGCTTGCGGGCGCAAATTCAACAGTCACGGTCAAATTCAGGAATAGGGGTGATGTGAATTGGCCAGCAGGTCAGGTCTATTTAAAATTAATTGATGAAAATCATCCTACAAGTTCGTTTATAGAAAATAATAGAATTCCTTTGGATACAACAGCTACTTATAACCGCTTAGCAATGTTTGATGTAGGAATTACCGCGCCAATTGAACCTCAAAAAATCAAGCAATGGTTTATTTTGGAATATACAGATTCAAGCGGAACTATTGTAGAAATGCCAGGTGGGCTTCTAAATCAGGAGATCAACGTGATATCTGATGTATCAGCAGAAGTTGTTGAACATGATCTTCCAGTTGCAATTAAAGCCAATTCACGGCCAAAGCAAGTTGAAATTCATTTAAAGAACAACAGCCGCAATCAAGTTTGGACATCCCGCCGAGCTGCACTTACACTTAAAGGCGGAGATGATACAGAATCTGTATTTTATGATCCAGGAGATTGGATAGATAATGAAACAGTCGGAGTTCCAATTAATCAGACGCTAATTCGCCCGGGTGAAACTGGAACAATTAAATTCACTCTTGATCCCCGCAATGTACGTCCAGCAATTTATAAACTTGTATTTTCCATGGAATTAAGAGATATAGAAGAAACAGTATATATAAATGGCGAACAATTTTGGGAGCGCTTAATTAGGGTTGATAAATAATATGTCAAACTCAATTGTTAAGGCAATTATATTTTCCAAGCCAATGATTATAGTTGAAATTGGAATTTTAATAGTTATTGGGTTTAGCGCTGGAAAAGAATATTTAGAAAAAAGGGCAATAGAAGAGGAAATAGCTCATTTAGAAACTGAAATAGGAAAATTAGAAAACCAAAAAGATGATCTTGGAGCTTTGATTAAATATGTTCGAACTGACGCATTTGTGCAGCAGCAAGCAAGAGAAAAGCTTAATCTAACAGCCCAAGGAGAATCAGTAGTAGTTATTCCAGAAGTTGACGCAGATTCAAGTGATTTTTATGCTTCAAATGAATCAGAAAAAGGCTTGGTTTTGGGAGAATCCAGCTTAAAAATCTGGTGGGAGTATTTTTTTGATCAAGAAAGCTTATAATAACAATCATGAGCATATTTAAGAATAAAAAAATTAAAAATACTATAATTGGAGCAGGAATTATAATATTTATTGTCATAATATTTGGAATTGGAATATACCGCGCCCAATGGCAGTCAAATATTGCTTATGTTGCCGCCAGAATTATTCCTTATCCTGCTATTTTGGTTGATTGGGAATTTATTCCATTGCATATATATATAAATGATCTTCAAACTCTTAATAAGTATTGGAATTTCCAGCGCGACAACACAAATATTCTTTTGGGCATACCTAACCAAAATGAGATTAGAGAGCGCTTGATAAATAAGCTGATTACTGAAAAAATCATTCATATTTGGGCGCGCAAGAACAGAATTCAAGTTTCAGATGAAGAGCTGTATTTGGAATGGGAAAGGCTAAAAACAAAGCCTGGAGGAGAGGAGGAAATCACACAGTTTTTAGATGACGCATATGGGTGGAGCGATAAAAAATTTATAGATCGGGTATTGCATCCTTTTCTGCTTCAGCAAAAAGTAAAAGCAGCGCTTTTGCAGGAGCGCGGAGAAACTGATGAAACAATAAAGGAAGATGCGTTGGAAATATACGTACTAGCAATAGAACAGGGAGCTGATTTTAGCGAGCTTGCTAAACAGTATTCTTATGACGCTATATCAGGACCAAAGGGAGGTGATCTTGGATATTTTGGAAGGGGAACCCTTGAGCCTCAGCTAGAATCAGCTATTTTTGATATGGAAATTGGCCAGATTAGCAAGCCAATAAAATCCTCTTTTGGGTATCACATAGTAAAGTTGGAGGATCTATTATATAGTGATACGGGCGTAGCAACTAAGGCGCGTGCAAGCCATATTTTGATAAGAGGGTTTGATTTTAACGAGTGGATAGAAAAGCAAAAACAAGAACTAGCTATTTATAGGCTAGTAATATAGCTGGAGTGTCTTTATGACTCTGCTCGAACTTACTTTATCAAAAATTCCTGACTTTTGGAAGCCCGCCACCAGCCGCCGCAAAGCGGCGGCCTGCCTCGCAGAAAAATTGCCTTACCTTTTTTGATTTTGCGCGCGCCGAGCGGCAAGGATCCATCAGGGCAAAATCAATGGGCGGCTCTGCACTTTCTCTAAAACTGGAGCAGGTGACGGGATTTGAACCCGCGATCTTCTGCTTGGGAAGCAGACGTTCTACCACTGAACTACACCTGCATGGAGCCACCTCCCGGAGTCGAACCGGGGACCTACGCATTACGAGTGCGTCGCTCTAACCATCTGAGCTAAGGTGGCTCGTTGTAGTCACACGAAAGCTTACAGAAGCCAGCAAGCTGGCTTCTGTAAGCTTTCGTGCGCCTACCCCTCTAAATTCACCACTTAACCTCGCAAGCTCAGCCCAAGTGGTGAGTTGTAGAATCTAGGAACCAGTGTGTTTATGTGTTATAATATAGTATGCTACACTGATTAGGTCAATTAATATTATGGTAAGTTTCAAGAACGTAAGTAAAATTTATACTGGCCATCAAACAGCGCTTAAGAATGTAAATCTACATATAGAGCCTGGCGAGTTTGTCTCAATTGTCGGGCAAAGCGGAACAGGAAAAACAACTCTAGTTAAGCTGATTTTAGCGGAAGAGCGCCCCAGCCACGGCAAAATAAGCATAGGAGGATGGGATATTACAGATATAAAACACAGGGAAATCCCTACTTTGCGCAAGCAAATTGGAGTTGTGTTTCAGGATTTTAAGCTTTTACAAAGAAAAACATTGTTTGAAAATGTTGCTTTTGCCTTAGAAGTCGGCGGAGAGCAGCATAGCAATATTTATGAAATAGTTCCTCAAGTACTAAGGATTGTAGGATTAGAAGGAAAAATGGACAGGTTTCCGCATCAGATTTCCGGAGGAGAGCAGCAAAGAGTAGTTGTTGCGCGTTCGCTCGCGCACAGGCCCAAGATTCTAGTTGCGGATGAGCCAACAGGAAATCTAGATTCAATTAATTCCCGCGACATAATTGAGCTATTAAAAAAAATAAATGATTTCGGCACAACAGTTATTTTAGTTACTCACAACAGAGAGGTTGTAAATGAGCTGCATCGCAGGGTTATTACTTTGGAGGATGGAGTTGTTATAAGCGACAAGCAAAGAGGCAAGTATTTATTATAATATGATATTTCTTTCAATATCCAGGATTGCGAAATTTTCACTGCAGAATTTTTTTAGAAATATCTGGCTTTCTTTGGTTACTATTACAATCATAGTGCTTACTTTATTCAGCGTTACATCCTTGGTATTTGTCAACGCGGTCATGAACCAGGCAATTAAGTTGGTTGAATCAAAAGTAGATGTAAGCGTGTATTTTAAGCCTACTGTAATAGAAGAGCAGATTGTGGCTGTGCAGTCTAATCTTGTTGAATTGCCATATGTCAAAGAAGTGCGCCATGTAACAAAATCACAGGCCTTGGCAGGCCTGCGCGAGCAATATAAGGACAGCCCCTTAATTTTAGAATCATTAAAGGAGCTGGGTAATAATCCCTTAGGAGATACTTTAATAGTAAATACTTATGAAACGCAGGATTACCAAAAAGTAATTGATATATTAAAAGCAACTCCAGAGTACGCTGTTTTAATTGACAGCCAAAGCTTTGATGACAACAGCTATATCATAGACAAGCTGGAGCAGATTTCTAAGCAAGTTACAGGAATTGGATGGGGAGTTACTGTCTTTTTCGCCTTAATATCATTATTAGTTATTGTCAACACAATTAGAATTGCCATATATACTCACCGCGATGAAATAGGCATTATGAAGCTTGTTGGCGCTTCTAATACTTTTGTGCGTGGCCCATTTATTGGAGAAGCAATTTTGTACGCGATATTAGGAAGCATTATAACATTTGGATTAACTTATATAGTTGCTGGATTTAGCGATCCATATATAGTAGGGTTGCTTGGCAAGACTGATTTTACTTTGCTTAACTATCTAAATGCAAATGTATTATATATATTTGGAGGAGAGCTTATAGGAATTACATTAATATCAGTTATAGCTACTTCGCTTGCATTGCGCAGGTATATGCGTATATAATGCATAGCTATTATTCGGGGATCGTCTAATGGTAGGACGCCAGGTTTTGGTCCTGGTAATCGGGGTTCAAATCCCTGTCCCCGAGCCAGGAATTTAAAGGCCGCCTTTGGGTGGTTTTTTTGCTTGCAAATTTAGGGTTGACTAGATTATAAAAGTATGTTATTATATTTTACTCGTGAGTATTGTACATTGAAAACAACCACATAGCCAAAAAATTTGGCTTAAAAGAAAAGCTTTATCATGAGCTTGAAAGAGGATTTTTTCAAAGTCGTAGGAGATCCAAGTTTCGTTAGTAGGTTATTCAGAGATTTGGATAATGCCAGAGGGTTTTTAGAGGAGCTTCCAAATACCATATGCGAGACACCCATTTTAATTATGCTATAATATAAAGATAAGATTTATGAAAAATACAAAACAAGAGATCATAAAAGAATTAAAACAAGTACATAAAAGCGGTGGTGCAATGGAGAAGTATCACAAAACAGGCTCTGGAGCCTATTTAAGGGATATGGTATATGGAGCAAATGACGGAATCATCACTACATTCGCGGTTGTTGCTGGAGTTGCTGGAGCTGGATTAGACACTAAAATTGTTTTGATTTTAGGAATAGCAAACTTAGTTGCGGATGGATTTGCCATGGCAACTGGAAACTTTCTTGGCACTAGAAGCGAAAATCAGCTAATTAAGCGCGAAAGAGAAATGGAGGAATGGGAAATTGAGCATATTCCAGAGGAAGAAAAAAAGGAGATTCAGGCAATCTACGCAAAAAAAGGATTTAAAGGGAATGACCTTAAGCGAGCGACGCAGATTATTACCAGCAACAAAGAGGCATGGATAGATGAGATGATGATTCATGAGCTTGGAACTGTGCCAGGCGAGGAAGATCATCCTTTTAAAAATGGCGTGGCAACATTTATTGCGTTTGTAATTGCTGGTTTTTTGCCTTTAGTGCCTTATATATTTGCCTTGGGAAATACTTTTTACACCGCGATTATTATGACCGTGTTCGCATTATTTGTTGTTGGTGCGCTCCGCAATATTTTCACAAAACAAAATATCATCATTGCAGGGTTAGAAATGCTTGGAGTTGGGGCAATTGCTGCTGTAGTTGCATATGGCCTAGGATATTGGATTGAAACCTTTGTGTAAAACTTAGTTTTATTTATGAGGAAACAGAATATAACTCTGTTTTTTTTATGCTTGATTATATGAGCCTAAATATGTTATATTATTGAGTCATTTGAAAGGCAAATGATTAAACCTTAAAAATTGAAATGCATATATCTTGGGAGGTGTTATCGTGAAATATGCAAACGTGGTATTGGCATTTATGCTGCTGATTTTTAGTATGCTGTCGTGCGGGGACAAAGGTCCTCCAACAGGGCCTGTGCCAGGGAAAGAAGACACGCAACCTGACTCCTGTTTCCAATAGATCGTGGATACCACAAACTTGTCTACCTGATCATCCGCAACCACAATTTCGACCTTAATCTTAGGGTTAAAGTCAATAACATATTCAGCTCCGCAGTACACCTCTGAACGGCCTCTTTGTTGGCCATATCCTTTTACCTCACCTACGGTCATTCCAAAGATGCCTGGTTTGTTTAGTGCATCTTTTAGCTCATCAAGAGCATTTGGCCGCAAGATGGCTACTACCATTTTCATGTCATTACTCCTTTACATGAGTTTAAATTGACAAGGTGCCTTGCTATAAAGCTACTATTATGGCATGATTTCGTCAATGCCGCGATTATCACACAAACCGCTATATCGCTTTTTAGAAACAATCCCAGCCACTTTGGTTTGGGGTAGTTTTATTGGAGCAATAATTTTATCTATTTTCGCGCCATTGATTGCTATATATATCATCATATTATTTGATTTGTATTGGCTAATTAAAGTAGTATATTGGCTAGTATACTTATTTAATTCATATCGCCATTATAGAACAGACATAAGAATTAACTGGCTCTCTAAACTAGAACAAGAAGATCCAATTTCTAATGACACAGCGCAATCGCATTGGAATAATTTATATCATTTAATATTTTTACCTACTTACAAAGAGCCTTTTGAAGTACTTGATACAACATTTAAGGGTTTAGTTAATAGCAATTATCCTAAAGATAAATTTATAATTGCATTAGGAGTAGAGGAATGGGATAAAGAGCATGGATTGAAGGTTGCTCAAAAAATCAAGCAAAAATACGGAAATTACTTTTTTAAATTCTGGATTACTGTTCATCCAAAAAATCTTCCAAATGAGCAAAGAGGCAAAGGATCAAACAATGTATTTGCCGCGAAAGCCGCGCAAAAGGAAATTGACAAGCTGAATATTGCATATGAAAAAATAATTGTATCAAGTTTTGATATTGACACAATCGCGCATAAAGAATACTTTGGACATCTTACATATAAATTCTTGACCCACCCAAAGCCGCACAACACAAGCTATCAGCCAGTTGCTTTGTTTAACAACAATATTTGGAAATCAAATCCATTTACAAGAACAGTTTCCAATGGCACAACATTCTGGCTTTTAACTGATCTCTCGCGTCCAGATCGTTTATTCACATTCTCATCTCACTCAATGAGCTGGAAAACATTGGTTGCTGTTGGATTTTGGGAGGCTGATATTGTTACAGAAGATTCGCGCATTTTTCTGCAATGTCTGCTTCACTATAATGGCGACTATGCTGTGACTCCAATGTATGTGCCAGTTTCCATGGATACTGTTGAGACAGGATCATTTTGGAGCTCCATATATGCTGTGTATAAGCAGCAAAGAAGATGGGCATGGGGAGTAGAGAATACCCCATACATGATGTGGCATTTTAGATTTAACAAAAAAATTCCTTTTATGAAAAAATTTAAATACTTTTTTAATCAAACAGAAGGAGCGTTCTCACTAGCAACTGTTCCAATATTAATTACAATGCTTGGGCGCTTGCCTTTGTATTTTGCAGATAAATCTACTCAATCCACCGTAATAGCGCAAAACGCACCAATTGTTTTGGACTGGCTTTTGACAACTGCCATGGTTGGATTGTTCGCAACCGCAGTTATTTCAATTGTATTTTTACCGCCAATTCCAAAAGGCGAATCAAAGCACCGCTATTTGTGGATGTTTTTACAGTGGTTGCTTTTTCCTGTAAATATGATATTATTCGGCTCTGTGCCTGCAATTGAGGCGCAGACCCGCTTGGCCACAGGAAAGTATTTAGGCTTTCATGTGACTAAGAAAAATCGTTGATATTGAATCCTTTATTGCCTTTCAGAAATTCTGAATAAGGCATTCTTTTTTTACCTTCAAGCTGAACCTCCTTTGGAGTTCCATCTTTTGACATTTTCCAGATGATGAGCTTTTTATTTTTATAAGTTGTCCATGCCCCAGGCCAGGGATTCATTGCGCGAACATGTGCTTCAATTTCAGTTTTTGACTTTTTCCAGTTAATTTTCCCAACTTGTTTTGTCAATTTTTCTGTGAATGATGCTTTAGCATGATCCTGCTCTTTTGGTTTGATTTTGCCTGCAATATAATCTGGTAATATTTTTATAAACAAATCAGCACCTATTTTAGCGAGTTTATCATGTAAATCTCCTGCTGTTTCTGTTTTATCTAGTTTAACTTTTTCTTGTGTAATAATTGGTCCATGATCCATTTCATCATCAAGTTGCATAATAGTAACTCCTGTTTCATCATCTTGATTTAAGATTGCTACCTGAATAGGGGATGAACCGCGATACTTTGGCAAAAGGGATGGATGAAGATTTAATATTCCCTTTGGAAATGAATTAATAAGTTTCTTTGGAATAATTTTTCCATAAGCAACAAGAATGCCAAGATCAGCACCTGTGGGGTCAATTTTAGTTATATCATCAACAACATCAATCCCTGCCTTTTGTGATTCTTTTTTTATAGGAGAGGGAACTAATTTTGAATGATGCCTGCCAACTGGCTTATCTGGTTGCGTAACGACAAATTTAATATCAATAAAACCGGCCTTAATTAAGGCCTTAAGTGTTGGCACTGCAAATTCAGGCGTACCGAAGAATATAATTTGATAATTCTTATACATCTAATTTGCCTTTTGTGATTTCACTTACTCTATCTATGATCAAAACTCCGTCCATGTGATCAATCTCATGCTGGAGAACGCGAGCAAAAAGATTGGTTGCCTTCAACTTTTGCTCTTGTCCACTACTATCTGTGTAGCGGACTTTTATTTTTTTATGGCGATTCACCATTTCAAATACTTCTGGAATAGATAAGCATCCTTCTTCCTCTTCAACCATTTCTTTTGAAGCGGAAAATATTTTTGGATTGATAATTATCAAGTGATCTTCCAAAGATTCATCAGCGTCTTTGCTGATTATGGCGCAACGAACGCTCTTCCCAACCTGAACAGCGGAAATTCCAATGCCTTTTTCATGCTCCATGGTATCAATCATATCTGAACACAATTTTTGAACACCAGAAATATCATCAACTTTAACTGATGCTTCACTTAACTTTGGGTTAGGATAAAATACAAGAGGCAGTTTCATAATACATTTTCTGGATCGCGATCTATGCTCCAGTCTTTTGAAAGCTCTTTGAGCATTGATAAATCAGTTTTAGAATTGAATTTTAATACAATTGATAATTTCTTTTTTTTGTCTACAAAAGGGCCTAATATCTTTACAGAGGAATCTAATTCCTGCTTAAGAATTCTGGCTGCTTGTTCATCATCATAAGGATTATTCTTTTTTCTTCTGTAAGAAAGCTTAATTAAATTTACAAATGGGGGATATTGAAGTTCTTTCCTATGCTCTAGCTCATTTTTTATAAATGCATCCACTTCATCATACGCAAACGCGCGCATTATAGAACTATTAGGAGAATATGACTGCAGAATAAGCTCGCTAAATCCAAGTTCTTGAGCAAGCATTTTCCAATGCTGAAGACGATAATATACTCGTTCCGAGCTTCTGTAGTCTGGTATGGCAAGCAGTGGTTCTATAGAGCTGAATATTAGCAATCCAAGTGAACCGCGCTTAGAACTCAATTTTAAGCCTTCTAGGATATTAGGAGTTGCAACAAGTACATCAAAGTCATTTTTATCAGTGCTAATATTACAATTTTTCAGTGATTTAGTCAATATTTCATATAATGCTTCAACAGACACACCTTTATCAGATTTTTCACGCAAGGATAATATGACAACTTTCTTTTGAGCATTGATAGTTTCTTGAACGCGACCTATGGTTTTATCCGCCATAATAGAAAAATCTTTTTTTGTCATTTCCTGCTCCATATCAATGATTTTGATTTTGAGATTATGACTGCGAGCAGGAGGTAAATTTATATATGATAGAGCCTTGTTTGTGACAATAGAGCTGGATGAAGTAAAGATTAATTGCGACTTGCTGATGCCTGCGAGCCAGTTAGCCGCAATCCTAGCGTCATATTTTGGATGCTGGTCATACTGCTTAAAATCATCGCTTGTGCTTTCAAAGAATATAATAATGCTGTTAGCCTGAATAGGAAGAAATACGCCTTGTCGAGTTGAAAAAATAATATTTGACTTGGCATCTCTTATGCTTTTATACGCATTCCAGTACTGTGTCTTATTTAAATCGCTATGAATTGCGGTGCATTTGCCTGAACACAAAATTTGCACAGTAGCTTGCATGGCATTAATCATTTCAATGTTCGGAACCAATACAAGCAATTGGCTTTGCGTGTGCTTTGACAGGCGGACAATGAGCCATACAAACGAAGACACGTCGCTGATTGTGATATGGCTTGCTTGATCTGACAGGGTAGAAGCGAACTGCTCAAGTGCTGGAAGCTGGCTTTTCGCGATTCTGAATTCAGCGTCTGAAGCAAGGGCGTAATCTTTAGTAGTAATTTTTTTCTCTGGCGCGTCTGGAACTATCATGCGCGCAACTGATCCGCGAGCTACAAAATAATAATCACTGAATTTTTGAATTAAATCCAGCTGGCTGCTGGTTAGGATTGGATTCTCATCCGCGATTGACGCGACAGGACGGGCTCTAAACTTTTTTGATTCTTGAGTTTGGGCCAAAGACAAAACAACCCCTGTGGCTTTTTCATGCCTCCAGGGGATTTGTACTAATTGTCCTTCTTTTATCCTGCTAGTAAATTCATCTGGAACAAAGTAGTCAAACACATCAACTTTAGAAGGCAGGCGAAGAAGAGGAGTAACTTTTGCTATCATATAAATCTGGCTGCCATCATGCCCACTCCATGCTTTTGCTCATAATTTAAAATATCAGCCTTATAGTTCATCTTATCAAGCAATCCTAAAACGAGAGCCAAAGTCCTAGCACCACTGATATGAAACGAATTGATTTGAGCAGAACCAAGCTTAAAGAAAGAAAGTGTATCTTTATCATTTAAATATTTTAATAGTTTTTCGTCTAACTCGCGCGCGTTCTGCAAATTAGCCATATTAGACCGTGAAAGATCTCCTAAAGAGACTACTGCAACCTTATTGTCGGCTCTCTCAATTACGCTGCGAAGCTTGCTTCCAAATTTATGAAGACTATCTGAACTTTGCTGTGCATATGAAAAAGGCAGAATATTGTATTTTGCTCCATTGCTTTCTATTTGTATCATAGCTGCGCCAGAAGCAGTGTCAAGATCTGGCTCTGTAATAGATAATATGTCATATTCCGTGCATAATGCATGCCTAATTCTGTACGCAAGCTCCAAATCTCCGGAAAACTCCTCTTTTGTCCTAAAATCTCCAAAATTTTCAAATTTTGCGCTGTGTTTTGGGCTTACATTTAGCAAATAATGGCTGGGCAATCTATTGTTATAAGGGGTAAGAAGAAGTATTGTATTGCATTTTTTCGCATATATATCACTAGCAATAGATTTTACAGATTCATGCATTTTTTTAAAGTTCTTAAACCTATGCCTGCTTATCTGCGGCAGTAAAAGAGGAGAATGCGGAATATGTGCAACATATGACAACATATTATTCTATATTATCTCCCAAGATCTCTCCTTCTCCATATGTAACAATCAAATCCAATGGATCGCCAATAGGATGCAGGTCAACTACGCTTTGAGGCACTTCATGTATATTATCCCATGCATAGCCAAGCTTTTCAAATGCTTCGCCTGAAATGACAGCTCTACGTCTTCCATCTGATATCACATATACAGCAGAAGATTCAGATGAGGTGATGATGGTTCCGTCTTTAAGCTTAAGTCTGCCAGCGTACCCGTATTGGTTGAGCTCGCCTGGATGAATTGCCAAGGGTTTTGTGTTTCTAAAATTTAAATCAAGTATTGTGCGATCTATAATTCCTTGCCGCTTTCCATCTTGCACGAAAAATACTGCTCCAGTGGAATTGTCTTGAAGAAGAGCGCCTGTTGGATATGCAGAGGATAATGTGATGTTGTCTCCTATAATGTATAATTCAAGGTCTTCTTCATTTACCTTTATAACTTCCTCCGGATTAAATCCTATTGTGCGAAAAACTTCTTGGGACTCTATTCCGCGAATAGTGTCATCTACTAACAGATAGATGGTTCCATAAGGAGCTTGGAGCAGGGAATAATTAGCAAACTGAATTGAAGGGCCTATTTCATATGTTTCTAATTCATTTTTGCTGACTTGAATTATGCGCGATGAATCATAGCGAGAATATAGTGCTACACGAGTCTTAAAAGGCCTGCGATTGCCATTCTGAAGCAGCCACACACCTGGCTCGCCTTTTTCCTGCAAAAGGGTTCCATCAGGATAGTTTCTTACAAAGTACCTGTTCCATATTCTCCAAAAGTTGAAGTTAGCGCCTATTCTTGATCCGCCTCTGTATGGATTATAGGTATATAATACTGCTGTTGCATTATTAACAGGGGTAACATTATATCCATCTAAGGTTTTTTTGGTTCTTGCAGGACCCCAGCCAGTAAAAGTTCTGCCTAAGGATTTTAGATCTCTTAGGTATGCTACTCGTACTTTTTCCGCAAAATCTGATACTTGATTATAAAATCCTTTGAAAGGCGCAAGGCTAGGGTCTGATTTTGAGCATGAATCACAAACCGCAAACCCAGTTGCCCAGTCTAGTTGATTTTGACTAGGGGATTTGTCTGTAATTAATGATTGCTCCTTTTGAAGCATTGCTAAAATTACTTTTGGGCTTATTTGGTAAATCTGTGATTCTTCAAATATAATTTGAGAAGCTGGCTTGCGAACTCCGTCAACAACCTCGGTGAATTGTGCTAAAAAGCTTCCTTTTTGTTCTAAAAACCTTTGTATTGAGTCCAGTGATAGGGAATTGTAGTCTTCTAACTCAAAGTCAGAAATAATATTATTTTGATTAAAATCAGCAGCACTCACAGATAAGAAAGGTGACAAGCTAAAGATAAATACAATTATAGACGGCACAATTTTTTTCATGCATTTATTGTACCATAAATTTTTTAGAATAAAAAAAGCGCATATGAGTCTTTTTAACCTTTCAGGTTGCTCATATGTGCAATAACGGCTTGACCGTTAATAAATTCCGTGGGTTACCGTGAGCGTCACCCGAGCTTGGAATCGTTGGCGGTGGCCGGAAGGGCCCCATTGACTTCGTCCGTCGTCCTTAATTCTACAAACAAGCTGTTGGGGCCAGCGCGAATAGTCTCACACTCGGCCCTGGAGATGAATTTATTCATGACAGTTCTCCTTTAAAAGGGAGTTCTGCGGACGGTAAAAGTAGGGGGACGTGAATTAAATGTAAAGGAGCCAATATAATTATACCTTAATTACAATCACTACGTTAACTAGCTCTTTCCATAGGAAGCTAGAATATTGTGTATTTTTCTGTAAAGGTATATACTAAAATTACCATGCAAACACAAGCACAAGTTACCATCAATTTAGATAAAACACTCAAAGAGAAAGTTCAAAAAAAGGCACGAAAAAAGGGGATAACAATTTCCTCTCTTACGAATTCTTTTTTTAAGGATTTCGTGGAAAATGAGCAAACGCTTGTTGATAGACTTGAGGAGCGCATGTTTGATAGTGTACTACAATCAACAAAAGTAAAAAAAGAACTCAGTAATCTTGGAAAATTACTATGAGTAAGATTCTATTAACTAGATCTTTTACTCAGGAATTATCTAAACTACGAATCACAACAAAACAGGAAATTATTACGGTTATTGTTCAATATGAAAAAGGTCTGCCAGTGTTGTTGGATTTATACTCACCAGAAAAAAATATAAAAGTACTCAAAGGATATATTCGTCATAGGAGAGGGGTGCGAATAGCTGTAGTCTTAGAAATTCAGAAGCACGTTTATGTGCCTTTTTTTATAGCAAAAAAGACAAGTAGAGAAGGCTGGAATCTGAGTAAATATTCCGAAATCTATTTATCATCAAAGATTAGACGCGTGTATAGGGATATTAAAAATCAGCTATATGAAAAAATAACAATTTAATTAGTATGCAATCTGTAAACATTCTAGGTATAGAAATATCTGATATAAGTAAATCTGAAGCACTAGCTCGTGTCAGGAATTACCTAAATAGCAAATATCAGCATTACATAGTTACGCCAAATCCAGAAATAGTTCTAAAAGCTAAAAATGATCAAAATTTGCGCCTAATTCTGAATCATGCTGATCTTGCCTTGCCAGATGGATTTGGATTAAAGATAGCAGCCAGAATTCTAGGGCAAAAGCTTCATCATAGAATAACAGGAGCTGATTTTATGGAGTCTATTAGCATGCTAGCTGAATCAGAAGACTGGCCTGTTTTTCTATTGGGAGGCATGGACGAAAAAATAGCAGAGCAGGCAGCATGGTATTTGCGGTACAAATACAAAAACCTAAAAATCGTTGGTCATGCAAGCGGTGGTGTGGTAGAATTTAAGCATGCCAAATGGCAGACATCAGACACAAAGCTGATTGATCATATCAATAAATCCCAAGCAAAAATCATATTTGTGGGATTTGGATGCCCAAAGCAGGAAAAGTGGATTTATCAGAATCTAGATAAGATTCCTTCTGTTAAGGTGGCCATGACAATTGGAGGGGCTTTAGACTTTTTAGCAGGAGAGCGCAAGCGCGCCATATATTTATTGCGCAGGTTAGGATTGGAATGGTTTTGGAGAATGATTACTGAATCATCTCACCTAAAGCGTATTTGGAATGCTACAGCAGTTTTTATTTGGACATCAATTAAGTGGCGAATAAGAATGTTTAAATACCGCGAAAACGCCGCAGCATTCATTGTAAACAGCAAAGATGAAATATTTTTAATAAAGCGGGCAGACACAAAAGATGATCACTGGCAAATGCCCCAAGGCGGTGTAGATTCCAACGAAACCCCAGAGCAGGCCGCAATACGTGAAGCAAAAGAGGAAACTGGAATGCGGAATTTAGAAATAATCGGACTTCATCCAGATCACCATGCTTATGAATTTCCATCTAATTGGCATAAATTCAACAATGGATACAAGGGCCAAAGACAGAATATTTTTTATTTAAAATATAAGGGTGATAATTCTGATATAAAGCTTGATAATAGGGAAGCAATAGATTATTCATGGGTATATATTGATGATGTGGAAGACATGGTTTACGAAAGAAGAAAGCAAATGGCCAAGATGGCAGTTGAGGGATATAAACAAATTCAAAATGACAAAGCAGAGCAGCAAAATTAGAACTAGGTTCGCGCCAAGCCCCACAGGAGCTCCTCATGTGGGCAATATTCGCACTGCTCTTTTTGTGTGGCTGTTTGCCAGGCATAACAAAGGTAATTTTATTCTGCGTGTAGAAGACACAGATCAATCCAGAGCAGAACAAGGAAGCATAAAATCAATTCTAGAAGCATTGAATTGGCTTGGCTTGGATATAGACGAAGGCATATTCAAACAAGGACAAGAAAAAGGCGAACATGGGCCATATACGCAGTCAAATAGATTAAAGACTTATCGCGATCATGCTAAAAAGCTAGTGCAAGCTGGCCATGCTTTTTATTGCTTTTGCTCGCAAGAACGCTTAGCTGTAATCAGCGAACTTCAAAAACAGGAAAAAAAGCCGCCAAAATATGATGGACAATGTTTGAATTTAAAGCCAGAAGACGTAAAAAAATGGCTAGCTGAAAAGCGGAGCGCTGTCATTCGCATGAAAGTTCCACAAGAAGGTGAAACATCTTTCAAAGATACTATCAAAGGAAATATTACAGTACAAAACAGCACTATTAATTATCAAGTGCTTTTAAAGTCAGATGGATTTCCAACTTATCACTTGGCTAGCGTGGTTGATGATTATTTAATGGAGATCTCGCATGTTTTGCGCGCGGACGAGTGGATTGCTTCAACTCCAAAGCATGTTCTGCTTTACCAATATTTTGGATGGGAGCCACCTGAATTCATACACCTTCCAATTATTCTCGGCCAAGACAAATCAAAGCTGTCCAAGCGACATGGCGCAATATCAATTTTAGATTATAAAAAGCAAGGATATTTAGCAGATGCTGTTGTGAACTTTTTAGCATTGCTAGGATGGAATCCAAAAACTAATCAAGAAATTTTATCTCGCGATGAATTGATTGAGCAGTTTGATGTCTCAAAAATAAATAAAAACAGCCCTGTATTTGAGTTGCAAAAGCTTGATTGGATGAACAAGCAATATATTAAAGAAATGAGTGCTGATAAAATCAGAAAGGCCTTGCATGATATTGATGGATTAAGCGATGAGGCGCTTGTGTTCTTCAATAAGCAGTATAGATTTGATAAGGCCTTGAATCTTATTAAAGACCGCCTTGAAAAGTTATCTGATTTTGAGGATAGTGTGCGCTTCCTCTGGGATATGCCTGATTATAAGGCAGATATTTTAGTTGGCAAAGGGTTAGACAAAAAACAAACCAAGCAAAATCTAGAAAAGGCCTTAGAACTTATAGATAGGAGTGATGATTTGCGCCAAATATTTTTAGACCATTGCGATAAAAGCAATATTAAAAGAGGGGACATGCTTTGGCCTTTGCGTGTTGCTATAACAGGCATGGAGCATTCTCCAGAGGTTTTTGCTAGTATTGAGATTATTGGTAAGGATGAGTCAAGGGAAAGAGTGGAAAAAGCGATTGAGAAGGTATCCTTCAAGATGGCGCAAAGGCCTGGGTTAGAGAAAATCCAGGAGAAAGTATTGTGGTAGTTGCTTATGATAGAGATGCATCAATAAGCCCAAAAGAAGGGAAAAATGTAAATGAAATTTGGACATTTGATATAAAATCATCAACATGGACATCAGAACCAGAAGTTCCAAAAAGAAATTTGGAAGATGTACTAAAAGAAATATCTGAACAATAATAAATTACCAAAATCAAATAAAAAACAAAGCCCGATCTATTCGCTAGACCGGGCTTTGTTTTTTTGGACACTCCGCTAGAAATCTATCGGATTAGGCAGAGGCGATTACCTCAACCATGGCACCATATACTACAAATAATATATTTCGTCAATATTTTGTATTTATGCTATAATATGCGTACAAATATGCAAAACAAAGCAAAAACAAAAATAATAGGTTTTTGGGTAGTTTTGGGATTGATGATTATATCAAACCCTGGTTTTGCTATTGCGCAAGAAGATGGGGCAACAGGAAAAGATCCTGAAATACAGGATATTGCGCAGCAGCTTAAAACCCAAAGAGACGCAATAGATGAAGTGCGGAATAAGATAGACCAATATGAATCCAAGATTCAGGCTAAGCGGAATGAGGCTTTGACCATAAAAAATCAGCTTGGATCATTAAGTGATCAAGTTGATCAGACAAAATTGAAATTAGAGCTTAAGAGGCAGGAAATAACCGAGATAAATCTTTTAATAACTGAAACTGAAAAAAGAATATCAGGAAAGGAAATTGAAATAAGCCAGCAAAAGGAAAAAATAGCAGAATTCATCCGCTTGCTGTATCAGCGCCAGCAAAAAAGCCCAGTTGAAATACTTTTGGCTAATGATGCTTTTTCAGAATTCTTTGATGCTGCGCAATATTTAGAAGCAATTGAGGAAGATCTGGAAGTAATACTTAAAAAAATGAAAGCTGTGCAGGAAAAACTGCAGGAAGAGCATACTGGATTAGAATCGCAGCGCGAGGAATTAAAAGAGCTTAAGGCCCAGCTGACAGGCACGCAGGTAGTTTTAGAAGAAAAAGTAACAGCTAAGAATGTCATTTTAGAGGCAACACAAGCTGATGAATCAAAATTCCAAGCATTATTAAAACAAGTTCGCGCGGAACAAGCGCAGATTAATAATGATATTATCGGCTTAGAGCGCCAGCTTAGAGCTCGCCTAGAAGCACAAGGCGATAAGACATTAGCAGAGCTTTCTGGGCAAGGATTTATCTGGCCAGTTCCAAACAGGACCGTGACCGCGACATTCCATGATCCTGATTATCCTTTTAGAAGATATTTTGAGCATCCAGCAATAGATATACGCTCAAAGCAGGGAACACCAATTAAAGCTGTTGGTTCTGGATATGTTGCGCGAACCCGAGATGGAGGATTGGGGTATAGCTATATTTCCGTGATTCACGCGGACGGATTAAGCAGTGTTTATGGGCATGTATCCTGCATTCTTGTGCAAGAAGATGAATATGTTGTGCAAGGGCAGGTAATAGGGTGCAGTGGCGCAACTCCAGGTACTCCAGGGGCTGGTCGGCTGACTACGGGGCCGCATCTGCATTTAGAGATTAGGCTTAATGGTATTCCAGTTAACCCAATAGGATATTTGCAATAGTAATGAGTTTAATAGAGTAGAGTAAAACCCAATATTATAAACACCAGTATGTTTAAATAATACTGGTATTTATAATATATATGTGTCGCTCAATATATCTTATGCGACGCATCATTTTGGTTTTATAACATATATGCTATTTAGGATATATGTTATTTAAAATATACCCGATCCTTAATGCGCAAATCCACATACTGCAAAGTACTGCGCTGGGACTTTATCTTATCCTGCAAAGCCAGTTCAAGCTTTTTTATTTGCGTTTCAATGGATATCTGCATACTCACAAATGCCTGCCAGCCTTCTGTGGTTATGAATTTAAGCTCATCTAGGATGTCTGGATCATATAAAACGTGCGCAAGCTTTATCTGCTCCTGCGACCTCGCAGTCTCCTCAAATAAGGCGAAAATGAACTCAATTATTTCTCTATTTAAAATTATATCTCCAGGATTTATTTTGGTTTGACTAGTGGTTATAATCTCTATGGTGGGTAAAGATGAGAGATCATCATCAGAAACTTTGCCAACAACAACAATACCATTCACATCTAAGTAGTAGTGTTCTCGAGTGTATTGCATTTCTCTCTCTTCTTCAGGTTCCTCTTCTGTAACATTATTGTGCGACACTTGCTCTCCAGCGATTATTCCCCCCTCTTCCCCATCTTCTTCTTGATCATCATCTAATTCTATAGTTTGAATCGGGGTTTTAGTTCGTAGAACCACTCTGGCCAGCTTCTCCTCTAGGGCAATGCTCAAAGTAAATGGCAATTTTCTTGTAATCTTTATATCATCCACAATATACTGCTCCCTTATAGCCTGAACAACGCCAGACATGCTTGTTATGATTATATTATTATTAGAAAGGAATATAAATTTTTTTTGGTTAAGATGATTATCAACAATCTCCCTAAGCTCATGCATTGGAATATTTTCATTTCCAGAAATTTCAACTGTCTTTATTTTAAAATTATCAGAACCTAAAAAAAAGTACGCAAACCAGGCTAAGGCCGCTGTAAAAAAAATTGATCCCACAATCATGGAAACAACAGATGTGTTAACTGGCTTTTTAGGCTGCTGCTTGCTTGGGCTTTGCGGGTGTATTATTTTTCTTTTTGGCTTGTAGTATCTATGTCTTCTTAGCATTTTGATTAATCAGAATACCATTCTTTTTTCGGCTGATATGAAACTTTAAGCTGGGCTTTTTCTTTAGCCCTTTCAATAGCTAGTTTGATAAGCTCATCTAATATTTCTTTATATGATAATCCGCTTGCCTGCCATAATTTTGGATACATGCTAATAGATGTGAATCCTGGAATAGTATTCATTTCATTAAGATAAATTTCTCCATCCTCTGAAAGCAAAAAATCCACTCGCGCCATTCCTTCTCCATCTAGGGCTTTATAGGTTTTAATGGCCATGTCCTGAATCTGTTTTGAAACCTTATCTGATATTTCAGCTGGAATTTTTTCATCTGTTTTTCCATCAACATATTTTGCATCATAATCATAAAATTCATTGCTAGGAATAATTTCTCCTACAACACTTGCTTTTGGATTTCTATTGCCAAGTACAGAGACCTCAAGCTCGCGAGCTCCTTTAACACCTTGCTCTATGATTACTTTGCGATCATATTGTATGGCCTCTTCTACTGCGCCTATTAATTCATCTTTATTATCTGCTTTAGAGATTCCAACTGATGAACCCATGTTTGGTGGTTTTACAAAAACTGGATAACTCAATGACAATTCATTAATGATTTCATCTTTGCGATCATTCCATTCTTTTGACCAAAACCAAATATATGGTGTCTGTTTAATTCCTTCTGATTCAATCACTTTCTTTTGCATTACCTTGTCCATGCTAACTGCTGATCCTAATACTCCGCAACCAGCATAAGGCAATCCAGTTAATTCTAAAAAGCCCTGTATTGTGCCATCTTCTCCATATGGACCATGTAATACTGGAAATACCACATCAATATGTCCTAGTTGACTAGAAGCGTCATTTGACGAAGTAGAAAGGTCAGCTGGTTCTGGCGGAATTAAGGCATTACTCTCTTTCGGAGCATTGCCTGCCTTCAGCAATCCCAAAGATTCTTGGCCGCTAATCCATTTCCCCTCTTTTGTAATTCCAATAGGAAGAATTTCGTATTTATCTTTATCTAGATTTTCTATTACAGAGGTAGCAGAAACCAAGGAAACTTCATGTTCCCCGCTTCTGCCTCCAAATAATACTGCTACTCTTAATTTTTTCATAATTATTTTGTAATTATTCTCTCAATATTAGAATTAATCCCTGTTACAACTTCATAATTTATAGCTCCTTGAATTTCTGCAAGTTCGTCTGCAGTAATTTCATTCTCCCCTTGTTTGCCTATCAAAACAACTTCTACGCCTCTTTTTACATCATATACATCAGTAACATCAACCATGCTCATGTTCATGCATACTCGGCCGATTATAGGACATCTTTTTCCATTTATCAAGACCTCTGCTTTGTTTGAAAGTCCCCTGCTATATCCTTCGTAATAACCTACTGGGATGATTGCTATCTTAGTTTTACGCTTGGTTTTATGGGTACAACCATAACCTATATATTCGCCCTCTGGGTAATCCTTTACCTGAAGCACTTTTGTCTTCCATGTCAGAACTGGCTTGAGTTCAAATTCTGGATGTGTTGATTTGACTCTATCAATCAATTTTTGATCTGGCCACAAGCCATAGAGTCCAATTCCTAAACGTACTGCATCTAAATGTGATTCACTAAAATCTAGAATTGCCTCTGTTTTTGCCATGTGAAACATCTGTGGCTCAATCTTTTCTTTGTATAATTGAAAGCGAATATCCTCAAATGTCTGTAATTGCTTTTTGGCGTAATCGCGATGATTTACAACGTCACTAAAATGTGATTCCACTCCTTTAATCAATAAATGAGGAAGTTCATTTATCTTTTTAATATAGTCAACCGCGTTCTGCGGCATTATGCCCATACGCCCCATGCCAGTATCAATTTTTATATGAATCCTTAAATCGCCTCCTGCGCCGGATTCAGAAATTATTTTTGATAAACGCTGTGCATGGCTTAAACTATTTACAACCACTTCCGCCCTCTCTTGCATTAGCCATTGCAACTCGTCGGCACTTTCGTTTATGTATCCTAAAATAATAATTGGGGTATTAACCCCTTTTTCTCTTATTTGCTTTGCTTCATCCAGATTTATTACAGCCAAATAATCAACCTCACTTTGAATCACTTCGCTTACTTGCGTTAATCCATGTCCATATGCGTTTGCTTTGACAACTGCTATAAGTTTGGTATCTAGATTAAGAAGTGACTTAATTTGTGAGATGTTATTTTTGAGAGCATGTTTTGATAATTCTATCCATGTATTCATGATTTATCTTTTGGCCGCAAAGTTGGGAACAAAATAACTTCTTTTATATTTTTTTTGTTTGTGAGCAAGCTGGTTAACCGATCAATACCCATGCCAAAGCCAGCAGTCGGAGGCATGCCATGCTCTAGGGCCTCTATAAAATCATCATCAATTGGATGAGCTTCTTCGTCTCCTGCAATTGCTGCTTCTTGCTGTTCGTTGAATCGTTCTCGCTGGTCTATTGGGTCATTTAACTCGCTGAACGCGTTGACTAGTTCAATGCCTCCGCCAACAACTAGCTGAAATCGCTCAACATATCTTGGATCATCTTCTTTTTTCTTTGCAAGCGGTGAAAGTTCAACAGGATGATCTATCATAAAAGTCGGCTGAACCAAATTTGGACGCACAAATTCTTTATAAAGCTCATCACAAATCTTGCCTCTAGAATCCTTCGGCTTAATATCTTTTAATCCTAGCTTTTGGGCTTTTTTGTAAATTGATTTTTGGTCTGGATATGCCTCAATATCAATATCAGCTGCGTCTATTAATGCCTGCCTAAACTGAACTCTTTTAAACTTCTTTTTAAATTTAATTTTGTTGCCCTCATATTCAATTTCATTTGAATCATTTACATTTTTTACAATTTCCAAAATAAGATCCTCTGTAAGATCCATTAACTGCTCATAATCCATGTATGCGGCATAAAACTCTACTTGCGTGAACTCTGGATTATGTGACCAGTCCATGCCCTCGTTCCTAAAGCACCGCGCAACTTCGTATACGCGTTCATATCCTCCTACTATTAGGCGTTTAAGATAAAGTTCTGGGGCAATGCGCAAATACAAATCAGTATCAAGTGAATTATGATGAGTAACAAACGGCTTTGCCAAAGCTCCTCCAGGCATTGGCTGTAACTCCGGAGTATCAACTTCTAAAAATCCATGCTCATTTAAAAACATTCTAATAGTGCTTACAATAGCGGCGCGGGCGTAAAATATTTCCCTAACTTCTTCATTCGTGATCAAGTCCAAATATCGCTTGCGGAAACGCGCTTCAATATCCTGTAAACCATGCCATTTTTCAGGCATTGGGCTTAAGGTCTTGGAAAGCAAAGTCCAATCATTAACCATTATTGTGTGCTCGCCTTTTTTTGTTTTGAATAATGATCCTGTAACTTGGATAAAATCTCCAACATCAATAAGCTCTATAAAATTTTTATAAAGATCTTTTTTTAATTCATCTTTTTTAAAATATACTTGGAACCTTCCAGTGCCATCCTCAATATGCGCGAAACTTGAGCCTCCATGTGCGCGGATTGATCGGACGCGTCCTACAAGAATTATCTTCTTGCTTTTCTTAAGCTTATTAAGATTATCCTCTAAATCAATAATAGTATGAGTGCGATCACTCTGAGATGGATATGGATTAATACCCTTTTTAATAAGAGCTTCCAAGCGCTGTGCGCGGGTTAAAGACTCATCCTGATATGTTTCTTTTTTAGCCATAATGAATATATTATAAGCCAAAATTAATAATTAAGCAATAAAAATACACGGCTATTTCCGTGCACTTACTAATTGGTCTCAGGGGTACAAATTTCGAAGCGAGAATGTATGGAACCCTTCGGAGCGAAGAAATTTCGTACACCTGATACCAATACTTATAAATACTTTTTATGATGCTTTGATATCCACAATCTTCCAAACTGACTCGCCTTTTGGCGTTTGTACTGTTGCTTCTTCTCCCTTCTTTTTTCCAACTAAAGATTTGCCAATTGGAGATTCATTGGAAATTTTTCCTGCTGTTGGATTAGCTTCATTTGAACCTACAATAGTATATTCTGATTTACCGCCATCTTTTTCCACAGTAATAGTATCCCCTATTTGAACCATATCTGGATCAGAATTTCCATTTGATACAACAGTTACGTTTTTTAGAACAGTTTCCAATTCCAAAATACGGCCTTCTGTAAAAGATTGCTCTTCGCGCGCGTCAGCATATTCCGCGTTCTCGCTTAAATCTCCATAATCTTTTGCTTGTTTGATGCGTTCTGCTATTTCTGGACGCTTTTTTTTCTTTAGCTGATCCAACTCATCTTTGAGCTTGTAATAGCCTTCTTGGGTTAAATAGTTTTGTTTATCTGACATAAAAAAAATGTGGATAATTAGTATATCTAATTACCTATAATACTAGAAATAAAAGATCTGTCAAATTTTACTAAAATACCATTCAAAAATCTTTTTAGCGATTGGAGTGGCGCTGATATCCCCTCCTTCGCCTTCTTCAACCAAAACAGTGACAACGATTTCAGGATTATTATATGGAGCATAGCCTGTAAACCAGGCATGGGGCTCTTTTGTGCTGGAAAACTGTGCAGTGCCTGTTTTTCCCGCAATATCCACTGGAAGAACGGAAAGCGAGCGCGCAGTGCCATATGTAACCACAGACCGCAATCCTTGTTGAATAGTTCTTATAGTATTAGGATCAACAACTTGCTTGCTAAGAACTATTGGCTTGATAATTTCAGCATCATCATAATTCCTTCCTATTTTATCAACTATTCTTGGAGAATATAATGTGCCTCCATTCGCAATTACAGATGTGAAGTTTGCAACTTGAATTGGAGTAACAGATATATCCCCCTGCCCAATTGCCAAATGATATGTGTCCCCTAAATACCAGCGCTCTCCTTTTTTCTGCAGCTTCCAATCCTTGCTTGGTAAAAATCCCATAGACTCAGAAGGAAGATCAATTCCTGTTTTTGTGTTAAGCCCGAACTTAACTCCATAATCAGAAATTCTAGATACTCCCAAGCCTTCTATGCTCTCATATCCCCCTCCAATGGCATAGAAGAACGTGTTAACTGATTCCGCGAGCGCGTGCTCTATATCTGTTCTGCCATGGCCTCCGTATTTCCAGTCTGGATACCAATATTGATTCACGCTTATTCCTCCTGTGCTAGATATTGTGGTATATGGAGTGATAATTCCTTCTTCCAATGCGGCAGATCCAACCACAAGCTTTATTGTGGATCCAGAAGGATATTCGCCCGCGATTGACCTGTTAAAAAGAGGCTTTCGCTCATCCTTAAGCAGGCTTTGATATGCTTTGCTGTCTATTCCCCTGCTAAACTTGCCATTGTCAAACCCAGGATAGCTTACTAGCGCTTTTATGGCTCCAGTTTCTGGGTCCATAACAATAACGCTTCCTCCAGGAGATTCGCGCTCAATAATCATCTTTTCCAGCTCCTGCCAAATAAACATCTGAAGCTCGCTGTTTAAATGCAAATACATGTTGTTCCCCATTACAGGCTCGGTTTGTGTCAGCTTTCTGCTGAATATACCATTTGAATCAACTTCAATTCTTAATTCTCCCAATACTCCCCTTAGCTGATCTTGATAAACTTTTTCTAATCCTATTTTTCCAACATGCTCAAAAAGCTCGTAGTCATCTTTATCTAAAATCTCGTAATCATCAGTGGAAATTTTTCCTGTATATCCTAAAATATGGCTTAATGGATCTGTTATCTGGTATGTCCTTTTTTCAACTGGAACCAATGATATGCCCTGCCATTCCTGAATAGAGCTTGCAATAACAACAGCCTGCTCCTGCGTAATTCCGCGGGCTATTTCTATGGCGTTTTCTGAAGTTCTCTCAATATTGGAAAAGCTTTCAATAAGGTCAAAATGGCTTATTCCAATTAACTCGGCAATGCTCGAGAATATTGCGTCTTCTGCTTCCTGATCATGCGGAAGATCAGCTGGAATTACAACCAAAGCAAAATCCGGAACATTATATGCAAGCTTTTTTCCGTTTGAATCTATTATTACTCCTCTTGGAGGAATAATAGATAAGCTGCGGATTCTGTTTCCCTCTGCTGTTCCATAATACTCTGCTCCGCGCACAACCTGAAGATAATACAGCTTCGCAAATAAGGACCCAAATAAAAGCATACCCAAAACAGCAAGCAGCTGAAGGCTTTTTTTGTTTTTCCAGCCAATATTTACCTGCTTGCGATATGAATCTGCAATAACAATATCTCCATCAATTTCTGATGAAAATGAATCAATACTAGGGTCGCTGATGTCAGTTGCCTCCTGCTTAATTAAAAATGGATCTTTTTCCATATTATCTTACAAAAAACCATTTTCTTAAATTTGATTTAAAAATTGACGCCATAATTCCCATACCAACAACAAAAAGAGTGCTTATTAAAGATGATATAATAATTGACTCAAAAAAAGCATATGAATCAAATATAAAATTAGACGCGCTTAAAAAATTGCTTGAATAAAATATAATAAGCTCTATGGCGGCCGAATACGCAAGCAAGCTGAAAAATATTACAGCAATATATAAATTCCTGGAAACGCTTAAGGCGATATTAGCCTGGCTGTTTATAATCATAAATACTAATATATGAGCAATGGTTAAAACGCCAAAAGGAACTTCAATAATAATTAAATCAAGCATTAGTCCATATAAAACAGCAGCTAATATTGCTTGGCTGTGCCTTTTGTGTATTGTTAAAAGCGCAATAAGCAAAAATCCTGTATAAAGATGGAGCTGCTGCGCAATTGAGCCTATAAAAAAATAATCCAATTGAATGGCCGCGAACACTCCTATTAGCAGTAATAATTTCATTTTTATTTAATTAAAAATATTTCAATATCTTGAATATTTTGAAGCGAAAGAAAAGGAGTTAATACAGCTGTTTGAAAAAGCTGGCCTTGTGTATAGTTTACAGATGATATTGTTCCTATTAAAAGCCCTCGCGGAGTATTTTCCTCTAATATGGAAGTTGTAACAATATCTCCAGCTGTTAATTCAGCATCCTGTGGTATAAGCTCCATTATTAAACCAAGGCCTCCATTTCCCTTTACTACTGCCTGGAATTCCAAATCACCAGATATTGTCGCGGCAATCGCGCTTGATGGGCTTGTGGTGGGAAGAATACTAGCTATTGATGCGTCCGCTGAAATAATTTTTCCAATAAAAACTCCCTGGCTTGTTGCGGCTGCTGATCCAGGATATATGCCGTGCTTTGTTCCCTTGTTTATTATTAGCACCTTGTTTCCTGCGACATTGGACTGCGCAAGCACTTGTGCTTGGATTTTTTCTAAAGGAATAAAATCGCCTAAAGAGCTTTCTTCAACTGAATTCTGTGAAAACAAAGTTTGGCTAAGATAAAACTGAAGCTGTGCTATTCTTTTTTCCTGGTCTTTAGATTTTTCTACTAATTCACTTCCATGAGATATGCCAAACCACCAAGTCTGCACAAGAGAGCCCATATTGCTTGAAACAGCCCCGACTAATACAATAGGAGATCTTATAATATTTATTAGTCCTTTTGTTGGAGCTATATAATATAAGATTATTATGCCAGCCAAAATCAGCATTAATATTTTTTTGTTTTTTATCATGATATATTTTTAAGAAGAAAGCACCATGCTTCCAATTGATTCAACTTCGCGCAATAAATTAGAATCATCCAATAAAATTCCTGTTCCCCGAACAACTGTTGTTAAAGGATCATCTACCACATGAACAGGCATTTGCAGCTCTTTTGATATTAAGGAATCAAATCCTTTCAAAAGCGCTCCTCCTCCGGAAAGCAGAATTCCGCTTTCATACAGATCTCCTATAAGCTCGGCAGGCGCGTTTTCTACTGTTGTGCGGACCGCGTCTACAATTACTCCAACAGGCCTTTTTATTGCTTCTCTTATTTGCTCATCTGTAATTTCAAACTCCTTAGGCAGGCCAGTTAGCATGTTTCTGCCTTTTACTTTCATCTCGTGCGCTTCATCGCTAGCTACAACAGATCCAATCTTAATTTTGATTTCCTCTGCTGACTTTGAGCCTATTGTAATGTTAAAATTCTCTCTTATATAATCCTGTATCGCGCTGTCAAATTCATGTCCTGCTGTTTTAAGGGAATTATAAGAAACAATTCCAGACAAGGAAATAACCGCGATTGAGGTATTGCCTCCTCCTATTTCCACCACCATTCTGCCGTATGAATCCTGCAGATTCAGCCTGGCTCCTATGGCTGTTGCAACTGGCTCGTCTATAAGGTGAACTTCGCGCGCGCCTGCGTTGGTAATTGCGTCCTGAACTGCTTTGCGCTCTACCTCTGTAATATCCAAAGGAATGCTTACAATTGTGCGCGGGCGAGGAGCTATGGTAAACGATCCTCTGTGTATTTTTTCTATGCAGTGCTTTATCAGTTTTTCTGATACTTCAAAATCTGAAATCACTCCATTAACAATAGGGCCGACCACAGATATATGCGGAGGTGTTTTGCCCATCATTTTTTTCGCGTCCACTCCAACAGCAACCAGTTGATCGCTCCTTGTATTGATTGCTACAATGCTTGGCTCATTAATAACAATACCCTTATCTTTTACGTAAAATATTGAATTTGAGGTGCCAAGATCAATTCCAATATCTTTTGAAAGGCTTCCAAATATATTTTTTAACATAGTCCTCTATCCTATCACTGCTTTCCAAATTCGTCCACCAAAACGCACAATATCCCTATATGTTATTACAATTGCCAAAAGCATAAGAAGTACAAATCCGATTCTATGAAACCATGCCTCAATTTCGCGTCTTCCCTTTTTCCCCCTTATCTTTTCCGCGAATAAGAATATAAGCCTTCCTCCGTCTAACGCTGGAAAAGGAAGTATATTTATTATTGCCAGATTAAAAGATAATACTGCAGTAAAAATAATTACATGAGAAAATCCTAAATCAAGAACATCATTAGTTGTTACAGCAATAGCAACAGGCCCTCCAACGCTTCCCGCGCCCTGGCCCTTGAACAGGCCGCTGATGATATTTGCGAACGCAACAGCTATTCTTTGTATATAGCCTATTGTGGATGTTGTTCCTGCAACAATTGCCTTGTGCACAGGAAATCTAACTGTTCCTGATTCGCTTAAGCCTACGCCTATTATGTGCCTGTTTTCATCTATATCCTGCATAATTTCTGGCGTAATATTTGCTGTGTACTGCTCTTTTGCGCGTTCATATACAATTATAGATTCTTGCCCTTGTTTTGAATCAGTAAATTCCTGAAAAGGATCAATATCTGTGAACTGATTACTGTCTGCTGATATAATCCTGTCTCCTATTTCTAGGCCCGCGGCCTGTGCTGGTGAATTTTCCAAAACTTCTGTAATAAGCAAATGCGGATCATATATATATTTAGCATCAATATCGCTTGTGCGCTCAATTGGCGCGCCTGCCATAAATAATATTACAAGCAACAGCCAGCCTGCCACAACATTCATGGTAACACCAGCGCATACAACAGCAACCCTTTGGTAAACAGGCTTTGAACCAAAGCTATCCTCATCTTCCTCCTCATTCTCACTGTCTTCGCCTTTTATTTTTACATATCCGCCAAGAGGTATGCTGTTTATGGCGTACTTGGTCTGCCCAACCTTTTTGGCGAATATTTTTGGGGGAAATCCTATTCCAAACTCCTCAACCGCTATTTTGCTCCATCGTGCAACTAAAAAATGACCCAGTTCATGAACCAGAACCAGGAAGCCTAAAATTACTATAAAAGCGATTATGGTTAAAGCCATTATAATGTCATTATTTCTTTTTCTTTTTCTTTTGCGAGATTATCCATATCATCTGCTGCCTTTTTTGTGTCTTCATCAAGACTTTTGATTTCATCTCTTTTGTCATCTTCTGTTAAATTTCCTTGCTTTTCTTGGGACTCTATGCTCTTTTTTTCTTCTTCGCGCGCTTTTCTTATTCCTACTTTTGCCTGTTCTAATTCTTGGTTCATTGATTTAACAATTTCTTTTCTGCTTTCTTCTGTCATCTCTGGAATATTTATTCTAATTCCCGAGCCATCCACAGATGGGGCTAAATTCTTTTCACTAGCAATAATGCCCTTTTCTATGTCTTTTACTATGCTCTTATCCCATGGCTCTATTAGTAGAGTTTTCGCGTCCTGCACTCCTATGCTCGCAAGCTGGCTTAAAGGAGTTTTTGAACCATAAGCTTCTATCTCAATATCAGAAACTAGGGCCGGGCTTGCTCTTCCTGTTCTAATATTTTTTAAGTACTCGGAAAAACTGCTTTGAATGGCTTTTGTCTTATCATTAAAATTTCCCATAATTTATCTGGCTAAGCTTACTCCCAAATACAGCAGATCAGGATTTTCCGGATGGATCTTAAGCTCTATTGCTGTTCTTGTTGTTGGAAGCATCCGGGGTATCCAATTAAATCCTCCGTCAATTGAGTGGTAAAGCGTTGATCTTGTTCCATATGTTACTTCTAAAGGATTCACCGGGTCAACTACCAAGGAATATATATTAGCATTGTGCGACCCAGAAATCAACGGCAATTCTACCCAGTCTTTGCCATGGTTCAAACTTCGCAATAATCCAAACGCGGACGCATACACAACTCCAGAAGGCACAAGAACAAAATCGCGCCCATCATCTGTTCCCGCAAATTCGGTAAAAGCCTCATCAAAAAATTCCCAATTTTTTCCTTCATCTAAGGATCTAACTAACCCTTTTCCTTTTACTAATGCATATATTGTTTTTTGAATAGTTGGATGAAATTCCATATCAGTTAGCACAACACTGCCCAAGGACGAATATATCCTCCAAAAAGTGCCACTATCTTCTGATATTAATATATCTCCTGAATCTGTCGCAGCCAAAAGAATGTTAGGATTATTAGGATTAAGCACTATGCTTGTAATTAATATTGATGAATCATCGCTTGTGTAAATAGAGCGCCAATGTATTCCCTGATCCCCTGAAACCACGATCGTGCTTCCAATTGCAGCGTATATAACTTTTGGATTGTCTGGATGTATGGCAATATCCGTTATATGCATGTTTGATAGTATCAAATCCCAAAAATGCCCTTTGTTCCAGCTTACCCACAAGCCTGCACGATCGCTTATGGCAAATACTTTATCAGGATCATCTGAAGAAAATATAATCTCTTTTATATCAATTGATCCAATTGTTTTTTTAGATGTTCTGTCAGCAAAAATTGTTGATCTATGCTCCCAGGTCTCGCCTTTATTTTGGGTTACCCAAACTCCTCCATCTGCTTCTGTCTGAACTGCTCCTGGAGTGCATGCCGCGCCTAAAAACACTAATAATGCGGCAATTGATAATAATTTTGTTTTTGTCATATAGATATAATAGATTGCTCTGCAACCAATTGCCAATTTTGGCTGATTGGCCTGCTTAGGGAATCTAAAAGTATTCTAATGGCTTTTGAAAGCTTTTTTGAATGATGCTTAAGAAGCTCTGCGCGCAATACAGGGATTAATGATTCTATCCAATCTTGAATATGCTCCTTTTCTACTCCAGCCTCTAGCCATACTCTCATTCTTTGGTTGCTTGAATCTTCTTTAAGAATATTTTGAATTAGTGAATTATCCTGATTTTCTGATTCTATAACAGGCTTTCCACTGAAATAGAATGGCACTGTTCTTGAATATATTGTGGGCAGAACTTGATCTTTGTGATTTATAAGCAGAAATATGTATGTATTTTTTGCTGGCTCTTCTAAAATTTTCAAAAACGCATTCTGCGCTTCTGTGTTCATTGCATTTGCGCTGTTTATGATAAGCACTTTTTTGTCTGAACTAATAGGCGTCTGTGCTAGCCATGATCGTGATTCACGGATTTTATTTATGCTTATAATGCTCTTTTCTGGAGAAATTGACCTTATGTCTGGATGATTTAAATCTTGCGACGGTACAAAATCAATTAAAAATGATTTTAACAACTCTGTTCTTCCTATGTTTCTAGCTCCAATAAAGCTATACGCATGGCTTAATGTTTTATTATTAGCGCAATTTTGTAAATATAATAAAATCTGTTTCTGCATAACTTCATTATACATAAAATTGATTGATTGCGTCAAATTTTGTAAAAAAATGGCCGAACACTTTGTTCAGCCATTTTATAAACTGCTATAGTCGCTTTTAGTAGTATTTTTCTTGGGGTCTTCGTTCTGGCCAAATTCTCCTGTTTCCGCTTCCTCCTCCGCGTTTTCTGCATTCATGTTTAGCATCAAATTCATCAACACCTTGTACCAAAAGAAAGCCAGTCTCACCTCCCCACAGAGTTGATATCACTTTTCCACTACTCCCAACTACTTCTCTTTCCTTTGAAGATAATTCCTTATCAACAAATTCTTCTGATACCAAAACCCCCCAGTTGTATTCATTAGTCTTCGTGGCCTACCTCCTTTTCGCCAACTTGCTCTATACCTGTCGCATTATATTTCTTAGTACTAAGAAGTTCGTTAGGTTTCTCGACAGCTTCCTCATATGTCAGATTCGGTTCTGAAAGTCGTTTTGGATCTGCGTCTGGTGCTGCACCTTTTTCTACGACAACCACAACAAAGGTGCAACCAGGAAATAATGAATACATAGCAATACTCCTTTCTTAAATGAACAATTAAAAAACCCTAGCTCGTGCTAGGGATATGTTGAAAAAATTATTCAAATCAAACTTCCCTAGCCTGAGCTAGAGGAGGATGAAACTGCCAGTACTTTTGACAATTGATATGTTTGAATATTTTTCATATCTAGTATTATTATAGAGCCATGAACTTTATATGTCTATATCATCTTGTTAATAACTAAATTGACTTAAATTAAAACTATTATATTATTAATATAATATAATAAAGCAATTAGCCAAGAACTACTCCTTTTTCTTCATTTTCACCTGATTAGGATCAGTTTTTGATTAGCGTTGGAGCAAATTGCTCCTTTATAACCAACCCAAGGGGGAGGAGATGTCAGATAATAACGGATTTGTAATACATGAGCCTAATAAGTTTTCCAAATTCATTAAAGATGAGCTGAATATCCCATTTAAAATCGCAATACATGGCTTGGAGAATTCTTTCTCAAGCCTGGTGACTAGAAAAGCCTTGGAAAGCATTGGGCTTTCTTTGGGATATGATGCTATTCCTGTTTATTCAAAATCCGCGCGCAATACAGTAAACGAGGTAATGAACAGGAAAATTTCACTTGGCGTTGTTGCTTCAATAAACAATAACGTGGGATTTGTTGATGAAACAAGGCAGGCTTTTTTAGATAATGGCGGCACAATGCTCTGTATAACCTGCTGCACGCTTGAGATAGAGCAATGCTTGATCGCGCATCAAAGCATTGTAGATATCAATCAGGTATTAGCTATAAAAGCCCACCCAATGGCGCTTAGGCAGTGTTTAGAAAAGTTATCGCACAAATATCCTCATATTAAACTGCTTGACAGTTCTAATGAGGACGACACTGCAAAATGCGCATTGGACATAGCAAGCGGCATTGTGCCATCAACAACCGCAACCCTGGCCTCTGAAGAAGTAATACAAGGAGATGCCAGGATTAAATGCATAAAAAAAAGAATGGAGACAAGGCATCCGAACATTACCACCTTTCCCATATTTATGAGTTCCCCCCTACCATGAGGAGTCAACAAGAGCCCGGCTTGGTCTAAACCTTGCTGGGCTTGCTTTTTTTTAACGTTCCATACGGTGTGGAACGTTAACTCGCGACTAAAATACTGCGCTTATATGATTCAAGATTCTCCAAGGCAACTCCAGTGCCTTTTGCAACGCATAACAATGCCTCATCAGCAGTATAGGCTGGAACACCAGTTGCCTGCGCAATTAAGCGATCCATATTTCTGAGCAAAGATGATCCGCCTGATAAAACTATGCCTTTATCAATCACGTCTGCAGATAATTCCGGAGGCGTGCTTTGCAGTACTGTTTTAACAGATGAAATAATTCCTTCTAGTTCAGCTTGAATAGCTTCTGTTACGTCGTCTGATGAGACAGTAACTGTGCGCGGTAATCCAGATACCATGTCTCGGCCCCGTACTTCTGTTGACATCTTTTTCTGGAGATATAAGGCAGAGCCAATGTTGATTTTAATTTCTTCCGCGCTTCGCTCGCCTATTGCTAAATTATATTTTTTACGTATATGCTCGCTAATCGCGTTGTCAAACCTATTGCCTCCAATCCTGACTGAATTATTTGCAACAATTCCGCCTAAAGAAATAACTGCCATTTCACTTGTGCCGCCGCCCATGTCTATTATCATATGCCCGCTTGCTGATCCAATTGGAATGTTAGCGCCGATTGCTGCGGCTATTGGCTCTTTTATAATATAAGCTGCTTTTGCGCCACCAGCGATTGTAGCATCAATGACTGCGCGCCTTTCTGTTGAAGTAATTCCAGCTGGAACAGCTACCATGACTTCTGGCCTGAATAACCTAACTGATCCAACTGCCTTGTTGATGAAATACTTTAGCATTGCTTCTGTTGTTTTGTAATCAGCAATCACACCCTCGCGCAAAGGGCGTGACGCCACAATAGTATCAGGTGTTCTTCCAAGCATTTCTTTGGCATCATCTCCAACTGCAAGCACTTGCTTGTCATTCAAAGAAACCGCAACAACAGACGGTTCATTCAAAACAATGCCTTTTCCAGGCAAATGAACCAATGTGTTTGCTGTTCCAAGATCTATACCAATTTTATTTACAAATATACTCATAGTTTGTTCATCTTACCAGAAGTTGCTTGTTAGTCAACCAAAAAATACCTTACAAGTTAATAGTAAGGCCACTTAATAGCTTAATTACTTGGATTGTATAAGAACCTCGCGATCCTCCCCTAAATCCCAGGTTCCAGTAATTTGATTTCCTCCTTTTTTGTCAAAAATATCGCTTGGAATTATGCTGTCAATTTTAAATGGCAACTCAATATCAATTACTAAATCATGCGCACGAGTTCCTGCCTGTTTTTGAATATATAATCTATATCCCTCTTCTAAAATCTGCTGTGTTAATTCTTGCGGTAAAATATATGTAAATGACAAAGTCTCCGTATCCAAAGGCTCAATAGAGATGAACGTGCCAAAAACTGTTTTATTATGCTCATCCGTGATAGCTAGCTCTTCCTCATTCCCCTCTGCGCTTACAAATATTGAGCCTTGGGGAACATAAATCCTAGTATAAGTTCTATACCGAGTTGTTTTCCAGTCAAAATCAGCTGTATGTTCATATGTAATTGAGGCCGTAGCTTGGAGCTGTATATCTTCTAATGATTCAGATTCTTCACCTACTGTCTCTATGGAATATGAAATTGAACGGTTGATTGCTGGATCAGATTTCAAAGACCCTAAGTTAGCATCAACTATATGAAGATAATCGCCTTTTGCGCCTAAAATTCTTCCATCCCACTTAAAGCCCGCAACAATGTCACCTACTTTTTCATCGCTAAAGTAGAACATTATTTGGCGCTCGCTTAAAGCATCAAAAACCAAAGGAGCAAAATCGCGCATTTGATCTAATGATAATGAGAATAATTTTTCTTTTAACTGCTGTGCCACATCATCAATAATCTGCTTTCTGTTGTAAATGTTAACGCCCTCTTCTTTAAAGCCAAGCTCAACATGGTATGCTAAAGTATCAATAAGATTATCTGCTGTAAATTCTTTTTCATCAACATATACTGGACCTACCACTTGCAGAAGATCCTCTATTAACTCTGGAGTAAAAGCGATCACCCCGTCAAAATTGCGCACTGGGCCTCTTTCATCTTTATAAAATTGAATCGCGTTTTGGGCAGTTGTAGGAAAATCCGGATCCCAGTTCACGTCGCGGAAAAACCATTGCGACTGCTTTATATATTTTTGCAAAGGCAAAGGCGGAACTTTTGTATTAAATGCTTTTGCTGGCTCATCAAGATTATATACATTGTCAGTAATAAATGATGAGATTTCACCGTTCCTGACCTTTAGCACTCCATATGTGCCAATGAATCCGCCTGTTGGCCGAAGTTCTGTATTGTTCTGTAAAAGCAAAAGATAGGTCTTTTCGCGAGGATGGCCAAGCACTTGCGGCGCAACTGCAATCCAGGGCTGTATTTGGCTGAACAATGACTGTGCTTGATATAATTTTGATGTAAGATTATTAACTTGTGAATTTATGATTAGAATCTTTGTCTGTGCTTGCGCGTCTTTTAAAAATGATAAAGATAATATTGTTTGATTATTCACGCGCTCCCAAAGTTCGCTTGAATCAGCTAAAGAAGCAAGCAAGGTTGATTTGTCTTGTACTGTGAGCTCATCAAATGCACCAAACTCTGTTTCAGATAAAATTGGAATTGTTTTTGCCCAGTCAATTACCAGTGCGCCAGACGCGATTGAAACCTTTGCGGCCGCGAGCAATGATCTGCTAGCTTTTACTTCTCCAGATATTCCAGGAATTAAAGTAATTGGATACAAGCGGTTAATAGTGCTTTCCAGCTCCTTGATATTTGTATTTACGCTATTTAAAATTTCTTTGGATTGATCCCAATCCCTGTTTACTAATGATTCTTGCAAAGGCTGAACTAATTTGGATATTTGGCGCGCGTTTCTATACGCGTCTATTGCTTGATATCCGTAAAAAATAATTATTAAAGCAGCAACTATAATTGTAGACCACATTATATGGTCCTTTTGGGGCAATGCTTTTATAAAAGCATCTTTCCATGTGCTTTGAAATGGATTTTTTAACTCACTCATATTTTTCGGGGTCCCCAGAAACTGCCACAGGCATTTCTGGGGTAAAATTTAGTCCCCACTTTTTAAAATATTTTACAGCGCTGATTAAATGTATCCAGCTCATTTTATTGAACAAAGCCATGTAAAATTTTCCAACGTTTGATGCACGACCATGATAATGAATGATTTCTGTGTCAGCTAAATACCAAACTTCATATCCTGCTTGCAAGACTCTCCTGCACCAGTCAGTGTCCTCCAAAAACATAAAATACCTTTCATCCATTAGCCCGATCTTTTGCACAGCGCTTTTGCGCACAATCATGCAAGAACCCTGCACCCAGTCTACTTTGCGATTTTCCTTATGATCCCAATTTGTCATTAAATATTTGTGGATGGCGCGGCGCGCGAATTGGAATCTTGATAAAGGAGTTCTGCGGTAAACTAGTACTTGGGGCGTTGGAAACTCATATACAAAATATTGCAATGATCCATCTGGTGAAAGTAAGCGCGGTCCCGCGATTCCAGCTTTTGGATTATTATCCATGAATTGAACCATTCGTTTAAAAGCATTATCCCATACAGCGATATCTGAATTCATTACAAGATAATATCTTCCACGCGCTTTTTTAATGCCCACATTGTTTCCTGCTGCAAATCCAACATTTGCTGTTGATCTAATCAATTGCACATTATCAAAGCGAGGACATAACTTTTGCTCTACATATTCCGCGCTTCCATCTATTGAAGCATTATCAACCACAATAATCTCATAATCTAAATCCAAAGTATGTTCAACAATTCCTTTGATGCATGGAAGCAGAAAATCCTTAGTGTTGTAATTGAGAATTATTATTGAGAGATCCATATGCTTTCAAATTCTGTGTTTCAAATATTAGAATATATATAAACTTTAAAAATTCGTATATGACAATCAGCGGTATTCGCCACCAGTCACGCATAGATAAGTTCTTACGTAGCATCATTAAATGATTACGAATACTTTCTTGCTTTACTTTATCTGCGCGCATAGAACGATCTCCATGCTGCACTGTTCTATCATGTATTGCAACTGCACTTGGCTCCAACACTGTTTTCCAGCCAGCACGATTCAATCGCCATGAGAGATCAGCATCTTCTTTATACATCCAAAATCTCTCATCATATATGCCATATTCATCTTTGACGCTTTGCAAGGCTTTTAATCTATATAGTACGCAAGCCCCAGATCCTCCCCAAACTTGCTTTATATGGCTATTTTGAGGCTTATCTGGCTTGTTTTCATCTATATTTACAACCCTGCCCCATGCACGCATTGATAGGCCTAACCCATCAATTATGCCAGAATTTGTATCATCTGGCAATGATCTATAAAGCTTTGGAATAACTGCGGCAATGCGCTCGTTTGACTCTATTGTTTGCATTATCTTTGCAAGACAATTTTTTTGCAGTTCAACATCATGGTTTAAGACAAGAATATATGGGGATGTGCATATCTCAAATCCCTGGTTATGCGCTTTGGCAAATCCTTTGTTCTCCTTATTCTCTATAATATCCGCATTTGAATAGTTTTGTCTAATAAAATCAATGGTTTTGTCGCTTGACGCATTGTCTATTACAAGTACAGAATACTCAATTTCTGTCTGATTTTGAATACCTAAAAACAGCCTTGGAAGGTGCTGTTTGCTATTCCATGTGGTAATTTGGATTTGTACTTTTTTCATAAATGTTGTATTATATACATATTAGTATTTATAAAAATAAAAAGAAAGGAGACTAATATGTTAAACAAAAAGTTACTTACAGACATTGTAACAACTTTTGTTATAACAGCAATTGTAAGTGTTGTTGTAACCTATGTCTGGACCCTGATTGATGATGGCGCAGATGCTATCTCATTAAGTAGCTCTCTGCAGTTTGCAGCTGTTCTGGGTATTACTTTGCCTATTGTTAAGGCTAAGACATAGCATATTTCTAAACTCATTAAAAACAGTCTGCTGTATGCAGTCTGTTTTTAATTAGCAACTATGGAAAATCTAAAAAAAGTTGAATGGATTTTGCGCATTGCAGTGTCTGGTGAATTCTTGGGACATGGCATATTTGCCATACAAGGCAAGGCCGCATGGATTAATTGGATTGAGCAATTACTAAATGTGGATGCGTCTGTTGCCACTCAACTACTGCTCTTAATTGGAATTATTGATATAGGAATAGCCATATTCGCGCTTGTTCAGCCAATACGAGCAATATTGCTTTGGGCCGCGATTTGGGGATTTTGGACTGCTCTTTTAAGGCCTATTATGGGCGATCCAATTTGGGATTTTGTAGAGCGGTTTGCCAACATCGGCGCGCCATTAGCGCTCTTATATGTACGCGGTGTGCCAAGAAGTTTAAAGCAATGGCTAAAGGTATGATAAATATCACTGCTTTTCGATGAGCATATTATTTATATTCTTATCAATTTCTCTTGTCAACCAGTCCAGACATTAACATAACCACACCAATACCAAGTGGATGATTTAAGTATGGACTTACTCCGTGCGTTAATACTACAGCAACAAGGCCAATTATTCCTCCAAGTATTAAATAATTTTCACGATTTGACCTCCACCCAAACTTTGCAATCATCCATAAAAGATATAAATAAAATCCAACTCCTAAAAGACCAATCTTAAGCCAAATTTCAAGCCAGCCAAGTTCAAACGCTGTTGTTGTGTATAATCCATCTGGATTATTTTTTAGTACTCTTGGATCTTGGGACGCGTATGTAACCGAAGTTCCAAATCCAGATCCATATATTGGATGATTTTTGATTGATGACAAGAGCGGCCTAATCTGTGAATAGCGGGATGACACAGCTGCTTCACCGCTGAATTTTGCTGCCCTGTCTTTTAGCAAATCAGCGCTCATTGTGCCTTTTGGAATTGGAAACATTGCTACTCCAACTGTCAATCCAATGCTTATCACAATAAGCCCAACAAATATTGATCCAAAACTTGAAACCTGTTTAATCTTTTCTTTATTAAAAACTAGGATTACAAGCATTACTACCAAGGACGCTATTCCTGCCAGCCAAAAGCTCCTAGAAAATGACATGCTGATTGCTGATATCACAACAATAATCAATACCACAATCCATGAAACATATTTCTTTTGCTTTAATTTAATAAAGCCATACAGCATTCCAAGCAACGCGAATAATCCAAATAACAGCCAAATCTGGGACTGCATAAAAATACGGGAAGTCAAAATATTTGGATCAATATTTGTAATTTCTCCTAACCTAGAATACCTAGACCAATCATATAATCTATCCTGCAATCCAAACAGCTCATGGCTGAAAATATAAAATAAAGCAATTGTTTTTACAGACAGCCACGCGATCGCGCTGATTACCACAATGCTGACTTCGCGCGCAATATGCTTTGATCTTGATAAAACATCATATATAGGAAATATCAATGCAAAGTACATGTAATTGTTCACATCACTGAATATTGATCCTAATCCATTGCCCCTTAATATTCCCCAAATAGTGCCCCAGATAATTATGATCGCAAGCCCGAGATATGGCTTAAATAATTTTGAATGTAAAAATGCGATCTTGCGATCTTTTAAAGCATGAGCAAGCCACACTAATATGACAATAAGCCACAAAGTCATGCGGATTGTGACGTCAAACCCAGCAATATCCAATATAAACATCTTGCCTAAAGAGCCAATAATCAGCTCCCCAAAAATCAGCATTACTCCATATTCCAAGCGATAAACAGTTAAAAAAATCGCAGACGTGGCAATAAACCCAAAAATCCACGGACTTGCATCCACGTTAACATATGAAAGATATGAGAGTAACTCCGCAATCAAGACAATAATCAATGTATTTAAAATCAGGCCTTTTTTCATAGCCCTAATATACTAGCTAGAAACAAAGCAAAAGTAAATGCAGGGCCCCTAGTTTCGAGACCCTACTACCTCACTAACCTGCTGGTAGTTGATTTGGTGACATATGCGCCACCCTTTCCTTGACACTTGCTGCAATCAACTTTTCCACCTTGCAGCGTAGGCGCCTTCTTTATGCACCTCCTGCAATCACACTTTCCAGTACCATTGCAATGGACGCAATTCTGCCAGGTAATTCTTGGCATTGTTTACCTCCCCATGGTTTACGTCAATTTATCTGCAGTTCACATGCTATTCTAGCTTCCTCTCTTCTTACAACCAAGAAGCCATCATGCCCACTTGTGCAGGCCTTATTGGCGCATCCATAGTGAACCTCCTTTTCAAACACACGCCTCTTAAGTTCTGCATTACAATATGGGCAATTGCCCCAATCTTTTTCCTCCCCTTTCCTGATTTGAGTGTTTTCAGCCATGATCACGCTCCTTTTTTTTCAAAAAGTAGTGGGCCATGCTTCGAAAGAACCATGCCTGTTTTGTAAGCGTCATCTGCTGTTTAAATGATTCACCTCCTTTATGTACAACAGATATATGTGGATAATAAATAACATTATAGCCAGCTTTCCAGACCCTGCGGCAAAAGTCAACTTCCTCGAACCAAATATAGAATTTTTCATCAAGTAGGCCGATTTGATTAAACACAGATCTCCGAACCAAGAAAAAAGCTCCCATTACTTGATCAATTTTTTGTTCTCGCGAATAATCAAAATCTTTTGCAAGATAATTATCTAAAAGCAATGGAAATGGCTTATGTAGTTTTAGTAATATGACAATTTGCGACCATATAGTTGGAAATCTGCGAACAGAGGGCTGAAGTGTCCTATCTTGATTCAGTAAGCGACATCCAAGAACTCCTATTTTCTTGTCTGACTCCACTTTCGCAATCACTTTTGAAAGTGTGTCTTCAATAAATTCTGTATCAGGATTTAACAGCAAAACATAATCCCCTTTTGACTGTCTAATTCCTTGATTATTTGCTTTTGCAAAACCAAAATTCTCTTTGTTAGTAATTAGCTTTACTTGCGGAAAATTCTGCTTGATCATGTCAGATGTTCCATCATTTGAAGCATTATCAACAACTATAATTTCATATCCAACATTTTGCGAATACTTCAAAACAGACTCAATACATTTCTTGAGCAAGTCTTTCACGTTCCACGAAACAATAATTATAGATATATCCATACTCAACATACTACCTCATTTAACCAAAAAGAAAAGCGCCGCACGAACATGTGAAGCGCTAACCGTTGCTTGGATTTAAGATTTAAAAGTAGACTAATTTGACGGAACTCTAAGGGATATATAGACAGCAACCCTTCTGATTGTGCAATCTCAGTTAGCAGATCAGACATCTGCATTTTAGAGTATATGTTTTTTCTTAATTGTTAAAATTGCTTTTTGATAAGATTTACTTTTATCACTAAATCGAAACTTTATCAAGAATGACGGAACCCACGAACTCATTGTTCCTCCTGTTTTTACAGTAAACAGCATTTCATTAATCCACTTTCCTACATTTCCCTTTTCCAGCATACTAAGCCATAAATCCCAATCCTGCAATCGCTTGAGTGATTCATCAAATCCTGTAAAGTGCTCCCTGCGAATCAATGAAGTAGTATGGATATATGGCATTTCCTTGAGTTTGTCTGCATCAAATTCCCAAAGTTTAAATTTTTTCCAGCCAAACTTAAATGATGAATATACATATGATACATCTGGATTCTCATCAAGTGTTTTTGACATTTTAGCAAGCATGTCTGGCTTCATTACAACATCTGCATCACAAAAGATGACATACCTTCCAATTGATTCTTTGAACCCTCGGTTCCGAGCTGATGGAGCACCTTTATTTTCTTGCCTAATGAGCAGATCAACTCTTTCAAGCTTTTGTATTAGTTCATCTGACCCATCATCAACAACTATTACTTCATAATCTTTGGATGTCTGATTTTTAATGGATTCCAAACATTTCACAAGTTCTTTTGTGTGATTATACACTGGGATTATTATTGATATTTTAGGAATTGACATATACAATTATATATTGTATTCTATATATAGTTCTTACAAATATAACTTTGTTAAACCTATTATTGCGTAAACAAGATAAGTCAGATCTGTGGCAACCACTGACACTTGTGCTTCTGTCTATCATAGGTGCTGCTACTGCCTTTCTATTTGGGCAAACACTTGAAGCGTTTTTTTCATCACTGTGGATGCAATAGCGGTTCCGGGGATCAAGGATGATCCCCTTTTATTTTTGTTAAAATTGCCTTGCTAAGTGCATCAACATTACTTGGGCCAATCAACATTCCTTTGTCACCAACTGCCTCCGGAACTCCGCCGACTTTTGAACCTATCACTGGCTTACCGAATATTTGTGCCTCTTTGTATACAATACCATATCCCTCAAAATCATCTTCATCATCTCGTGGAGTTAGTATAAACACATCGCAGGCCGAAAGCCAAGAATATTTTTCATCTTCACTTACTGAGCCCGTGAAAATAACATTGTTTTGATCTTTGGACAGCAAACGCAAATTATCAATTTCTTCTCCATCACCAACAACAACATATACCAAATCAGGAATCTGTTTCCAAACCATTGGCAATGCACGAATAACCAAATCAATGCCTTTTCTTTTCACTAATCTACTAATAGTTAAAAGAATTGGCTTATCATCAATTCCGTGCTTTTGACGTAATTCTTTTCCCAAGCTTCTATACTTCTCTATTTCTATACTTTTTATCCTAGGATATTGTACACGAGCAATAGATGAATCTAATTCATAGTGACACAGTAACTCTGCAGTTGCTTTGCTATTTACAATAACTTCATCTGCATTTTGTAAAATCTTTTTTACCCAAAACCTTTTCCATAACGACTTTCTTGGCCGCACCAAATCTAACCCATGCAGATATACTCGATACGGGGTTTTAAAAGTCCACTTCCACATTAAAGCAATATATCCTATTGGCAAAATATGCGAAACCCATAACCCATCACATTGGCTCTTATCAAACATACTTTTGGCTTTCCAAATTAAAGGCAACCATTGTGGCCATAATGGCATTAAATAATTTTGTGCTTTAACTACCGCAACATCGCCATTAAAATGCTTGACTTCTGATTCAAGATATTTAGCAATACCTCCATGTTGAGGCAAATATTCTAAGGTAAGTAGTAAAGGCTTTTGCATATTTACAAAAATACCCCATATACTATACTAACACAATAAGGGGAGTTCTTTTCATTTAGCATATAAATTGCCAAAAGGAGAGAAAAATGAATGCTCTAACAGATATTGAGATTGTTGTAGAATTAAAAGGGAACATGCCATTTGGGGAAAGCATAGAACTTCTCTATGCAGAAATTCATCATATAGGCAATCCAACCATAAAGGTCTTTTATGAGATATATGGAACAGAACAATCCAAACCCCTCATACTTCATATCGGGTTGGAGCCCTATATCGAAAATCTAGATGTAATGGATTTCACTCCTACCCAAAGGAGTCTGATAACAAGGGCTGTACCACATATTACAGCGTTTATAGCCTTTGAACTATCAAGGAGGAAACCATCGAGTAGTTAGCTAATAAAAACAAATTCTAAACATTTAGAGAAAGCGTAACGCAATTAAGACGCGGAGCGCTTTTTTATTTTGTCTTTAAAATAACAGACTTTGTCCATCTCCAATCCTCTGCAGTATATGCGCGCAAAAGCAACAAAAGCATTCCGTAGATGACAACAGCAATTGGAATCACAATCATGAATGAAAATTCCATCTTCATGTAATACACAGCAGTTCCCATTACTCCAGCCGCTATAATAAGCTTAATAATGCCAAGAACAACATCGCGGTTAAATACTTTAATGATTTTTCGCGCGCGAATATAGCCTAGGATCACAATCAATACACTGCTGAATAATGCGCTATATACTGCTCCCATAAATCCATAAATTGGAATAAGAATAAGATTTAAAGCGATAAATGTTACTAACTGAATTCCACGATTTATTGTAACCCCGCGCTCATTTCCTGTTGCATTAAGCAATGATCCAAATGGAAACTCAATATACAAGAACACAACCGCCCAAATCAATAACTGCAATGCCGCGATTGACCGAGTAAAGTCTGGCCAAACTTTTACTATTATCTGATCAGCCAATAAAAATATTCCAACTGCAATTGGAAGGGAAATCGTTAAAAGCAACTGAAATGTTCTGCTGAAAATGGATTGCAAGCGCTCTTTTGACGCAACAGCATAATTGCTCATAGCTGGATACACTGCAGCTGTAATTGCTAAAGCAATAAATGGGAAAGTAAACACAACCTTTGCCGCAATGGCGTATAAACCTACTGCTTCATCTCCTATTATATTTTTGATTAGGATTGAATCAATTGTGTTATATGCTTTTATAAATCCAGCAGCTAAAAAGAAAGGAAAAGCTATTTTCATCCAATGCTTTATTAATTGCCAGTCAATATACGGCTTAAATGATATGTCTGTTTTCCTTCGCAATAAAGCATTTGAAAAAATAAGATGAAACAAGCTTCCAGTAAATATAACTAATAGCAAAGCGCGAAGATCTTGGGTTTTTGATATAACAAATAATCCAGTTGAAAATACTATAATCTGGAAAAGTGCTGTGCCTAATGATTCATAAAACAAATTTTGTTTTGATCGGAATATAGTATAAAAGTAAGCAGTAAACGCGTCCATGATCATGATCACGCTTGTTATTCCAAGCAAAGTCCAAAGCTTGGCATCATAACCAAGTATAAATGCTGTTGAATGAAGGACAATAAGCGCTACAACTGCCAATCCCATGCGGATTGTGAAAAAAGTTCTAAAATTCTTTTTTTGATTTTCCGCGTCCTGGCTAAAATTGCGAATTGCCATTGGAACAAATCCAAAATCAACCACTAAACTAAAGAACGCGGCAAATGATAAAACAAATACATAAGTTCCAAGCTGTTCTGGGCCTAAAGCGCGCGCAACAATAGTAAAATACGTAAAAGACAAAATCTTCTGAAATATCAATGCGCTGGTATATACTGCTCCTGATCTTGCTACTTTTTTTGGATTATGTGCTTTATTCATGCATATAGTATGCCATATTTTAATCAAAAGAGCATCCTTGCGGATGCCCTTTAAAAATTATCGCTTGCTCCATTGCGGAGCTCGTCTTGCGCGCTTTAAGCCTGGCTTTTTGCGCTCCTTAACTCTGCGATCTACTGTAATAAGCCCCGCTCCCCTTAATACTGGCCTTAAATCAGCATCATGCTTAAGTAATGCCCGCGCTACTGCCAAGCTTACTGCTTGTGCTTGGCCTTTTTCTCCGCCGCCTGATACGCGCACATTAATATCATAATTCTTGTCTCCTATTTTCTGCATTGCCAAGCGCGCCATATCAATTAAATCAGCCCTAGAAAAATAATCAGAAACATCTTTTTTGTTCACTACAAACTGGCCTTTGCCCCTTACATAAAGCTGGGCAACAGCGCTGGAGGATTTTCTGCGTCCTAGTCCGCGAATATATTTGCGCCCTTCAAAAGGATTTTTTTCTTTTTTCTCAACTTTTTCCATATTAGGTTTCAGCCTTAATAGTTAATCTCTTAATCATTTCGCGGCGCAAAGAATTTTTAGGAAGCATTCCCATAACAGCTTTTCGCAATACTTCATTTGGCCTGCGAGACATTAATGATCCCAAAGTTTCGCTTTTTAACGCCCCAACCCTGGTAGTTGGAGAATAATATCTTTTTTGCTCAAGCTTGTTTCCGGTAATTTTTACCTTTTTAAAATTAGTTACCACAACAGATCCGCCTTGGTCTTTATATGGCACATAATTGGCCTTATCCTTGCCCATTAGAATATGAGCAGCCTGCGCCGCCACTCTGCCGAGCGAGATTCCTTCTGCATCAATTGTGGTTGCCTTATTCATATTAAATTAATGATATTACAGCTTTCTGTCCACTGTCGCCTGCGCGCGTTCCAGTTCTTCGGATAGAAGTATATCCGCCTTTTCGCTCTTTATACTTTGGCCCAATCACTTCAAAAAGCTTTTTAATAGCGTTCTTGTGGCTGAGCTTTGTATCTGCTTTTCTGCGCGCTGAAACCGAGTCCTCGCTAGCAAGAGTAATTAATCGCTCCGCATATGGGCGAAGAGCCTTTGCTTTTGCTAATGTTGTTTCTATTTTTTCATGCAAAAACAAGCTAGTCGCAAGCTGGCTTACAAGCTCTTTTCTATGGGTTGGCTTTCTTCCTAAATGAATTTTAGAGCTTCTGTGCCTCATATTATTCTTTGTCCTTATCTTCTTCTTTTGCTTCAGATTCACCAGACTCATCTTCATCTTTTGCGGGCTCATCAGTATTTTCTGAAATGTCTTCTTCTTCGCCTATATTTTCAAAATCGCTTATTAAGTTAAAATGATCAGCTAAAATTTTAGCAGACTGCTTAATCGCTTCCTCTATGGTTATTGTTCCATTAGATTCAATCTCCATGGTTACTTTGTCATAATCAGTTCGCGCGCCTTTTCTAACATTATCCACCTCATATCCAACCTGCACTATAGGAGTAAAAATAGTATCAATAGCGATCGCGTTCACGTCCAGCTCCTCCTTTTCCCTGGATTCAATTGTTACATAACCCCTTCCTGTTCTTACCCAAAGCGTCATTTCAATAGACGCTGCTTTATCTGTTAATGTCATAATAACCTGATCTGGATTAGCTATTTCTATGTCTGCGTTTTTTTCAATATTACCGGCTGTTAAAACTTTTTCACCTTCTGCTTTAAGGGTCAGCTGAACTGGCTCGTCTGTGTGGCTTGTTAAGTTAACGCGCTTTAAATTCAAGGAAATATCAACCACATCTTCTTTTACATGGTCAATAGAAGTAAACTCATGAGTGGTGCCTTTTATCTTGAAAGCGAATATAGCGGCCCCAGGCAAAGAAGAAAGCAAAACTCTTCGTAAAGAATTTCCAACTGTTGGGCCATATCCTGGATACAATGGCTCAATAATTAAAGTTGCCTTGTTTTCGTTTTCAGCATCTTTATCAATGGATACTTTTTTTGGAAGCGGGATAGATTCCATATGTTTATAAAAATTATTATTATCTTGAATAAAATTCTACAATGCGCCTAACATCTATAAGCGCTTTTGGCTCGTCTACATCTGGCTCTGCCACGACTTTTGCCTGCGTGTCTTTCTTGGAAAGCCAACTTGCGGTAGATCTATCAAGCTCTTTTAGCTTCTCAATTAATGTTGGACTTTTTGCTATGCTTTCTTTTATTGAAACAGTGGCCCCTACAGGAACCTGCGTAGAAGGAGTGGTAGATTTTTTGCCATTAACCAATATATGCCCATGGCTCACCATTTGCCTGGCAGCGGGCCTGGTTTTGGCAAATCCTAATCTATACACTATATTATCCAATCTTCGCTCTAGCATTGTAAGCATTGCCTCTCCAGTGTCTCCTTCTGAATTAATTGCTTTTTTGTAGTAGTTTCTAAATTGCTTTTCCAATACGCCATACATGCGCTTTGCTTTCTGCTTTTCGCGCAGCTGAACACCATAGTTGGTAACCTTGATTCGCATGGCGCGCGGACCATGAACTCCAGGCTGATAGCCTTTTCTTGTTAAAGGGGATTTCGCTGTTCCAGCCTTGTCTAAGTCTGGATGCAAATCAACTCCTTCTCTGCGCGAACGCTTGTATTTTGGGGTTAAATCTCTAGCCATAATTTATACTCTCCTTGGTTTGCGCGCTCTTGGGCCGTTATGCGGAACTGGTGTTCTATCTTTTATGGATTGGATCTGAATCCCTAATCCGCTTAGCCCGCGGACTGCGGCGTCTCTTCCCATTCCCACTCCTTTTATAATTACGTCAACTTCGCTTAGTCCTGACTGCTTTACAAAATCAGCTAATCCTCTAACAACAATTCCGGCCGCATATGGAGTGGATTTTTTAGGGCCTTTGAATCCTGCTTTGCCAGAGCTGGCCCATGCCATAATATTTCCAGATTGGTCTGCAATAGAAACCATTGTGTTGTTATATGTTGAATTAATATAAGCAACTCCTTTTTTAAGGGATATCTTAGATTTCTTCTTTTTCTTTTTAACAGAAAGCTTGTTCTCGCTTTCAGGAACAGATTGGGGCGATTCAGATTGGGCTTTTGTATCTTGATCTGGCATATAAAATTATTAGGTCTTTTGAGCAGCAGGCTTTTTGCCGCTTGTGGTTGTTTTTCTAATATTTCCGCGGACAGTTCTAGAATTAGTTTTGGTTCTTTGCCCGCGAACAGGCATATGCTTTGCGTGCCGCATGCCTCTCCATGTTCCAATCTCGCGCAAGCGCTTAATATTAGCGTGAACAGACCGCGCTAGCTCTCCTTCTAAAAGCGATCCTTGCTTGTCTATAATCTGCCTGATTCTGTTTACTTCTTCTTCTGTTAAATCTTTTCCTCTTTTTTGCACGTCAATATCAGCTTCTTTAAGCAATTTTTCACTTAAGCTTTTTCCTATTCCATTTATAGTGGTTAAGCCTATTACTATTCTTTTGTTGTCTGGAAGATTAACTCCAGCTATTCTTGCTGACATAATGTATTATTATCCCTGCCTTTGCTTATGCTTTGGATTTCTGCAAATCACAACCAAGCGCCCTTTTCGGCGAACAACCTTGCAGTCTCTGCATATTGGTTTTACAGAAGATCTAACTTTCATAATAATTTAATAACGATATGTAATTCTACCCTTTGTGGTGTCATATGGGCTCATTTCTATTTTAACCTTGTCAAAAGGCAATAGCCTTATCTTGTGCATTCTCATTCTTCCGGAAAGATGAGCCAAAATCTCATGCCCGTTTTCCAGCTCTACCTTGAATGTGGCATTTGGAAGAAGCTCTAAAACCTGGCCTTCCAGCTCTATAAACCCTTTTTTATTAACGCTAAATCCCTCTGGCTGATCCGAAGCTGTTGGTTCAGTCTGAGGAGTTTTAGAAATGTTTGATTCTGGAGCTTTGTTGCTCTTCTTCTTGTTGCTCTTGTATGGTTTTGATTTGGGCTTGTAGGCCATGATCAAGACAAAATATAAACAATTTAAGAGTTTTTTCTCTTAAATAATACTTTTATTTATATTATATTTTACTGTTATATTCGCAATATATAAGTATGATTATACTAATATAGTTCTGATTTTGTGTCAATAGTTGCAATATTCCTTGCAACTTGATCTACATTCCCTGCTCCCATGATTATGGCCACATCTTCTGGCTTAATTTTTTCTTTAAGCATTGATTCAGCAGACGCGAGATCGGGAGTATATTCAACTAGTTTTGATGGTGAGCTTTTTTTGATCGCATTAACCAGATCTTTTGAAGATGCTTTTTGATCAGATTTTGTTGTCCTTCCTGCTACATCATAAATCTCGCTAACGATGACTTCATCTGCTTCATTAAATGATTCAACAAAATCATCAAACAAATTCTTTGTGCGGTTATGCTGGTGCGGTTCAAACAAAACTATGATTCTGTTAAATGGATACCACTGGCGAGCTGCTTTTAAAGTTGCCTTAATTCCATCTGGATGATGAGCATAATCAGAAACAATCAATGCCTTGTTATATTCCCCAACCAGCTCAAATCTTCTCCAAGTGCCTTTGAACTTTCCAAGCAGTTTTATTATTTTATCCTTTTTAATGTCTGCTAAATCTGCGGCAATTGCGGCAGTGATCGCGTTTGCCATGTTATGCTCTCCGGGCAGATGATATTCTACATGGCCCCAGTCTTCTTTATCGCTGACAATATTAAATCCAATATTGCCCAGCCATGTGTTAGTTCCTGAAGTTACTATTACTCCTGCGCTGCGAACTCCTGTACTGCCTCCAATTCCAAATTTAATAAGATTGTTATGCTTAATAGAAATCTTGTTCAAGTTCTTGTCATCGCGATTAATTATTATCGCCCCTTCACCAGGAACTGAATCTACCCATTTCTGGAAATGAGAAATAATATCATTTATATCTTTATAATAATCAAGGTGATCTGCTGCAATATTGGTTATTACTGCTATAAAAGGCTTATACTCAAGCATTTTAGCGGCATATTCATCTGCTTCTATAACCAGCCAATCTGTGTTTCCGATTCTAATATTGGAATTCCACTGCAAAACGCGGGTGCCCACTACCACAGTTGGATCAAGCCCAGCTTGTTCCATAATAAATCCAAGTATTGCTGTTGTTGTGCTTTTTCCGTTTGTTCCGCTTACTGCGATAACTTTTTTATCTTTTGCGAATTTACCCCAAAACTGCGAGCCATTTAACTGCTTTATATTTTTCTCTTTTGCTTGAGTTCTAATAACGTCGTCCTCTTTAACTGCTTCTGAATATATTACTAAATCAACATCATCTGGCAATGATGTTTTATCATGAATGATAATATCCGCGCCCATTGATTCCAGCTCTGTTGTGATATCTGATTCAACCAAATCAAAACCGCTCACTTTAACTTTGTGATGTAAAAATAATTTAGCAATAGCAGAAATGCTTATTCCGCCGATTCCAATGAGATAAATGTGTTTGTATTTACTTAAATCCATAAGCTTGAATAATTTCAATCATGCGCTCTCTAGCGCCTTGTTTCATAAGTTCGCGAATATTTTTAGAAAGTTTTTCACGCTCATCTTTGTTTTGAAGAAGCTCTTGAACTTTTTGGATAAGATGAACATCCAGCTGGTCTTGGCGATATACTAATGCGGCATGCTCATCTAAAATATAAAAAGCATTGTCCTCTTGATGCGTACCAGGCATTGGAATAATAATGCTTGGCTTTGCTAAATAAGCAAGCTCAGTTAAGGTAGAGATCCCAGCGCGGCTGATTACTAAATCGCTTGCAACCAAAACATGAAACATATCACCCCCTAAAAATTCAATTTGATGGTAATTTTCCAGCTTAATTTCTGGTTTAGATTTATTATTGCCAGTTAAATGAATAATATTTGCCTTTGGGCTTATTTGATTTATATTATCCCATACCCATTTGTTTAATGAATCTGCTCCACTGCTTCCTCCTGTAATCAAAAGCGTTGGCAGATCAGAATTTAAATGAAATTTGCCTTTGGCAGCTTCCGCGTTTCCTTTTGTTAATGAATTTCGCACAGGATTTCCAATATATTCTGTTTTTTCTTTTGGATAATCTTGCAAAGATTTTTTAAAGCTAATAGTTATCCTGCTGGCGCACCAGCTAGTCAGCTTGTTGGATAATGTAGGCCTAATATCCTGCTGGTGAATAATAATTTTCTTGCGGAAAATCCAACTAGCCCAAATTACAGGCACGCTCACGAACGATCCCGCGCTTACAACAATATCCGGCTTTATTGCTGATATAATTAAAATGCTCCGCAAAAATGCAGCTATCAAAAGAATCGGGTCAATCAAAATATGCAGGCTTAGATATCTGCGCAATTTAGCAATAGGAAGCCACTCATAGCTTATTCCCAAGGACTGCACAACTTTTTTTTCTATTCCGCTTTTTGTGCCAACCCAAAACCATTCCCAATTTTTGCCTTGTTTTTGGGCTTCTTCAAAAATCGCAATTAGCGGATTAACTGATCCAAGAGTTCCGCCGCCTGTTAAAAGTATCTTCATAAGCTTACACCTTACTCCTTTTTGAGATATTCAACAAGATGCCTATTGAGACAAGGGTTACTATAAGAGAGCTGCTTCCATAGCTCATTAAAGGCAAAGTTAGCCCAGTTAAAGGCAATACTCCAAGCATTGCGCCTATATTTACAAACGCCTGCAATACAATCCAAGTGCCTATTCCAATTGCTGCGAGCTTTCCAAACATATCTGTAGAGCGTTTGGCAACTTGAAAGCTCTTCCAAAAAAACATCACAAAAAGAACAATAACTAAAACGCTAAAAACAAACCCAAGCTCTTCCGCGATTATGGCGAAAAGCGAATCTCCTGTTACTTCTGGAAGGTAAAAAAATTTCTGCCGAGAATGGCCAAGCCCCAAGCCTAATATTCCTCCGCTTCCAACTGCCAGCAATGCCTGGTTGATATGATACCCAGCGCCTTGAGGATCTGCCGCAGGATTTAAAAAAGCTATTAAGCGCGACAAGCGATATGGAGCAGATGCAATAGCAGTAACAACTGCGACTGCTCCTGCCACAACCAGCACCAGCATATGCTTAATGCTTGCTCCTCCCACAAAATACATAACAAAAGCTATCATTGCTATAATTATTAAAGTGCCCAAATCCGGCTGCCTAAGAATTAAAAACCCAATTACTCCTAAAACAGCTACAAATGGAATTAATCCAGTATATGTATCTTGTATTTCCCTGCGTCCACGCTCGCTTAGCCATGCTGCCATATATAGTATTAAAGTTAGCTTAACTAATTCGCTTGGCTGAAATCCAAATACTCCAAGATCAATCCATCTTTGAGCTCCTTGTCCGCTAGCGCCGACCCCAGGCATAAGAACCACTATCAACAGAGCTATGCTTGCTAATAAAAGAAAAAAGGACCACCTTTGCCAAAAATGATAATCAATTTTGTAGATAACATAAGCCCCAATTAATCCTATTACAAGCCCTATAAGCTGGCGCTTAATAAAAAAATTAGCATCTCCAAATCTTTCCAATCCAACTGCCACAGAAGCGGAAAACAGCATAACCAAGCCAAATAAAATAATAAGTCCGCTAATTAATAAAACAGATTTATCAGCAAGAAATTTTTTTTGTTTTAATCTATTTCTTAGTGGAGTCATTATTTTGATTAAGATTTACTGCTTTTACAAAATCGTCTCCGCGTTCAAACTCATGCTGCCAAAGATTAAAGCTTGCAGCTGCTGGAGAGAGTAAGATGATGTTGCCTTTTTTTGCTTGTTCAAGCGCTTTTTCCGCTATAACGCTCATGCTGGTATGGTTTGTATCTAAATTGCGAAATTTTTTAAGCGCTTTTTCCTGCTTTATGCTTGCGTCTCCTTTAAGCAGAAAAACTTGTTTGCAATATTTTTTTACTTCTTTTGACCAATCATAATAATCAAGTTTTTTATCTGCTCCTCCTGCAATAAGGATTATATTTTTTTTCTTATTGCCAAATCTCTGCAAAGCTGCAATGCCAGCAACTGGAGTGGTTGCTGTTGTGTCGTTGACAAACGTGATACCGCGCTTGACGCTTATAACCTCTTGCCTACCTTCTAAAATTAATTCTGTGTTTAAAGCTTTCTTGATTTGGCTATTAGCTACTCCATAAATCTTTGCGGCAGTTATGGCTGCTAAAACATTTTCTAGATTATGCATTCCCTCAAGTTTAATATCTTTGACTGATGCAATGACTTCGCGCTTGTTTTCTAAAGCAAACTTGATCTTGTTGTTCTGAACATATGCGCCATGCCCCTTATGATTCTTTTTGGAGAATAAGAAAGTTCTTGAACATGCTTCTTTTTGCCAGTCTCGGACAATATTGTCTTCATCATTTAATATTATGAAGCGGTCTTCGTCTTGATGCTTGAATATTTCCTTTTTAGAGCAATAATAATTTGTGAGATTGCGATACCTATTCAAATGATCTGGATAAAGATTTGTAACTACAGCGACATGGGGCGTTCCGCGGACTATATTCAAACCCTCTAATTGCCAAGATGACAATTCTAATACCACAAGATCATTCTTTGTGGCGCGATCCACAACATCAAGCATAAATGATGTTTTAATATTTCCCGCGAGGATGGTGCGCTTATTTTTCTTTTCGCACATGCTTGCGATCAAAGCAGATGTTGTTGATTTACCGCGTGTTCCTGTAACAGCGATGATTTGGGCTTTGCATCTATCAAAAAATAAACTTGCCTCATTATATACTGGTTTATTTAGGCGGCGAGCAAGCTGAAGATACTTAGATTCTTTCGGCACACCAGGGTTATAGACGATGTAGTCAGCCCATTTTACATCTCGCTCTTTATGTTTTCCCAATACGTACTTTATACTTTTATGCTTTGCTAGTTTTTCAATGGAGTGAGACAATACTGATTTCTTTTTTAAATCAGAAATAACAAGTTTAGCGCCATTTTTATGCAGCCATCTAGCAGTTGCCACTCCTCCTCCATGCAGTCCCAAGCCCAATAGGAGTATCTTTTTATTCTTGATCTCTATCATAAGCTACTGTCAATCAAAAACAGGATAAACCCTAAAACAGCAGTTACGCCGGAAATTACCCAAAACCTCATTACAATTTTAGGCTCGCTCCAGCCTATTGCCTCAAAGTGATGATGAATCGGCGTTGATAAAAATACTTTCTTTTTGCAAATCTTTTTAGACAGTTGCTGCACAATTACAGATCCAGATTCAAGCACAAACAAGAAGCAAATCACAGGCAAAAACAAAGCAGTATTAGTTAACATAGCCACAATGCCCAATGTGACGCCTAAGCCCATTGATCCTGTATCCCCCATAAAAAATCTAGCCGGCGCAATATTAAACCATAAAAAAGCTAATAAAGCTCCCACAATCACTCCGCAAAAAGTTGCTAATTCAAATCTGCCAACTACAAAAGCCATAGCTCCAAAAGAAGCAAAAGCCGCAATTAATAATCCTCCAGCTAATCCATCTAAACCATCTGTATTATTAACAGAAAAAGAAGTTGCGACAATTATGAATATAAATATTGGGATATACCATAAGCCAATCTCAAAATTTCCAACAAAAGGCACATGTATCAAATCCCAGTCTAGCTTATAAAAAAACCATAAAGAACCTACTATTGCTATTACAGTATACACAATTAATCTGTGCCAAACGCTGAACCCTCCTTTAAAAATACCCTTGCCCCTAATATTAAGCCAATCATCAGCTAAACCTATTAAAGAAGACGCAACTAAAGCGCCCAAAGGAAGCAATGTCTCTCCCCTATCCAAAAAATTAAATCCAGCCAAGCGCGACTCTGGGTATATCTTTTCCACATAAAAAAATACTAATATGATAACAAGCACGCTCATCCATATTAATATTCCTCCCATTGTCGGAGTTCCTGCTTTTTTACTGTGCAATCTCGCGAATATAGGCGCTCGCGCCTTATCGCGTATAGACTTGCCAAGCTTATACTTATATAGAAAGTGAGATAAAACAGGAGTCAGCCCAATAGCAGCTGCAAAAGCGAGTGATGTTAAAATAAAAATCTTAATTACTGGAAACAAAGATATGTAATCCATAATTTATGATAAACTTTTTAATAGTGCCAGCATTAACGACACAAGCAAAATAAGCTCCATAAGCAATGTCAGTCCAAGCAAAACTCCTTGCCACAATTTATTATCCTTTAAAACCAGCTTGCTTATTGCTGAATTAACAATCATTATAATGCTTCCAAGCGTTGGAAACAAAAACAAATCAAACTTCGGCCCAAACCTGTCAAAGCCGAAATATATAGTGTAATGTAGTGGTATAAAACTTTCTGAAGCTTGAAATCGCCAAACCACAATAAACCAAATCACAAATAGCACAAACAATGAAGCTCCAAAGAGAATATATAAATAAATTAAAGAATTTCTTTTTCCTAAATTCATAAATCTATAATACAACATTTTTATGATTTAGTCTACTTAACTTATAATAACGCGTATTTTAAAGCTCTTGTGTTAAATCATTAGTTTCTGTTATAATAAACTAGTTACTATAGAGCAAAAATAAAATGCTTTCTGATAAAAAAACAAAAGAAATTCTTGAAAAAAATAATCTTCTTGAGCCAGAGCAAATCAAGGAATTTTCACAAAAGGCAGAAAAGAAAAATCAACAGCTAGATGTCTTCTTAATCGCGGGCAATGTGATTACAGAAGATATTTTGTACAACGCTGTCGCAACAAGCCATGACCTGCCTTTTGTAAACCTTAAAGACAAGGCCATCAACCAAGATGTGCTTTTTTTAATTCCAGAACCAATAGCAAGCACATACCATATAATTGCTTTTGAAAAAACAGATAAAGAACTAAGCGTGGCAATGATAGATCCAGATGATGTGCAGACAATTGAATTTATAAAAAGAAAAGTAAACCTTCCAGTAAAAATATACATTTCTACTCCAGGAGCCATAAAAGACGCGGCCAAAGCATATCATAAAAGCTTGGAAACAGAGCTTAAGTCAATTAATAAAAAAACAAATGTAAGGGTTTCAGCAGTGGTAAAAGGAGGTGAAAAAGGTAAAAAGCAGTCCCAGCTTCAAGATCTAGCCCAAGATGTTCCAGTAATCAGAGTTGTGGACACTTTGCTTGAATACGCGATTTTTGAAGGAGCAAGCGACATACACATAGAGCCAGCGGAAAAATCCGTAATAGTCAGATTTAGAATAGACGGAATATTAAGAGAAGTAATGAATCTGCCTAAAAAGCTGCAAGACGGCATATTAGCACGCATAAAAATACTTTCCAATTTAAAGCTGGATGAACACAGGCTTCCCCAAGACGGCAGATTTAAAATTGAGACTAAAGAATATAAAATTTCATTCCGCGTGTCTATTTTGCCGGTATTTGACGGCGAAAAAGCTGTAATGCGCCTGCTTGATGAAGGCAAAAAAATCCTTGATTTAGAAGAGCTTGGACTAAACAGCCAATCCTTGAAAATTGTTAAGCAGAATCTTGCTAAGCCTCATGGAATGATTTTAGTAACAGGCCCAACAGGCTCTGGTAAAACCACAACATTATACACAATGGTAAACCTGCTAAATACCACTAAAGTGAACATCGCGACTGTGGAAGACCCTATTGAATATCGAATGTCCAAAATCAACCAATCCCAGGTTAACCCAAAAATTGAATTCACTTTCGCCAAAGGCTTAAGAGCGCTTTTGCGCCAAGATCCAGACATAATAATGGTAGGAGAAATCAGAGACAAGGAAACAGCGTCAATCGCAATAAATGCGGCAATGACAGGACATCTTGTGCTTTCTACTCTGCATACAAACGACGCTCCAACTACTCTTCCAAGGCTTTTAGATATGGGCATTGAGCCTTTCCTTGTAAGCTCAACAGTTAACATGATTTTAGCGCAAAGGCTTGTGCGCAAGCTGTGCCAGCAGTGCATTTCAAGCTACAACCTTACTGCCCAAGAAGTAGAACAGATGAATAAAGACCATGGAATAAATATAGAAAATCTTACAAAAATGCTTTCTAAAGCAGAAACTTCCAAAGAAAAAACTCCTAAAGCTTCCGCGCAAAACAGGGATCTTTCATCTATATTATTTTTTAAGGGAAAAGGATGCAATAAATGCGGAAACTTAGGATATAAAGGAAGAATTGGAATATATGAAGTGCTTGATATGACAGAAGAAATCAAGCACTTGGTAGCCTCGCGAGCTACAGCAGATGATATACTCGCAAAAGCGCGCGAAAATGGAATGCTAAGCATGCTGGAAGATGGATTCTTAAAAGCTAAATCAGGAATTACAAGCATAGAAGAATTATTAAGAGTAATAAAGGAGTAAGCATAATTCATACATGCCAATATCAACAACTAATGCCAAACCAAAAACTCTGAATAATGAGCATGGTTCTAATAGTTCTGATAATTTTAATGCTCTTGAAAAAAAACTGCTAAATCCAGATGGAATAAACCAAAAATTTGATCTTTTATTTGATGTAATAAGATCTGTTCCAGCAGATGAAAAAATTTTTTTCACGCAGAACTTCGGAGTAATGCTCAAGAGCGGGCTTGCTGCTGCGCGATCTTTAAGAACGCTTACTTTGCAGGCTAACAACCCCAAATTCGCCAGAACCCTGGCAAAAATTACAAGAGATGTGGAAAAAGGCCTGCCAATCGCGGATTCCATGGGAAAATACCCAAAAGTATTTTCTCCGATATTCGTGAACATGGTGCGGGCCGGAGAAAAATCAGGACAGCTTGAGCCTGTTCTGCAGGAGCTGACTCGCCAGCTTAAGCGCAGCCACCAGCTTAAACAAAAAGTAAAAGGCGCTTTAATGTATCCAATTGTTATTCTTGTGGCAATGGTAGCTATTGGAACTGGCATGGTGCTGTTTATCATTCCAAAGCTTCTTACAATTTTCACGGAAATGAGCGTGGATCTGCCCATAGCAACTAGAATATTGATTTATATTTCTACCTTGATAAATAATAATATATTTATTGTAGCGCCTATAGTTATATTAGGCTCTGGATTTCTTGTGTATATAACAAGAAAAGGCCCAGGCCAGCGCATTTGGCATAAAATAATCCTTAAAATGCCTATTGTAAAAAAAATAGCAATTAAAATAAATCTAGCTAAAATATCAAGAACCTTAAGCTCACTTCTCGCAACTGACATGCCTATTGTAGACAGCTTAAAGCTTTCTTCTAATGTCATAAAAAACATGGAATACAGAGCATCTTTATTGGAAATAGCGTCTAAAGTGGAAAAAGGAGAAACCATTTCCAGCCATTTAGCAAGATACGAAAAACTCTACCCTCCTGTTGTTCAGCAAATGATGCAGGTTGGAGAAGAAACAGGAGAAATATCCAACATACTTAACCAGCTTGCGGAATTTTACGAGGAAGATGTTCGCCAAACAATGGAATCTTTACCAACTATTATTGAGCCTGTGCTGATCATTCTTTTAGGAGGCGCTGTTGGCGGCATGGCAATAGCGGTTATTACGCCTATGTTCTCTTTGGCTAATGCTGTTTAATAAAATGAAAAAATATATTAATAAGTTAAATGCGCTCACATTAATAGAGCTCATAACCGTGATTGCAATCATAGGCATTTTAGCAACAATTAGTGCTGGGTTTATAAAAATCTATCAGCCAAATATCCAACTCATAGGTGCAAATAGAACCTTAAAAGCAAACATCGAGCATGCGCGCAGCCAAACAGTGGCCCAGCAGCAAACATTTGGCATACACTTTTCGATTTCGCAAGATACTTATGAACTAAGAAAACTAGGAGCAACAATAGAAACATACTCTTTGCCGCAATCAATCACCTTTTCAAGTATTGGGCCGTTTACTGATGATTTTGTAAGCTTTAACAAAGCAGGGGCAGCAAGCGAATCAGGAAGTATTGTACTCCAAAATATAAGAGGAGACACCAAAACAGTAACCATCAACCCATCTGGATATGTTCAGTCAAATTAAAAACAACAAACAAGGAATAAGCTTAATTGAAATTATTATTAGTATTTCTGTTCTTGCTATTGGCATTTTAGGATTGCTTCAGGCTTTTCCGCGCGGAGTTGCAACCCAAAGGACCATTGAGCTTGAAACAATTGGCAACCATTTAGCCCAAGAAAAATTTGAAGAATTTGCAGCTCTGACTTATGAAGATATTGCAACTGGAACACTTGAAAACCAAGTTCGCATGTCTAGTGACCAAGGCGACCCATTTTATCATTTTAAGCGAACAACAGTCGTAGAGCTTGTTGACCAAGATATGATAGTCACAGGAGGAGACATTGGACTCAAAAAAATTACCGTGACCTTGAGCTGGCCACGCCCACTTAATGGAGCAACTGATTCGCTTACCATGGTCACACTAGTAAGCAAACGATGATATGAATAAAAGAGGTTTTACATTATTTGAAGCATTAATTGCCATTACAGCTGGAGTCACGCTGCTCGGGCTTGTGATGTCTATTTACCTGCTTTCAATTAAGTCTCTTAGTTTAGGGCAAAATAGAGCTGAGCTAACTCAAGACTCGCGCATTATTATTGAGCGCATAACCCGCGATTTTAGGGAAGCGCGTGATATTGCGACAATACTTCCAGAGGACAGCGATGACGTAGAAAATCCTCCGACAAATGATGTGGAATTACAGGATGGACACACTCAAATTCTGCAGTACATTAGATACTATTTATCTGGAACTGACTTAAAAAGGCAAATTAGGCAATATTCATTTGCATCTGACCCTACTGTGCTAGTGCCTTTTGATGCTGAAGATGATTTTAGCAATCCTCCTGATCTTGTAATTTTATCAGATAATATAGTGGGTGAATTTGTAAACGATATAGATTATTATGGCGATAATCCGATTTTTATTGAGCTAACCCTTATAGAAGGAGATATAACACATAAGACCAGAACAACTATTTATGGACGAAACCTGTAATCATAATCAATCTGGGTTTCTTTTAATATCATCGTTATTTATTTTAACGACCATGATTATTATTGTGAGCTTTTATCTTTCTGCTGTGCTCCTTGAGGTAAAGGTGGCGCAAATAATTGATACTACTCCCCAGGCATATTATCTTGCAGAATCAGGAATCCAAGAAGCTTTTTGGAAGCTGCAAAATGACGCAGCTTATAAAACAAACTTTGAAACTGATCCAAATTGGTCAACAAGCTTTACTAGGAATGATTCATTGGTTAGCGGAGGCTCATATAATGTAAGCATACAAAACCAAGATATAGCACGCGCGATTATCACAGCTACAAGCACTATTTCCGTGCGCGACACTCAAGCGCAAAGAGTGGTTGAGGTAGGAGTTTTTAAAGCAATTAACGATGATCCTATTACAGCCACGACTTTGATAGCTAATAATGATATTAAAGGAATCGGAAGCAATGTAAGCGTTACTGGAGGCGAAATATTTGCAAATGATGATATTGATCTTGCTTTTTTCAGCACTTGGTCCACAGACCAAACCGCAAAAGCAGTTCATGAAGTTGATGTTAGCGTATCATCTAACTTAACTGCCACTTTAGGCATTTTTGATGAAGACAATCCTCCTATTCCAAGCACCATTTTAATACCAGAAATTGATTTTGACTCAACTGCGACAAGCTCGTATAAATCCTTAGCTAACCAAGTATATACTAGAAGCGAGTTTAGAAATCTGCTTAAAAATTTTCCAATAACAACGCTTAACGGCATCACATATGTTACTGGCAGCATATATATCAAAAAAGGCCAATTACTTACAATTAACGGCGCGCTTGTAGCTGACGGCTCTATTGGAGTTGGGAGCGGATTTAGCTTTAGCGGTACGCCAGCTACATTAATAGTTAATAAAGTTGGAGATGACCCATCAGGACTAATCAGTAAAAAAAATATTACTATTGGAGGATTTTCTTCTGATGTGGATATTAATGGATTAGTATATGCAGGAGGAAACTTTATAATAACAGATGGAATTTGGGAAAATGTTGACACAGATATTGAAGGAGCAGTTATTGCGCAAGATATAAAAATACTTATGTCATGGGATCCAACCACAATGCTGTTAAACGAAGCATATATACTTGATGCCTTAGGAGAACCTTTATTTTCTCAAATACTCTTTATTAATCATTGGGAAGAGGAATTCTAATATATGAAGATATTGACGAATAAATTTGATTTATTTGGACTGGATATAGGAGACAGATCCCTAAAGCTGGCATATCTTGAGCCAATCGGAAAAAAAGCCATATTAAAAAGCGCAAGCTCTATAGATGTTCCAAAAGGAGTTTTTGATAAAGGCGCCTTAATTAAGCCGGAAGTTTTTTGCGAAAACTTGACTAAGCTTATTGCAAAATCCGCTCCTAAAAAAATAAGCACAAAATACGTGCATGCCTGCCTTCCTGAAACCCATACATTTATCAAGCTTCTTTCCATAGAAACAGGCACGCGAGAGGAGATTTCAGCCCTAATCCGCGAAGAGCTGCCGCGCCATGTTCCTTTGGATATAAATGAAAGCTATATTGACTGGAATATTGCGCCCAGCGCAAAGCCAAATCCAGGCCAAGTTCAGGTTTTGGTTGGAGCAATACCCAAAAAAACATCAGACGCGTACACTAATTCCTTAAAGCATTGCGGACTTGTGCCTGTTTCTCTGCAGATTGAGGCGCAGGCGATTTTGCGCTGCCTTTTGCCGTTTGAGCCTAAGGCGGAAAACCCTTTTGTTATTATTGATATTGGAGCAACGCGATCCAGCTTTATTTATTATGACTATGGAACAATACAATTCACAGTAAGCGCGCCTTTTTCCAGCGAAGACATAACAGATATAATATCAAGCCAATTAAGCCTTTCCAAAGAAGACGCGGAAAAAGCAAAAATCAGCATTGGACTAGACCCTAAAAAAGGCCAAGCATCTCTTATAAAAATTCTAGATCCAATGATAAAGGAACTTGCGCAATCCATTCAAAAAAACAATTCTTTTTATTTGGAGCATTTTCCTGGAGCGCGCCCAATTACATCCTTAATGCTGTGCGGAGGCGGATCCCTGCTTTCCGGCCTGCCAGAGCTCTTAGAAAAGGAAATTCCAAATATTAAAATTAGTCTTGGAAACCAAATGCAGCATATACAGGAAAACAAAGATATCAGCCTTAATCTGGCATATACAACCGCGATTGGCTTAGGATTAACCAATGTATTTGATTCATGAAATATACTTATCTAAATCTTATTCCTAAAGACCATAAGCTCCGCTTAAAAAGGGAAAAAATGTTTTATTTGATCCACAGCATTGTAGGGCTGTTAGTTGTTGTAATAGCAGTCAACGCTGTTCTATTGAGCATTGCCAGATTCATACTTATAAACCACTTTAACCAGCTAAAAGATGAAACTTCTTTGGTAAATGTAGAGCACAGCATGCTGCAGGATAATATAAAGCAGGTAAACAACAGGATTGAGGACATAGCAGCCATGCAAATGTCACACACTAAGTGGAGTTTGCTTTTAAATGATTTTACAAAGGCTATTCCAAAAGGCATTGTTCTTGACTTTATGAACATCAACCTTGAATCTAATTCTTTTAAAATTACAGGAACAGCTGATACGCGCGCTTCTTTAATAGCCACTAAAGACGCCATAGAAAACTTGGATATGGTGGTTAAGCTTGAATCCCCTCTTTCTAATTTTTTGGAAAAAGAAGATATTGAATTTAGATTTTCAGGAGTTTTATTAAAAAATATATACAAGAACCCTGCTAAAGAATAATATACTATGACATTGTTTCTAAAAAATAGATTCATGGTTTCTACTATAGCATTTGGATTGTTGCTTGCTGCTTTAGTAATTCTTGTTGTTGTTCCTTCATTTAAAAAAATAAGGCTTATAAATGAGCAGGTTTTAGAGGAAAGGATTAGGCTGAAAAAGCTGTATACAAAAGGACAAGTTCAAAAAACAGTACAGCAAAACTTTGCAAGCATTAAAAATGAGGTTCAGTTTTTAGATGAAGTGCTTCTAAAAGAAAATCAAGAACTTGATTTTATTACTCAAATTGAGCATGTTGCGGAAAATTCAGGCATTGAAATAGACATGAGCATAGGAAAAACTAAAAGAATACCTGAACAAAGATTTTCAGAGCTTGAGGTCAATTACACTGTAAACGGCTCTTGGGAGCAATTTATGGAATGGATCAGCGGAATTGAGTCTCTTCCAACATATACGAACATCCATGAAATTAACGTGGCCATTCATACAGATGACTCTAATGAGCTTGAACGAAACGCCATAATCGGCATAGAAGCTAATACATTTTGGCTTATACCAGGACTATAATATGAAAATCCCATTTTTAACAAAGAAAAAAAAGCTTCCTAAAGATCCTGCTGACAATCTTATGAAAATAAGGATTGCTGCAATATCATTTATTGGAGCTATTTTAGCTTTTCTAATAATATTCTTATACAAGGATTTTTACCAGACCCTTGTTCAGGCAAGAATCGTGGTTGTTCTGAAGCAGGAGGTTTCATTGGAAAATATTGACCTAGTATTATTTAGAAAAGTTTTTGAAAAGCATTCATTTAAGACTTCCCCGTCTTTGCCGGAAAATATTCCAGATCCATTTAAATCCGCTAAATAAATGCCAACACAAAAAACACAATTAAATAAATTTGTCTGGCACAATATTACAGACAACAGCGAGCAGGAAATACGGTATTTGCGGGATAATTTTGAATTTGAGCCCACGCACTTAACAGACACTGCCAATCCTCCGCTTCGCCCTAAAATAGATTTTAGCGATAAATATGTATTTATTGTTCTTTTGTTTCCCGTGCATAATAGAAAAACCGGGATAATCACAATCAGCGAAATAGATATTTTCGCGAACAAGGATTTTATCGCTACTGTGCATAAAAATGAAATCAATGTTCTGCAGGATCTCGCGCAAAAAATGGATAATGAGCCAAGCAAGCGCGAAAAATATCAAAACCAGCCAGCCATACAATTCCTGCTTGATATGCTGGAGAATCTTAATCTTTCTATGTATCCAATACTAAACCATGTTTCTTGGGATATTGATAACATAGATACACAGCTTTTTACAGGGCATGAGCGCGAGCTTGTAAGCAAAATTCTCGCTATAAAGCGCAATATAGTTTCTATCCGCAAAACAATGCGCGCGCAAAAAAACGTTTTGCAAGAGCTTCACGCGCAAAGCAAAAACTACTTTAATGCCTCAAAAACAGACCAGCAGTTTAATAGGATTATAAATCTTTCTACTGATTTATGGATTCAGCTGGAAAATCATACAGCAACTATCAATGCTATTCAAGAATCTAATGAATCCTTAATTTCGTTTAGGCTGAATGATATTATGAAGACTTTGACTATATTTTCGGTTATTGTATTCCCTCTTACTTTGTTAGCTGCAATCTTTGGAATGAATACAACTCAAGGCATGCCTTTTATGGGTAGTTTTGGTTTTTGGAAAGTTATGGTAATTATGGGTGTTGGCACTATGTTTATGTTTGGCTTATTTAAGAAACACAAATGGAT
>CEPX01198195.1_pt1 | contig 67669 bp, 83 predicted proteins | sample 361361 | NCBI WGS metagenome assembly CEPX01 (sample SAMEA2619974, study PRJEB7988) | marine metagenome | biome: marine biome (ENVO:00000447); feature: mesopelagic zone (ENVO:00000213) & marine oxygen minimum zone (ENVO:01000065); material: "saline water (ENVO:00002010), including plankton...
TGTTGTTTTTCATAAACTTAAGTTCTTCATCAATTTCAGAATACGACATCTCAACTGCATTTTCAGGATAAATGCCCAAAGCAGCCTTAACAATTTCAAATTTTTCTTGTAGTTTCAGAGATTTTCTGTTAGTATCAGCATCAACACTATTGTTAATAATTGCTTTAACTCTTTTTTCAACAGCCCTCGCAATCACTAATTTTCTTTCTTTCTCACTAAAAAATTCCAAGTGCGCATGCACATCGACAAGATTCATTTTAATATCAGAATCAGTACTTCATTAATAACTTTCCTTTTATTTTGTTGCTAGAAATGTTAAACGTCCTGCTATGGCTTTTATTATCTCCGCTTACAACAAGCTGATTTCCTGCTGCTTTTTTTATTCGCTTAAGATAGTCTCTACCATCACTATTAAAAACAATGACATCTCCTTCATTTAAATTAAAAAACAAAGAAGAAAAAATTAGATTATCCCCATCATAAAAAGCTGGTTCCATGCTGTGCCCGTTTACTTTGAATCGTTTTATCATTTCTTAGACTCATCAAACATTCTCTTGATTTCGTCAACAGCTTTCTCAAGCTCTTCCACTTTTTTAATGTCAACTACGCGTTTTATCTCAGAGCAAAGCTTAGTTGCTTTCCAAACAGTTTCATGCAATTCAGGAAATTTCTCAAGATGCTCAGGCTTAAAATAGTCAGTCCACAAAATCAATATTTCAGTTTTGCATTTCTGTGAGAATTCTTCTTTTGTAGAAATCATACGAACAGCAGTATTAACATGTTGAACATGGTTCTCCTTAGGATGCTGCAACTCCAACAATTTTTCAGTCATTGCTCTAATTGTAGCAACTGAATGTGTTATCGTATCAGTTTCGTAAATACCACAAGGCACATCACAATGCGCATAAACCTCTTTTGGTTCAGAAAGTTTGTCAGCGATTCTAGCAATTGTTTTTATCGGATTCATAAGTTATCACCAAAAACGCAGACAGAGCAAGGAATATAAAAAAGTTTTGTGCCAAAACTTATTTAAGTAGGATAAACTAGTTTAGTTAAAATGTCAAAACTACCTTTAGCAGTTGTTGCTGCAGTAATAGTTGTTCTTGCTGTAATTTTCTTTTTCTCAGAAAGCAAAACAATATTCAAAAGTGAGCCAACAATAGATGCAGAATTTGACATAACCATTTTCCACACAAAATACGAGCCAAACAGCATTTCTGTAAAGCAAGACGATTTGGTTAAACTAAATGTATTAACTGCAGAAGGCACTTCAGATTACATGCACAGCATAACAATCGACGAGTACAATATCAACAAGCGAATCACTTCAGAAACCACTCCAGAAACAATAACATTCAAAGCAGACAAAAAAGGCACATTTAGCGCCTACTGCGGAAAATGCATTGACGGACCTTTTGGAAGGGACGTGCCTGACAAAAGAATGACGTTGGTTGTTAATTAAGAACAATAATTCTCTTCAATATTGAAAATAAGCATTGGACACTGGACATGCCATGATAGGGTATTTAAGCAAATCCGTCTTTCTGAATAAAACAAGGCAGTGAAAATCTAACGATTTCCTGTCCTAAAAAAAAAGGTGATTAAAATGAACATAAGCACATTAAGTACAGATGATGTAGAACAGTTGTTTTTCAGCCAAATTAAACGAATGAGCATCGAAGCACTAAGGCCAGATGCTTCTCACGCTTTTTCTGTAACAGCGCCAAAAAACATGGAGGTGAGCGTTTGCTAACTGCATGGATTAAACAAGAGAACAGGAGAAAAGCTTCAAATTATGCTTATTTCTCTGAGTGGGAACAAGCCCGCTTATCAAAACACCACCGTGGCTAATCTCCTGTTCTCTACCACTCTTATTGAGTTTACAAAAAGTTATTTATAAGCGTCAGCGGTAGCAGCAGTTATGAACATAGTTACAAAAAAAGAATTTTTAGACAACAAAAGCAGCTATATCAAGAAAATTAAAGTTGGTGCAGTCTTCATCTATCCAACAGATACTATTTATGGCCTTGGTTGTAATGCAACCAATTCAAAAGCAGTCAAAAGAATTCGTAAGATAAAACAGCGCGACACAGCACCTTTCTCAGTAGCAGTTCCTTCAAAAAAATGGATTAAAGATAATTGTATAGTTTCAAAAGAAGCAGAAAAATGGCTGAAAAAACTTCCAGGACCTTACACATTATTGCTAAAATTAAAAAGTAAAAAAGCAGTAGCAACAGCAGTTAATCCAAAAACAGATATTCTCGGAGTAAGAATCCCAAACAATTGGTTCAGCAAGATAGTCAAAGAAGCAAACATTCCCATAGTAAGCACTTCCGCCAACATAACAAAGAAACAGCATATGACTTCCTTGAAAGACCTTAACAAAACAGTAGCAAAACAGGTTGATTTCATAATATATGAAGGGAAAAAACAAGGCAAACCATCTGAGATTGTTATGTTGTATGAAAAAAAAGTAAAAGTGATTCAGAGATAAATCTAGACCATCCAACGATTGATTTAAAAATTAGAAAGCTACATTTCAAGTTTTTCTGTCCGAAAATCCACGACACAGCCTGGAAAATCTTCTCCAACTTCATAACTTACAACAACTTTGTTTCCCTCATAGAGCTGTTTTACTAACTCACGTTCCGCTCGTATGCCAGCAGAGATTGCGTGGGATTTATTAGGAAAAAGCATATTCTCAAGGGACTTCAGATTTGGTTCATCATTTCCCGAGCTATCAGCCTCATTATCTAAAAAATCTTCATTAGAAGAATCTACCTTGCCAAGCAAATGCGCTCGTACACCATCATAAATTACTCCTAGACGTGTTAGATCAGTCATAAAAGAATAGAAGTCTACCTTTGCTACATCAGCGTCAGCCTCTCGCTCTGTTGGAAAAAGATGTCGTAAACCAGCCATAAGGGGATTATCTTCAAGTGAGCCATCTGTACGTAATATATGCGTTCTATACTCTTGCCGTACGCTTTCCCATTCCTCATCATCCGGAGAAAGCACTATTTTCAATACACGTTCTCCATCCATTATAGGTAGTTCATAATTCATTTTTATTACCTGAAGTGTAGAAGCACAGCAACTATATAAACTTTTCGATTAGTAACTACCCATCAATAGTAACTAAATAACGAACGAAACTTCAGTATTGAAGTAAAACAATCAATCTATTAAAGGTGCCATATCCTCCGTAACCTTAGAGATTGGAAGAAAGTGACCGTTAACATTAACGTATATAAATTGTGGATGCACATTTTGTACAAAGATTTCATCAGGACCAAAAAAACCTGTCGTCGACTTAAGTAATACTCGAATCATACCAATTAAACCGCCATATTCTTTGTGTATTTTTTCAAGCTCAGCGTCAGTTTGTATAAACTTAAAAGCCTCAAGGTTATCAAGCAGAGTTAGTTTCTTAAATGTTGGATACACAAATATTTCAGCAAAGGCATTAAAATCAGATATTATATCAGGAATATTATAATATTTTAGAAATGTTGAATCAATTTTTATATAAAGATGTATTAATTTGTTTTTTCGTCTAAGCATTCTCCCAAATCGCCAGATAACCATAAGCATAAAACGTTCTTCTCTAGAGACTTTACTCAGCAATATACGTTTCACATCATCGTTTAAGTTATGTTCATCTAAAAGCTCATAAAGAAATGCGGGTAAATTAGAAGTCATTGCTGCTGCACGAACTCGTTTGTGCCAAGTCAGTGCAACCTTTTTTTTAGAAAGTTCAGTATCTAAATCTTGAAAAGTATTTATATCTACGCGCGTAATATTTGCGTTTTCATAAATTGCGGATATTGTTTCGATAGCTCGTCTTATGCCGCTAGATATCTTTGAATTATCCAATCCATGCACTTTTATATTACCTAAGAAAAGAATGCTTGTCCCATGGTATAACCACTCGAATTGATTGTGAATATATTGCTGCCAGTAAAATCGGTGAAGATTCACATACTCTTCAACATATTTATCAACATATTGCTCTATATAGATATCTTTCTGACATATCCTCTCAAAACTACTGAGAATAGTTTCAAATCTTTCTATAAATTCGTTAGCTCTTTCAACAAAAGCCGCAGTACTTAAGGAACCAAGATCAGTCTCAAAAGCTTTTAAAGATTTTGCACGTTCATCACTTACATTTGAAGCTGCCCGGGATTTAGCAATGTGCTCTTCAAAATCCTTAATCAACTCGAATAGAACGTTTAGATCTGCCCGGATAGTTTCCATATCCTCTCTTAAATCTTTGTGAAGCAGTCCAGCATTCTTGCTAATTAAATTTTCTATATCTTCAGCTGATTCAATAAACTTGAGAATATCTGAAGCTTTGAAAAACACTTGATTCAATAAATCATCTATCGTTCGACTTTTTAATAGATTATCCCAAGGTTTAACTCGGATTGTCATTCTAATTTTTACTAATATATTACGTACAACAATTATTATATGTTCATTATAAGCTATCAACAAACCCAAAGCATGCTCTATCTCTTCAATTTTCATGTTATTTTTTAAACTATTTCATTATTTAAAGTTTTAGCCTAAGCTTTTTGGAACACACGCAAAAAGTATTAAACGCCAAGTTTAATGTATTACTCTTTGAAATTATATTTTCGTTCGTCCTTCTGCGTACTCCAACACTCGTCTTCAACTTGCCAGTTTATTTTATGCATAAAACGATAGTCTTTTAAACCCCTATTTCTTAACTTATTACTATGAAGATATTAGCAGCAGGTTGCTTGCATAGCAACGCTGATTTGATAGAAAAGCTTGCGCAGCAGGCACAGGATGAAAACGTTGATTTGGTAGTGTTAGCTGGCGATCTCACTTTTGGAGAGGAAAGCACAGACAACATTATAGGTCCTTTTGTAAAACGAAACAAAAAAGTTGCTTTGATTCCAGGCAATCACGAAACAACTTCTACTGCTGACTTTCTAGCTCAAAAATATGATGTTACAAATCTTCATGGGTACGGCTTAACTCATGGAGAAATTGGATTGTTTGGATGCGGCGGTGCAAACGTTGGATTGTTCCAGCTTTCTGAAGACGAAATTTTTAATCATCTAAAAAAATCGCACAAATACGTGAAAGACGCTAAGAAAAGAATAATGGTTACTCATGTTCACCCTGCTGAATCAAGGATGGAGCAATTCTCAGAGTTTGTAAAAGGCAGCACAGGTGTTACAAGAGCAATAGAAGCTCTCAAGCCAGACATATTGCTTTGCAGCCACGTGCACGAAGCATCAGGCCTTGAAGAAACTGTCGGAGACACCAAAGTCATTAACGTTGCCAAAACTGGTAAGATAATTGAGATCTAACCTTTAACAACTCCCAGCGGCACAAGTCGTGCAACAGCTTTTCCCAGTCCAACATCGTTGGAAACCTTTGCTACTTCGTTTATGTCTTTGTATGCTGGTGCTGCTTCTTCTGCTATGCCTTTCCAGCTGGCTGCTTTTACAAACATGTTTTTCTTCTCCATATCAGCAGAAACTTTTTCTCCTCTAAAGCTTCGGATAGCTTCTTTTCTGCCCATTGCTCTTCCAGCTCCGTGTGCTGTGCTGGAAAAGCTGATTTCTTCTGATTTATCAGTGCCAACAAGAACATAACTTGCAGTCGACATTGTTCCTGGAATAAACACAGGCTGGCCAACTCCTTTATACATTTCATTAACTTCTTCCCGTCCAGGACCAAAAGAACGTGTAGCGCCTTTTCTATGCACACACACTTCCATAGATTCACCATCAACTTTGTGCTTCTCTACTTTTGCAATGTTATGGCAAACATCGTAAACTTGTTTCATTCCTTCATCTGTTCCCATTACTTTTTTAAAACTTGCGCGCATCCAGTGAACTATCATTTGCCTGTTTGCAAAAGCATAATTCATTCCAGCACACATTGCTTTGAAATATTTTTGTCCAAGTTCTGAACTAAAAGGAGCATTTACAAGCTCTCTATCAGGCAAGTGCTCAAATCCATATTTCTTTTCCATTTCTTTGATATAATCAGAAGCCACCTGATGGCCAAAGCCTCGGCTGCCGCAATGCACCATCACAGTTACTTGCCCTGGTTTTTCTATGCCAAACGCAGCAGCAGTTTTTTCATCATAAATTTCATCAACCTTTTGCACTTCAAGAAAATGATTTCCAGAGCCTAACGTGCCTAGTTGCGGCCTCCCTCTAGCAATCGCGCTTTCGGAAACAAAGCTTGGCTCTGCTTGCTTTAAGTAACCATATTCTTCTGTTGCATCCAAATCACTCTTAATCCCATAACCATTTTCCAAGCTCCACTTAGAGCCTTTTGCAAGCAAGTCAAGCATTTCATCTTTTGAAAGCTTTGTCTGCCCACCACGCCCAACACCAGAAGGAACTTGGTTAAAAAGTTCATTCAAAAGCTCTTTTATCTTAGGCATTACTTCTTCTGCGGTCCAGTTAGTACGTATTAATCGCACTCCGCAATTTATGTCGTATCCTATACCTCCAGGACTAATTACACCAGTTTCCGTATCAACTGCCGCAACGCCACCAATTGGAAATCCGTCTAAGGGATTGCTAACTCTCGCTAGGCAATCGAGCCTTCGTGGGCATCGGGCATGACATACGAAAACTTCTGAATACCTTCCAAGTGAGCTACATTAGCTGCTTGCATCAAAGTTCTGTCCTGCTTTATCTTCTGTATCAACTTTGCCGACGCAAAAATCTTTGCAGGAACTTTCATGCCGCCACTTTTAGGTATTTCCCATTCGTTTTCTGATATTTTCTTTAGTTCCATTTCTGAATTTTTAGTTCATTGTTTATTTAAAAATGTTGTTAGAATTCAGACATCCAGCACAACCTGCACAAAACAGTTGTCTTTCTCAACGTCAACAACCATGTCGTTGTACGTTATTGCTTTCACTTGCGGTCCAATTGTTTCGTATTTTCCAGCGTCGTCCCCTGTTGCTTCTGCTGTTAGTTTATAGTTTCCTTCATTTCCGCTAATTTTAATTTTCTGAACTTTTGCCAAAAAGAAGTTTTCTGAGTCTAAAAGTATCAAAAACTGTTCAAGAAAGTTCTGCAGCAATGCTTTCAGGTCAATTCCTTCTGCTGCTACTTTTTTCTTGGTTTTTCCTTTTACTTTGTCAGTTTCAACCATGACATTAAACACAGCTAAAGCTGCATTAACAAAAGTTTCTTCTAAGTTTTTACCGTAAGCCCGAAACTTAGTATCTGCTGTGTGCGGCAAATATTTGTATTTAACCATCACTGTTAATACTACAGCTACTAATATAAAACTTTATCGTACAGAATCAGTAAGGAACTATTTGCGGTTCATCATCGTCGTCTTTCTTTACGTCTTCAACTACTTTTGGTTCAGGAATTTCAACGTCTTCTTCTTTGTTTTCATTAAGCATGCCTTCTACTTCGCCTCCTGCTGATGTTTCTGGCTTTGCAGAATGTCCTTCTTCTTCTTTATTATCAGTAAACATTCCAAATATGCCTTCTCCAACTATAGGTTTAGTTTCAGAAGAAGGAGCTGAAGGTTCGGTTGAAGATTCTATAAGGGATTCATCATTCATAAAAGCTTCTGCCTGAATCAAAGAGTTCAGCATATTGACTATTTTCTTAATTTCTTCATGAGAATCCTCTTTTGTGTCTATCGTTATCTTCATACTGCTATTTTGGTGTTTTTGTTTTATAAATTTATTGCTGAAAGAGACAGTTCCCTCACCTGACCGCTGTTGCTTTTTATGTTCTAATTTTTCACTCTCCCTTACAAAATTAAAGGAGAGGGAAAATTAGTCAGGGAGAAAAGAAGCGAGTGAGTAAATTTATTTATTCCAGTAGAAAACTCTGACTATTGTATTCGTGGAATTTGTTACATTTCCAGTCAGAAATACAGCTTCAGAAAATATTTGAACATCAGGCAAATCACTAACACTTGCCGAAGAGCTTTCTGATAAGTTGAACAAAAATTCAAAATTTTCCTCAAGATTTTTATCAATAGTATCGTTAATGCAAGTTGTATTTTTCGTTAAAACGCAGCTTCTGAAACTTTCGTCTTCACGAAGTATGGATAAAAATCCTTTTGGTTCATTAGTTTGATCTTCAGGACCTTGTTGAATAAACACTATAAGAACTGTCATTGTCATGAATATAGCTATCAGTGCTTCAAGTGTTTTGAACATGCCTTTTTTGTTTACCATCCTTTTAGCCTCAACTTGCGTTTCACTTTATTGCCATATTTATCAAGCACTATTTCTTCAAATTCTTTTACAAACACGTTAACAAGGCCAGGAACTCTATAAGTATAATTAATTAAAGGCTCGTTGCTATCATTAAGAAGCTCGAAAGTGAATTCCCGGCTTGAGGGGAAGTTCCATGCTTTTTTCAGATTTGTATAATCGCTTTGATTCAACTCTTCCATTAAAACCATTGATATTCCGCTTAAATTCTCAATCATGCCTGTGTTTATTGTGTAAGGCTTGATATATTTAAGAGTTGAATTGTAGTCTCCAGAATGGAAAAGAATGTTGTAATTTGTTTCGTTGTTCAAATTCATGTACATTGATAAGCTTACAGAATTGTTTCCTGTGCAAAAAGACATACTAGCGCCGTCTGAAATAAAGCTGATTCCGCCAAGGCTGTCATAAAAGTCAATATAGTCAGAAGCTATTTTGCAGACTTCTTTAGTGAAGTTAAGAGGTCCTGACAATGAATTATCAATGAAATAATCAGTGTAATTGTGCAAAATCATTTTTATTGTAAAATTATGCGGCTCGAATTTTTGTCTTGATTCTACATAGTTGAATAGTCTTGAGAAATCTTTCACAACAAAAGTTGTATGATTTACTGTATCTGAAATCAGTTTATATTTTGCTGCTAAATCGCTAAAATTGTTTTCTTTTACTGCAGATTCTGTATTGATAATGCCAGAGTCAATGCTTATGTTAAGTCCTGAGATCCTGTGCTTTTCAAAATGAAGCGCAGATTTCAGCAATCCGTCAAATTCTGCTTTAAATCGTTTGCTATCTATGGTTACTTCTGATTTTGTTGCATCTAAAGCAGTCATGGATGGCTGAGGGTAAATTTCATCAGAGCTAACAATCCATTTCATGTTAGGCCCTTCATTAAGTTTGCTTTTGAATAAGAGCTTGTTTTCCTGTCTGAAGAAGGATGTGTTATCAGCTAATGACAAGTTTTTCCAGTTTAATAAAAAGGGAACAACAAGAGGTTCAATTCCACTAATGTTTGAGTTGGTAAATATCGGGATGCGTTGTACATGCCAAGTTGCGTTTTCTCTTAAGTTACTTTCAACATTAGCAAGCAAAGTATCTGAAGCTTCAGGCTGCTCTGTGGTAAAAGGAGCTAAATAAAGAAAGAACAAAGTAAGATAAATCAGAAATATTGCTATGCTGAATATCCAGTCTACCTCAACAGCCCCCTTTTTCTGCATACGTTACTTTCTTGCAGAATTTTATTTAAATGTTTTGATGTCAGAGTGTCAAGAAGATAATTTGGGCACTCCTGCCATAAGAGCTACTGTAACAGAAGATATTGCAAGTATAAGAATAAAGCCTAAAATTTTCGGTTCAGTTATAATATTGATAACAGCGTTTCCTGGCGTTGTTATTGTCTCGCCAGTTTCAGGGTCAATTGTTGTAGTTTCTCTCGCAAATTGGCCGCCTGCTACAAGAGATATAACAAGTCCTATAATCAAAGGAACGAAAATCCACCAAATTCCGCTGCTACCGCCAAATACAGTATCATGTATGTCTACTCCAATAAATTGCGCTAAGACCAGTAAAAAAATGATGAAAAATCCGGTAATTACAAACCAAGGCGCTAGTCCTTCTATAACTGTTGTAGTGCTGCCTGTTATGCCTAAGACTATTGTAACAGAAATTGCAGCCAATGCGTGCAATCCCCGATTTTTGAAAATATCAGTCATCTGTAGAATTCCGTAAACTACTACAAATATTAATATCCATAAAAATACTTCTGAGAATTCACTCAGCAAACCAAGGTCAAAAACAGTAGCCATTTGTCAAAAACCATCGGAAATATCCGATGGGTTATCCTCCTTATTTACCACATGATTCATCAGCCACGGCCAAAAGTCGATTTAAGATCAGACCATGCCTTGCCGACCATTTCATTTTGTCCGTCTTCTTTTGTGATGAACCATATAATCAAGCCGAATACTAAGATAATAACCAATACTGCCTGCGTGTCGGGATTGTTAAGGAAATTAAATGCTCCTGAGCCTTTCCAAAATCCAGCAGCATTTCCAAAGATGTAAACTATTGCTCCCAAGCTTATCAGACCCATGATTGCGCCAAGGCCGGTTCCTCCTAGCATAACGCCAGGAGCAAAAACTCCTACAAGAAGCAAAGCAGCCAAAATTGCAACAACTAATAATGATACTTGCGGAAGTGCTGTGTTTATTATAGATACAATATCCTGCCCTGGAGGATATCTTCCTGTAACGTGAGGAAGGACAACCATAAGTGATATTATCAAGGCAACAAGAGTGTTAAACTGTCTTTTTCCTTCTCCAATAATCTTTGTTTTTTGAAGGACCGCAAAAAGTATTGTGAATATTAAAATAAACGGGAGAAGTGAATCAAGGACACCCATTTGATCCAATCTTACAAAAAATTCTGGAAATTCGTTAGCCATATTTTATCACCTATTTTTTGTTATTTGATGTTTCTTCCTTGCTAGGGCCAATGGCTCCTATGTAATACATAATGCCTACTACAAGTATAATCAAAACAACCGCTGAAACCGAAACATTATCAGTAAATTGCCTTAGCCAATCAAAAAGCCATTGAAGCCATGTTTTGTTTTTAGCTTCAATAGCATTAAGGAAAATAAAAACAAGTCCAACAAACATGAGGGACATAAAAAGAGTCTTAAACCTTCCTTCAAGGAAAAATCCTTCAGGTTTTTGCTGATGGAAGCTGCCTGCCAAGAGCAGGAAAAACACGCCTGCAAGAAGTAAAACAACTACGTTTGCAGATATCTGCGTTACTATTTCCACAAGTCTTGACGAGGCTATAACAAAAAATGCTATGACAAAACTGGCCAAAGAGTTCAAATGCTTCTTTGAGTACTCTGCATCGCCAACTTTTTCAGTTCCAAAAACCCGTGTTTTTTCTAAAAGCGCAAATACAATGGTAAATACAAGAAGGAAAGGTAGTATGACATCATAAACGCCTATGTCTGCCAAGAAATCAAGTGTTCCTCTGAACGTACTTGTATCTGCCATGATTCAATTTATCACAAAAAGTGTATATAAACTTTTCTATTTATTCCGAGGCGAAGATATTACCAAGTATCTTCCTCATCGCCTTGATGCAAACCACCTTCTTCTCCATCATCATCTTCTTCATCATCACTCTTTAAGAAATCATCATCTTCAGGCGTATTTTCCATAGACTCACCTCCGCTGTTCTTTTTTAGCTTTAAATATTTAAGTTTTATGCAAAATCCTTGGTTCTTTTGTAATTTACGCCATTTTTCTCAAGCATATCAACAATTCTTGCTTTTTCTTTCCCCAAACCTTTCCAGTCAAGAACAACAGAGTTTGCTTTTGATTTGTCGATTGCCTGCTTCAGCATTTCTTCATCAAGAGACTCAAGCATGTATTTTGGGCAAAGATAACTTACAGACACATCTTCAGCAAGCATCACTTTTGTGAAGTTAGGCGCATGGTGCATGCCTCCAATTCCTACCACAGTTTTTATTTCTTCACTAGTATCACTAATATTTTTAATCGCTTCAAGGATAGTATCAGCAATTACTTTTCCAGCTGTCTTATCTTTCCAATGCTCTTCATCACTGCCAATCTCAATGAACATAACAGGTTTTTCTAAGTAAGGACCATGATGGGTTGCTTCCAGTATGATTTCGTAGTCAATTTTTGCTTTTTCTGCATTAACTGTTAACAATTTGAAACAAGTTTTCATCAACGCAGCTGGAACAGCGACAAGAGTTTTTTCTCTTCCACCGCCAATAACTTTGCTCCAGTTTCCAATGCTGTGCACGCTTAAAGAATGAACTCTTGCTTTGCTCACATGCTTAGATGCAAAAATAAAGTTATCTGCATTAATGTCATCAACTGCAACTTCAGTAATTGCTTGCCCTTTGACAAACAAATCAACCTTTTTATCTCCAATAGTGGCAGGAAACTGCTGCAGCTGCCTAAGCTGTTCAGAAATGCTCATTCCTGCAGGATCTTTCTTTGACACAACTATGGCAAAATCCAGTTTTTGCATACAAAATTACGACTGGCTTCTATTATTAATAATTTCGTTTCAAAACATATAATCTTAGATTTCCGATAGATTTAAATACATTCCATCCATCTTCAAAACTTTAGTATGGAAACAATTGTAATATCTCTCGGCGGCTCTGTCCTTGCTCCTGAAAAAATTGACATTAATTTTCTCAAACAGTTCAGAAAATTGATAATAAAGTTTGCGAAAAGCAAACGTTTTGTAATAATCTGCGGCGGTGGCAAGACTGCGCGCGATTATTTGTCAGCAGCTTCAAAAGTGGTTAAGCTGACTCCTGAAGATCTTGACTGGCTTGGCATACATGCAACTCGTTTAAACGCCCAGCTTTTAAGAAATATATTCAGAGAAGTTGCTCACAAAAAAGTAATCCGGAACCCAAACAAAAAGATTAAAGCAAAAGAAAAAGTAATCATAGCGGCTGGCTGGAAGCCAGGATGGTCAACAGATTATGATGCTGTGCTGCTTGCAAAAAATCTGAGTGTAAAAACAGTCATCAACATGACAAATACTGATTTTGTTTACAACAAAGACCCTTCTAAATTCAAAAACGCAAAGCCATTAAAATGCATTTGCTGGAAACATTTCAGAAAACTTGTTGGGAAAAAATGGAGTCCAGGGCTTAACGCTCCTTTTGATCCCATCGCAACAAGAGAAGCAGAAAAAAGCAGGCTGACAGTGGCAATAATGGGTAAAGACCTAAATAATCTTCAGAATTTTCTTAATAAGAAAAAATTCAAAGGAACAATAATTTACCATTGCTAAAGAATTCTCACGTTTTTCTCAATTATTCTTACGCTGCTGTTTTTTGAAACTTTCTTTTCCAGTTCGCTCCAATTATCATGTCCTGTGCCCATAAAATCAGCTTCTATGCAGTTTGATTTCCCACATTTGCACACAACACACTTGTAATGTTTTCTTGCAGAAAAGCTGCTTTCCCATTTATCGTCGAGTTTTTCACTGCAATAAATGCAACTGCCTCCTCTTTCAACATTTTTTATCAAATGATGGTCAGCCATTTTTTACCCATTCAGAAAAATGTTTATTGCTGTCGACCCAGTCAAAAGCAACTATGCAAGGAACTTCATAACTGTGCAGCTTTTTAACTTCTTCCTCTATTTTCTTGAAATTTTCTTTCTTTGCCTTACAAAACATTGCAGTTTCCTTGACATCGTTTATTTTCCCGTCCCAATTAAACATGCTTTCAACAGGGAACATATTTGCGCATGCAATTAGCTTATTATCCAGAAGGTGTTTTGCGATGTTTTTAGCCTCATCCAAATCTTTACAGGTTATGTAGACACTAATCATCTGGTTATTTATGAAAACAGGTTGTTATTAAAGTTTGCTATATTTTCAAAAGTAGCAATAATTATAAAAAAGAAAAGAAACTCAAAAAAACACATGAACTGCGAAATATGCAAGAGAAAGATTGGAACAACATTTCTGAAGAAAATACTAGGAACATACATAAAAGACTCGAAGGGAAAAAAGCGCGTGGTATGTTTTGAATGCCAAAAGAAATTCTCTGAAAAAGCCTTGATTCTGCAGCAATTGAAGTAAAGAATTTAAAAAGAAACAAGTAATTCTCTTTTGTTATTGCCTCTGTAGCATAGTAGCTAATGCGCTTCCCTCGTAAGGAAGAGATCATGGGTGCAACTCCCATCAGAGGCTTTCAAAAAAAGAAAGCTATATAAGTCTTAACGTAACAGAATAGCCGTGCCTTTTGCTGTTACGCATGTTATACTGACAATAGTTCTTGTTGGATTATTTCGGGATTTTTTTATGAAGCATAAGTTCTCAACTTCTTTTTTAGTGCTTGCCGGTTTTGCAGGGCTGCTGCCAGACGCTGGCATTGTAATAGATTGGCTCTTAGCTGCTTTTTTCAATTCAAGCACATCGGTCCACAGGTTGTACACGCATTCAGTTATTTGGGCTGTTCTCTTTGCAGCCATAGCAGTATTTGTTCATTTTTCTGCCAAGAAAAAACAGTACAATTTATTTCAGTACAAGATTAAAAAAAACAGTGTTGTATTAATATTTGCAATAATTGCTTTTGGCTGGCTTATCCACATACTTCTGGATTGCATGCTGGCAGGCACAGAACACTTAACACTTATTCCTGGCTTGCCTTTAACCTGCCCTAGAGCGGTAAGCAGTAATGTATTAGCAAGCTTTGACGCGATAATACTTCTTGCCTGGCTGTTCTGGGAACAGCATAAGCACCGCATCATAGATTACGTTTAGCTACTTTTTTTCCACGTGAGAAAACGTAAGGTTTATATAGTTAGAATGCAGACCTGAGTTTTACAAAAAGTATTATTATTAAAAAAAGAGGTGTTATGAATGGTTAGTGCTGAAACAGTGATAGTCAATTTGTTGGGTGCTGCTTCTTATGCGGGCGGTGCTTATTTGGCTGTAAAATATGTTCTGCCTTTAGTGCAAGGGCTTTTGAGTGAAGTTGTAAAATATAGAACCACTGTAAGCAGTTTTATGAAGCTTCTTACATTTGCTGTTTACCTTACAGCTGCTACTGGAATTGTTAACAAAATCAGTAGTATTGGCGATAAAACATTAAGCCAGATAACTCTTGTTAACCCTGCCTTGGAAGTGCTTGACGGTTTGTTCTTCCCAACTATAAAGTTATTAGTAATAGGTGTGGGCATATTACTCGTAGCAGAAAGAGTAAAGCTTAGATAATTTCTTAATTTTTTATTTTTTTATACACGAAAACTATTTATAGCTATGCCGAACGCTAATTCTCATGGTTGAAGATACAAAGAAGTGCTACGAAGAGCTTAGAAAAAAGCATAAGCTCCCAAAGTTTGAAGAACTTGAGGAGTTTAATCTAGATTTGGAATCTGAATTTTTGTTAGCAGAAATCAGAAAAGGAATTGCAGAAAAAATCCAAGCATACACTAACTTTCTTTCAGAAGTTCTTAATCCTGACACTAACTTAACAAACATGTATGAAAGCAGAATTTTTGAAGGCGAGGAAAAGAAAGAAGTATTTGAAGTGTTCAGGCGCTTAATGTTCTGGAAGAGATCTTCTCTAGAAGCTTCAGTAAGCAACGACAACAACACAAATGCAGAATTTATAAAAAATTTTCTTAGCGAATGGGCTGGCTTAAAGCCAAGGCTAGCGGAAGCAGTAAGCAAAGTAAAGAAGTCCTGGGAAAGCGAGTCAGAACAAACAGAAAAGCTTGGCTACTTTGGATAAAAGTTACTGCAGCAGCGGAAGAATAAACGGAGCAATTCTGGTAAACAAAATAAAGTTTATCGCAAAGTTAGTTCCTTCATACGGGATGTTCCATCCCAAGTCTCCTCCTGTGGTCATGCTTATTGAAAACAATGAAATATTGTAAAAACCTACAAGCAGTATTCCCAAGACAACTATATTAGCTGCAGAAAACAAACCTGCAGCTACTGCTACTATCGAAATAGCAGCTACTGAAATAGGCAGCTTTTCATCAATTCTTCCAATGAGAATTTTTCCAATGATAGTTGCAGCTATTCCAACAATAAGGCCTGCGATTATTCCATGAGTGTAAGCCATGAGTATTGTTGACATTTTCACCAGTTCAAAATTAACAGGAGCAGTTACATAATTAAAATAAAACGTTGAAAAAGAAGCTAATAAAATCAATACTATTGCAAACACCAAAGTTTTCACAGATGTTCCCAACAACAATGAAAGCAGGATTAATGCAACTATCGCAAAAATTAATTTCAAATAAGACTTCTTAAACCATGCAAATGCTTGCTGCTTGCTTATTTTCATCTTATAAAGCCAATAAAAGCCTGCTTAAATATTTTATTGGTAAGAAACTTTTTAAACAATTGTAAACAAACTCGGTTTAATGAGCCTGTAGCTCAGCTTGGACAGAGCGAGCGGTTCCTAACCTCTAGGCCCAGGGTTCGAATCAGTTTAACTGAAGAAAGTCCCTGCAGGCTCGTAAAATTTTACGGTAATAGCCATGAGAAAATTGCTTGTAGCAGCATCAGTAATTCTAGGATTATCGCTTTTTTTTTATTGTCTTGATTTTTGCAGGCTTTGACAAAATCATTGAACCATTCAAAAAGTTCTCTCTAGTTTATCTTGTCTTATTCGTTTTAGCAACAACTTTGCTGCACATTATTAATTCGTTGAGATGGGCTGCTGTGCTCAAATACCAAGGTGTTAAGGTTCCATTTTTGCTGCTTTTAAGGTATAAGCTTATTGGAACTGCTGTGAACTATCTGACACCTGCTGCAAGATTAGGTGGCGAGCCAGTCCGTGGTTATCTTCTGAAAAAAAAGCTCAGTCTTAAAAGCAAACAAGCTTACTCTTCAATTCTAATTGAGATGTCTCTGGGCATGTCCATCGATACATTGTTCATATCTGTGATACTAATTGCCATGCTCTTGTTTTTCACGCTGCCGAACCAAATAGTTGGTTTTGCCTTGACTTTGTCATTGCTTGCTACTCTTTTGCTAATAATTTTTTATTCCACTCTTATTAAACGCTTAGGGCCTTTTTCTTTTATTTTCAGATTTTTTTCCTCATTTATCAGAACCAGATTCCTCAGGAAGCTTGCTGGAAAAATCGTTAGCATTGAGGACTCTATGATTGAATTTCTTCACTTCAGAAGAAAAGGCGTTATTCAAGCCATTTTTATTTCAATGCTCAGCTGGCCCGTTACATTTCTTCAATACAAATTTGCTCTTCTAAGCATAGGCTTTGATGCCTCTATAACCATTATACTTCTAAGCATAATAGCAACATCATTTGCGGCTATAATTCCCATTCCTGCCGCTTTTGGCGTACAGGAAGCAGGGCATTTCTCAGTGTTTAGCCTGGTTGCAGCTGCTAACGTAGGCATTGCACTCTCAATTTTAATAAGATTTAAGGACTTGATTTCCACTTTAATAGGCCTAATCCTTCTTTCACATGAAGGATTGAGCATAATCGAAATGTTGAAGAAAAAATAGCTCAAACAAACTCGAATTTCTCGTGGAAGTTCTCTAGTTCTGGAGTAAATATCTTGAGTTCCAAATATTTCTTTATCATACCTTGAAGCCTGTACGCATCCTGATAAAGCATTTTCTTGTTTTCCTCAAGGTTTTTCTTCAATAGCCTTGTTCTAAACCAGTTATCGAAAAATTTCAATAAAGGCGTATTACTCATATCAGGCATTTCAATGTAAGGTTTAATGTTAATTATCATCTCTCCTTTCTGTACTTTTTCTTTTTTTCCTTCTCTCATTATCTCAATGTCATACATCTGAATAACATTCCAGTCTATGTCAATATGGTGTTTGTAAAATTTATTTCCAGAGTGAGCCCCTCCATTAGGATTCTGAACAGTTCTCCACCAGATTCTCAATTCATTTTCATTTGGACCCATTGAAGTGCCTTTCCTGATATGATAGAGAATTTCTCCAGAAGATTCCATGCTTGCGTCTTCATGAGCATCGCCATAATCATTTTCCATGAGCCATTTTCTTGTTACTCTGTAAAGAGGCTGCATGACCCACAAATCTCTGTAAACAACACTCAAATTAGGAATTCTTATGTATACTGGCATACCATTTATGTATATTCTGAATATATAAAGATTTCGTAAGCTGTCTCACTTAGCAAATACCATATCCATAAGTTCTTTTACTGTAACAAATATTCCAACCATAAAAGTCAGCGTCTTGCCTATTCCGTCCCCCCACATTCCCTGGGAAATCAGGAAAAGTCCAACTAGAACTCCAATAATGCTTAAAATTACAAAAAATGACATTTTCTTCACAATAGTGAATTCTTGGATTGTTTATATTTTTTTCGGAAAAAGCGCATAGCAACAATAAAGTATTAAAAAAGCACCAAAGTTTCATAATAGCATGTTAATTGGACTTGTTGGAAAGCCTTCTGCAGGCAAAAGTACTTTTTTCAAGGCAATGACCTTGGCAGAGGTAGAGATAGCTTCTTATCCATTCACCACAATTAAGCCTAATCGCGGAGCAGGTTATTTGAAAGTTGAATGTGTTGAAAAGGATTTTAACACTAATTGCAATCCAAGAGAAGGGTTCTGCATGGATGGAAATCGCTTTGTTCCTGTTGAGCTGTTGGATGTTGCAGGATTAGTTGCAGGAGCTCATTCTGGGAAAGGAATGGGAAACCAGTTTCTCGATGATTTAAGGCAAGCCAATGCGTTAATACATGTAATAGACGCTTCAGGCAGCACTGATGAGCAAGGAAGATCTGTTGATGCTGGTAGTCATGATCCAGCAGAAGACGTGAAATTCTTGGAAACAGAATTGGATATGTGGTATCTTGGCATTCTGAAAAAGCCTTGGGAAAGATTTGCAAAACAAATTTACATGGAGCACCATAAAGTTGAGGAAGCTATTGCAAACCAGTTTTCAGGGTTGAACGCAACTCCAGAGATAGTTAAGGCTATAATTTCAAAACTTAGTTTAGATCCTGAAAATCCAACAAAATGGTCAGAAGAAAATTTGAAGAGTTTTGCGATTGAATTAAGAAAAACAACAAAACCAATAATCATAGCTGCTAACAAAGCAGACATGGAAACTTCTTCTGCTAATATAAAAAAATTACAGGAACAATTTTCTGATTACATGATAATTCCGTGCAGTGCAGAATCAGAGCTTGCGTTAAAAGAAGCTGCTAAAGAAGAATTGATAAAATATGTTCCTGGCAGCAACAGTTTTGAAATATTGAAGAGCGATAAGCTATCACCACAGCAAAAAAAAGCTCTTTCATTTATTGACGAAAACGTTTTTAAAAAATATGAGAGTACAGGTGTTCAGGAATGCCTTAACAAAGCTGTTTTCGAATTGTTGAAATACATTGTTGTATTTCCAGGCGGTGTTAACAAACTAGCAGACCAGCATGGAAATGTACTTCCTGACTGCATGTTAATGCCTGAGAATTCAACAGCTTTGGATTTTGCCTTTAAGCTTCACACAGATTTTGGAAAAGGCTTTATCAGAGCAATTGACGTGAAAACAAAAAAGACAATAGGAAAAGAGTATGTTCTAAAAAACAGAGACGTAATAGAAATCATAAGCAGAAAATAACTTTTATTCTTTCTTCTCAAGCTCTCCAAAGCTTCTTATGATGTCCACTATGTATTTTCCTTCTCCAACTTTATAGACTAAAGGGTCTCCTTTGAACAAAGTAACCAAGTCCAATTCGTATTTGCCTGGCTTTTGAACGCGTATTGCTTCTATGTCAAGGACTACAGGATCGTTCTTTTTGTCAGCCCCAACTATGTCAAAAACATCTTCTTCAATTTGTTCTTTTTCCTGCTCGCTCAGATTAATAACAACGTTTTTGGCTTTCTGTATCTTTTCTTTTTTGATATAGAAAAAAAGCTTTCCTCCACAATTGCATCCTTTAAGTATTTCTTCTGACGCGTCTTCATAGAACGTATTGCATTTAACACATTGGTGAGGCATATTACTTCTTTCTCTTCCGTTTTTTTTCAGCAGTTAATAGTTGAATTTTATCAGGGTTTTTCTTTATCTCTTTTATAAGAGTTGCAGGCCCTATCACAGTCAGTCCTTGCCTTTCCCCAAGCAATAACTCTGCTAAGCCACTCTTGAGTTTTTTGCCAAGAGTTTCTGTTTTATTTTCTGGGTAAACAACTGAGATTTCTATTCCCTTAAACTTGTTGCTGATATTTTCCATTGTTGCTTTAATAAGTTCAGCTTCTTCTGTTTTTTTTAGCCTGCCTTCCATGACAACTATCTTTTCATTCTTCACAACACCCAACAATTTCTTTATTTTTTGGTCAAGTGTAAGACTTTCAATATCTGAATATGGAATAAATTGTAAAGTTAGCATTTTTATCCAACAACCGCAAACAAGGCTTCATAAAATTCATCTATGTTATTGCCGTATTTTGCAGATATTCCGACAACATCGTATTGCGGGAAAGCTGCTTGCACTTTTTTAATGTCTGCTTTCTTTAAATCAACCTTATTGGCAACTACCAAAACAGGAGTGTCTCTTGCCTGCATGTTACCTATTATGGTAATATTAACTTGCGAATAAGGGTCTTGAGTTGCATCAAGAACAATAACAACAACATCCACGTCATCAAGCCATTTAATTGCGTCAACAACGCCTTTTGTAGCTTCTTTTGCTCTTTTTTTGGATTTCTTTACGCTCATTCCTGCTTTCACAAAATCTTCATAATCTATTTTAGTGGCTATTCCAGGAGTGTCAATCAAATTGAAAGACAATTCTTTCTTGCCGGATTTTATGTTTATTTGCTCTTTGACAACTATTTCTCTTGTTTCGTGAGGCATTTTGCTAACACTACCCATTTTCTCGCCCAGCCAGTCTTCTGTAACGCGGTTAGCCAAAGTTGTTTTTCCAGAGTTAGGCGGCCCGTACAAGCCTAGTTTGAAGTGTTTTTTCTTTTTAAAAATATCTCTAAAAACTTTGGCTACAAATTTATGCAGAATATCAATCATGACTTATTCTTTCTAAATCTTCATATAAAAATCTTTTTGTTTTTCACTCAATAATCTTTTTAAAAGAAGAAAGGTTACTAAATTGTATGCGGGCATATAATCCACAAGATGTAATTCCAGAAGACGATGACGAACCTTTGGAAAGGTTTGGCTTAGAGATGAGTTTAAACGAATTAAAAGCCATATTCCGACTTCTTGAAGCTGCATTTCCAAAAGATATACGCCGTATACTAGGAAGGGATAGATTGAATCTGAATCTCGCTGACGAGGAAATAAAACTCCTCCAAATAGTGGCACGCAGTGATTATTCTGACGGAATTACCAGCAGACTTGCACAAGCTTTGAGAGATGGAGATTTACATGCGAGTCCAAATAGCACAAGAAAGTCAATAAACGAAAAATTGCCAGAATCTGATTTATTCAGCCAAGTTTATTTAGCTTTGAACAAAGAGGTGTTTGAGCTTGAAACTATTGTGGATGATTTTGAAGCTCTAAAGAAATCTGTTGATTCTCTTGATCTTGATGACAGACTCTTAATGCGTAGCTACCATGATACAGTAATGTCTGGTGAACCTCCAACAATGACATACCTTTTACCAAATAATATTGATATAACCCCTGGAACAATCGATATACATATTAGAAAATTAAAAAGAACCTTATCATTTAATGGGAATCTATTAGAGGATCCGCAACTTGCAGTAATAGTTCATGTTTACATGCAGCATGTCCGCACAGAAATTCGAGAAATTCTGGATAGTGAGCAAGTGAGAGTGGTAGAATTAATGGCAGACATAAAAAACAGGACAAAAAAGATAAGTTCGTATGTGGCTGAAGCTTCAGGGGTGTCTCAAAATAATGCTACTTATAAAATAAGAACAATACAATATCTGCTAGGCGTAACGAACAATTTTGCATTAATATATCGAGCTATGGAACTTGGACTTGATTCTTTATTCGAAGGAGAGGACGGAACTGCTTTAGATACACTCACAGAATCTCAGACGCAAAGAATGGAAAAAATAACTATAGACGCTCTAAATGGCCGTAACAATTTAGAATATGATTTAGCAATAGGAGTTTCTAAACGCCTCGGAATAGTCACTAAACCCCAGCTTGCAAGGCGTGTTTACGCTGCACAACATCCAGAAGAATTGGCTGCTTATAAAAGGAAGAAAGAAGCAGTAGAAAGTATTAAATAAACAATTTCTAAAAAGAAAGGTATGAACGAAACAGTAAGAAGCAACATAATAAAACTGCTAAATGGTTCTTTGGATGCTATTAAAAAAAGCGATTCTTTCCAGCTTAAAGAGCTCAGCAACGGAAACATACACAATGCCTCAATATTTCAGGATGAGGATTCTCTAAGCATTAGCGTAGCAATTTACGCGCTTTCCAAAGTTATTGAACGAACACAAAGGAAAAAAGCCATAGTTTCGCATTTGCAAAGCGCATTAAAAGCATTACACTCTGGCAATAATGCTAAGTACAGGGCAATTATCAGAAGCTTGCTCAACGCAATAAAAGTTGAAGATTACAAGCTTAAGAGATTTGTGTCGAACGTTATCGAGCAAGCACAAGTAAAAAAAGGATGTGCCATCTGTGAGCACGGAATATCCATTGGCAGAACAGCTAACATTCTTGGAATTTCTCAATGGGAATTAACAAGATATTTAGGCAAAACACATATTGCAGAGCAGTCTTCAGAGCGCGTTCCAACTGAGCAGCGCCTTGCATTAGCCAGGAGGATTTTCAAATGAACACTCTTGTGTTTGATTCAGGACCGTTAATCAGCTTTACCATGAATAATCTGTTGTGGCTTATTGAACCGCTTAACAAAGCTTTCAAAGGGCAATTTTACCTTCCAGAATCTGTAAAATCAGAGCTGATAGACCAGCCTCTTCAAACAAAGAAATTTAAGTTTGAAGCTTTGCAAGTTCAGGAACTAATAACTAAAGGCACACTAAAAGTTTTTGACGATGATAGTACCAAAACTGAAACTCTTTCGCTGCTAAACATTGCAAACAGTTGCTTCAGTGCTCGCGGCAAAAATCTCAACATAGTGCATTATGCAGAGATAGCTTCGCTTGTAACAGTTCAGCAGTTAAACGCTTCTGCTTTAGTTATGGACGAACGCATTACCCGCGAGCTAGTTGAACATCCACTCCATCTCCCAAAATTAATGGCTAAAAAATTGCACACTAAAATAAGCATAAACAAACCAATGCTGGAAGAATTCAAAAGAAAAACCGTAAACATCAAAATAATACGTTCAACAGAGCTTGCTACAATTGCTTTTGAAAAGAAACTTCTTGACCGCTACACAACACCAGCCACAACAAGAAAAACAGTGCTTGAAAGCATCCTATGGGGATTAAAGCTTGACGGCTGCGCAATAAACGAGCGTGGGATAAAGGCCATAATCAAAGCAGAGTAATCATCTCTTCCTTATCTTAGCAACAAAAAATCCTTCAGTGTTATTATCCTGCGGCCAGATGCGCAGGCATTTTTTTATTTCATCGCTGTACGTTTTATTCTCAAACTTTAATATTGGATTTGACTTTTTAATGTCCAAATCAATCTTTTCAAGGGATGCGTTAGAAAACTTGTTCAGTAAGTAGTCAATTACTTCTTCGTTTTCTTCTGGTTCAACACTGCAAGTGCTGTAAACAAGTGTTCCTCCACTTTTCAAAGCATTAAATCCTGCTTCAATCAATGATTTTTGAGTTCTTGAAAGCCGTTTTATCATTCCAGAATTCCACATTTTCAGTGTGTCAGGACTTCTTCTTATCGTACCAGTACCAGAACAAGGTGCATCCACCAGAACTTTGTCAAACAAAATGTTTTTTCTTCCAAACTGCTGGCCATACATGATTGTAACAACAGTGTTTAAGATACCGTTGCGCTGCAAATTTAATCCTAAAGGCTTCATTCTTGCCCCACTAATGTCATTGACAACAATCAATCCTTTATTTTGCATCAGTGAAGCCATTTGTGTTGTTTTGCTTCCAGGACTGCCGCACATATCTAAAACAATTTCTCCTGGCTTTGGCTGCAGAACAGTAGCAGGCAGCATGCTTGCTGCTTCCTGTATGTAAATATAACCGAGAAAATGCTCAATCAAGTTTCCCAAATCAGTTCTCTCGCCTTTAACCCAAAATCCTTCTTTGCACCAGGGTATTTGCTTTAGCGTAAACTTTTGCTGTTCTAATCTTTTTTTAACATCAGCTATACTTGTTTTCAACGTATTAACACGAATACCTTTAGTAATATAAGACAAAGAATACTTCATGAACTCGTCGTAACTACCACCAAGCAAAGTCTTATATCGCTTTTCAAACTCTGGCTTTGCACTTACTTTTTCTGCTTCTGGGATTGGTTCTAGATTCATAGTTTCTTCCCCATATAAACACCATCATAATCATAGCCTAGCTTTTTATAATATTCTTTTGCGCCGATTCCTGAGATTACAAGCATCTTGTCTTTGCCATGCTCTTTAGCTATTTCCTCTGCTTTCATCATAAGCTTCTTACCATATCCTCGGTGCTGCACTTGTTTTTCTTTTGGCAGGTTTCCAACAGCAACAGAGGAAGCATAAACATGCAATTCTCTTATCATAGCAGTATTATCAGTTATTTCTTTTCTCAATTGTTGGGAGGGAAAGCGCAGCCTGCAGAATCCCAGCAAAACATTATTTTTAACGTCTTCTGCTTCAATGAAAAATTCTTTTCCGTTAGAAGCTTCAAATTCGTCTATTGTTATTTCAACATTTTCAAAAGTTTTGTTTCGTCCAACTTCCCTGCATCTGATGCAATTGCAAACAATATTTTTCTTTTCTTGCAACTCTTTAACATACTGCCTCAAATTAGTTTTATCAATTCCAGCAGAGGTTACATAAGTCGGAATATCTCTGTTGACTCTCATCACCCTAACCCATTTTGGGAAAAAGCGTTTTGCTTCTGAGATTATTTCAGCTGCTTCTGCAGTTGTTATTGGCTTATATTGACCGCGTTTCCATTGAAGATACAATGGAGTTCCTTTCATCACAAGAAGCGGGTAAATCTTCAGCATGTCTGGTTTAAAGTTTGGGTCAGAAAACAATTGTTTCAATCCTTCTACTTCTTTATCTCTGTCAACTCCAGGCAATCCTAGCATGTAATGCGCGTTAATTTTAAGCCCAAGATCTTTTAGTATTTGTATAGATTTAATTGTATCTGCAATGCTATGGCCGCGGTTAGTCAGCTTTAAAGGAGCTTCGTAAACAGATTGTATGCCTAATTCAACTCGTGTGCATCCTAACTCAAGCATTTGGTTGCCATGCTCAAGAAATGCCCAGTCTGGCTTTGTTTCAACTGTTAGGCCAACGCATTTTATTTTTGCAGTTTCGTTTCTTTTTTGCTCTTGCAAAAGTTCGATTTTGTTTTTACCTTTAAGCTTCAATATTTTTTCTTTTACGTTTCTTGTTCTTTCCTCATTCTTAAAATCTCCTGGCAGTTCAAAAAATTCTTTGAATTTAGGCAAATCTATTTCTTCATCAACAAAAAATTCAGCTGAAAAATCATTCATTGCTTTGTACGCATCTGCAATAAACTTGTTTTGATATTTTGCATCCATGCTGGGAAATGTCCCCCCTTGTATTATCAGTTCTACTTTGTCAAAAGCCTGGCCTAGAACAGCATATTGCTCAAGCCTTGAAAACACTTGCAGGTAAGCATCAAAATTGTTTCTTATTGCGCGCATTGTTGCTGGTTCTTTTCCAGTATAGCTCTGCGGCACATTTCCAAAGATGCTGTCAGGCCCGCCAGGGCAGAAAGTGCATTTGCCATGCGGACAGCCAGCAGGCTTTGTCATTACTGAAATTGTTGCAACTCCGGATAATGTGCGTGTTGGTTTTGTAACCAGTTTAAGATTTTTTAAGTCTTCTTCGCTGCTATTCAGAAATATTTCTATATTAGAGGGAATTTTGCTCATACCATATTTTTTGCTTAGCTTTGTCTTAAGCTTAGTAAAGTCATCAGACTTTTCTTTTTTTATGGCTTCAATTACCTCAGCATAAAACTGGTTTTTCATAAGAAAACAGGATTATTAAGCTGTTTATTAAGCTTGTGAAGCTATTTTATTCCTAAAGAACTTATAAACCATGTCAAATAAAAGTATTGAGGATGTTACTGCTATTATTATTCCCAAATCAGTCAATACTAAAGGGACTGTATGGAAATGTTCATTAAGCGGGGTATAGATTACTGCTAACAGAAGCAGCAGTGATGAGCCTATTGCAAGCAGCAAAAATTTGTTGTTAAAAAGCCCTATTTTGAAAATGTTTTTCTCAGGAGACTTTGCAGTTAAGGCAGTAAACATTTCAAACAGAACTAATGCAGTAAATGTAACTGTTATTGCATAAATATATTCAGGGCTGTTGCTTAGCAGCTCCTGCCCCCAAGACCATCCTTGCCTATAAAGAGCCCAAATGTAAAACCCTAGCGTTCCAACAATAACAAAACTTGCCATTAGCAACAATCTGATAATCAGTTCTTTTGTGAGTATGCCTTCTCCTGGTTTTCTTGGTTTTTTCTTCATTGCATCTTTTGATATAGGCTCTAATCCCAATGCAATTGCCGGCAAGCCGTCTGTAATAAGGTTAATCCAGAGTATTTGTATGGCAAGAAGAGGCAGCTTAAGTCCTACTAAAATTGCAAGGAATATTATCATTACTTCTGCCAGATTAGTTGATAATAAAGAGAAAATGAATTTTTTGATATTATCATAAATTCCACGGCCTTCTTCAATAGTATTTACAATAGAAGAGAAATTGTCATCAGTGAGAATCATTGTTGATGCTTCCTTAGCCACATCTGTTCCAGTAATGCCCATCGCAATTCCAATATCAGCTTTCTTTAAGGCAGGGGCATCGTTAACACCATCGCCAGTCATAGCTGTAACGTGTTGTTTCTTTTTCAGGGCGCTAATTATTCTTATTTTATGTTCAGGACTCACTCTGGCGTAAATTCCTATCTCATCAATTTTCTGTTCAAGATTTTTAATCCTGTCAAGTTCTGCTCCGGTTATTGCTTTTCCTTTTATTCCAATTTGGTTTGCTATAGCTAATGCAGTGAGGTGGTGATCTCCTGTAATCATAATAACTCTTATTCCAGCTGCATTACATTTTTCAATTTCAGTTTTTACTTCAGGCCTTGGCGGGTCAATCATTGCCTGCAGTCCAACAAATATCAGATTTTTTTCTGTGTATTTTCCTTTTACTGGCTTGTATGCAAAACCAAGAACTCTCAAAGCGTTTGAAGCAAAAGTTTCATTAGCTTTTTCGATTTTCTTCTTATCAGCAGTTGTTAACTTTCTCACTTTCCCATTCAAATGAATGCTATCGCACAATTTAAGCACAACATCAGGAGCTCCTTTTGTGTACATTGTCTTTTTAGCGCCGACTTGATGGATCGTAGTCATTCGTTTTCTTTCAGAATCAAAAGGAATCTCATCAATTCTTCTAAATTTTGTGTCTAGCTTTTTTTTCTCCATGCCTGCTTTTGCTGCAGATACAAGCAATGCAACTTCTGTTGGGTCTCCTGAAACTCCAACGCTTGAAAGTGAAGAATCATTGCACAGCAATCCAATCCTCAGCAAAAGCTTCTGGTCTTCCCCAGCCGTTAGTTTTTCTTCAGTTGAATATCCTTCTCCAGCAATTTCAACAACTTTTCTATTTACATAGAGCTTCTTCACCGTCATTTTGTCCAGAGTCAAAGTTCCGGTTTTATCAGTTGCAATTATTGTTGTGCTTCCAAGTGTCTCAACAGAAGGCAATTTTCTTATCAAAGCATTCCTTTTTATCATTCGCTGAACACCTAAAGCCAAAGACATAGCAACAACAGCTGGCAGGCCTTCTGGAATAGCTGCTACAGCAAGGCTAACTGCTGTTTTAAACATTTCAAGAATGTTTTCTCCTCTCAGAACAGTAGCAGTAAAAACAATTGCCGCTATTATCAAAGTTAAAATTCCAATTTGCTTTCCAAATTTGTCAAGCTTTTTTTGTAAAGGTGTGAGCTCTTCTTTTGCTTCTTCTATTAGTTTTGCTATCCTTCCTATTTCTGTGTGCATTCCTGTCTTAACAACAACTACTTTTGCCCTGCCTTTAGTGACTATTGTTCCTGAAAAAGTCATATTGATTTGGTCTGCTATGGATGCTTCGTTTATTGCTTCAACATTCTTTTTAACAGGCGTTGACTCTCCGGTAAGTGAGCTTTCCTGAGTTTCAAAATTAGATTCTTCTATGAGCCTGCAGTCAGCAGAAACTTTATCTCCTGTTTCAAGAAACAATATGTCGCCAGGAACAATCTGTTTTGCATCAATTTGCTTGCGCTCACCGTTTCTAAGAACGTCTGTTTTAAGACCTGAAAGCTTCTTTAAGGACTCTATTGCTTTCTCTGTTTTGAATTCTTGTATAAAGCCAATCACAGCATTCATTATTATTATCACAGATATGACAACGCCTTCCACTACATCTCCTAAAATTGCCGAAATAACCACTGCTATTAATAAAATCCAAATAAGAAAATTATTGAACTGTGAGAAAAAAATTTTAACAGGAGATATCTTTTTGCTTTCCTTCAACTGATTAGAGCCATAATGATTAAGGCGCCTAGAAGCATCTTCCTCACTAAGTCCGTTTATAGAAGTTTTTAATTCATCTAAAACTTTATCAGCGCTTAACGTATAATACTCCACCATCTTTTTTACTAAAACGCCGCTCTAAGTTAATATAGTTTTGGTTTTTACTCCAAAAAACCCTTCCTTTATAAAGCTAAAGCGTAATATTTATATATGAGTATAGTAATTAGTATACTGAATTATGGCAGCTGAAAAGAAGAAATTCATGGATATTGTAGGCTCATTGGAGTATGAGGAACTTGTTGAGCTTCAACGTGACTTGTTCAGTGGAGGAACAAGCATAAGGCAAATTGTTTCTAATAAGCTAAAAGAGATAAGTGCTACTGAGTCAAGAACATGCGGAAGCTGCGGGAATGAAGTGAATTTAAGAGTTGCCAATGAATTTACTCTAATATTTGGGACGTCTGACACTAAAAAACGCGTTTCATTCTGCGCTTTGGACTGCATGGAATACTTCACCAAAAGCCTAAAGCAGTTGACTGGCAACAAAATAGAACAGAAGAATTGAAAATTACTCAACTTCAAAATTCTTTGCTAACAAAGCGTCTTTACCAACTCTAGCTTCTACTCTGTAAGTACCAGTCTGTGATGGTTCGAAAATAAATGAAACAGGGCCACCTTCAACAGAAGTTAAGGAAATAGGATTTAATTCTTCATCTTTATTGTAAACAAATATGTCCACATATTGAAACTTTTTTCCAGAGAGAGGATTAACAACAATTCTTGTTTTTTCACCAACTCTTGAATCTTCACTAACTTTCAGGGTAATGCCATCACTCTCTGTTCTTTGAAAAGCATTGCCAAGGTCATCAGTGCACTTTACAACATCGAAACTTCTTCGTCTTTCAACTATGGAACCATTGCTTGTAATAAATGCAGCTGAAGCGTTATATGTTCCAGGTTCTAATCGTTTAGATGAAAATCCAACAGAAACTGAGCCGCCTCCATTATCAGTAAGAGTGCCATATACAACTTTTCCTTCATTAGCTTTTGTTACATTTAAATCTACATTGTAAAAAGTATTTTCATCACCTTCTATATCTGCTCTTATGCCACCTAAGCTTTCATAACAAAAAGAATCATTTAATAAGGTTAGTTTTATATTTTCAGAAACAGATTCAGGAACATCTTCAGTTTTCTCAGCTGCAACAGGAGTAGGCTCCACATCATCAGATGTAGCTATTGAATCATCCCCTTTGTCGCTACAAGCAGCTAAAGCTGCTATAACTAGACCTACAGCACCTACACGTAATTACGTTGTTTTGTATTCATTTTAACCAATATGATCCTAATATTAACACCTCTATATAAACCTTTCTATTTGTTACTACTATAAAGATACAAAAGTTATTAGCTTCTTCAATTCAAAAACTATTTTAACCACCCCTTTTTCACAATTTCTATGGAAGAATACTCTTATGAGCTGAAAATACCGGCTTCAAGGATTGCTGTGTTGATTGGAAAAGAAGGCTCTATTAAGAAAAAGCTGGAAACAGAAACAGGAGTTAAGATTACTATTGACTCCAAAGAAGGCGATATTTTCCTTTACGGAGATGATGCTTTAAACTTGTACACTGTTCGCGAGATTATTACTGCGATAGGCCGCGGCTTTAATCCGGAGATTGCATTGCAGCTTCTCAAGCCTGATTATTCATTGGAGCAGCTTAATCTTAATGATTATGCTAAAACAAAAAACCATTTCATAAGAATAAAAGGAAGAGTCATCGGCAGCAACGGAAAAGCCAGGCAGGTAATTGAAGAGCTTACTGACTGTAAAATTTCTGTTTTCGGCAAGACAATCTGCATAATAGGAAGGGTTGAGTCAGTTGATGTTTGCAGAAGAGCAGTAGAAAAGCTTATAGCAGGCTCACAGCATTCTACCATTTACAAAATGCTTGAGCGCCACAGGCGCAATTTAAAGAAACAGCAACTTCTTGGAGAAGCGTAGTAGCAGCAATAAAATTTTTAAACTAAGTGTTAGAGTGATAAAACCAATGACAAAAGCGCATGAACTTGCTAAGAAGCAGCGTGAAATATCAATAGCTGAGTTTTTCGAGAAAAACAGGCATCTTCTTGGGTTTGACAACAGAAGGAAAGCGCTTCTTACAACAATCAAGGAAGCTGTTGATAACTCTTTGGATGCCTGCGAAGATGCTAAAGTATTACCTGATATTAATGTTGAAATAAATCAGTTGAGTGAGTTCAAATACAACATTATTGTCGAGGATAACGGTCCAGGCATATTAAAGTCACAAATCCCAAAAGTGTTTGCAAAGCTTCTTTACGGAAGTAAATTTTTCAAGCTTTCACAATCTAGAGGTCAGCAAGGCATAGGAATTAGCGCTGCTGTCTTGTATGCACAGCTAACAACTGGCAAGCCTGCAAAGATTATTTCCAGAATTTCTCCAAAAGAACCAGCTCATTACTATGAGCTTTACATAGATGTGAAAAACAATGCTCCAAAAATTTTGAAAGAAGAGGTTGTTAACTGGAAAAAAGAGCACGGCACTAAAATAGAGCTGAATTTTGAAGCAGACTACCTCAAAGGCCTTCAGTCAGTTGATGAATACATAAAACAAACAGCAATTATTAACCCCCACATTACGTTAACTTATACAAACCCTAAAGCTGAACAATTTGTCTATAGCAGGGCTTCTGAACAGCTCCCTCCGCATCCAAAAGAAATCCAGCCGCACCCTTATGGTATTGAAATTGGATTGTTGATGAGGATGATTGACGCAACCAAAGCAAGAACTCTCCAATCATTTTTAATGACAGAATTTTCTAGAGTTGGAGCAGGAACTGCTAAGGAAATATGCGAAAACGCTTCGCTTCTGCCAAGCATGAAGCCAAGAGAAATAGGACGTGAACAGGCAGAAAAGATAATACAGGGAATCAGCAAAACAAAGATTATCACCCCTCCAACTGACTGCATTTCTCCAATAGGCGGGGAGCTTCTTGAAAAAGGATTGAAAAAGGAAATAGAAGCAGAATTTTATTGCTCAATTTCTCGCCCAGCATCTGTTTACAGAGGCAACCCGTTTGTTGTTGAGGTTGCGATGGCTTACGGCGGAAAACTTACTGCAGAAGGCCCAGTAACGTTAATGAGGTTTGCAAACCGTGTTCCTCTTCTTTACCAGCAAGGCTCTTGTATTACAGCAGAGTCTCTTACTGAAACTAACTGGAAGCCTTACGGCCTCCAGCAATCAGGCAATTCTATGCCTACAGGCCCGGCAGTTATTGTTGTTCATATGGCTTCTGTTTGGGTGCCTTTCACTTCTGAGGCAAAGGAAGCTATTGCTCACTATCCTGAAATTGAGAAAGAAGTCAAGTTAGCATTGCAGGAATGCGGACGCAAGATGGGAATTTATGTTAACCGCAAAGTTCGAGTCCACCAGCAGCTTGAACGCGCTAATTTGTTTGAGCGCTACATTCCGGAAATCGCTGATAGTTTAGCTTCGCTTACAAAAGCAAACAAAGAAAACCTGACTAAGCAACTAAAAAATATGCTGAATAAAGAAGAAATAAGAGCACAGCTTGAAATTGGCTCTCCTGAAGGGAAAAATGGCGAAAAAAAGCAGTAAAGCATCTGAAGAGCTTGTTGAGTTTGGAAAGAAGCTTGTGAATGATGTAGAGAAAGGCCGCAATCCAAACGTGGACATTCCTATAAGAAATCTTTCAAACGTTACTTTTGACAAAAAAACACAGCTTCTTAAGCTTGGAAGCAAGTCTGCGAAAAGATTTTTCTTTAACGTAGGCCATACAAAAAAGTTTGTTCAAACATTGGAAGTTGCCAAGATAACTAAAAACCTTCTGGATGTTGGCAAGCATGCTAGTTTGAGAGACGTTTTTTACATGGCTAAGCGAACTATTCCAAATACTAAAACAAATATTGTTGATGAGCAAAAAGAAACAGATAAAGCTATTGAAGATCTTGAATTAGTAACAGATAATTCTCGCGAATTGCTTCACATAAACGCAAATAAGATGGGTTCTGTTGCAGGCAACGTTGTTATAGAGGACAAAGGAGACACTATCGACTGGAGCAAGCTTGGAAGCGGCGGATGGAGCATCCCAAGCAACGTTGAGGATATTAAGTTCAAAAAAGTCACTTCAAAATACGTTATTTACATGGAAAAAGCTGCTGTGTGGGAGCGTCTCCATGAAGACAAGTTCTGGGAGAAGAACAACTGCATTATCATGAGCTCGCAAGGACAGTCAACTCGCGGCATAAGAAGATTATTACAACGTCTCCATAGCGAATTTAAGCTGCCAATATATGTGCTTACTGACCTTGACCCTTATGGGCTTTACATTTATAGCGTTATAAAATTTGGCTCGATAAGCCTTGCTCACATGGCTTCTGAGTTAGCTATCCCAAGCGTAAGATTCTTAGGAATAACAACTGACGATGTTAACAAATATGAATTGCAAAAGCATTTCATCAAGCTAAAAGATATTGACTTGGCCAGGCTTAAACAAATCAAGGAATATCAATGGTTTAAAAACTCAAAGCCATGGCAGCGCCAGTTTAAGATGATGAAAGAATTCAACTCAAAAGTAGAAATCCAAGCACTCTCATCAAAAGGAATAACATTTATTTCTGATAAGTACCTGCCTGAAAAAATCAAGAACAAAGAATTCTTAGAGTGAAAAAGTTTAAAAGCAGTAAAAATAATAATTCTGCATGCACATTTGGCTTCACAAGCTCGAGTTAGCAGTTGATAAAATAATAGGGCCTCTCCTTGTTGCACTTCTTTTGGTAATAATTGGAGAACTGTTTTTCAGCGAGCAGTTTGAGCCATATCATGCTTATGCAGATTATTTTGACATGCTTCTAATAAGTGTTTTTACGATTGACTTGACGTTCAAATTCAACAGAGTCAGAAACATCTCGAAATTTTTGAAGAGTTACTGGCTGCAAATTATCGCGATAATCCCTTTTTTCTTTGTTTTCAGGCTTACAGAGTTCTTAGGTTTGCGCATATTTATTGAGCGCGGCCAGGAAGTAATTCATGAAGCGCCTGAAATACAAAAGCTTGGAAAAGAAGGTACAGCAATAGTAAGAGAAGTTGGACAAGCAGGCCGCTCTGCCAGGTTTATTCGCACGTTTAGAGTAATAAGCAGGCTCCCGAGATTCCTTAAAGCAGTTCCTTTCTTCGAAACACCAACAGGAAAGCACCATCCGCATGAGAAAAAAGCAAAAAAATAATTTTAACAATACTTTTAAATAGCATCTAACCGCTTCTTTCTTACATGGACCCGTAGCTCAGCTTGGACAGAGCGAAAGCCTTCTAAGCGTTGAAGTAAGCTTTAGGCCCAGGGTTCGAATCCCTGCGGGTCCGTTAGACTCGCAGGTCCCGAACAAGCGCAGAGCGCGAGTGAGGACACTTGCGGGTCCGTCGCACCGGTGTCCAAGCGGCTAATTATCGATACTTCATCGATAAGCCGATAGGAGACCGCCTGCAGAGCGGTTATTCGAGGGTTCGAGTCCCTCCCGGTGCTTTTATTTCATCCTCGGCAGGATTTTGTAAGCAAAGATTGCTGCAACTGCTGCTATTGCTAAGAAGCCTAAATAGTTTATTTTTCCGATTAAAAACAATACAAAGCTAAGTATCAAAACAATTGCCACTCCAATTGCTAAGCTTTTTTTCTTGTTCATTCTCTTATTTCTTTACTCTGGATACTTTCTTCACTAAATTTTTTAGCATACGTTTAGGTTTATAGCGTTTCTCTCTCTTGAAATTTTGCGCTTCTTCCAGATAAAGCTGTGCGTAAACACTAGTGACATCAATAGTTTCTTTGATATGAGGCATCCAGCCATAACCTTTTTTTCGTATTTTTATAACATCTTTAACACCGTCAAGACTTATTTGTTTCAATTTAATGCCATGGTTTCTGCAATAAGCGTTGATAACAGGGTGTATCCCGTACTTTGTAAACAGATTATGTTTTGACGCTCCAAGAAGATACTTTGTTAAAAGAACTCTCGTGCCTGTTATCGGGATTAGCATAAACTTTTCTTTAAGTAAATCAATGCCAACATGCCAGTACTTGTCAAGCGAAGCTACTGCCATTACATTCCCATTTTCCTTAACAGGCTTAATTAATTGATGAACATGATGATGTTTAAACCCTATTAAATCGCCATCACAAATAAGCACTATGCCTGTTTTAACATGATGAACAGCGCGTTTTACAGATTCTGCTTGCCCAAGATTTTTTTTGTTTGAAATAAGCAAAACATTGTATTGCTTTATAATTGATTCTGTAGAGTCTGTTGAGCCGTCATTTACCACTATAACTTTGGCTATTTCAGGAGAAGTTGTCAGAACTTCAAGCACAGCTCCAATACGTTCAGCCTCATTCAATACAGGTACAATCGCAGTTACTTCTTTTTTCATTTTAATGGACCTGCCGGGGATCGAACCCGGAGTCTCCACCGACCCCGAATACTTGCGAGGGTGGCGTCATGCCATTAGACCACAGGCCCTTAATACCGCAACTATTAATGTCGCGTTTATAATCTTTTGCAAAAAGCATTTAAACTTATTCTAAATAGAATTTTCAGATGGAAGAAATCAAGTTAACTCCAATAGGTTCTGTAAGAAACAACATTAAAGAAGCTAGATTTGGGAATTTTGCTGATGAAATCTCTGAGATAATAATTGATGAAAAGTTTGCAGAAGCGTTAAAGGGCTTAGATGACTATTCTCACGTTATTATTGTTTATTGGATGGACAAAGTCAATAAGCATGTGATAACACATCGCCCTCAGGGAAATCCAGAAGTTCCTATAGTGGGTATTTTTGCTTGCCGCTGCCCTGAAAGACCTAATCCAGTTGCGATAACAACAGTGCAATTGTTAGGAATTGAAGGAAACAAGGTTAAAGTAAAAGGCCTGGACATTCTGGATGGAACGCCTGTAATTGACATTAAGCCTTACTGGCCGCAGTATGATAAGGTTGACGGAAGCATACCTGATTGGGTTAATAAGTTAGAATTCTAAACATCAGCTGGCAATATAAAGCTGGATTTTCTTAACTGTTGCTTTGTCTTTGCGTGAAGAATATAGTGCTTCGTAGAGTTCTTCTTCGTTTTCTAAGAAATCGTCGTCGTACTCTTCAACAGGCTCTCTGTTTTCAACTGGTAAGAACCTAGGATCCTTCATTGATTAAGAGACTACTTAACACAGTATATAAAGTTTGTGTTGAGCTTAATTGAGATAACTAATAAACTTTTTAAACTAGTGAATTGCGCAATTTAATATGGGAAGAATAAAAACAAAGATTGTTAAGAGAGTAACTCAACAGCTAATAGACGAGCATAAAGATACGTTTAGCGAAGACTTTGTAAAGAATAAAGAGTTAATTAAGGAGTTTGTTGACATAAATTCTCGAAAGCTTAGTAACATTGTTGCTGGTTATATTACAAAACTCGTTAAATTAGAAAAAAATCAGAAATAATTTTTCTTAGGATTATTCTTCTTTCTTTTCTTCAGGTGCTGCTTCTTGTGATGCTGGTGCAGCTTCTCCTTCTGCAGGTGCTGGTGCACCAGGTGCGCCAGGTGTTCCAGCTGCTCCTGTTACTGGCAGAAGCTCGTTTATTATCAATGCAGGGACGCCTGCTTCAACAAGCTTGAGTTTTATCTCGCCTCTTGCTTTTCCTGGCATAGAGTCAATAATCTTCTTTGCTGTTGCCATGTGAACAGTCTTTCTCTTTTCTACTTCTGCTGCGAGTTTCTTTCTTTCTTCTTCCAGCTCCTTGAGTTCTTCAGCTGTAAGTTCTGTTTTTTCTTCTGCTATTTCTTTATCAAAAGTTCCTGCATTTACGTCTTTTACAACTTCAGAAGCTTGTTTGCCTTCTACCATGACACCCATTGAGTTGCATGATCCGATTATTTCCTTTACTTTCTCTTTCAAAGTTTTCCCCATAAGATTGTCTTCTTTCATTTTTGCAATTTTTATTATCTGTTCTATTTTCAAATCTGCAATTTTGTCTTCTAATGGATTGCCTGAGCCTTTCTCTATTGCTGATTCCTTAAGAATCAAAGCGCTTGAAGGAGGCGTTCCTACTTCTATTTCAAAAGCTTTAGTGTCTGTTTCCACGTTAACTTTAATTGGAACTTGCATGCCGTTAAAAGCTGCTGTTTTCTTGTTTATGGCAGCTATTACTTCACCTATGTTTATGCCTAAAGGTCCAAGAGCTGGGCCAAGGGGAGGAGCAGCACTAGCTTTGCCGCCAGGTATCATTGATTCAATAGTTTGTGTTGCCATTTTATTCGTCTTCTCTTCCTTCGTCTCCTGCTCTTCTTATTACCTTAACAGAATCCATTCGGATGGTTATTGGAATCGGAACAGCTGCTTCAAGCAGTTCAACAACAACTTCTTCTTTTGTTTTGTCAATTCTGCTTATTTTTGCTTGCTCTCTTTTGAAAGGCCCTGCTATTATCTCAACAACATCGTTTTTCTGTATGTTCATCTCTACTTTCTTTGCAGATTCAAGCATATGCTCTATTTCTGAATAATTAATCTCATTAGGCAATACGCCTCTGGCGTAAGGAACCTTGAATGCTGCTTGTTCAGCGTCTAATCTTGATTTTGCCTCTAAAAAGATGTAACCTCTCATGCCGTGCGGATGTATTACAGAATAGACTTCCAAAGCTTTCTTCTTTGCATTTGAAGATATAAAGTCTATAACCTGCTCTTCACGGTTTGCAGTTGTTCTTATTGCAAATATTTGAGATGTTTCTTGTTCCATTTTTGTTATAAAAAGAGGTTTCTTGCCAATTGCAGCAAAAAACCAATTAATCCTATCAATATAATGCCTATTCCGGTTACCTTGACTATAGTCGTAAACTCTAGCCGGCTAGGTTTCCTTGTAACAGCCAAAACTCTCCTGCTTTCAAGTATGAATGTCTTAATCTTAAGAGTTAACTGTGAAAATTGCATTCTGAAAAGTGAAACAAAAGGCGGTTTTTAAAGCTTGCGATTTATTAACAAATTCAACTAGAGAAGCATCAATCCACAAACTCTATCCCTAATTCAGATTCTATCTCGGCTTTTCTTTCTGTTGCGTGCATTCTCTCCTTGCCGAATATTTGTTCAGAAGAAACACCTGTCACTATAAGCATGGTTCTGATGATATTAGGAAGGTCTTCGTATATTTGAGCGCCCCAAATGACTTTGGCGTTTTCATCTAGCTTTTGGCTGACTGTTTCAACAACTTTACGGGCCTCTTCAAGCGTCATGTCAGAGCCTCCTGAAACATTAATCAATGCTCCGTTAGCTCCTGTAACGTCAACGTCAAGCAGCGGATTGGTTATAGCTTTTTCAACTGCTTCAACTGCTCTGTTTTCAGAGTCTGATTCGCCAACTCCAATAAGAGCAACGCCTCCTCCTGTCATTACAGCTTTTATGTCTGCAAAATCTAAGTTTATAAGCCCTGCTTTTGTTACCATTTCTGCTATGCCTTTAACAGCATTGGTTAAGATTTCATCTGCAACCTTAAATGCTGTTAGCAAGGGTAAGTCAGGAGCTAGCTCAAGCAGCTTGTCATTAGGAATAACTATCAAAGTATCAACAACATTCTCTAGTCTTTCCAATCCAATCATAGCATTTTCATAGCGCCTGTTGCCTTCCATGGTGAATGGCATTGTAACTATCCCAACAGTCAACGCTCCGAGCTTTTTGGATATGTCTGCTATTATTGGAGCAGAGCCAGTTCCTGTGCCTCCACCAAGGCCACAAGTTATGAAAACCATGTCTGCTCCTGAAAGAGCATCCTTAAGTTCGTGTTCAGATTCTCTGGCAGCTTCTTCTCCTGTTTTCGGATCAGAGCCTGCTCCTAAACCATGGGTGAGTTCTTTGCCAATTAGAATTTTTTTATCAGAAGTTGTGTAAAGCAAATCCTGGGCGTCTGTATTGATTGAGATGATTTCAGAGCCAACAACTCCAACTTCAGCTATTCTTGTTACAGTGTTGTTTCCTGCTCCACCAGTACCTACAACTTTGATTGTTGCCTTTTGCTTAGAAAGCATCTGTTCGAGTTCAGCATCGACAGAGGTATTTTTTGGTTCAGCTTTTACCTCTTCCTCAGCATTTAAAATTACGCTTCCCATAATGTCAACCTTAAAACCCAAAAAATTACAAATTAGTTATTACGATACTACTATTTAAATTTTGTTGTTTGTTTGTCCAGAAGGTTCAGATTTTTTCGTCACTTGTTCGAAAGAAACAGTCTTTATTTCTTTAACAGTTTCTGTTATGATTTTTGTTAAGTTTTCCTGCATTTCTTTAGGAACTTCTTCAGGAGATTTCAGTGTTAATTTATCTGCCAAGATTTCTTTTTCCATATTTATTCCAAGGAGTTTCAAAGTTGCGTCAATTTTCTCGTTTAAGTCTGTTACTATCCGCTTAACAGTAACTTCGTATTTAAGATCTTTTCCTGATAATGGATGGTTGAAGTCAACAATAGTTCTTCCGCCGCTAACAGCTTTTATTGTTCCAAGAATGCCGTCCAGGTTAACTTGAAGCCCTGGCATTGGAGTGATTTTCTGCTCTCTGAATTTACTGGTGGAAATAAGTTGTATTTTCTTAGGATCTTTATTTCCAAAGCCTTCTTCAGGAGGAATCTCAAACACGTATGTTTTTCCAATTTCCTTTCCTGCAAGATTTTTATCAAGCCCTGCAATAACATGATTCTTTCCAAGGCAGATTATTACTGGTTCGTACTTTGCTTTAGGGTCATGGAGATTGTTTTGTTTAGCAACATCTTCAAGCGTAGTGTCAAAAATAATATCTCCTTCAAGAATCTTGCCTGTATAATCCAACTCTACAAAATCTCCTTCCTTTAAGACTTCTGGCATAAAGTCGAGAAGCAGCAACCACTTTATAAATATTGTCCAAACTCGTTTTCAATTGATGGTGGCAAACGAATGGCGTCTGGCTCTGGCAAACCCAATCCTGTACTGAAATCCAAATCTTCTCTCACAGTCCACAAAAGGCTGCTTATGTTAGGAACTTCTATTGAAGCAGATTTTAGTAACATACTACCTGGGTTTTCCATCAAGTCAGCTGCATCAGAAAAATTTTGTTCTGCCATCTGACTAGTTGCTAAAAAAATGCTTCCTTCTTCATAGAACATTGTGATGAACATACCGAGATCTCCTGCGCGCATATATTTTAATGCTTCTGACTGCGCAGTTCCGGCTTGACTTGCCAATTCCATACGTTGATGATCATAATATTCTCTCATCAATGAATCAGCAGAAAAACCTTGCAGTAATTCTGTTAAGTATTCGCTTAATGGAGCAAAAAGAGGACTAGAGCTCATACGTTCTTCCAATCGTCTTTGAACAACGTCTAAATCTAGAACAAAAGAGTCATCTGGATTAGCCCATACTTTTTCAAAACCAGACATAAATATCGGAACTTAGAATCCATATTTAAAGTTAATCTATATACATTATTTATTGTTTTTAACAGCTTTTATTATTTCGTCTGCTGTTTGTTCTGCGATGTTGTTAGTAGTGTCTATCACCAAATCATAATTTTTTTTGTCATAAGGGTTAAGATTATAGTATTTTTTGTACCTGTGCAATTCTGATTTTTTTCTTTTCTTAATGTTCTCCAAAGTTGCTTCAAGTGTTTTGTTTTCTTCCTCCAGCCTTCTTTTGTGGTTGAAAATTCTTTTTGCAGCTTCTTTAACGTCAACTTTCAGGAAAACTTTTAAGGATTTTGGAACAAAATGAAATCCAAGCCTTGAATCCAGGACAAAATGGTCTTCAAACTTGCCAAGCTCTATCTGCATGTCATCAAGCTCTTCATCTATGCTTTCGTCTTTTTCAGCAAGCTCGCTAACCTGCAAAAGAGTAAGGCCCCTTTTCCTGGAAATAATCCTCATAAAGTCTCCCACAGAATAATGCTTGTATTTCAATTTCTTAGAAACTATTTCTGCCACAGTGCTCTTGCCAGAGCCAGCATCGCCTGATATAGTTATTATCATAAACAATAGTATTAGAAAGAGAGTATATAAAACTTATTTCTCCATCAGGATTTCTATTATCTTAGCGTATGCAGGCCTTGTTATCAGAACTCCAACTGTCATTCCTATTATTGTGGTTACTGCAAAGCCTCTTAGCAGTCCTGCTCCAATTAAAAACAAGGGAAGCATTGCAAACAGCAAAGTAAAGTAAGCTCCGAAAATTACTGAGAACGCGCTTTTCAGTTTTTCTTTCCAGCTTTTAAAGGCGCGAGCTTCTCCTCTGAGAGCTTCGTCTGTGATTATTATTTGGTCATTAACTCCTGTTCCTACTGCTGCTATTATTCCTGCAATGGCTGCTAAGTCTATGTTCCATCGAATTAAAGCAGCTACTCCTAATAAAAGGAATATTTCCAGCAGGCTTATGAAGACAATTGGAATGACCAGAACATTTCTGTAAGCTATTAGCAATACAAACATTACTGCGCCGATGGCAACAAGTCCTGTAAGCAAAGCATTTCTTACAAATTCTTCTCCTAATGCCGGGCTTACAGCGTCTGTTCGTGCTATTTCCAGCTTTACAGGAAGGCTTCCAGTTACAAGTATGGTTTGAAGCTGTTTCATGTTTTTAATTGAATCTTTTGTTGCTGTATTTTGAGTTAAGCCTGCGCCACTGCCTGATATCTGAATTGAAATAGCAGGCTCTCCTCTAAGGCTTTCTGCAATGTTAAGCTCATCCACTAATTCATCGTCCAAATAAAGGTAAATCTTCTCGCTTAAGTATCCCTCAATGATTTGCAGGTCTTGTGTTGCGTCTGCCTGCCGTTGCGCTGCTTCCTGGCTAAGACTTATTGAAAAGAAAAACGGACAAGCCCAGTCTGATGGTCCAAGTTGCTGGCATCCTCCGGCTCTGTAGTCTATGCCAGAACATTGGGCAGACCTGCATACATCTACAACGTCATTTCCTTTGAACACAGAAACATTGCCTACTTTTGCCTCGAATTTTCCTTGCTTTGATACCAAATTCTTTACTTCTTCTTCATTTACTCCAGCTACTTCAACCATTATGTACTGCTGTCCTGAAAAATCAGAAGCGTCTCTTACAGTTACATCTGACAAGCCGAACAAGTTAAGACGCTTATTCATGTTTTCAATAATCAGTTCCAAATCAGTTTCAGAAATTTTTTCTTCAGGTTGCAATAAGACTCTGGTTCCGCCCTGCAAATCAAGCCCTGTTCTTATGTTTGTTTTAGCTTTTTTTGCTACAGTCATTCCCAAATCTTCATCAGTAACAGTCAATTTGTAAAAGTTGTTTTCTGTTTCAATTAGAACAGTGTCATTTGTATCAAGATTGCTTGTTAGTCTGGCAAAATCTGCCACGCTTTTTACATATTGGTTGTCTATTTTCACAATGCTTTGGCCTGGTTTTATTCCAGCCAAAGAAGCAGCACTGTCTTTTTCAACGCTTTTTATTGTGATACCTTCTCTCCATGGATTTGGATTTATAGCTATAAAAGCCACTATTATTGCAATTGCAAGTATCCATATGCGCTTATCCATCATTATTTTTCGCAGTTTATTTTGTGTCATACATATTTCTCTCCAAGTACCATCTTAAAATGCCTGCATTTGTTAGCCAGGTGTGCAATAAATCAAATGCAAGCCCGATTAAAAGTATCAGCATGATTTGCCTTATGGTTTCAGACTGAGTAAACACCAGCCCTGCAGCCATGGCAACCATTCCTGCAACTGTCATGAATATTCCTGTTCGGGCAGCATTCATAATTCGGTCAAAAATTTTCTCTTGCCTTCCTTTCAGCAGTCTCATAGTAAGAAGTATATCTGTATCAACAGAATAACCTATGAGAAGAAGAAACGCGGCAAGCCCTGCAGTTGAAACCTTAATATCTAGAAGTGAAACCACTGCAAGCGTGCCTATCATGTCAACTAATACTGTCCAAATTATGAAAAGGCTTGGAAGTAAAATCCATTTTCCAGCTGCAAATCTAAAATAAAGAAACACAACAAGAGCCATCAAAATAAATGCAGCAAAAATGCTCACAATAACTGCTTTGAAAAAGCTGGCTCCAAGAGAGCTGCCAATCACCTGAACAGAATACTGGTCTGTTGACAGCTCGCCTGTTTTTTCCTGTATTAAAGACAAAAAGTTGCTGACTTCTTCATCGCTTTCTATGCCTGCGTCTAGGATTATTCCTTTCTTTGCTCCAGCTTCAGAAAGCAGTCTCGTATTGACAGTTGTTCCTAGCGAATCTGTTAAGAATTTCTCAAGTCCATCCAAGTCATCATAAGTTTGTAGAATTGTTATAGTGACTCCGCCTTTTATTGAAACATCTTTTTGAAAGAACTCGCCTGTATTGTAAAAGCTGAATAAAAGTATTATAATAGTTAGAGCAACGATTGCAGAAGGTATTACAAGCAATTTTTTATACTGCTTGTCGTAATTTTTTATTATAAAATTTCTGCTGTCTTCAGAATGCTTGCTTTTTGGCTTAAAATCGCTTTTCTTATAGTCGTATTGTTTTTCAGTTTTTTTATCTTCTTTAGCAACAGTAATATTGTCAGGCAATTTACCATCGCCATCACTTTTAAAAGAGCCAGAAACATCTGTGCTGCCAACAGGCTCCTTTTTATCATCTGTCATGTTTTTGAGAGCTTAAAGAAGGTTAATAAAGGTTTTGCTCAGAAGCAAAACCTACGAATGTAATGAGTATGGTTTTCGTTTTCAAGCTCGTCCATACTTTTTCTCAACAGCAGCTTTAACCAAACCATAATATAATGGGGAAGGAGTTTCAAGTCGTGATTTGTATTCTGGATGTGCTTGTGTTGCTGCGAAGAATTTCAGGTTAGGCAGTTCTATGAATTCAACAAGCTTGCCGTTCCTGCTGCTTCCTGAAATAACCATTCCGTGTTTTTCCAGTATTTTATGGTATTTAGGATTAACTTCATACCGATGGCGGTGTCTTTCATAGACTGTTGTGTTGCCGTAAAGCTGTGTTGTTTTTGTTCCGCGCTTAAGTATTGATTTTTCAGCTCCTAAGCGCATGGTTCCACCTTTTTCAATTATCTTCATTTGTTCAGGCAGTATCATTACAACAGGGTCTTTTGTTTTTGGATCGATTTCTGTTGAGTTTGCATCTTTAAATCCGCAAACATTTCTTGCAAATTCTATTACTGCAATTTGAAGCCCAAAACACAATCCAAGGAAAGGTATGTTGTGCTCGCGAGCATATCTTACTGTTGAAATTTTTCCTTCTGCTCCTCTGCTGCCAAAGCCAATAGGAACTATTATTGCATCTTTGTCTGCCAACAATTGATCTATTGGAACTTTTCCTTCTTCAATGTCAGTTGTTTCTATTAGCTCGACATTAACTTTAGTGCTTAAGTGAGCTCCTGCATGGTTAAGCGATTCTATAAGGCTTGCATAAGCATCTGTCAATCCAGTGTATTTTCCGCAAAGCGCAATGTTTATTGTTTTAGTGTGGTTCTTAATGTTTCCAATAAGTTTTTTCCATTCTTCAAGGTTTGTTTTAGGAGTAAAATTAAATTTTTTAGAAATAATTCTGAGAATGCCTTCTTCTTCAAAAGTAATCGGCAATTCGTAAATAGTTTTTACATCGGGCGCGCTTATAACAGCTTCCTCAAGAACATCGCAGTATAAAGCTAGTTTTGATTTGCTTTCTTTTGTTAAAGGAACTTCGCTACGTCCTATCATTATGTCAGGAACTATTCCTGTTTCTCTCAAAAGCTGGACATCTCTTTGTGCTGGCTTGGTTTTTTGCTGGCCTGCAGTTTTGACAAAAGGAACATAAGACAAATGAACGTAAAGGACATTATCGCTTCCAATATCTTTTTTTAATTGTCTTGCTGCTTCAACAAACCAAGAGTTTTCTATGTCTCCTACTGTTCCTCCAATTTCAATGGTCATTACGTCTGCTTTTTCTTCCTTGGCTATTTTCATCCACTGTCTTTTTATTTCATTAGTTAAATGAGGGATTACCTGGACTGTTTTGCCTAGAAATTCGCCTTTGCGCTCCTGTTTTATTATAGAATCGAAAATTTTTCCTGTTGTAAGATTCCAGCCAGATTTGCAGTTTATATTCAGGAAGCGTTCATAGTGTCCAAAGTCCATGTCAACTTCTCCGCCATCTTCAAGAACAAACACTTCGCCATGTTCAAACGGGTTCATTGTTCCAGGGTCAATGTTAAGGTAGCCGTCACATTTGATAGGAACAACTTTGAAGTTCCCAGACAAAAGCTTTCCAATGGCTGCTGCAGATATTCCTTTTCCAAGTCCAGAAATAACTCCGCCAGTAACAATTATCCACTTAGTAGAATTCTCTGTATTTGATTTGCTTGTGTGCATGTAAAAGGTATGCAGCAGGTTGTATTTAAAACTTTTCTTCGAAACTCAAAACCCTGCCATCAAGCTTCTAAAAACTTGCGCTCCATCAAAGAATCCAAACGGCAGCATGTTAAATATGAACAGAAACAGATTAATCTGTTTTGTTAATACCAGCAAAGGCATGTGTTTTTTAAGCCAGCCTTGTTTTATTGCAGTGGTTGCAAACAAAAACAGAAGCAAATTAACTAAAGGCCCTGAAAAAGCTATGAAACCTCTCACTAAAGGTTCTACTCCTGCTCCTGAATAGCTTACAAAGCCTGGAACAAAAAAAAGAAAAGGCGACCCTATTATTTTGAGCAGCACTCCTATTCCAAGCCAGGTGTAAGCTGCATGAAACGTAGCGTCAAGACCAAAGGAAAGGCCTGCCAGCTTATGCCCTAGTTCGTGCAGGGCAATGGCAGGGGCAGTTACTATAACAGCGTTCTTAAATCCTTCACCAAAAAAGTTTTTTTTGCCTTTGAACTCATCCAAAGGCTCGTAATTGCGAGTGTCTTTTACATTCATGTAATCTTTGAAGATGAAACCAATCGCGCCTATCATTATAACTAGGTCTATAATTTCCTGAACTACAATAAAGGCCATGCAATGTAAAATTCATTACTACTTTAAATAGTTTTTATTTTAAAGCGTGAAGAACTCTAGCTCATTATCCCAAGCCATTGGAATAGCAGCTTATCAGCTGCTTTGATTATGCCGTCTCTTGTTCCCTGGATTGTTATGCAGTTTCTGTCAAATGTTATCTTTGCTTCATCAGCTTCTTTAAGGTGTATTACAGTTTGATTAGTATTATCACATGTTATTATTGGGCGTGAAGCGCATGCGTCTGTTTCGTTTATTGTGCACGCAGCAACAACATCCCGGTAAAAAGGGTCTGTAAGTTTTCTTGCAAGTTCGACTGCTGCTAAGGCTACATACGATGTTTCTTCTGTTGGTTCTTCTGACGGGTCAATAGTAAGGTATGCTGTTTTTGATTGGAATTCCACTTCAATTGTTCCTTCTACCGGAATATCTTCTACTTGTTTTGGGTTAAAGCGGAAGTCAAGTATGTAAAGTTGGTCTTCTCGTTGCCATTCTGTTTGCCAGATTTTATCGTCGACTTTTACAAATTCAAATTGGTTATAAAACACGTTGCCTTCGGGGTTGCTTAAAATAGTAAATCCAAAGAAAACAGCGATTATAGCTATCAGTGAAATTGCTAAGATTATCGAGCTCTTGTTTTCTGAAATCATGGTTGTACGCCCAGTAATTCATAAATTAGTTTATCTTTCATTTTAATAAGAGAACGTTCAGATTCAGTGTTTATTATTATGCAATTATTTTGCTCTGTCACGCTTGTTGTAGTGTTTGTGAAATTAAAAAGTAAAACAGGGATAAAAGCAGTTGCGTCTTTGCACGTTACTACTTCTTTTTCATAAAGGTTATCAGCAGTAAATGCAATTTCCATAAATGAGTTGTGGTTTATTTCAAGAGCTCTGGCCATATCAAATTCAACACCGCTTATTTGAGAGGCTAAACTGCTGTTAGGATGAGATGTTGCATAAAACATTTTTGCTGAGGAAATTTTTGAAATAACATTTCCAAGGTCAATTTCTGACAGTTCATCTGGGTAATAAGTAAACTCAAAAACTTGTTCGTCAATAATGGTTGCCAGCCCGTGTTGCGTAGGAAAGAATTCTATTCCGTTATATTCTATTTCATTGTTTTGCTGTAAGCCTAAAGGTATTGCGCTGAATGTAAATCCAATTATGCTGCTTCCAAGAACTAAAAATATGATTATAGTGAATATCCGTTTTTTCAATTTGCTTTCTTCTTCCCTTATTGGCATGGTAAAATGAACTTTATAGGAATTTAAATACTTTTACTTTAAATTTTATTGATTTGCAGCAATAATTATTAGTAAAATTCTTAAATAAGAGTATCCAGATACACATTTATGGCTAAAAATAGCGTTATTAGGCTTAATAACGTGTGGAAAATTTACCAGATGGGCGAGGTGCAAGTTGAAGCTCTAAAAGGGCTTAGTTTTGAAGTGGCTTCTGGAGAATTTGTAGCAATAGAAGGGCCTTCGGGTTCTGGAAAATCAACTGCTATGAACATGGTTGGAGCGCTTGATTACCCCACTAAAGGCATTGTTTACCTTGATGGCCATGACATCACTAAGCTTTCTGAAAGCCAGCTTGCAACAATTCGTGGAAGAAAAATTGGTTTTGTGTTTCAGCAGTTTAACCTTCTTTCAAATCTTTCTGCAATGGAAAACGTAGCTCTTCCAATGATGTTCCAGGGAATTTCCCAAATTAAAAGAAAGGAACGTTCCAAAAAACTTCTTGAATCAGTGAGCTTGGGCGAGCGCTTATCTCACAAGCCTTCTGAGCTTTCAGGCGGCCAGCAGCAACGCGTTGCAATTGCCAGAGCTTTGGCAAACGACCCGGAAGTTGTACTTGCTGACGAGCCTACAGGCAATATTGACTCAAAAACAGGGAGAGACATAATTAATCTTTTACGCGAATTGAACAAAAAAGGCAAGACCATTATAATGATTACCCATGACCATAATTTGGCTAAAGTTGCAGACAGGATAGAGCTGCTCAAAGATGGGATTATCATAAAGCAAAAGAGGTCGAAGAAATGAGATTTTTGTTAATATTATTAATAGTGATGAGTTTGCTGGCAGTTAGCGCTGCAGCTGAAGTCAAAGGCACACAAATAAATGTAAAGCTGATTAACCAAAATCCAGATCCTGTTGAGCCAGGTGATGATGTTGAGCTGCGTTTTAGATTAGATAATAACATATCACGCTCTATTGATGCCCTTGAAGTTGAGCTTCTTCCAAAATATCCGTTTAGTCTTTCAGAGCCTGCTGTTAAGGATATAGGAAGCTTGGATGCAAAACAAAAAGGCGTTGATGCTGTTGTCGTTAAGTATAAAGTTTTGGTTGACAAAGATGCTGATGAAGGCGAGCATCAGCTTTTTTTCCGATATAGAATTGGCAGCAAAGACTGGATAAAAGCAGGTCCGTTTGACATAAGCGTGGAATCTTCTGAGGCTATACTGGGAGTTTTATCTGCAAAGATTCCGGAAAGTATCAATGCTGGAAGTGTTGCTGACTTTGATGTTGTTCTGAAAAATTTCGGAAAATCTTTAATTAAGGATGTCAGGCTAACGCTTGACTTGGATAAAGTCCCTCTTTCCCCAATTGGAACTTCAAATGAAAAAGTCATAAAAAGAATTGCGCCAGGTGAATCAACAACAACAAAGTTCAAGCTTATTGCAAACGCTGATGCAAGTTCTGCTTATTACAAAACACAGATACGCATGGACTACCTTGATGATTCAGGGAATAAACATCTAAGGAACTCTACTATTGGCCTTTTAGTTTATGATGAGCCGGAATTCAGCCTTGATCTTAAGGAAACTGAAGTAAACACTCCGAGCGCTAACGGAGAAGTTGTTCTTAGCGTATCAAACATAGGACCAGCTGAAATTAGGTTCATGGAAGCAGAACTCTTAGAGGCAGAAAACTACAAAGTTGTGTCTGCTCCAAACGTGTACCTTGGCAATTTAGAACCTGATGATTTTGAAACTGCAGAGTTTGATATAAGAACTGCAAATATTAAGCCTCGCGACATAAACCTTAAAGTGCGGCTAACTTACAAAGACAGCCTTAACAAGGAAATAGTTAAGAACAGTGTTGTTAAGCTTCCTCTTTATTCAACATCAGATGCAAAAAAATTCGGCTTATTAGACGGCTCAAAAAGCTTAGCATATGTTCTCATAACGATAGCCGTTTATATAATCCTTGTTGTGTTCATTGCATTCATGCTTATTGACTGCTGGAAGAACTCGCTGCCAAAATATAAGAAAGTCCTCTGGACTCTAATGATAATCACAGGAATAGGCGCAGTTCTTTATTATTTCATAGCTCGAAGAAGAAAATGAGCCTTAAAGATGATTTTGTCTTAGTACTTAGATACATATCCGGCAGAAAGCTACGTTCATGGCTGACTATTCTTGGTGTTGTTATTGGTGTTGCTTCCATAGTTGCTTTGGTTTCTGTCAGCCAGAGCCTCCAAGCTTCTGTAGAGGAGCAGTTTGAGGCATTTGGAACTGACAAGGTAATGATTTATGCCAGCAGTGATGTTCCTGGTTTTGGCACAGGACTTAATGAGGACGATGTTGATATTATTGATGGAATAGCAGATTTTGAGTATGTTTCCGGCATTCTTTTTAAGAGCTGCAAGATTGAGTATAAGGATGAGATAGATAATGTTTATTGCATGGGATTTCCTTCTGACAAGGCAAAAAGGGAGTTTGAAGAATTCGGAATAGACTTTGATGAAGGCCGTGCTTTTGAAACAGATTCCAACAAAGTTGTTATTGGGCCTAGACTAGCTTATGATGTGTTTGAAAAAAAGATTTCTGTTAAAAACAAGATTGAAGTTGAGGGCGAAAAATTTGAAGTTGTCGGCATAGTTGAGTCTTTAGGAAATCCGGAAGATGATTCAAATGTTTATATGCCTCTCGAAGAAATGAGGGATTTATTTAAGGATGAGGAAGGTATCTCTTACATAACTGCAAAAGTAAAGCCAGGCATTGATATTGAGGAAGCTGCTGAGAAAGTAAAAAAAGAGCTTAAAAAAGTGCGCAGCGAGGAAAGCTTTGATGCAGTTACTGCTGACCAGCTTCTTGAGCAGATGGGTGCAATCTTGGACATACTTCAGGTAATGCTTGTTGGCATAGCAACAATATCTCTTGTTGTTGGTTCTGTAGGCATAGCAAACTCAATGTACACTTCTGTTCTTGAAAGGGTTAAAGACATTGGGATTATGAAAGCAGTTGGTGCTCCTAACCACGAAATCATAGCAATATTCCTTATTGAAGCAAGCCTTATAGGCTTTGTTGGCGGGATAATAGGAGTTGCTTTTGGAACGCTGATAGCGTTTTTCATTGGTGTTAGTGCAGAACAGGCAGGATTTGGCATCCTTAAAGTCAGCATTGAATCCTGGGTTATGGCTTTTGGCCTGGCTTTTGCAGTTATAATTGGAATGATATCAGGTTTCATGCCTGCCAGAAAGGCTGCAAAACTAAAACCAGTAGACGCTCTTAAGAAATAAAAATGGCAAAAGACTATATACGCTTTTCCTGGAAAAACATCAGGCAGCGCGGCTTAAGGTCGTGGCTCACCATAATAGGCATCGTGATAGGTATTTCTGCAATAATCTCCTTGATAACTATCGGGCAGGGTGTTGAGAACGCGATTGAAGAGCAGTTTGAGAAACTTGGCGTAAGGAATCTGAGAATCATTCCAGCCAACCTGCAAGGACCTCCTTCAGCAATTTTCACGCTTCCTAATGATATGATTGACAAGACTGAATCAATACGCGTTGTTGAGTATGTTGACAAAGTAATCACAGAAACAGGGATTCTTGAATTTAACAATGAGGAAAAATCCATGAATGTTATAGGTTACGATGTCAGCTTGGCTGACAAAGGCTTTGCAGATATTGATGTCAGGGCTGAAGATGGAAGGCTCTTTGAAAAAAGTGATAACGGAGTTATGCTTATAGGAAATACTGTTGCTAAAGAGAAGTTTGACAAGGAAATAAGAGCAAGAAACAATATCATTCTCGAGGATGAGAAGTTCAAAGTAATAGGTGTTTTCGCTGAAACAGGCACTGAGCTTGATTCAAGAATTTACATACCGCTTGAAAATGCGCGTGACATGTTTGACAGGCCGGATGACATAAACGCGATGATAGTGCATGTAAAGGAAGGGATTGACATAGAAGATGCTCAGGAAATAATAGAAAGGGAGCTTCTCAGAAGCTACGACGACGAGGACTTTGATATCCTTACGCCAGCCCAGATACTGGAAATGATAAAGGATATTCTCGGAGCTGTACAGGCAGTACTGGCAGGCATTGCTACCATCTCGCTTCTTGTAGGAGCGATTGGAATAATGAATGCTATGTTTACGTCTGTCCTTGAAAGAACGCGCGAAATAGGCGTTATGAAAGCAATAGGAGCAAAGAACTCTGACATAGCATTTATCTTTCTCGCAGAAGCAGGCATTATGGGTTCTGTAGGAGGATTGTTTGGAATAGTAATAGGAACGAGCCTTGCATTTACAGTTGAACTTGTTGCAGACGCACTTGGCTTTCCTTACATCAAGATAGAAATAGGTTTCATAATAATAATTGTAACGCTTATCTTCAGCTTTATTGTAGGAGCACTCTCAGGCGTTATCCCGGCAATGCAAGCAGCAAAGCTGAAGCCGGTAGATGCTTTGCGTTACGAGTAAAGCAAAGTTAGGAACGAAGAGAAGGCATGCTTTTAATTAGAATGTTGTAACTCGTTTATATTTTCTCTTATTCTTTCAATAGTTTTTCCATTATCCTGATTCTGTAATGCCTTTCCGCATTCAGGGCATCTGAATTCTGCTTCTGTAGCTGCTTCAAACTCCATTCTGCTGCAAAAGCCAGGACATATGTAGAATAATCCTTTGTTTTTTTCTTCATTTTGGAGTCTTTCCTTTAACATTTGCAATCTGTTGCGCTTAATAGCTAAAGCAAGTCCAGGAACTCCTTTCTGGTTAAAAGTCCAGTAGCTTATATACCAGCCTTTTTCCCTGTCTTTTTTTCTGAAATAAGTAACTAAGTTCTGGTTTTGAAGCTTGTAAAGCATCTGCCTCACAAAGCCAACTTCAGCCTTAATTCCTTTTGCTATTACGAACTCAGAAATATCCTTTTTTCCTTTAAGATAATCAACTACAGGCATAGCCACATCTCCTATAGATTCAGTCACAACAGAGCTTGTCAACTTAGTGCTCTGCCTTTCAATACCAGTCTTAACTTTCCTTGTTTTTCTAGTATTTCTGCCTGTTCTAGCTGTTTTAGCTATTTTAGCAGTCCTTGCAGTCTTAGTTTTTTTCTTTGCCATTTTACCTCTAACCCCAATTTGTAACTACTCTAGAGAAACAACTACTATATAAACCTTTCGTTTTTGTAGTTACTTAAAAGTAGATAATAAACATCATACACGTAAATTCTTTAGAATTATCAAGCGTCGTACGTATCTTTCAAAACCTTCAAATCATAGAGTCCTTCAACTTCTTCATCTAAACCTTTCATCCTGTTATTCATAACGTCTTGCATCTTAGCAACAGACTTGGAAGTTATCATATTATTAATAACATCTCCAAAAGTGCCATTATTACCTCTAGAAACAACTGCTGTTCCAAGCTCTCTGACTAATTGTGTAAGTTTTTGTGATGCTTCAGCAACATTTAGTTCAGGGTCAGAAGAGTTCTGTTGGCTTATATCTCCAACTTTAAGTGAATCAAAAATAGGTGTATTTTCATATTCAAAATGCGGTCTTTCATTCTCAAGAGTATCTTCTCCAAGACGTCTGTCAAGAGTAGCATAAGGTGAAGAATCTTGTTCTCCACGAGTATGAAGTCCTATAACTGGAACAACTACGTCCTTAATAGAACCGTCAGGATAATCTTGATTTCCATAAGTATTAGAAGCATAAACAGGGTTTCCAAGGTAACCAATTTCTTCTTCAGTTTCAAACTCCATAGAATCAAGATAATCTTCTGCAAATTCTGACAACACTTTTCTTTCAGTGTACTTGACTATAGAAGGATCTACCTTTTTTCTCGCTTTTACAGGCATTCTAATATAATCTTCTGAAACCATTTTTTCAATGTTAAATAGGCTGATTAAACATTTCGGAATATTGAAGCCTCCAGTGGGAGTTGAACCCACGACCTGCGGTTCTTTTGATTCGATTTACAAAACCGCCGCTCTGGCCACTGAGCTACGGAGGCATACATAATAAGTTCTCAGAAATCATTTAAAAAGGTTTACACTACTGTTCGCACCACAACAAACAAACTCTAAAACCAAGCAACAACTCATAATTACACCACTAAATAGTAGTTATAAATAGAAAGATTTAAATAGTAGGAATTGTGACAAAATCGTATGACTCACAACTTTGTTATTGGTTATGAAACTGCAGAAGGTCTTGCAGAAGTAATGGAAAAATTAGGCACAGCCTTAGAAGATAGGGTAACTCCTATTAAAATCAACAGTACAGACAGAGCTGCACGTGTTTTGCTTCTAAATGAATTATATGGTGAAGTTGGTAACTTATTAGAGCTAGCTCTTCAAAATGCTCCTAGTGATCAAGTCGTACAAGCTGTCAGAGAAGGGTTAGAAAAGCTCATTTTCACTGATCGTCCTAAAATTGGATACGATAATTCCGCTACTGCAATAATTAAACATTTAACGGAACAGCCATATCAAACAGCCGTACAAGTATCAGCGTGGTCTATCGATCAACCTGATGTTAATTCTAGCTTTAAGTATAGGAATCACGCTAGTTCACTTCTGAAAAAATTATTAATTGAAGGAGTTTTAGGAGCTAAAAGAGAAAGAAACACATTGCTTTATGTAGAATTGGAAATTGGTGTAAGAGATGCATTAGAATCAACAAGAGATATAGAAGAAATAGCACAGACGCTTAACACAAAACCAAGCATTATAATGGCAACAAAAACATACAAACAAACTCAAGAATCACAATAGAATAGGAATTAATCCTTCTTCATCTTTTTCAACATCTCAACTATCGTCTTTCCTTCAGTCTTCATTGTTAGCTTTTGCATTGCTTTGCTCATTTGCAGTAGCTTTGTCATTTGGAATCATTGCGTCTCTGTAAGCTTGCACTTCTTCATCATTTATGTCCGACACAATTCCATCAAACATAGATACGAATTCCTTTGCCTCTTTAAGCATCTCCTCAATTTCTTCTTCTTTCCCAATTTTCATGTAATACTGAGCGTCAATTCTTTTATCTTTGTGCTCATTAATGATTTTAGTTTTTTCTTCTCCCAAAAGATATTTTACAGCTGAAATTGAGCAGGCATGATTCTCACACTTTAAACCTATTCTTTGCAAAAACGAGTACAATGCGTAGTAGTCTGAGTAATAAATAACAACACTTGCCCATAGCAGATCGCCTTCCTGAAAATCCTTCTCTGCCCTGGCTAAGGAAGATTTTGCTTCTTCTAGGTAAGATTTCGACAAACGCTCGTTTGGTTCTACTGCTTTGAGTCCATTCTTTATTTTAAAGCACCACTTAAGCGTTTTGTTGGTTCTATTTTGTTCCATAGTAATCCCACATTGTATTGACGAAAAAAGAGTGGTTATTTAAGATAACATGGTTTTCCTCTATTTCTTTGATGAGAGCTTCTCGTTTTTTCAGAGAGTCCATAAAATTATTTTCGGAAATGTTTATTGCGTGAAGTTTATTTGGCAAAAGATGGGTTGGCAGTTGCAATTCTTTTTCGGAGATTGTTAAAATATCTACGTCTGAATTTTTATCAGCAGTGAATTTTGCAAAGCTGCCAAAAAGTATTATTGGGTTATGCATTGTAATATCTTTTAAGAAAGTATTAAATTGCGGATGTTTTTCCAAGAACATCGCTGTCTTTTGAATCTCTGCCTGCAATAAGCGAAATTTTGTTTGTATATTTTGTTTATTTAATGAAAAATACTTGTTTTTGCCGCGTTGTTCGCTTTTTAGTATTTTAGCTTTCACCAAAATGTTCAGAACATTTTGTGTTGTTTTAACTGGAAGCTTAGCAAGCTTGCTTATTTCTCTAAGATAAAGCTGCAGGTCATAGTTTCCACTGAACAAACCAACTACCTCCAACTCTTTGTTTCTTTTTTGATACATATGTATCTATTTAGATACAATCTATATAAATAATTTTCGGTGCAAAACAACCAATGGCTAGTAGTTAAAATAGAAGAACTTAAGTCTCTTATTCTTTCTTCATCCGTTTCAGCATCTCAACTATCTTCTTGCCAGAGGCTTTGCCTCTCATTTCACTCATTACTTTTCCTATCAGAACGTTTAAAGGAATTTCATTTCCACTGCTGCTAATCATTTGCTTCAGTTCTTTTTCCAGCTCTTCGTCAGTCATTGTTCTGTATTTTTCCAGGTCAATGCTTTTGCCATCTGCAACTTCTGCAAGCACTTCCATTACAGATTCTTTAGCTATTGTTCCTTTGTTAAGTGCTGAAAAAACTGTTTTTAGATGATCGTCATTTATTTTTGTATGGTCAAGCTTTCTTTTTTCCATCTCTTTAGCATAGCTTACAAGAACTTCAGCTATGTACGCTGAGCTTACTTTTCCATACTGTTCAATCATTTGTTCAAAGAACTGCTCAGCTCCTTCTTTGATTAGTTTATGCGCTAAATCTTTGCTTAGTCCTAAACTACTGTAACCTTTTGCTTTTTCTGTTAAAAGTTGAGGCAATGCTATTCCTTTAGTAACAGGTCTTACTGATTTGGCATCTGTTTCAGGATACATGCGTGCAGAGCCAGGCATTGGACGCAGGAAAGTAGTGGTTCCGTCAGAATTTGCTTTCCTTACTTCTTTAGGAATTCCTGTTTTAGCTTGTTTTGCTCTGCTTATAACCGCATTTAAAGCTATTTCAGTTTTTTCTTCATCTGCTGCCACTAAAACAAAAGCGTCTTTACCACTGCAGCCAACTTTTTTATTTATCTTCTCAATTTCTTTCTCGTTAATCCCATATCTTGGCAGTTCATCAGAATGTATTATTCCAGATACGTTTCCAAACGCTTTTGCATAGTCAGAAAGCTCTGTTCCCAATCTTCTGTCAGGCTGAATTTGCATTCCAATAATTCCTTTAAAGTTTTTTAGTTTGATTGCTTTTATTACTCCTTTGCCGCTTAGTGCATTTTTAACCAGTTTAGACTCACTGCTTTTGAGAATATCAGTTACATCAATAATTTTTTCACTAACTTCTGCTTTTCTCTTATTCAATTCTTTTGCTATATCAACTAAATTTTTCTGCCTCAAAACTTCAAATTCAACCCATTTTGAAAGCATGCGCAAATCCTGCGCTCCTTTGATTTCTACTCTAGCTCCATCTTTTATTGAAACGTTTACATCTTGCCTAATTGTTCCTAAGCCACGCTTCACCATTTTTGTGCTTCTTAATATCATTCCAAGATATTCTGCAACTTCCCGAAGCTGTTCTGGATTTTTAATGTCTGGCTCTGTTGCTATTTCAACCAAAGGAATTCCAAGCCTTGATAAATTGTAAGTATCAAAATCATTGCCTCTTTCAACTATCTTAGCAGAGTCTTCCTCAATGCAAACAGAAGAAATGCCTATTTTCCCTGAAAGCAGTTCCATATTGCCATTTCCTGCAACAAAAGCAGTTCTTTGAAATCCAGAAGTATTGCTGCCATCAACAACAGTTTTCCTCATGACCATTATTTTATCAACAACTTTGGCATTTAGCATCAATGCAGCTTGAAGGCAGACATTAAGCGCTTCATCATTCAAATCATGTATTGGTTCTTCATCAAGCTCAACATTGCAAACAGAATCATTATAAGCGTGATAGATAAAATGTTTGCTTCGCAATTGTTCGTAAGCAGCTGCTACATCAACTTCTCCAGTCTCACCAGCAGCAGCCCTAAGCCTGCGGTTAATGACAATATCTGCTTGGTCATCTCTTATTTTAGCAGGACATTTGCAAAACAACTTTGTTTTTGTGTCTAGTTGTTGATGCACTTCAATTCCGGCTTTCAATCCGAGTTGTGAATAATCAATCATAGTAATCAAATCAGAAAAGTCCTCTCTTCAGTTCTATCGCTTATCTCTCCTCTTAAATTCTGTGTTATTAGATTCTTGGTTTCTTCCTTTGTGTGGTTACCTAAAAGCCAGGCTAATTTTACAAACGCAGTATTCGGAAGCATATCTTCTCCAGGGATAACGCCAAGTGAAGTCAAGTCTCTGCCTTTGTCGTAAACATTCATTTGAATTCTGCCGTAAAGGGTTTGCGAAGTCATAACAACAACACATCCAGAATCTATAACACTTTTTATTGCTGGATAAATTTTCTTATGAATCTTTGCAGTCTCATCAGGAACTTGTCCAGGAGTATGACCAAGGCCTGTGCCTTCTATCACTAATCCTTTGTATCCTTTGTAAAATTCAAATTGTTCTGGCTGCATGTTAACATGGATTTTTAACAAGCCGACTTTTTCTTCCATTTTAGGCTTAATTAATAGTTTATCGCTTTTTTTCTCAGGCTCAGTTATAAAAGTAACACTTTTTGTATCATAATTAACTCTAGCGATTGGTTGTGCGTTTACAGGCCTAAAAGCGTCTCTCCTTGATGTATGCATCTTCCTAGTTTTACAAGCAGGCAAAATAACACAATCATTATCGCTAATGTTTTCATGCATGCACAACGCTACTCCAGTAAAATCTGTTTCTGAGATAAAAGTAGCTGCACAAATTAAATTCATAGCTGTATCGCTGCTGCCTCTGTCTGAACTTCTTTGTGCTCCAACAAAGATTATGGGTATTGAAGTGCTTTCAATAATAAAAGCCAGTGCAGATGAAGCTACTGCCAAATTATCTGTTCCCATTCCTATAATTATTCCATCCACTCCTTTTTTCACTTCTTTTTCAATTGCTTTAGCTAGTAACTCAAAATGTTTAAATCTCAAATCATCAGACCACATATTGCTTATGAAAACAGAATCAAATTGTGCTATTTTGCCAAGTTCAGGGAACATTTCAAGCAAATCTTCAGGCTTAAAAGAGGAATAAACAGAACCAGTTCTGTAATCCACCTTGCTAGCAATAGTCCCTCCTGTATGCAAAATAGAAATCTTTGGCAAGCTTTTATCGCTGCTGATTTTTTCTTTTTTTATTTTCGCTTCTTTTGTTTTTTGCTGTGGAAGCAAGGATATTTTCTTGACTTTCTTTTTGTCTATTCCAGCATTGTATCCAGAATCCAGTTTTACAATAACAACATCGTTCTCCAGTTCAGGGCTTTCCAGCAATATGCCGGAAACAGTTTCTTCAGAACTGGTTACTTCAACGTAATCTCCTGGTTTAGCTGTCATGTTTATCCTTTATTGCGACTAGATAAAGCGTGATGTTGTCTTTCAAGCGATTGAATTCTTTGCTCTAACTTTAATTTATCAAGATCCATTTGTTTTCTTCTTCTATTATTCTTTTCATATGGAGCATTGCGCTCAATCCAGACTACTCTTGATTGTAGCCGATGAATTTCAGTTGCAAGTTTAGTTATTTTTGAACTATTGTCAACTCGTTTCTCAGCTACGGTTTTTCCTGAACGCCTACCTCCAAACAAACCTAGGAAGCCCATAAAATCACCTCATGCTTACCGCTGCTTTTAGCATTATAAAAGTTTTTGTATTTTAGAAATCTTCAGCCCATGTAAGAAGGTTTTTCGTCTTTAAGTTCTTTGGCGCGTGCTGAAGTAAAGGTATCACGTACTTGCTCATAAGCTTGTTCTACTTCTTTTGTAACTGAAGGTCTTACTTTTTTAAGCGCTTGTAAGAAATAAGTTTCTTCAACCAGTTTTGCGTTAAAATTCTTTCGTAATGCAAATATTGCAGCTTCTCTGCATACTGCTTCTATGTCTGCTCCAACATATCCTGGCGTCATTTTTGCCAGTTTTGCGAGGTCTGCTTTTATTGGCATATTTTTAGTGTGAACCTTAAATATTTCGGCTCTTGCTTTCTCACTTGGAATAGGCGTTAATATCATTCTATCAAATCTTCCAGGTCTTAACAATCCTGGGTCAATCATATCAGGTCTGTTTGTTGCTGCAATAACCACTATGTCATACAAGTCTTCCAGTCCGTCTATTTCTGTAAGAAGCTGGTTAACAACTCTTTCAGTTACATTTGTATCTGTGCTTGTTCCTCTTTTTGGGGCTAACGAATCTATCTCATCAAAAAAGATTATGGTTGGTGAGGTTTGACGGGCTTTCTTAAACACTTCTCGAACAGCTTTCTCGCTTTCTCCCACCCATTTACTCAAAAGCTCTGGTCCATTAACTAATATAAAATTCGCTTCTGATTCTGTGGCTACTGCTTTTGCAAGCAAAGTTTTTCCTGTTCCAGGCGCTCCATAAAGAAGAAGGCCTTTTGGAGGAGTAACACCAAGATTTTTGAATGATTCTGGATTTTTTATTGGCCATTCAACAGCTTCTATAAGTTCTTGTCTTATTCCTTCAAGTCCTCCAAGATCATCCCATTTAACAGTTGGAATTTCTATTAGAACTTCTCTCATGGCAGAAGGTCTTACAAATTTAAGCGCTTCTTTAAAATCTTTTTTTGTGATTTGCATCTTTTCAAGTATTTCTTTTGGTATAGGCTCTTCTTCATCCAGCTTTAAATCAGGAAGTACTCTTCTTAGAACAACCATTGCTGCTTCTTTTGCAAGCATTGCTACGTCTGCTCCAACAAAACCATGAGTTACTGCCGCTATTTCTTTCAAATTAACATTTTTGCCTAGCGGCATGTTTCTAGTGTGTATTTTTAGTATATCTAAGCGTCCTTCTTTGCTTGGAACACTTATCTCTATTTCGCGGTCAAACCTTCCAGGTCTTCTTAGTGCAGGGTCAAGAAGGTTAGGAACATTAGTTGCTGCAATTACAACAACTTTTCCTCTGCTCTTAAGCCCATCCATCAATGCAAGCAATTGTGCTACAACTCTTCTTTCTACTTCTCCATGGACTTCTTCGCGCTTTGTTGCTATCGCATCTATTTCATCAATAAACACAATGGCAGGCGCATTTTTTGATGCTTCTTCAAATTTTTTCCTTAAGTTTGACTCGCTTTGACCGTAGAATTTCGACATAATTTCCGGCCCGTTTATAACAATAAAATGCGAATTAGTTTCATTTGCAACTGCTTTTGCAACCAATGTTTTTCCTGTTCCTGGAGGACCGTGCAGAAGAACTCCTTTAGGAGCTTCTATTCCCAACCGTTCAAATATTTCAGGATGTTTTAATGGAAGCTCAACCATTTCCCGTATTTTACTAACTTCTTCCCGCAAGCCTCCAATATCTTCATAAGTTATGTCGAAGCGCTGCTCTTCCACAGTTTCTAAAGCTTCTGGATTAAAAACTACTTCAGTTAAGTCTGTTACTATCACTGCATTCTTCGGCATGCTATCAACAACAACAAATTTAATGTCTCCAAATCCAAAGCCCATTACATCTTCATCAAGCATTCTAAATATGTCTTCGAAAGGGCTGTGAGAAAGTGTAGAACGGCGTCTTGTTGTCCCGCCAAGCGCGACTATATCTCCTTTAACTACTGCTCTTCCTAGAAGGCCTTGTTTAAACACTTCAGGATTAGCTCTTATCATGATGCCTTTTCTAGCAGGCGCTATGATTATTTTCTTGGCTTCCTTAACTTCTGCTTTATTTACTTTTACAATTTCTCCTATTCCTGTTTTTGAATTTCGTCTTACTATGCCGTCCATTCTTATTATGTTAAGTCCAATATCTCCTGGGTAAGCTCTGTCTGCAATGCCGACAGTTTGGCGTTGCCCTTCTATTTCTACAAAATCACCAGGTCTTACGTTTATCTCATGCATGAAGCTTGTATCTATTCTTACTATTCCTTTATTTACATCATCTTGTACAGCTTCAGCAACTTTCAATTTTATTTCTTTTTGAGCCATATTGAATTTTTACCTTTAATCTATTATTTAAAGTTTTACCAGTTTATAAGAATAAGAAGGACTTTTTAAATTTTAGCTTATATTATCTCTCAACTTTAGGCATTGGTATTGGAGGAGGTAAATTAACATCTCTGCTGAGCAATAATGCTTCAACATTGCACCTCATAAGAACTGTGTTCAATATTTCACTCATGGTTTCTTTAGGAACTTGCTTGTTTTTCTTCCAGTTTTTCAAAACTTCAGTTTGTTTAGCTGGGTCATCTACGTAAAGAACATCCCCGTTAAAAAGAATTTGGCCTACTGAAGGTGAATAATCAGAAGTGAATTCAAAAATGAATTTAAGCGCATTCTGTTTTGAAGTTCCAATTGGAATATCAGTAGCTTCAACGTCTTTAACACTAACATTGTTTTTTATATCTACTTTACCTTTAATCTTTGATTTTTTCTCGACGAGAATCTTTGTAAAATTAAAACCAATAATTGCCATCTTAGAATATAAGATTTTGGCTTAGTATTTAAAGATTGTGGTGGTTGGAATTCATTCTATTAAAATGTCTCGTAAAGAAAACAAATTTATCAAACTCAAATCATGTCCAAATGTGCATACATTTCTTCTTCATTCATTGTGCGTTCGCACAATCTGCACAAGTATGCATTTGTCATGGCGCTTTTTGCTATAGTTATACCACAACTTGTGCAATTATTCCTCATTTTTATCACCCCACTCTTAACTCTTCTTTACTTCCTGGATTTTTATAAGTAACGTATTAACTGTATATATAACAACAACTTTACAAGGTTTGCTATATAATTTATAAACTAGTTTCGCAACAACAAAAATTTAATAATAGTTATTCTCCTGATATTGTTATGAAACGACTCCATCTTATCATTTCAGGGAGAGTGCAGGGTGTTTTATACAGGGATTTTGCGAGAAGGGAAGCAGAGAAGCTTGATATTTCAGGCTATGCTAAAAATCTTAACGATGGCACTGTAGAAATAGTTGCAGAAGGCAGCGAAGAAAACCTCAAAAAGATGGTGAACAGCTGTAAAAAAGGGCCGCTAATGGCTTTTGTTAAAAACATTGATGCAAAGGAAGAATCTGCAACTAATGAGTTTGACGGTTTTGATATTAGGCGCTAGAATTCAGTAAGCTTTTTCTCCTGCCCGTAATTTATTATTGTTGTTTTGCCTTCCTTTCCTCCTTCTATCTTTTTTGTTGTTATGAATTTGTCTTCCTCAAGCTTGTTAATTTTTCTCCAGAATGTTTTGTAAACAAGTTTTCCGCCATTTTCCTGGTAGGTTTTGTAAACTTCTCCTATTCGCTTGCCGGTATTGTCTTTTATTATCTTCAGGATAAACTTTACTTCATCTTCAAGTTCTTCTGTTTTCTTTATGCTAAAGTCGTCTAGTTTTTTCATTGCAGTGCTTACATCAGAAGAATTTACTTTTTTAGAGCTTCTTTCTTCAGCAATCAGTGCAGCTTCTTTCATCATGTACAGTCCGCTTCTTATATCTGACATTTTTGCTGTTTTTTGCACTATTGATTCAACTGCATCTTCTTCCCATATTCCAGGAACAAACGCATATTCCATTCTTTGTTTTAGTATTCCCCTAGTCTCGTTAAGGTTATAAGCTTGAAATTCCAGCATTTCAGCTGTTAGTCTTGATTTGATTCGTTCATCAAGCTCTGTAACATATTCTTTATAGTTAGTAATCAGTATTACTGATTTTCTGAACACGTCTTCAAGAAGATTATAGATAAAATCCAAGTCTTCAATTTTGTCTATTTCATCAAAAGCAAAAACAGCTGAGCGCTCTGATTTGTTTAAGTACTGCTTTAAAACAGCAAACAGTTCTTCTGTTCTTTTGTTTTGAATAAACTTATACCCTATAATATCGCACATTTCCACAAGAATTTTGAAAGCAGTATTTTTCTGCCAGCAATTAATGTAAAAAGGAGTTATATTTTCTGACTCTTCTTCAATTTCTTTTAAAAGATGCTTTACAGCAACTGTTTTTCCAACACCAGGAGGCCCGTAAACAAACATGTTTCTCCCGCTTCTGTTCTGGAATAACGGCTTAATAGAAGCAGCAATCGCCCTCATTTGGCTCTCACGATAAGGAACAAGTTTCGGAATATAGCCATAGTCAAGAGCTATCTCATTTTTAATGAGAGATTCCCCGCTCTTAAGCATATCATTAAACACGCCCATAATAAAAAAGCTACGTGAAAAGTTTAAATAGTTTGTGTAAGGTCACGCGTAGTCAATAGTGTTAGCCTGCGTTTGTAGTAAATCCCATTCAGTTGATTGCAGCATAACTACCGAGTCACCGTGCCCAAGATGAATGGTTGATTTATTTTCATTCGATACGTCTCCTCCGTTTGCAGCTAACAGTATGTCCTGATCGGGGTAAGAGTGCAGATCATAACCTGTTATTGCTGAGCCTCCAGGTCTACCTGCCCAAGCGTCTCTTCTTAGTTTTCCAGTTATAGTATCTACAGATCCCACTTTCATAACGCTATACCCCCCACTTTGAGGTACGCCAATTACATCGCCGGTTCTAATCTCATAAGGGATAATGTTTTCTCTTCCATCCAATTTCGTTACCAATTCTTCAACATTCATTTTTTACTCCTCCGTTTAGTTTGTTTTTAGCTCCACTTTACAATTCTTGGGGACTTAGAAGCAGTGTCCCTAATTAAAATAATAGAAATATCCAAAATAATTTAATGTTGCTTCCATCTTAAGAGTTTAGATTCTCGCAGTCTCTTTTTATACTTTACTATATACTTTATATGTATTTACTTGCCAATAACTTTTTTCCCCATATATTTCTGCAACACAGCAGGAACACCTATTGAGCCATCCTTGTTTTGATAGTTTTCAACTATAGCAACCATGATTCTCCCAATAGCAAATGCGGTAGAATTTAGCGTATGCACATACTCTTTTTCGTCTTTTTTCTCTTTTTGATACTTGATATTCAGGGAAACAGCTTGGTACGAAGTACAATTACTGCAGCTAATAATTTCTCCATATTTGTTTTGTCTTGGGAACCATGCGTCTATATCGTATTTCTTAGCAGCTATTATCCCAATATCACCACTGCATACATTTACAACCCTGTGAGGTATTTTAAGCTTCTTAACAAGTCCTTCTGCAATAGAAATTAATTCTTCATGTATTTTCCATGAGTCTTTAGGTTTAGAAAATATAAACATTTCAACTTTGTTGAACTGATGGACGCGGAATAGTCCTCGCGTATCAACACCATGACTTCCTATTTCTTTTCTAAAACAGCTGCTTATGCCACAGTATTTTATAGGCAACTCTTTTTCTTCAAATGTTTCGCTCATATGCATGGCGGCAATTGGATGTTCAGATGTGGCAATTAAATAACTGTCCTCTCCCTCTATTTTGTACATAACATCTCCAAAATCTTTTAACGCGACAACTCCTTCATACGGCTTGCGTAGCATCATTAAAGGAGGTTCAATAGGAGTAAATCCTTTTTTTTCCAGCTCAGAAACTGCAAAGTTAATTAGAGCAAGTTCTAACTTAACCAAGTCACCTTTCAAAAAATAAAACCCAGCTCCTGAAATTTTTGTTGCTCTTTTAAAATCTGCCAATCCTTTGTCTTCAAGTATACGGCCATGGCTGTGTAAATCAATTAGTTTTGTTGGCTTTCCCCATTTTTTGATTTCCTTGTTTTCTGTATCATCCTTGCCAACAGGAACTGAGCTGTGCAAAACATTTGGAAGGTTCTGAAGAATGTAATCTACTCTTTCTTCAACTTCGGCAAGTTTTTTATCAGAATCTGCTATCTTGCCTGGCAATTCTTTTGCTTCTTTTATTTTGCTTTTAATATCTTTGCCTTGTTTTTGCAGCTCATTTATTTCGCGAGTTATAACATTTCTCTTATGTCTTAGTTTATCATTAGTTTCTTTTAATTTCCATAGTTCTCCATACTTCTTAGATACTTCATCAACCCAGTCTACTTTCTCTTTATCTCCTCGCTTCGCAAGGTCTTTTTTTATTAAAGCAGCATTCTCCTTTATGAATTTTATATCAAGCATAATAACTGATATTCAGAAGCAGCTTTAAATATTTTCCTAAATAAGAAGCTTTATTCTATCACTGTTAACAGCATCTGTAATCATGTTTCCAATCTTATTTTTCCTGCTTAATTTTATGATTCCTCTCTTTCCTACCTGGGCTGTCATCACATAATCATCATCAACGTAAATATTCACGCTTTTGTTCGATAATGATTCGTCAACCTCAAAAACAACATGCTTTTTTCCTATTTTTGCATGAAACGTAACATCACTGCCATTGTTTTCATTACTTTGATTTTTTCCTAAAGGCTGCAAATCAATAGAAACGCCTAGACTCTTTTCAATAGCGTTTATAGTTTTGCCTTCTTTTCCAATAACTCGGGCCATGCTTTCTTCAGGAACGTAAACAACGCATTTGTTGTCTGAAATCATTTCAACATCTACTCTGTCAGCGTATGCTCTTATCTCATCTGCTATTGTTTGGGATGCAAGATTCCTCGCAGGGCTTTTGCTCTGACCAATAACAGGGATAACTACTGTTTCCTCGCCATAACTGTACAGTTCATATTCCATTTTGCCAGTTTCAAAGTCAGTAACAACAACTACAGGCCTTGCCAAGTCTGCTTCTGTCATTCCTTCAGGCACTTTCACAGTCATCTTAAGGCTTAGGACTTTATCAACTCCGCCATTTTTAATGAAAATAACAGTATCAACCACTTGCGGAATTACTCCAAGCTCAATTCTGCCAACAAAACGCTGAATTGCATCAATAGGATTGGTAGCGTGAACAACGCCTGCAAGCCCAATGCCTGCTAATCTTAAATCACTGAACAGTCTGAAATCATTGGTGTTTCGCATCTCATCAAAAATAGTGTAATCTGGCCTGGAAAGCAGTAATATGTCGTGTATTTCCTGCGATGTTCCTTGAGCAAGACTGTACTGAGTTATGTTGTCAGCCAGCATAAGGTCGCGAGGCGCTTCTATTGTTTTTACAATCTTGTTTTGAGCTGCGTAATGCTCAGCTAAGGCACTTGCTATTGTTGTTTTTCCATGCCCTGGCGGCCCTGCAATAAGAATTCCCTCTGCCTGTTCTGAAATGCGGCTAGTAAGCTTATCGCTAAGCTTATAGTCAGCCATAGAAAGTTTTTTCACAGGCCTGACTGCTGTTATTTCCCATCCATCTGAAAAAGGCGGTCTTGTAACAACTATCCTGAAATTTCCAACCTGCACAATTGTGCTGCCCTGCCTTTCAATTTCCACAAAGCCGTCTTTCCTGACATTTGCTTCTTCAATGATTTCCCTGCTCATTTCTTTAAGTTGATCACGGTCTGTTTCTTTTTGGCCTACCACAACAAATTCCCATTTTCCTGGCTGTCCTTTTTTTGCTGTGGGCTTGACATTTTCTCTTATATGAACACTCATTGTTTTGTTATCAAAGTATTTCTCAATTTTAAGGGTAGTAACTAATTTTTCAACTTCAACAAAAATTAAGTTCATGTTTTTTGCTTTTCCAACAGTAGCCTGAACTCTATCAGAGGTAAACAAGGTTGCGCCTTCCTCATAAGCAAGCTGTCTAATCAAAGCATCAATTTCTCCAAGTCTTGCATGCCTTATCTCAGCAGGTCCTGGACGCATTCCTGCAAACTCAACTTTGAACTTTTTGTCTTCAGAAACTTTTTTTATTGCTTCAATTTCTTCCAATCCAAGAAAGCCAATAGTTTTGTTAACATTAGCCTGGTGCTCAAGCTCAGCAACAACAGCTTCGTGAATGATTACAGTGTTAGCCACCAATTCTCCACTGCTAAGTTTCTTGCTGACAAGACCCTCTATGATAACAGAAGTATCTGGAACTAATTTCTCTACTTTACTGATTTCCTTCTTGCCCATTATAAAGAATTAGCAACAATACTAGCTATTTAAGCTTTACTCAAACTCTTTCAGGAATTTTATCAGTTCTTTCGCAGAGTCAAAGTTCAGGAATTCTTTCTTTGTAAGTGCAGGGACTTTCTTTGGCTTTTTGTCCTTGAAGATAATTAAAGTGTCTGCTTCAATCAGTTTCTGCAATGGCTGCAGCTGCGGGTTTCTTTTATCTCCCACTTCAGTCAAAATGATTTCCTTGTCTTTTTTCGCAATAACGTCAAATGGAACTTTCTTTGTGTCGTCAGCTTCAAACCCTAAATCAGTGTATTTTCCAGCAACTGTTGATTTTCTTAATTCTGGGAAGCTTTTCCAGCTCTGGAACACATCCACTTTCCTGAATATTCCGCTGCCAAACATTTTGTAAAGAGAAACTGCTTTATTGACTGAAACATCAGCAAGCCCTGATTCATATTTTGAAATCATTCTTTTTGAAACTCCGACTTTTCTTGAAATTTCGCCAAGCGACAAGCCTGATTCTTCGCGTTTTTGCTTTAATTTCTCTCCAACAACAGCTGCTGTGAGTCCTGCTTTGCTGCTGAGTATGAATGGAAACCTGTTTTCCAAAGTGCTTTGAAAAGTATTGCGGTTAAGCGTGTAAACTCCGAATCTGGAATAAACAACACCATCCTCAAGATAACTGCCTGCTTTTTTTGTTATAACAATAGGCGCAGCATCAATATAGCCGCTGACTTTTCTCATTGCTTCTGCATACTCTTTGCTTATGCTGTTTGCATCTTCAAGAATTTTTATCAAGAGTATAGTAATGTCTTTTCTCGCAACCAAATCAAAACTGCCGCTTCGCAAACTCTTTACAGTAAACCCATGCTTCAAAAGAAGAATGCCAATATCGTCTATTAATGTCTTTTTCATACTACGAGAGAAGCAGGAAACGGTTTAAAAACCTTGTGAGACGTTTCATAAAGAGAGCAGTATAATTTTTATATAACAGTTTATCATTCATATTTAACATGAAAAAACTTGGACTTATATTGTATGGTATTTTTGGAGTAGTTTTAGGTGCTTTAATCTTTAGCGGTTTTCCAATATTAATATCACAATTTTTGGATAACCGCACGTTTATTCCATTTGCTCTTGCAGGTATTGCTGGCGTAGTAGCTGCTCATATGCTGATTAAAGGAAATAAAAAATGTGTTGTATTAGACGGATTAAATTTAGGTATAGCCTGTGTGGCTCTTGGAGGGGTATCCGTAATTCTTGGGTATGGTATTTTAAACTTTTTTATTCCTGCTAATTTTGA
>CEPX01100852.1_pt1 | contig 66648 bp, 55 predicted proteins | sample 361361 | NCBI WGS metagenome assembly CEPX01 (sample SAMEA2619974, study PRJEB7988) | marine metagenome | biome: marine biome (ENVO:00000447); feature: mesopelagic zone (ENVO:00000213) & marine oxygen minimum zone (ENVO:01000065); material: "saline water (ENVO:00002010), including plankton...
TTCTGCCAGAAACACAATATTCCGCCCGAAAGTGTTGAAACACACTTCGCTCTTCTAAAAAGAACGGCCAAAAAAGACCGTGTAGAAATATTTAGGGTAACTAGCGGCCCAAAGAAAATTGAAAACGCTCTTAAACTTTTATACCAAGCGATTTATAATATTTCAAAGAAGGTTAGTATCAAGAATCGATTGAATTGTGCGAAGCCGTACAAATGCAACTTGTATAAAACTGAACATTGTAGGTAAAAACAAAAATGACAGATAAGATTAAGATCTTTACGATCAGCGATCACCCACTCTCTCCCAGCGGAGTTGGTACACAAACCAAATACATTATCGAAGGAATGTTGAAAACGGGAAAATATCAGTTTGTTTCCTTCGGCGGAGCGATTAAACACCCCAGTCACGAACCACAGCACACAGAAGAGTGGGGGCATGATTGGGTAATCTGGCCTGTCGATGGGTACGGTACCCAAGATATGGTCCGCGCAATGGTACAACAGCAAAAGCCAGATATTGTATGGTTTATGACCGACCCGCGCTTCTACAGTTGGCTATGGCAGATCGAGAATGAGATTCGGCCCTTTGCCCCGATGGTTTACTATCACGTTTGGGACAATTACCCGTATCCTACCTACAATCGAAATTTCTACTTATCGAATGATCACATCGCTTGTATCTCAAAGCTAACTCACGATATTGTGCAGACAGTAACGCCGGAGGTAGATAGCTCTTATATTCCTCACGCCGTAAAAGAGGATGTCTTTGTGCCTCTTCCGGCAGATACAATCAAGGCTTTCCGGATTGAAAAAAAACTAGATGATAAATACGTATGTTTTTGGAACAGCAGAAATGCTCGACGTAAGCAGTCAGGCACACTGATTTGGTGGTTTAAAGAGTTCTTGGACAAGGTGGGTCACGACAAGGCAGTACTCATAATGCATACCGACATCAAAGATGGCCACGGACAAGATCTTGAAGCAATAATAAAGGAATTAGGGTTAACCAACGGAGAAGTATTATTTTCTCAGCAGAAGGTACCCCCAGAGGATCTAGCTGCCATGTATAATATGGCGGACCTCACAATCAACATATCAGATGCCGAAGGCTTTGGTCTTTCGGCAATAGAATCTTTGTCTTGCGGCACACCGATTGTGGTAACAATGACTGGTGGCCTTCAGGATCAGGTAACAGATGGCGAGAGGTTCTTTGGTGTTGGTATCGAGCCCGCGTCGAAGGCTATAATTGGATCTCAGGACGTTCCGTTTATTTATGAAGACAGAATCTCCAAAGAGGACTTTCTTGATGCAATGATGAAAATGTATGAGATGAACCCAGAAGACAGAGCAGAGTTAAGCATAGCCTGTAGAGCTTGGGCAACGACAAATTTTGGATTTGATCAGTTTGTTGACACTTGGGATAAGCTATTTGAGAAGATTGTTGATGAGAAGGGGTCTTGGGAAACTCGAACTGGTTATGCCTCCTACGAAATGAGGACTTTTTAATGTTAAAGAAGATTTTAGTCAAAGGGCCGGCCCTATCTCGTTCTGGTTATGGAGAGCAGACACGATTTGCTCTTCGGGCCTTGCGTTCGCGGAGCGATGTTTTTGAAGTGTTTATCATAAACATTCCATGGGGGAGAACCGGACACGTTACTGATACCAAAGAAGAAACGAAGTGGATCCACGAAACGATGGCCAAAACGTCTGCGTATATTCAGGTAGCTCATGGCCGTCCACAATTTGATATGTCCTTACAAGTTACAATTCCACTAGAGTTCGAAAAGATAGCACCAATTAATATAGGATACACAGCAGGAATCGAGTGCTCTAAAGTGTCGCCTAAGTGGATTGAAAAATCGAATGATACGGTAGATAAGCTTATTACTATTTCTGGCCATTCAAAAAGTGTTTTTGAAAATACAAAATATAATGTAACCAATCAGCAGACCGGAGAACAGATTACCAACTGGGGCCTGAATATCCCAGTAGAAGTAGTAGGATACCCAGTTAAACAGATAGACCCCGAGCCTCTAAATATAGAATTTGAGACCACGAAAAACTTCTTAGTAGTGTCCCAATGGGGCCCCCGCAAAAATCTAGATAATACAATTCGTTGGTTTATTGAAGAGTTTAAGGATGACCCGGACGCGGGCCTAATCCTAAAAACCAATATGGCCTCGGATTCGGTTATGGATCGAGAATTTACTTCGACGCGTCTCCAGAGGCTTTTGAGCGAAGCGAAAGCGTGGGGCGTCGAGGAGCGTAAGTGTAAAATTTATTTGTTGCACGGCGAACTGACAGAAGGAAACTTGACTTGGCTGTATCAACACCCATCGATGCTGGCGCTCGTAAACATAGCTCACGGCGAAGGCTTTGGTCTTCCGCTATTCGAAGCGGCCTACAATGGCCTTCCACTGGTTACCGTTACTTGGGGCGGCCAGATGGACTTTGTTTGCAAGAAGAATAAGAAAGGCAAGCTTGTTCCACATGTCGCGCGAGTTAACTATGATATTTCCCCTGTACAGCGCAGCGCTGTCTGGGAAGGAGTCATTGAAAAAGATAGTATGTGGGCGTTTGCTAAAGAGGCCTCATATAAAAGCGCGCTCCGTGACGTAGCAGAAAAGCAGAAACATCACAGAAACCTAGCAGCCAATCTTAAAAAAGAGATTCTAACTAATTTTGATGAAAATACATTATACGAGAAGTTTGTTTCTTTTCTTCACGAAGAGCCCGACGAAGAAGTCGCCGAGTGGCTGAAGAAGATTGAAGAAATTTCTGAACTCTAGCGATACCACCAATGGGGGTTATATTTTTACAAGATTTCTTTGCAGACCAGCATCTCGGCGGCGCCGAATTACACGATAAAGTCGTGTGCGATTATTTCGAAAAGAAGAATCTTCTCGGTGATCGAATTAATTCTTTTAATGTAACCCCCGAATATATACTTGCTAATACTGATAAGGCTTGGTTCATTAGTAATTTCCTGGGTCTTCGAAATGTTTGTAAGGCCTTAATAGCTAAATACTGTAAATATTTAATCTACGAGCACGACTATAAATTTTTAAAGAATCGGAATCCTATTGTATATCCTAATTTCATAGCACCTGACGAATCTCACAAATACAATTTTACATTCTATCAAAATGCTGAAAGTGTTATATGTTTGAGCAAGATGCATCGACGAATATTCGAAGACAACTTAGACTTAGACAACATCGATAATATCAATTGTAGTATGTGGGCCGACGAGGATCTGGAGATAATAGGAGCATTGAACACAGCGACAAAAAATGAGAAGTTCGCTGTTATAGATTCGTCGAACACAATCAAGAAAACCAGAGAGACAGTCGAGTTCTGTAAAAAAGCAAACCTTCCCTTTGATTTGATTAAAGCCGAGAACCATCACGCGTTCCTCAAATTGTTGTCGCGGTACAAGGGCCTCATATTTCAGACCGGCCACCCGGAGCCCACTCCGAGGGTTGCCGTCGAGGCCAAAATGCTTAATTGCAAGTTCTTGTCACAAAAGGAGCTTATTGGTGTAGCTGATGAGGAATGGTTTCATCTTAATGGGGATGAGTTGATCGAAGAAGTCCGGTCGATGAGGAATACCGCATGCCAGAAACTGGAGAGCATTCTGATATGAAATATAACATCCTCACAGTAATCAATGAGGGATACGCTCAGTTTGGAAAGCTGTTCATAAACTCATTATTTGAAAACATAGATCTCAAAAATATAGAGAAAATCTATGTTTACGATACTGGGCTATCCGAAGACACTGTACATTATTTCAATTATTTCCCCAAGGTGGTTGTTGTGGCCACCGGGGCCGACTTTGAATCTACAGGTATTCATGATGAGGGCTGGGCCTCCAACACATACTCCAAAACCAAATACCTTTTGTCGGTGCTGGAGGACACCGGTATTCCCACGCTTATGATAGACTCAGACTGTATATTCGTACAGCCATTCGAACATTTATTGGACGAAACAGTCGATATAGTGGCCTGTGACCGCAATAGAGAGGGCTTTTCGAAGCACATAGGATCTTTTTTCGGGGCCATAAACATCGAGAATTCCAAGAGATTTTTGAATACTTGGATTGAAAACATACAATTCCTACAAGAAACGACGGACCTGAAGCACTGCGAGAGCCCAGCACTATCGAAAACCATCCTCGAAGAAGACTATACAGTCCAGGAAGTGCCCGAACAACTGGTGTCTGCTGTGTTCCCAGACCATTCTTCAACAATTTATCATTTAAAATCGGACCACTATGCTGTTAGTATAGAACAGAGATTGGCCCTCCCACATGCGAAGCCGTTCTGTCAAAGGTATTTTTAATGTCTCTTTCTATTGTTATCACCACTTATAATCGCAGCGACGTTCTCAAGCTTAATCTAGATTGTTTTAAGAAACAAAGCGATATGGACTTTGAGATTGTGGTGGCCATCGACGGATCTACTGATGAAACGAAAGAAATGCTAGCTGCTTATGAGGCCCCCTTTTCCATAAAATGGGTTGACACCCTAGAGCACCACAAATATTGTCTGGCAAAGGCGCGTAATATGGGCATTGTGGAGACCACACGGCCCCGTGTAGCCATTTTAGACGACGATAGCTTCCCGGTGCCTGGGTTTGTGGCAGCGCACAAAGCAGCTGCCCTTCCAGGGGTTCTTACGGGAGGCTACAGAAACTCTCACGATCCTAAAGATTCGTTGCATCTGAAGATGAAGCGAACACTTTTGAAGTATGGAATTCGGCAACAACATTCAATTACAGAGCGCATTGTAGAAAACAATACCTCCATGTATCGGAAAGACTGGTTGGGATGTGGAATGTTTTCTGAAAGATTTGAGGGGTATGGCGGCTGCGGTCAAGAGTTCATCGCACGAATAGCCCATCAGGGGTTTAAATATCAGTTTGCTCCAGAAGCTATGATCTATCATCATCGAGAGTTTGAAGGGGACAACGGTCTCACCCGAGAAATGAAGGACAAGCAAGCCATGGAAATGGCCGTTATGATCCAGAAACATTGTTGGAGTTATTAAGATGCCCGTAGTTATACGAAATATATTTGAAGATTATGTAACAGAGAAATACGAACTGGAGCAATGCATTGCTGTTAACAATGGGACCGCGGCATTGATTGCGCCGTTGTGGGCCATGGACTTGCAGCCTGGAGATGAGGTTATTACTACTCCTTTCACTTTTATAGCCACCACTAACGCCATCGTTATTGCCGGCGGCAAACCTGTTTTCGTGGATATTGATCCGGACACCTATTTGATCGATGCTTCGAAGATTGAGGAAGCGATCACCGAACGTACTAAAGCCATTATTCCCGTCCACCTATATGGGCGTGTGTGTGAGATGGATAAAATTTGCGAGCTTGCCGATCGACACAATCTAGTAGTGATAGAAGATACAGCTCAGGCTTTCGGTGCGACTGTCCCCGATGGACGCGCTGCGGGAATGATGTCCGATGCCGGCACTTTTAGTTTTTATAAGACAAAGAATATCTCCACCTTTGAAGGAGGGATGATTTGTATTCCTAAAGATTCTCGCTTAAGCGCCGATAAAGTACGGGCGATTTGCGATCAGGGACAAGTAGGCAAGTACAATCATGAATATATTGGCTTTAACTTTCGGCTAGCCGAACCGCTCTGTTTGATGGCTTTAGAACAAATGAAGCTTCATATGAAGGGTGTGAGAGCAGAGTTAGGAATGCGAGGCCCCGAGCAGGGACATTATCCGAATGTAGTATATCAACAGCCGGCGTATATAGAACGGGGTATTACAGGCTCGTGTCCCGTTGCGGAATCCGTCGCACGCTCTATTAAAGAAGCATCGGCAAAGAAATGAAAGCTGTGCTCCTAGGTTTGGGTGCGATGGGCCAAAGGCATCATAAGGCTCTTCTAAAGAATAACCGAGTAGGGGAAGTCATAACAGTGGATCCTAACCCCGCAGTCAGCGCGCAATATTTGTCTGTCTCCGCGGCAATCGCTGAGCATGAATTTGATTTTGGCGTGGTTGCCTCTCCCACAACTTTTCATGAAGAAAACGCATGCACACTGCTGGAAGCAGGAATTCCGCTATTAATTGAAAAGCCCCTCGCCGCCAGTGTAGCGGCTGCAGCAAAAATTGCGTCCGTAGCCAAAGATCGCGACTGCAAGGTAGCGGTCGGACACATAGAACGGTTTAACCCAGCCATTCGGGCGCTTATGGCGGACTTGACTGAGCAGCCCTATAGCGTTATCTTAAAACGGTTAAGTCCTTTTCCTGCTCGTATCAAAGATGTGGGAGTAGCATTAGATCTTTCGATTCACGATATTGATCTTGCGAGACATATTACGGGCGCAGAAGTGGTGAACACCCGCGCTCACATTCAGAGGAATAGAAATAAATGTGAAGATATGGCAGTGTATTTGATAGAATTAGATAACGGAGGGTGTGCGGTAGTTCACACTAGTTGGATGTCCCCCCGACGACAGCGGGAGGCTGAAGTTACCACAGCGTCCGCTGTCTATGAGGTGGATATGCTGCGACAACAAGCCGTTAAATATACCGATATGCCTGATGCTTGCTATGGAGTCAGCTCTTTGTTTGTAAGCCGCGAAGATCAGTTGGGCGCCCAATTGGACACCTTCATCGAATACTTGCTCACAGATGATCCCAGTAACTTATGTTTACTTGCAGACGGTATCACTGCCCTAAGAATAGTGGAGGATTCTTTGAATGAAAGCTTGCATTAATTATATTTCTTCGCGACATCTTTGTATCAAGCACAGTCTCAAGTCTTTATGGGACAACTACAACAAGAGCCACGATTACCCTGTCTATGTTTACTATTTTGATGATATTTATGATAGTCCCGAGTTGCAGGAAAGCATCACCCACCAGAACGCTCAAAACGTAACCTTTCGTTCAGTCCCGTACAAAACGCCCGAGTTTCTGAAGGAAGAAGAATTATTCTATAACCGCTTAGATTTGTGGTACCCCCGCACTCGCTTTTCGATTCAGAGAAAGGGGTATTTGCACATGTGCAATTTTACAAGCAATATGTATGGCTACGAAAATACAGATTTTCATTTATACGATTATATTATGACCCACGATGATGAAGCTGGTTATACCACAGAAATGCCTTATGATCCTTTTGAAGTAATGGAGAGTCGCCCCGAGTCTATTGGTGCTTATGCGGTGAACCAAAGACTGAAGAACGGCCACCCTCACCAGGGCCACCGCGACACGCGTGTAGGTTTGTGGGAGTTTACTGAAAAATTCCTTCGTGGAAACAACGTGACTCCCGAAGCGCCCGTACTCCAACAATTATTAGAGGAGCCAAAGGCTAATGAACTATTTCACTATATTAAGTGGTGTGATACGTACGTGATAAAAACCGAGATGTTTAAAAGTGATTTGTGGAAAAAATGGATTACTGCCGTCAATGAAGACGGGGGAATTTATAAATATCGATGGGGCGATAACGAAATCATTACCCTTTTTTCGTATATCTACAATAAACAAATTTACAATCTTAAAACGGTGGAAGCCGGCCTACACGACCAAGGGATGTTTCGCAGCATTCAAGATTATGCTCCGAGCGTAAAGGACACAAAGAAATAGTATGATAAATCCAGCATCATTGATAGAGCACTTTTGCACACAAGACGAAGGCAATATGCATCTTGCCACCTCACTAATCATTAGCAAGGAACATAAGACGCTATATTTTCATATTGCGAAGACGGGCGGATCGTCAATAGTAAAATTGTTGAAAAACAATAACTTATGTGACGGCGTAGTAAACAACAAAAACCTCGATCTTGATACTAAAACCGAATACTTTACAGAGGTAGCCAACAACTGGGACGATTACTACAAGTTTACATTTGTGAGAAATAAGTATGATTTATTAATATCACTGTATAACTATGATCGAAGACTAAATGGCCGCTGGTCCCTCGCTCGGTCTGTGAGCTTCGAAGAATTTATCCAGAACCATATAAAAAATCAGGATACGATAACAAAAAGAGTACAGTATAATAATCTAATAGACCAGTATTACTTAACTCGCTTAGAAGATGTTGAGCTTTTTGATTTTACGGGAAGATTCGAAAACTTTAATGACGATTTGAATAAAGTATGCAATAGGCTGGGAATAGAGAACACCGAGATTCGCGTTAATGTGGGAAACTATGATAGAAGCAAAAAAGATCAATACTATACAGACTCGTTGAGAGATAATATCCGGACCAAGTTTCCGCAAGAACTAAAACATTTTGGATGGTAGAATTATGAAAATCCCCGCGGATATAAAAAAAAAGATCGGTACCCAATGCGGCCCGCAGCTACTAGAATATCGGATAGATCCGAAATCAATCAATTTAGGGTTTAACTTAAAGTCTCATATCCCCCACGTGGCTGGCCAGTCGTCCCACGGAGAGTATGGAGTTCTTAAGGAAATCTTTCGGCGCCTTGGTGTTAGCGCCGGCACTGCGTGTGAGTTCGGCGCCTGGGACGGCGTATACTGTAGTAATGCTTATGATTTGGTGGTTTCGGATGGGTGGTCCTGTATCATGATGGAGGCTGATGAGGATCGCTATAAGAAGCTCCTGAAAACGGCATCGCGCATACCTTCTATCGATCCTTATCACGAAACGATCCATTTCTCACACCAACAAGGCAAGCTTCTGGACGCTTTTTTCGATGAGATTAAGATGCCGGCAGTTTTTGATTTGTTGTGTATAGATATCGATAGTTGTGATTATCAAGTGTGGGAATCCCTCCAAAAGTACGCCCCCAAGGTGGTGGTCATAGAAGCAGACAATCTGGATTTAGACATAATCCAGAAAGAGGAAATACCACATACACACTTGGGGGGGTCTACTTGTTATCCTCCTATGAAAAGGTTGGGCGAATCCAAGGGCTACACATTAGTTGAATACACATATAATTTAATCTTTGTTCGAAACGATCTAGTAGCCCAGGTACGACCATGAAAGTACTCTATATCGACCCAGCAGTCCACTCACCAAAAAGCAAGACCTATCTTCACTACAACTATCTGTTTGATCAGTTTAATAAACTAGCTGAGTGCTATCTCTACCGGGATGAGAATATGACATCGATCCTGGAACCCTTGAGAAAATGTCCAGAGAAGCCGGATGTTATATATTTTGGTATGGGCTGGTTTGCCCTTAAGGAAGCAGCCTTCGCAAAGAATTTTGGCCTAGATAAAGTGGGAATCCCATCATCTGGGTATCTCTTTAAGCCCCAGAACTTCCTAGAAGAGAAGTTGAGCTTCTTGAAAACGAATGGGTTTAGCCAAATTGTGACATCTGTTCCACTAATCGAAGAGTATGAAAAGGCAACTGGTATTCCGTGTAAACTGCTTCCGCAGGCAAGCGACCCTGCTGTCTTCTACGACCGCAAAGAAGAAAAATTATATGATGTAGGATTTAGTGGCGCACTGCATGACAACAAATTGTACGTAGCGGGCGCTTTTAAGACAGTTAATATCCGATCCAAGCTTCAAGAGCTCCTAAGGGAACAGAAAAATATATCAACTTTCCTGAATGGGTCCGACTCTACTGCGCCCAGAATTCCAAGTTATGATGAGTATGCTCGTAAGATCCATCAATGTAGGGTGTGGCTAGCAACGCCGGCGCCGTTTGAAGAAGTAACAGGTCGTTATTACGAGATCGGTATGTCCAAAACTCTCTTATTGTGCAGCGAAATTAAAGAAGAGTATAAAAATGATCTTCAGGATGGGGTAAACTGTGTAGAGTTCAAGGATGACTTGAGTGACTTCCTAGAAAAGTTTTACTATTATCTAAACAATTGGGAAGAGTCGGAAAGAATAATTCAAACCGCGCACGATGATTTCCACCAGAAGCACACGTGGGCCCATCGCGCCAACTTATTGTATAGCCACTTGGAAGAAACGATAAATGGATAAGATAAGCGTCATAGGAATAGGCAAGCTAGGTCTGTGCTTTAGTTTAAGTCTTGATCGTGCCGGCTACAATATAGTTGGGGTTGATATTAATGCGGAATATGTAAATAGCATAAACGACAAATCATTCGTGAGCCTAGAAGCACAAGTAAATGAGCGTCTTCGCGATAGTAAGAACTTTATAGCCACACTAGATTTAGATCAGGCGCTTAATCACTCAAATATGATTTTTATTATTGTGGCCACCCCATCGCTCCCGAATGGCCGCTATGATCACTCACAAATCGATACCTTAGTAGAAGAAATTAAAAAGCGGGGAGCACAACCAGACACAAAGCACCTCATTATGAATTGTACTACGATGCCTAAGTACTGTGAGACTCTGGCGAAAGATCTAGAGGAATACAATTGGACAGTTACATACAATCCGGAGTTTATTGCTCAAGGTACTATTATTCGCGATCAGGAAAACCCAGACATGGTTCTGATTGGCGAGGGGAGTACCGAAGTTGGCGACTTGCTGGAAAAAATATATGATCGGATGACCGACAACGAGCCCCGTATATGCCGTATGTCCCCAACAGAAGCAGAGATAACTAAAATTTCACTTAACTGTTTCTTAACAACAAAGATCGCTTATACTAATATGATTGGCGACATTGTCAGGAAATCCGGCGGCCATGCACAAGTAGTTTTAGATGCTATTGGTGCCGACTCACGCGTCGGCAAAAAACTCACACGCTATGGATTTGGCTATGGCGGCCCATGCTTCCCGCGAGACAACCGGGCCCTCGGGATCTACGCCTCAGATATAAACCTGCCGGCAGAGATTAGTCGGGCCACAGATGATATGAATCAAAAACATCTAAGGTTCCAGTTGATTGATCACATATCAAACCATTCTTGGGATAGGGCCGTCGCCTTTGGACGAATTTCCGCCTCTAGGCATAGAGACGCGATATGGTATGAGTCAGTCACGTATAAAGAGGAATCAACAATGATTGAAGAATCACAGCAACTAAGATTTGCAGAACTGCTAGCTCGATGTGGCTACAGGGTGGTCATATCAGATTCCCAAACTGTCCTCGATGCCGTCGAGGATCTTTACGGCGATCTGTTTATGTACGAGCGCCGCTGCAAAGCATAAATCAAAATGAACGTAATGAAACATTATAAATCTAAATTTGAGATGCTCAGGAAGATCATCGGCAAGGAGGATCCGGTGGTACTTGAGATTGGGGCCCACTATGGTGAGGACTCTCTGCGCTTCCTAGAGACGTTTAGCAATATTGCTTTATATTGTTTTGAACCAGACCCGCGCAACCTCGCGGCGTTTAAGAAATATGTAACTGATCCGAGGGTTGTCCTATGTGAGATCGCACTATCGAATACCAACGGTACGGCGGAGTTCTTCCAGAGCTATCAGGAACACCAGAAAAATACTACCCCCGGCAAGTATGACTGGATAGACAGCGAGACATATCAGAATGAAAAGCTGAATAATTCTGGGTCTTCCTCATTGAAGAAGGGATATCAATTCACACTAGGTGAGACCATTGTAGTCCAGACGCGCCGGTACGATGATTGGGCAGACGAACAAAGTGTGAATGAAGTCGACTTTGTCTGGCTTGATGTTCAGGGCGCCGAACGCGATGTGCTAGACGGTATGGGAGAAAGAATCCGCACCATAAAACTTATATGGCTAGAATACGGCGAAGCTGATTATGACGACGCGATGTCACGCGAAGAAACGATAGAATATATGACAACGAAGGGTTTTGCAGTAGTAGAGAAATTGTCCTCACAAGCTGCAGCGGGCGATCTTTTGTTTCTGAGGAAAGAAAATGTATAAAGGTATCTTTATCCATGTCCCCAAGGCTGCCGGCACAAGTATGATGAGTGCTTTTGAGCCCCATCAAGAAAGCGGCCTTATCACTGAGAACACCTCTTTTTTGAAAAGGCCCGTTTTGCCGCTCCCGCTGATTCAGATGTTTAACTTCGAGATTTCAAGAACAGAAGTTATGAAGAGTGTTATTGGGTCCTATGCTTGGGATAATACGTTTAAATTTTGTTTTGTCCGCAACCCTTGGTCTAGATATGTGTCTAACTGGCACTGGCTCACGCGAACCGGACAGCGTACCGGGTGGGCTGACAGGGGCTGGAAGGGCCTTGATGGCGAGGTCACCTTCGAGGACTTTGTACACCAAGTCGGTGCCGCGTACGACCGACCGGTCAGAAGATACCAACACGATAAATGGCATATGCGAAACCAGATAGAACACATATCAGATAATCAGGGCAACCTTATGGTGGATTTCATCGGTCGCGTTGAAAACGTAGAGGAAGACTTCGCAATTGCCTGCAACAAAGTGGGGCTACCAGATGTTACTCTCCCGCACCTAAATCACGTTGGATATCACCAAGGCCATGACCGCACCTCCCAGCCTCACTATTCTGCTCACTACACTCCCGAGCTAGTTGAACTAGTTCGACAACGTGCCAAAGCCGATATAGAAGCTTTTGAATATGAGTTTGAGGATAAGAAGTAGTGACGAATTTCATCACAACACAGCTAACTAATGGCTTTGGAAATAACATATTTCAATATGCGGCCGCGCGCTTGCTAGGAGAATACCACAAGCTTCCAGTATACGCGCTCTCCCCAACACCTGATTACTACGGTATTCCTGATCTAAAGACTCTGGGCGTTCAGTTTACCGATGCCGCCCCCCAAGCGACGGCCCCCACTCATCGGGTAAATGAAAATAATTTCATAAAAACATTTGACAAATCGTATAGCCGACACAATATTGGGTTGAGTGGTTACTTCGAAGATTATAGATATTACTTTAATAATCTCGAAACCATAAAGTCCTGGTTTCCCGCTGTGGCAACCCGAGAAGACAATGCATTGGTATTACATATGCGCACCGGAGACCGCCTGTTTATGAAAAATGAGTTCCACTCCAAGCCACGGGTCGAGAACTATCTCAATGCAATTAAGAAATTTGATTTTGAAGAACTCCACATTGTCACGGATATGCCCAAATGGTCGACCGTAACAGAAGATGAGCTTCAATCCATGAAGTTTCACGTTAATACCCCCCAGAGTGAGAGAGTACCAATCGAGGAATCAGTAAGATATTTCAACGAGCTGTACGAAGGCTTGGCTGCATACAGCCCCCAGATCACCCAGCGCTCGGTTGGAGAAGATTTTGAATTTATTAGAAGTTTCAAAAATATATTGTTTGAGCATGGTACACTATCCTGGTGGGCCGCTGTCTTAAGCAACGCCGAAAAGGTTGGCGTCTATGGCCCGTGGCGATCCTGGAAAGGCGCGCAGAACAAAAATTTGAGTAATATACCATTAGACAATTGGTTTAAGTGGGAGTGAGCCCAATGAATGTAGAAACGACGAAGAATATCATTGTTGACTGGTTGCAGAACCGATCCCGAGAAGCCGGAACTGATGGTTATGTGGTGGGAGTATCCGGAGGGATTGATTCCGCTCTTACTTCAACACTCTGTGCTCTTACGGGACTGAAAGTTATAGTGGTGGGACTTCCCATCCATCAGCCCGCCTCACATGTCGACCGCTCGGAGAGACACATGGAATGGCTAGAGACTCAGTTTTTTAATGTTACACGACTCACGGTCGACCTCACTTACCTCTACGAGGCATTTCGAGACCTTGATATCAATACGTCCGACTTGGCGTTGGTAAATGCTCGTTCTCGTTTACGTATGCTCGCCCTTTATGCTTTGGCTAACACGGAGAATTTGTTAGTTGGAGGTACGGGCAACAAAGTTGAAGATTATGGTATTGGATTTTTTACAAAATATGGAGACGGTGGCGTCGATGTAAGCCCTATAGCGGATTTATTAAAAAGCGAAGTCCGCGACATTGCAGCCCACGTGGGAGTGGGAGAGGATATTTTAACAGCCACACCAACGGATGGCCTTTGGGAAGACGATCGTTCCGATGAAGATCAAATAGGAGCCTCCTATGAAGAACTAGAGTGGGCCCTTAACTATTATGATAAGCAAGGCCCTCACTTTGCGTCGCTCACGCCACGCGAATGCGAGGTATTAGAAATATATATTAGCCGGCATCTTGGCAGTCGACACAAACTCGAACCACCGCCGGTGTGTATACTAAAAAAGGAGTAAAACAGTGATAAACAAAGAACTAGAACATCAACATTTACGCTATTGGGAGGACTCTTGCGCTCTGTCTCAATTTCATGAGTGGTGCGGAAAACCAGAACCATGGAAGGAGGAATTGGCACAGATGATCATAGATGTAGGCTTTAAGTCTGTACTAGACGTAGGCTGCGGTGTTGGAGTCATGAAAGAGATCCTGGACACCAACGAATATCCCTCAGACTATTATTATGTGGCCACGGAAATTACGCCGCAATTTATAGAGGAATGTCGTTCCAAGACTATACCGACACTTCCGGTGGATCTACGAGACATGTCCGTTTTTAAGGATAAGGAGCTTGATTGTGTACTCTGCCTAGATGTTTTTAACCATCAGGTGGAGGATCCGCATGTCCTCTTGGAAGAGATTATACGTGTAACTAAAAAACTTGCCGTTGTTTCTTTTTTCCGAGCTTTCCGGCCCCCCACATCACGGATGCTAGCTGACTGGAATATAGACCTAAGACATCAAGAGGTGTTCATCGAGCGTAAACATAATAATTTAATTTATGCCGAGTATAGTATGGAATATTTAGAAAAGTATTTGGACCAGCTCGACGTGACGGGGATTACCTATGAGTGGGCCGGCATCAAGTACTACGGGGAAACACCCAAAGCCTCCTACGCTAATGATCATGCGAGATTAAAAAATGAGCATTAAACGAATTTTAGTTTGTGGGGCGGGCGGATTTATTGGCGGTGCCATGGTAAAGAGATTAAAGGCTGACGGACATTGGGTCCGCGGAGTGGATTTGAAATACCATGAATTTTTTGACATCAACGCGGTGGCGGATGAATTTATTCAAGGAGATCTCCGGGATCCCGCGGTATGTGACCGGGTGGTGACGGAGGATCTAGACGAGATTTATCAGTTTGCTGCCGATATGGGTGGTGCTGGATTTGTCTTTACGGGTGAGAATGACGCAGATATCATGCATAATTCAGCCATGATCAATCTTAATATTGCGGAGCAGTGCGTTAAAAAGAAGGTTAACCGGATCTTCTATTCTTCGTCGGCATGTATGTATCCGGAGCACAATCAGATGGATCCCGATAACCCCAATTGCACCGAGGACTCTGCATACCCCGCACAGCCAGATTCCGAGTATGGGTGGGAGAAACTCTTTAGTGAGAGGCTTTGGTTTGCATTCGCTAGGAATTATGGCCTGACTGTCCGCGTAGCTCGCTACCATAACATCTTCGGCCCGGAAGGTACCTGGGACGGCGGCCGCGAAAAGGCCCCTGCTGCGTTCTGTAGAAAGGTCGCTGTGGCCTCTGAGGGCGCCGAGGTTGAAGTTTGGGGCGATGGTGCACAAACTAGGTCCTTTCTTTACATAGACGAGTGCATAGAGGCCACCAAGCGCCTTATGGACCATCCCACTTTCGAAGGCCCGGTGAATATTGGATCTGAGGAAATGATCGCCATCAATAAATTTGCGGAGATGGCAATTGACATTTCCGGAAAGAGTCTTACAATTGATAATATTGATGGTGAACGCTTTAAAACCAAATATGGCTTTCCAACTCCCATTGGCGTCCGCGGCCGGAATTCCGACAATGCTCTTATTCGAGAGAAATTGGGATGGGATTATGAGCAGGCGCTTCGCGTGGGGATGGAAAAAACCTATGGGTGGATTTTAGAACAAGTTAGGAAAGAAAAATGACTAAATGCTTAGTAACAGGACATAAAGGATATATCGGATCCCGGCTTTACGCTGAATTAATTGAACAGGGCCACGAAGTTGTGGGGATCGACCTAACGAGCGATGTTTCCCAGGATGTAATCACATGTCTTGCTGAAGATACTGATGGAGGCTTTCACCCCCATTATGCTTCTTTTGAGCCCGAATACATTTTCCATATGGCCTGCTGGCCTCGGATCGGGCTCTGCCTAAAGAAGCCTGTTGAGACAATGCACAACAACGTAATGGCCGGCTCAGTTCTTCTGAATTTCGCGCGCAAGAATGAATCTGTTAAGAGGGTTATATATTCTTCGTCATCTTCTGTGATGGGGAATGGCGCAGGTCCGACAAACCCATATGCTCTACAAAAACTTATCACTGAAAAAGAGTGTGGTATATACGCCGGCGTATATGGACTGGATACCGTGTGTCTCCGGTACTTTAATGTGTACTCGGAAGATCAGCGAGCCGACGGACCATACTCCACGGCCATCGCAAATTGGCGCAAGTCTCTCTTAGAGGGGGTCACGCCGTTTATTACTGGCGATGGCGAGCAACGTCGAGATATGGTACACGTTGATGATGTGGTATCTGCCAATATTCATTGTATGAATTACGACGGGGCCTTCACCGGAGATGTTTTTGATGTTGGCACAGGAGAAAACATCTCCCTCAACGAAGTAAAAGATATAGTACAGAAGCACCACACGGTGGAATTTGATTATGTTGTCCCGCGCCCGGGCGAAGTTGCTACAACACTAGCAAACATCGCACCTCTTCGGAATCATGGCTGGACAGCCTTTACAAAGATCACAGCAGGAATCGAAAGGTGTTTTGATTTTAAGGTAACAGGATAATGAGTAAAGATATAATTGGAGTAATAGGACAAGGATTTGTCGGCACGGCTATTAGGGAAGGAATGAGGGCGCACTTTACAGTAGAAACTTATGATAAGTTCAAAGAGGACGTCTCGACTTGTTCGTCAATTGAGGAAGTATGCAAGAAATCAAAAATTGTATTTGTTTGTCTTCCAACCCCGATGCGACGAAATGGCTCCTGTGATCTTTCAATCTTAGAAAAAGTAATTCAAGAGATCAATGATCTTAATTTGGACAATATTACTGTGATTAAATCGACAGTGCCCCCCGGGACTACTGAGAGACTAAATCGTACACACAAAAACATCGATATCATCTTTAACCCCGAATTTCTTACAGAGGCAAACTACATCGATGACTATAAGAATCAGAACAGAATTATTATCGGAGGCCCCCGCCCAGCGTCGACCGCGGTCAAGAACATGTTCAGGAAAGTGTTCCAGAAAACCCCCATTGTTAAGACGGGCTCCAGAACAGCAGAATCAGTAAAATATTTTATCAACTGTTTCTTGGCTACTAAAGTAAGTTTTGCCAATGAGTTCAAGCAGATCTGCGACAGTGCCGGCGTCGATTATGATAAGGTGGTTGAATACGCCCTTTATGACACCAGGATCGGCCCCACCCACTTATCAACCCCGGGCCCGGATGGTAAAAGTGGTTTCGGGGGTTCTTGTTTCCCTAAAGACTTAAATGCATTAGTTTATTTTGCTAAAATGAATGAAGTTGCTCCGTCTGTTTTAGAGGGAGTCTGGGAAAAAAATCTTGAGGTTAGACCAGAAAAAGACTGGGAGATGCTTAAAGGAAGAGCGATCTCAGAAGAATAATAAGGAGAAAATATTATGAAATTATCTAATCAAGCAGTCGGCGCCCTGATGATGGCGCTACAGAAATCTTTAATGGAACAAAGCGATATTGTACCTGTTCTAAAGGAAATGAACTTCCAGGTTGATGATCCGAGTCAGTCTGAACTGGTGGTAACTAATCCACCTATTGTCTCCTTAGAAGGGGTTACCGTACAAACCAATGAAGATGATAAATCAATTATCCTAGAGGAGGAATAAAAATGGCTACTAGAAAAAATGCAAAAACAACACGATCAACTACCGAGACCCCGCAGACAATGGGCCCAGGCGCAGTCCGAGACATTGTTGAGAGCGTTGTGCGAAATGCCTTGCGTACGCAGGCGCGCGAACTAGAAACACATCTAAATGATATTAATGCACGCCTGATTGCTTTAGAGAAGCCGTAGGGTGCCACGGTACCAGTATAGTTGTACTGCGTGCAAAAAAGAACTCACTATATCGCATCTTTCGGATGAAACGGTAACAGTGTGTCCGGATTGCAATGAAAAGGAAACTTTACTAAAGGTTGTAACTAGTTTTTCAACTTCGCGTGCTACGAAACAAAAGCCGAAAGTAGGGAAAATTACCGAAGACTTTATTCAAGAATCGCGCCGTGAACTTGAAAAACAATGTAGTGCGCCAGTTAAAGGATATCAGAACCAATGAATATTATCATATGGCTTGTTATATCTGTGCTGCTGAACCTATCATTGATTTGGTACATCATTCAACTATTAAAGAAGTTCTATTTTATCTCTGAAAACTTGGCTGATTTATTTTTGACCACAAAAGCATTTCGTGTTTTTGCGAATTCCATGTATAGCATGGAAAGTTTCCATGGTGAACCAATCATAAAAGAGTTGATAGAAAAAATCCGAGATGTTAATCATGAAATAGAGCTGTTTAGAGATATCTTTGAATATTCTATAGATAAAGAGATGGAGGAAGAACTTGACACTGCCGAAGAAGAAGCGTAAGAAATCAACAAAGAACCATTATTTTACATCTGTTCACGAAAAAGCCATAATAAAGTATGCTAACACAGAGGACAGAGACCTAAGAGGTAAATTGTACGTTGAACTTATCCAGCCAGCTTTTGATCAGATGGTGGATAAGATAATTTATACTTATCGATTTACCACATTGCCAAACATAAGTTATTTAAAAGATGATTGTAAGGTTTGGCTCACCACAATACTGAACAAATATGACCCCAATAAGGGCTCCAAGGCTTTCTCATATTTTTCGGTAGTCACAAAGAACTGGTTCATACACAAAGTTAAAAAAACAAAAAAGCGAAATCAGACAGAAGTCTTTATGGAGGATCTCCTCAATGAATTAGAGGAAGATCTTATTTCGCGTGAGCCCACCTATTTGCAGAAGCGTACCGAAGTTGAATTTTGGGGTTCTTTGGATAATGAAATGGACACCTGGGACTCTTTTATGCTCAAGGAAAATGAAAAAAAGGTACTAATGGCTGTTAGAATTTTGCTAGAGTCTGCTGATACAATTGATATTTTCAACAAGAAGGCGATCTACCTGTATCTGAGAGAGATTACAGGACTTAATACAAAACAGGTTGTTAATAATTTAAATAAATTAAGAAAAAGATACAGGACATTTAAAAGCAAATGGGAAAACGGCGAAATCTAAATCTAGATGATTATATAGAAGAAACTAATTAGCATAGCATGGTAAAATGTAGTTTCTATGGACTTTTGATAATATAAAAAAGGGGATAGGATCCTATTTATAGGCACAGCACCAGCTTGGACAAGCAAACAAGGGTTTAAAGGCAAATGGGAAAACGGCGAAATCTAAATCTAGATGATTATATAGAAGAAACTACCACTAATATCCGAGAAGATCGCGCCATAGCTAAGTCGCTTCTTATGGACGCGCTACGGGATATGAAAGTCTCTGAAAACGCGCGCCGCGAGATGGGCTCCATCGCAGCCAAATATGTTGAGAATCTACAGCGCTCCAACGAACAGATGGTCAAACTCGCCGGTCTGCTTCAACGGCAGACACCGGGCGGCGCCAGCCTTTCTGCTGATGATAAAGAACAACTTTTCGATCTCTTGAACGAGAATACAGAGGAAGAATAACTGATGTCTGGTCCAATAAAATTAAGTGAAATCGCTTACGGGTCGATTAATGAACTTACGGATACTCGACAATCGCAGCTAACCGGTGACCGGCGCCGAACGCCAGTAACAACAACGCTCCGACGTTCCACCACCCAGGCATATCAGCCGGACACAATCGGGCCGAAATCCGAATACGCAGGGTTTATTGTTTCAAGCCGCGCTATTCAATATCCATCATATCAGAACAAGGCCTCCATGTTCCAGGCCCACGCCGCGACAGATTTACGCGACGGCGACGCAGGTACGGCTGCTGCACAATCTCCAAACATAGCTTATAAGGTCTATATTCCGGAACTTGAGCCCCGCCCCGCACCCCGCGGCCAGGCCGACCCGGTCCTTCGCACATATCCAGATGTTTTTTCTGGACTTTCTACTGATGTATCACTACCAATAGGCGCGCTGGTTGTCGTGCAATATGGAGACCCACAGACCCTCAGAAATCCACAAATTGTGAGAATTATTTCGAAATCGGTACCGATTGAAAACATATCAATTGATAAACTTGGTAACTGGAAGGGCCCCGGATTTTCGGCTGGAGGTGGCAGTGTTACTACTATGGGAGACGCTAAGGAAAAAGAGAATCTTGTTTATACACTAAAGGTCAGCAGTCCTCCGCTGATTATAGGCACCGCCAACGACGTCGTCCGCGGTCAAAATACTCCAATCAACGGTTCCCACGGCACCCTGCAGGAGGTCGTAGAAGCCGAATTTGATTTTTGGAAAGAAAAAAAGGAAGATGATAGCGCCGAAACAAGAGAGAGAGTACACAAATATAACACCTACATCTACGGCAAGCGCAGCGCTATTAAAAGTGGATCCAATTTTTTCCATTGGTCGGCGATATTTGTAAGCTGGGTTATAAATCAAGTAGACCCTACTTTCCCTACATGGACTGCTCACACTTTATATGCCGCGGCAGCAAAGCGAGGTGTCGGCGGGTGGTCATTGTGGATGACGCCGGAGCCCTGGAATGGTGACAGTAACGAACGTCATGCCGAGCACAAAATTCAAGCAAATATAGGCGACGTGTTTCTGCAGCCTCCCACAGGAAAAAGACTAACCGGCAAACGTACGAATTCCCATGCCGATGTGGTTTATAAAATAGAGCCAGAGGACGGGCAGATGTATGCATATTTAGCCGGCGGCAATTTGAATAACACGGCCACCAGTCCGGGAAAACTTTCGGTAGATGGAGAGGGTAACTATACAAGTTGGGTTTCTCGAAATGCAAAAAACCCTTATCAACTAGTAATCAAAAAGCATGGGACGCTGTGGACCAAGCAGGCCGACGGCACCTCGAAGCCGACATACAAACCCAAACGGCGCGCGAAGGAAGGTAACGACGCCCAGCGCAAAGCCAAAAGAAAGGCCTTAAAAGAGGCAAGAAGGGAGGCATAAAAAACTAATGCCTAAATCAACAAAAGCAATTGACATAAGCAAACTCCCAGCAACAGTGCGCTCGTACTATGACTCTTTAGACGATGAGGGAAAGGCTAGGTTCTTTGGTTTCGGCCAAGGCGCCCGAGATGATTGGGAGGTGCCAGAGTATATTACCACTAATGTAGAAGAGGTAATGAATAATGGTAATTCTTTTATTGTTCTTGGTCTCGACCGCCCCCACAATATACTCTCTGGCTATGGCGGGACAAAAAATATGCACTGCGCAGCGATTGATATAGTCGCCGGCCGCCTTGGATTTCAGGCGCGCCGGAAAGATGATGAAGGAAACGTGAACTATGTTGATCCCAATTTTAAGTTAGACGCGGCCCGGATCTACTTGTCTCAAAAAGCAAACGTTGATAGTTATTTCGGTTTGGCCAAGGGCACTGTAGGCAACACACATGAGTTATCACCGAAGAGCACGGTGGCCATAAAGGCAGACACACTAAGATTTGTTGCTCGTGAGAATATTAAATTGGTCACTAAGACTGATAGGAAAAATTCTCAGGGGGGCGAGAGTTCAAATTCGGTACAACAAGTATTCGGGATTAATCTAATCGCCATGAACGATAGTAGTGATATGCAGCCTCTTGTTAAAGGGAATAATCTAAAAGCATGCTTGAGAGAAATTATGGCTTCCGTTCATGAATTAAGTGGCCTTTTTAAAAATTATCTACAATATGATCGGGATCTTACAACTGTTCTATTGGGTCATACTCACTATTCTCCATTTTTTGGTATACCCACATCGCCAAGCGTCGATCAGCTAGTACCACGAGGTGCTGAATCTTTGATTAATAAAATTACAAATGTAGAAACCCAACTCAGTCTTCATATGAAAAAGCTAATATCAGCCCAACAAAACTATATTGAGGCCCCGGGCGGAGCAGAAACGGTTAAAGGAAGTGGCGAGCAGGCGCGCTCATTAGATATTCTTAGTAAATATAATCATACAAATTAAATAATTATGCCGACCAACGAAGCAAGCAGAAAAACATATCCGGGAAAACAGTTTGATATTCCCTTCTATGAGGCTTCCTCGGGTATTCATATACTTAAGCTTAATATAAAGAGAGACAGATTTAGTTCCTCCGGGCGTACGGCTAGCAACCCTGATGATTTCGACGCTGCAGATATAGATATTATTAAATCGAGGGCATCTAATCGATTTATCACTCACTATTTTCCTGAATTTTATACTTTTTTATATGATAGAGAAAAATTTACTTCGTATACTAATGCTAATATCGACGTCGTTACAGACCTAGAGGGCGATATTAAGGTTAGTGCTACTATTACATACATTTACCCGGCGCCCGATCCTGCAAGAGTTCTAATAATAATACTAATAAATTATAATGTTGAGAAGAAACGCGCAGACATAAAATTAGCACATTGTTTTCCTTCTTTTGAAGAAAACTTGAATTATTTTAATGAGCAACAAGATATTGAAGGAGCGACTTCTGAATCTACTTTTGCTATAGGTACCATAGGTGAAACAAATAGTTCTCTTAATGACGGCTTAAAGGCTTTCAATACACAAATGCAAGGAATGGAAGGTCAACTGACGCTAAACCCGGCCATGGATGCACTCGCAGCAACTACACAATCCGCCTTAAGTCTCATCATAAAAATTCTCACAATCCAGTTAAAAGCTACAACTCCCTCCTATAAATTTGGCCAAGCCGATACGATGACAATTTATTTCGGCACGCAACGAAGCCCCGGAAAACCCCTGCGCCCAGCCGTTGCCCGGATTGACTATCTTATAATTGAAGACTCTATTTCTAATAGGCCGATGAAAATAGGCTATTTATCAAACGTTAAATACAACAATCTTTTAAGTGATCCGCTTACCTTGGTAACATTGAAAAATTATCAAACTATATTGTCGACAATAAACTCACCAGATATGGCCAACGGCCAGTCCTTTATGAATTTTATGAGAAACTCTGAGGTCCAAGCAGCCCTAGGTGACGCAACCACCATATTTGATCCCAGCAGCCCTCTTGTGCCTCCGAATCAACCCGGTAATCCTTTCATCAATGCGGCAAAGCAGATGTCTGGAATTGATGTTCTTAGAACCGACGAGTTAGAAAAAGGCTTTAAAACAGCTTTTTCGTCAAAACAACTTCGTGCCCTCAAAATAAAGGTAGCAGATAACCCCGAAGTATTTACTAAAGTATTAATGGAAGGAACAAAGAAAACTCTACAGAATGCTATTGATACGGTTAAGGTAGTGAACGATATCCTTGAAACGGGCCCCATGGGATTTATTGAAAAAAATCCTATAGTATCAAATATCTTTAAGATGTTTGGAATCAAAGAAATGGCCAAAGAGGCGATGATTTGCCTAACAATGGGAATGAATTTTGAGATCGGCCGCATTAGCAAGGCACTCCAAAATTCGTTGATTAACGCCCAAGCAAGTCTTTATGCTCCTCCCGATCTCCCACGACCCGGAGGAGATATTCGAAAGCCATACATATCCCCAGATGATTTTAAGATGTTCACAATTGGTGGCGACATCTGGAAACAGATTTTGGATGTGGTTATTAACGCCCTCCAGCAATCAGTGCTTGAAATAATTAAAAAATTGGCTGAATTGTTAAAGTATAGTTGTCCTCTTAACAACCCTCGGTCAAGAGACTATGGTGCTACAGACATTGCTGCTCTTATAAACCCATCACTCCAAACCCCTAGCCTGACGGGGCCCGGAACCGCGCTTGACCGTTTGGCTCAAGCCCGCGGCCTGACCGCCCCCCAGCTTAACATATATTTTTCTGCCCTATCTCAAATTCTTAGTTCAATGGAAATATGCCGTTTATTCACTGATCGATCTAGCGTCGGCTCAGAGTTAATGGATAAATTGATTGATTTCAATAAAGAATACGAGGTTCCCTATTTCTCTAATAATCTAATAACCTATTCTGCTATCTTATCGTTTTTCTTAGAGATGTCAATGATTGTAGATGTAACAGACTTATGTAATGAAGTGGCCAACGAAGTATATTTTGCGAACGAAGAGAACATAAGTTTCTGTTTAACCCCAGATAACGAACCAACCGTTGAAATGGAAGAGTTGCTGGATCTGATGGAAAACGGTATCGAACTTAAAATGCCGACGCTTAATTTCAACTGCCCAGACAAAGAAAACTATATCTCGGACCCAACGATTACCGTTTCAATACCGGAGATGTTTGACTCCTTGGTCCAGCTTGTGGAACTCCAGTTTGCAGAGTCCGCGGAGGCCGTAAAAAGTATTTTGCTTGAACAGAAATATACTGCCGATTCCGGCGGCTCTATATTGGCTACTCTTTCCGAATCCGAAATTGATTATGAAGCAAATGGCTGGCCACCCAAGTTAAATCCTATATTCATTTCTAAGATTATCGAGGCACTAGATTCCGTTTCAAGTTTTGATTTATCATCTTGCGACGCTGATGTATCTCAAATTTTAGGTTTTGATGCCGGCATAGCCGCTCAAATAGCCCCCACCGCGGCTGGGGTCGTATCTAGCACTTTAAATTCTGCAGAATTTGTTAATGCGATAGAGGGCATTAAAGACAAGTTGCAAGACATCGAGGACTCTGCTGCCGCGGCGGGCGGCGGTTCTGTGCCTTTATTCCCTTCGTATAGATTTAATCTTCAATTTTATAGAGAATATATTAATTATATTGAGTTATCACAACTTAGTTACTCCAATGAATCCTTAAGTATTCCTTATTATTACAATTCTCGCTTGATAAATGATGCCCGAGAATTTATTTCCGCGACGCGGCCTCCCAACTTAAAAGATGGTAATTCGTTGCCAATCACTGATGGATCATACAAACCAGTTGAAATTAATTTCAATTTTCCGATGAGTGTTCCATTTTTATTTGGTACCTACCCATCTGGTTCATTGTCAACATATGGAAATATCATCGACCCAACCAACGAACCGGTGGGCACTGTTGGCGCCACATGTTTAGACCAGCCACAAATTGATCAGATTATAGATGACGGTGGCGTTGTTGCTGCCGGCACCGGCTGCGACGGCACAACACACGCCCCGGCGTCCCCCCAAGAAACCCAAGTTCCAGGTTGCACGAATCAAAGCCGCGTCATGGGTAAAATTATATATGATTTGGTCATAAAGGGGCACTCCGAGATCGATCCCGAAGTTTTACGTTCCTTCCAAGATGTGTATCCGACAGTGTATAAGCAGATTAAATATTCTAGCAGCATCATCAAACAAGTTCCTCTTAAGGAGCTAAATCCGAGCATGCTAATCGCTATACAAACATACGTAAGTACAAATCAGACTATTATGCTTTCTACCGGAGGACTCCTTGAGCGGTTGGTTTATGATTATGAGCAGATAAATGGATGCAGGGTTGTAGCGGAAGATTCAAGTATATCCGTTGTCCAGATGATATACGATACTATCATGGGGATTAAATTGGAAGACCTAGAGACCACTAGTAACTATCTTAAGATAATTTATCCCCGTTCTGCTTCGCGCAATCCAAATATTTTTGTAGACTTTCAGAGCGCCGGCGATTATCTTCCAAAAGAACAGGTTCTGCAGGATATCTCCAGAAGTATGTTAGAACAGGAATTTGATATAGAAGGTGGGAGTCCACAAAATGTTTATATTAAAGCCTTTACTGATACATTCTTGGGTACGAATATCCCATCCGTGGCCGGCCTAGAAGATGACGAGACCTCATCAGACTCTCTTATTCCTGGAATTCGAACCGCACTCGAAGCCGAACATTTCCCAATCGTTTATGGTCTTTTGGTAGACAATATGTTTAACTACATTATTACCAATGGCGTTTTTGACGCGCCAACTCTGCAATCATTGAAGTTCTTTCATCTAAACGAGAACTGTCCTCCTGGTGAAATATCAGACCTTCTTGATATTCAGGGAATCAAAAAGCAAATGACTGATGAATATGTTGAATCGATGTGCGGCGATCCGGCCATTCCCGATCGCACGAAAGTTAGAAATATCGTAAAATACGGGATGGAACTGCTTCTTATTCAAATGCAAATCGCACAAATCTTAATTAAAAATATATTTGTGATGTCCGCTTTTAAAATAGATAGTATTCTTGATAATAAGGATGGGTTCATCTTTAAATTCTTCCGAGATCAGCTAACTATCTCATATCTCACTTTTTTGTCTAATAGTCGAAATATGGATGAGTCTATTATTCGTCGCGACGTGGTGGATTATTTTAATATAAAGATTAACCGAGAGAGCAACGTTGCTCAGGGCGGGATTAAAAATTCTCTTGGCGAGATTGTATTCCCGACTGGGACCACCTTTTCGGTCGTCGACCATGGAGCATTTGTTGGCTTTGATGAAATAATTGATTATTTTATTTCTGAGCGCCTCATTCTGGGAGCAACATCAATCAACAATGCTATTCGAAACGCTGTCCCGAATTCAAATCCGGTGTCAATTGACGAGGCACTTTTGGCAAGCATGCAAACCTTTACAGTAGCATCTGAAAATCCAACATTTTTAATGGAGAAGGTGAGTCAATTTTATGGCGGTGATCCATCACCCCGCATTTTTTTGACGCGCAAATATATTACACTCGGAAGATTTGGGATTGATCGTGCTCGGGTTAAAATGTGGTATTATTACGGAGGTAGCGACCCAAATATAGTTAATATTTTTAAATTTGCAGGAACGATCCCGGCCTTCGGCCTTCCCAACTCTTCGGCCTCTATGATGGAGGCTATTCGCGCGGGCCTGGTGACAGCCGACGCCGAAACCACACCAGATTGTTTAAATCAGACAGAAATCGATGATACTTTGGCGCTAGGGGGGAATGTTCCCCAAGGAAGAGGTTGTGTGGGGACAACGCATGCGCCAGATGATTCTACTTCACAAACACCAATAGAATCGGGAGGAAATGGATCCCCTGGTTCGGGCTATGGATCCACTTAAGTTGGCGGAGCCCAGGGAAATAAAGTTTTATGTCTAACCATCTTTTACCAGTGTATGAACTCGATATGTTTACCAGCAGTCAGGACTATACTGAGGCTCTTTTTGATGTGCTACCTGGAGTATCCTCTCCAAGTTTTAAGGATGATATGGAAAAGTTAGGTGTCCAGGGTCTTCAAAACGGAGCATATGGTCTAGAGGTCCAAAAGCGCTCCGGCTGGATTGAAGGACGAGTTGGTAGTCTGGGCCGCCCCGGCTCGGAAAAGAGAGACGATTGGTGGGGTAAGCTGCAGGCAATGAATGGATTATTACAAGATGCAAAAGATATGGGGAACATATGGGGCTCGGCCACCAATTATGTTGCGCCCCTCGGTCTTGGAAGCAGATCTTCTTTTCTGCAAGCGGACAACGCGCCGTGGACGATTACGTATAATGGCCGCCCCACCCCCGATCTTTTTGTTGTGTTCCTAGATGACGGCAGCTGGTACAAGCCCTTTATTGTCGTTCAGCGTATTGCTAAATTGCATGATAAACTTTTTAGATCTAATCTCCCCACGCTCTCGGGGGACAGGGCTATTTTACAGTTTGACCGCCCGATGGCCTCCCGCCTTATGCGGAATGTTGCTCGCGGACTTATAATCCTTCAAACAGCCATTGATGAAGAGGCCGCCGCCGCGGAGCAAGCCGAACTTGATGCGCTTGCCGATGAAGCAGCACTAATCGGCACCGACCAAGAGGGGTTTGAGCGCCAGCAATTAAGTCCCGCAGAAAGAAGAACGCTGATAGAACGACCAGAATATCAGAAATACTTTTCAACAACCTTTAATAAAGATTTAATTACGTTTGTTCCAATAATTCAGAATTTCTTTTTAACTGGAAAGTATTTTCAAAATATTAATGAATCCTTTTATGGTTCGAATGCGTTAGCTCTAGAAATTCTGGTCTCGACAATACGCAACAACGACAATTATAAAAAAGAGCCCAGACCTATTTCCGCGGCCCCACCATCCACCGGCGCCATAAATGATCAGCTGCAGCAACACAGCGATTCAGCTAAGGCCTATATACTTAAAATGCTATTAATGACTCCAATTAATATTTTGAAGGGACTTTGTGAACTAATTGATCCCCATATTGGGCTTACAAAAATAATCAAGCGAGCAACGGGTGGCGCGTTTGATGAGCTAGCGGAAGTCTTAAATGTACCGGCGGAGAGCATCAACGAAGCAAACCGTACCGCGATAGAAGAAGCCGAAGGACCTGACGCGGCGGCCGCTCTCCGTGGAATTAATGGAGACGATCTTCTCAAATTTATTTTGTGTATAATGGATTTATCAATGCAGACGATCGGATCCGCGCTGGAAGACCAAGATGGCATCGTACCACCACCCCCTCCAAACTTCTTTCCAGATATTGATCGAGACGGCGTCGATTTCACAGGAAAGGTCTCTGGCTTATTAATGATTCCCCCAACGCCTTTGGGACTAATTTATTTATTATTAGGACTAATTAAGACTGATGAAGATGGACAAACAACAAATGTACTCGAATCCCCCGAAGAACCTAGGTGTCTTCCCCCGGTTGCTGATGCTTCGCGCGACGGAGAGCCGGCCAGTACCGATCCGTGCGAACCAGATCAAATTCCGTAAGGAAGTAGGAGGATAAATCAATGAGCGCCGGCCTTTCAGTTGCACTGCCCCTAGGTTTTAGTAATATCTTTGGAGCTTATAATCTTAATACAACGTTTTTTGAATTAGCAAAGCAAAATTTAAAAATGTTAATCTTGACTGTTCCCGGTGAAAGAATTATGGACCCTCGTTTTGGGGTGGGACTAAAGAAATATTTGTTTGAGATGAATGACGACGACACGTACGACAACATCACAGAGAAAATACTTGAGCAGACAAAAATCTATTTACCTTATATAAAAATTCAAGATATTTTATACGGCATACCAGAAGACAATCCAGATCTATATCCTCACAATTTGTCTGTCAAAATTATATTTATGATTACGCCACTTCAATTATTATCAAATTTATACATTAATGTGGAGGCTGTCTAAGCCAATTAGGACACCGTATGAGCAACAAAAAATTACAACCAATTAATTATACTAGTCGCGACTTTGAATCAATTCGCCGAGATTTAGAGAACTACGCCAAAAGATATTATCCAAATACCTATCAAGATTTTAATGAGGCTTCCTTTGGCTCTTTGGTGCTCGACACAGTCGCCTATGTCGGGGACATCCTGTCGTTCTACCTAGACTACCAGACAAATGAGAGCTTCTTGGACACCGCTATAGAATATAATAATGTTGTCCGCCTCGCGCGCCAAATGGGGTATAAGTTAAATACAGCGCCCTCTTCTCATGGCGTACTTACTTTTTATATTGAAGTCCCAGCCGAAGCGTCAGCTCTCGGCCCATCTCTTAGCTATGCACCCAGATTAAAAGGCGGATCAACATTTTCTTCCGTTGGGGGAGGCAATTACACCTTAATAGAAGACGCGGACTTCGCCCGGTCGACTAATCAGGTCGTCCCAGGCCGAGTTGATTCATCAACCGGAAGCCCCACGAGTTATATTGTGCGCACTCAAGCCCGGGCCGTTTCCGGCCGGGTGAGCCATCAAGAAACGAGTGTTGGTGATTTTCAAAGATTTTTAAGAATCAAACTTGATACCTCGAATGTTGCTGAGATATTGTCGGTGACCGATAGCGAAGGTCATGTCTACTACGAAGTAGATAACCTATCTCAAAATACTATTTATAAGGCGATCCCGAACACTAATACGGCCACAAACAACACAGTTAAGAACCTTCTTAAGGCCATTCCGGTCGCCCGGCGTTTTACTTTAGAGCGCGAAGCAGGAAAAGCATATTTGCAATTTGGATATGGCTCTGATTCTGAATTATTATCTAAATCTGTTATAGATCCTTCAAATTTGGTGCTGCAGCTCCCGGGAAGAAATTATACTAATGAGATTGATTTTGATCCAACCAAATTGATTAGTACAGATAAGTTTGGGATTGCTCCTTCTAATACGACTCTAAAAATTAGTTACCGAGTTAACACAACTCAAGATGTTAATGCCGCAGTCAATACAATCATCACTGTAAACCGGCCATTATTTAGGTTCGCCTCACAAGGCGCCCTCTCTCAAACCACCCGTAACAATGTCGCGGCATCGCTAGAGGTCTCCAATGAGGAGCCTTTTGTCGGCGATGTTTCCCTCCCCACATCGGAAGAGGTCAAACAAAGAGTTTTTGGTTATTTTTCTGCGCAAAATCGAGCAGTCACGGCACAAGACTATCAAGCGATTTGCTATGGGATGCCGGATAAATATGGCGCCATTAAGCGCGCGGTGTGCCTTAGGGACTTCGATGAGTTAAAAAGAAATTTAAATATTTATGTTATATCTGAAAATGTTAGCGGCAAACTAACAGCTGCGAATATTACAATAAAAAATAATTTAAGAAACTGGCTATTACAATATAGAATGATCAATGACACGGTCGACATCCTGGATGCTGTAATCGTTAATTTCGGAATAAAATATTCAATATCTTTGGACCTAAACGCCAATCGGTACACAACCTTGAACAAAGCAACTGCAGCACTAAGAGAATTTTTATTTAAAAATCAATATGATATCGGGGAACCGATCCTGATAACAGAATTCTACAAAATCCTTCAGCGAGTCGACGGAGTGGTCGATGTAGCAGATATAAGCATTACTCGCCGAACCGGATCGACCTACTCAAATGTTAGTTATGATTTCAATAAAAACTTAACACCAGATGGCCGATATATTTTAGCTGAAAGAAATGTAATTTTTGAACTTAAGTTCCCGAATATCGATTTAGAGGGGTCTATTAGATAATGGCCATACTTCGTTATACTGCTAGCGCCGACACAACGATCACGAACGCGTTTGAGGACAATCTCATTACCAGAGGCACCGGCTCAAATATGGGATACTCCGACTCTCTTGAGGTTTTTTCGATCTATGGCCAAGAGTCCGGATCTAATGGGCAGTCCCCTGAGCTGTCCCGCATCCTGATGTCGTTCCCCACAGCCAAGATGGCCACCGATCGTACCGCAGGCCGCCTCGGCGCCAGCGGAAGCGTATCTTTCACATTAAAGCTTTATAACGCACGCACCCCCTTTACCCTCCCGCAGGACTTTAATTTAGTAGTCGCGCCGGTCGGGAAACCATGGAGTGAGGGCCCGGGCCTGGATATGGATAATTATCAAGATCTCGGAACCGCTAACTGGATGAAGCCCAACGCCACTTCATCTTGGACCAGTGTCGGCGGTGATTATAGAAGCGTTAATAATCATAATGTGCGATTCCCGCTAGGTTTTGAAAATCTAGAAGTTGATATCAGCAATATGGTGGAACGATGGATAGATGGTACGAAGACAAATTATGGTTTGGGCGTACGCTTAACAGGCAGCCAGGAAGCTTATTTTTCCAGTTCACTCGGCGGCCTAGGTACAGGCCAAAGTGGCAGCGTCCTACAAAATACTCTCGGGGCCACACAATCTTATTATACCAAGAGATTTTTCTCTCGGTCGACAGAATTCTTTTTCCGACGCCCGGTAGTCGAAGCGCGCTGGGATGATCGGGTTACGGATGATAGGGAAAATTTTCTATATTCTAGTTCTCTTGCTCCCGCTGCAGATAATTTAAATCGTCTTTACGTGTATAACTACGTCCGCGGCCGCCTCGTAAATATTCCTAAAGTTGGTACTGGTAATATTTTGGTATCTTTTTACTCGGGATCGGCAACTGCGCCAGCCGGATCGAAGATTAAGCTTCCGATTGGGGGCGCCGTCGTGGCCACAAACGATCTTAATGCGACAGGCAGTTATTCCAGCACAGGCCTGTACAGTGTCGATGTAGCACTAACCGCGGCCGCCACACCGCTGCAGAAGGTTTATGAAGTATGGCATAGTGGTGGTGTAGAATACTACACCGGATCCTTCTATCCGGAACTTATGCCTACATATGATTCGGCGCCTACATTTAATCGTGTTACGAGTTGCACAAATCTTAACAAGTCGTATAAGAGACACGAAACAGCTCGATTTAGATTTTTCGTGCGCAGTAAAGATTGGAGCCCTACCTTATATACGGTGGCTACCACAAATAATCCTACCGCGGTTATTGCTAGCGCTTCTTACAATATTCGTCGGGTTAGAGATAATTGGAATGCTGTCCCGTATGATACTGGTTCCAAAAGAAGCACTTTCCTGTCCTATGATAAGAAGGGGAATTATTTTGATTTAAATATGAGCCTGCTGGATCCGGGGTACATGTACCAGATCAAATTGGCTTACTATAATGATAGTATAGGAGCTTGGCAAGAACAACCACAAACGTTTAAATTTAGAGTTAACGAATAATTAGAATGATATGAGCATTAAAAAGTATTTTGATGTCGCGACCGTCAGCAAAGGCCTCGGCGGGACAACAGCCCATAAAATATCTTCTCAAGTAGAATCTGTTGGTTATCACGAACAGGGGATTATTAAAGAGGAGAGGTATATTCCTCAAACTGATTATTCGGCGCCGCAGAACTTTGCTCGCTACGGCCGCGCAGCAGACTATTACACCCAAGCAGTAAAAAGAATCTACAATACATTTCCGTACGATGGGTCTTTGAGAGAAAGACTTAAGTGGGAGAATGAATCAACGTATGTAGATTTATATATCTATAATGATAGATATCCACGAACCAATGGATATATCAATTTTTCTGCCGGCGGTTGGGGTACACCCACGGCGCTTGTGGATGGATACGGCATTCCTGATACTTCGGCTGACTATGAATACATCTTTTTCAAAGGCGGCCCAAACGCCAACCCGGATGCCGACGCGGCCCGGATGGCCCAATTCACGGGCTCCAACTACTATGAGCCCTCCAAGAATCGCGGGTCCAACCTGGCGCTCAACGTCGAGTCGCGCGGCGCGTCAGTAGAGTTCTGGTTAAAGAAAGACGCGTTTAATGTTGCTAATACTAGAAAAGAAGTTGTTTTTGATCTTTGGAACGGGGTAACGCATCCGGACAAGACCTATGGGCGCCTTCGTCTTGAGTTAACGGCTTCTGTTACGGGCTTGCGTCCATTTATGCTCACCGTATTATCGGGAAATACGGGCGTTTTCGAGCAACGGCTGGGTACATCGGGAATCACCACAGCCTCAGTAGCTGATGGTGAGTGGCACCACTATGCGCTAACCCTTAAACAGGGCGCCTCTACACTTAACACTCGTTTTTATGTAGACGGGAGACTGAATCAAACACAGGAACTATCCGCTAGCGGAATGGGCACCCTAAATGATATTTCGGGCCTTAATTTGCGAGCCAATATTGGGGCTCTTGTGGGATCCCCTCGAAGCTCTGTGGCCGCGGCCTATGCCGGCAAACTATCGGGCTCGCTCGATGAGTTCCGCTTCTGGAAGGCGCAAAGAACCTCACAAGAGATTGGTAGGTTCTGGTTTACACAGGTAGGCGGCGGCGTCAATACAGACCCAGAACCGTTCATCCAGACGGAAGTCTCCGCCAATTTAAATCTCGGTGTGTACTTTAAGTTTAACGAAGGCATAACAGGTGTTGCCTCAATCGATAGCACCGTTCTGGATTATTCTGGAAGATTTTCTAATGGCGCCTGGACCTGTCCCGCGATCACTGCCGGGAATATAAATATAGCTAGAAACACTGGCTCCGCCATTGTTCTTTCGAATGCAGCAATTAGAGAATATAAAGATCCGATTATCTATGCAGCAAACCCAAGTGTAGGCACCTTGTTGGCCGAACTTGAATCGACCGGATCTAGCTATGATGTTAATAATAATGCTTCTATCTACAATTCGATGCCTGCGTGGATTATCGAAGAAGACAACGACGGCGACGGTGAACTTCGAAAGCTCACACAGATAATTGCTAGCTATTTCGATACCTTACATCTTCAAATTAAAGACCTTAACACCATCAAAGATATTGGATATGTGTCGGGAAGCAATAAACCACTACCCTTTGCAAAACGACTTCTAGAGACATATGGTCTCGTCGCGCCGGAGATATTTGTGGATGCAGATATTCTCAATACTCTAGCAAGTCGCAGTGAAGACAGGGTATTTGAAAAGCCCCTCGAAGAAATCAAGAACATCATTTATAAGAATATCTACAACAACTTGGTTTATATTTATAAATCCAAGGGTACCGAAAAGGCGTTCCGAAATCTTATTAGATGTTTCGGCATCGACGACGAACTTGTTAAACTCAATATGTATGCTAACGACGTAGAATTTGATCTACGAAATAATCGTCGCAACATTATGGTCACCGATCGATTTGTTAACTTCAACACCGGCGACAACAAGTATGGCACAGTGTATAACTACAAAGACCCATCAGATCCGCAGTCGACAGGTTATATCTCCGCTAGCGCAGCCCTGGTAAATGGTCACGCTCTGACCTTAGAAACCGAGATCTTATTCCCGCTTAAGCCGTCAGAGTCAGACGATGTTTATGTTTACACTAATACAATCAGCTCATCCTTGTTCGGAATGCACGGCGTCCAGGCGGCTCACGCCGGCCATAGCGATTCTCTAACTACCTGGGCCTCAAATGATATAGTAAACTTCCAGGTGTATGCTGTAAGAGATGAAGTAAGCTCTGATAATGTACGTTTTGTGCTTACGAGTTCTGGCCCCCGCGGCAAAGTTCCATACCTTGCGTCCGAACTATTCGAAGACGTCTATAATAATACGCGCTGGAATCTAGCCGTCCGAATTAAGCCTGAGAAGTATCCTCTCTCGTCTCTAGTAGACGACGCCATACCCGGCAACTATACGATTGAACTGCACGGTGTTCAAGGCGACAGCGGCGAGATCTTGCAAGAATTCACGGTCGCAAAGACTATCACAGCACCGGCAACCTTTATTACTGGTAGCCGAAGGGCCTACATCGGGGCCCATAGAACTAATTTCACTGGAAGTATGCTGTCTTTCTCGGACGTAAGGATCAATGCAACCAGATATTGGCTGGACTATGTTGAAGATGATGCTCTCAGCGGCCATATTCTGGATACTGAGAACTACGGCACACTGCATCCGCATTGGTTTGCTTACCCATTTAATACGAGTTCTTCTTATGGTGATATCTCAAAGATCGATACTCTAGTCTTTAACTGGGAGTTCTTAACTAATACCGGCTCAAACGCTGCCGGCCAATTCGCTGTTCCCGACTTAAGTTCGGGCTCGCTCATTTCAAGTACCAATTCTTTAACTGCCTCGTTCGGAGACCTAGGTCAAATACTAAATATGAACTATACTGGTCGTGGCGATCATTTCGCCGTGTCCTCCACAACAGCTATCGATAAAGACTTTGTAGTATCTTCTAAGTTGAATCTGCCCGAGAATCTTCAAGCCCAAGAGATGGTCAAGGTCCTATCGGCAGCCGACCAGAACACATTCACTTCAGACTCGCGGCCAACCAACTACTTCTTTGCATTCGAAAAGAGCATGTACCAGACCATTTCTGAAGAGATGATCAACTATTTTGCTACCTTAAAAGATTTTCAGAATCTTATAGGCGATCCTGTCAATCAGTGGCGCCCAGAATACAAGTCGATTAATTTCCTGAAGCAGAAATTCTTTGAGAACGTAGGAAACGAAGAACTAGATTTTGATAAGTTTTACGAGTATTACAAATGGTTCGACAGCAGCCTCTCAGCAATGCTTACACAACTTGCACCGGCTTCGGCCGATGTCGCCGATAACGTGCGTACAGTTATTGAAAACCATATCCTTGAGCGACCCAAGTATCAACGAAAGTTCCCATTTCTTGAGAAATCTGATACGACCGATCCAACTGCACGCGTCGACGGTGATATGGGCGCGGACAAGAGCGCTCAAGGTTCTCCGGACGAATTCCCGCAGGGAACATCGTTCTTCACCAACACGGCCTTCACGCGTCGACAGATCGGCTCTTCGAATACTGTGCAGACGCGTCCGTGGAAGCACTTCCATGCTCCTCTTCCCGCGGCCGCCGCGAGCCAGAATAGAAATATATACTGGCACCGTTATATGGAGATTGCGGATCTCACAGGATCCAAGAGCACATCTCGCAGCAAGATTGGGCAAGCGCTCTCTCAATCGTTCTACAGAAGAACAAACTCGCCAGTTAAGTTTAGCATAGAAGGCACCACCGTCGTCGACGGAGTATCTCGCCATCACAACTCAGTAGTTAATTACGTGTTCCAGGCCGCCCGCGCCTGGGGCAATTTGGGATCTAAGGTTGTTGGCCAGGGCCGGCCAGTAATGAACAAGCTCGTTTCGTCGGGAAGCAGTGTCGAAAAGCTAATTTCCACCACAGACGTTTTTTATCCCAACCTTAAGCAACGATTGGGATTTGGTCTCTCCGCTAGCAATGGTTCGGGCATCTCCGGCCCCCGGCATGCCCCGTTCAGTCTCTATAGTTCATCTGTAACAACAGGATTTAATGCTGACGTCGTTGCGAACTATGCATCCGGTGTCATGATCACAAACCTCCACAACGACTTTGTGATGAACACAGATATCCCGATGCAGGGGCCCTTTACAGAGAAATATGTTGGCGGCCGCTTTTATCGCCACGCAGCACTGAATAAAGGGACAGACACTAACCAGACCCGCGGCGAAGGTTTCCGCATAGAGTTTGATAATGGAGGTTCCGACCATGTTCTGGGGGTTTCTAAGAAGTCGTTGGTTATCTTGCCGCCCAACTCTCGGACTGGATCCACTGATCCTGATGCTCGCCAAAGCGGGCCCGCACACTGGCCAACAGCCTACCGTTTCCGTGAAGTCGCTGCTAAGCGACCCGTCAACATCAAGAATATTCAGATGCGCACGGGTTCCACGATCATCGGCAACTACGAAAAGAACTATCAGGTTGTTAATACAAATTCGCGTACGAAGAACGATCCATTCTTTAATGATCAGTCCTTCAAGTTTGCCCTCTATCCTGAAACGTTGGCGACAAGGGGCAGATTCCCCTTGGGCCGTCCGTGGACCTGGGAACCAAAGTCTGTATTGTTCGGTGGAACCGATGAATACGCCACGGCAGGCACCGTTGATGGCTGGGAGTCCGCGATCGGGGGCGCTGGGGCTGCCGCAAGACCCTTCAGTGTTTCAATGTGGATAAAGCCGGCAGCTTTTACAGATCGTTATATTATTTGGACAGTAGGCGAAGTCAACGCCCTAGGCGGCCGCGCGATTACGTGGCATCTAGGAAGTGGTAAAATCGTTGCCTATGTAGGAGGATCTGATACCTATGCACGTACGAATACAACACTATCTCTTGATGTGTGGAGCCATATAGCTGTAACCTTTGTCGGCGGCGATACGGCCACCCCGCAGATATATTTCGATGGGTCTTTACAGTCGGTGACCACCAGCAGTAATACTGATCCTGCTAGTATTTCTACATATCCTGTTCACATCGCTGGGGACGGCAGTACTTCGGGTATACAGAGCAATCTGTGCGATGTAGCAGTGTGGGATGTTGAGCTTACTAGTGGTAGTGTAACAGAAATTTATAATAGCGGCTCACGATTTAAATTAACGGATGCTTCGGTCGTTGATAACTTGGTCTCATGGTGGAAATTGGGCGATAACCCCTCTGATAGTGCTGTCGGCAGACTGTATGACGAACAAAGTTTCGCCAACGCAACCCCTCAGAATATGGAAGCGTCAGACATTGATATAGATTCTCCCCCGGCGGATTCTAATTTGACTCCAGCTAGTCCCTATGATACACATCCCAATCCGGCCGGCACACTAAACTACACTCTCCCTGCCCGTACGGGCTCTGCCTCAAATCAAACGGTCATCGTCAATCGTTTTGCCGGCAGCGGCTACGAAGTAATGTCATTGGGGTACATGGACCCAGCACACGAAGAACTGTCGGTTTACAACGCCAATCCATACCACAACCTCTCAATTCTCGACTATGGTATGTCCGGATCCGCATCAATTGATTCTAGCATCCGAAACACCATCCGTGTTCAAGACCAAATTAACAAGCCCAGAGGCCTCGACCAACGCTTCAGTTTACATTGCGGCCCCTTCGGCTCAGACGCCGCCTATGGCTCTGTGCCGGCCCTCACATACGTGACGGCTCCCTCATATCACAAAACCAACCGAAACCGCAAGAGAAGGATGTACAGCGCCGCCACAGAGGGCGCCTACTACACCGCCTCGGTCTATGATAACCGCTTCGTCCAGCATACTCTCCCGCAGTCGCCTGAACAGTACGCTTGGATAACGGCATCGGTTATTGCCGGCGTAGGAAACGCGCCAATGGGGTTTGCTCCACCTGGGGTTCTGAGTGCATCGGTATTGAACCAATTGGTGACGGGGTCTGGTTTCCCATATTATGGCGACGGTTTCCGGAACAACTTTGCGAGGATCTGCGGGCCCGCAATGCGATCGCCTTCAGTTGATATTCAGTCGAGGACGTCGCAAGCGCATCTTGGGACATATTCGGGGAAGTTTAATCAATTCATCCTCCCTTCGCTGCCGGGTATACCCCTGGGCACGGGCCTAGGCTGCGGCCCTGCCGCAGACTGGAATGATATTTTGGGCAGGTCAGGTGTTGGAGCGCAAGCCTTTACGTGGTCAACTTGGGTCTACCAGACGGCTTATAATAGTGCTGATATATCTATTTTATTCACTGTTGGCCAGCCAGGCGCCGGGTTGAGTGGCCGCTATTTGGCCATTAGAGATACAGGACAATTGGAATTTACGATTTATGACGACGGTCCTGGATATGGGCAAGTACAGACAGCAAATGATGTAATTAAATTAAATACTTGGCACCACGTGGCTGCTGTTTACACCGGTGGCACAGCAGGCAATATGGGCATATATGTTGATGGTCGTCGTATATCAAACTTTTCCGTAAATATTGCCGTTGGAGCCCCAGTTGACCTAAAAGAGACAGGCAAACAATATAGTATGTTTATTGGATCTGGATATTTTAGTTATGTGCAGTGGCCACTAATTGGTTATATGGCTGACGCGGCCATCTGGGGTACCGCATCCGGTGCGGGCGGAGCGTTATCAGATGCTCAAGTTAATAGATTATATAATGGAGGCAGTCCACCGAATATTAAGAAGAAACTGTCCACCGGTCTCGTTGCCTGGTATCGGTTTAATCCATGGCTAGGTGATTCAGTCAATCTTCAAGATAAGGGAAATTGGAACAATGCTGCCTCGATGGTTAGCCCGAATGGAATAGTTAAAAATGCTGTTTCCGGCTCCGGCCTAGGCGCCGGAGTGGACACTCAGGCCACAGCATTTAATCTTGAGCTCCGGCGGTTTAGCCCTCTCCATGTAGACCAATTAAATAACTACCTCAACAACCAGAATGGTCCCTATGGGTGGCCGACCTGGAAACAAATTCGCACAGGGGAAACACCCGTTGCGCGCGCCCTGTCGAAGAACAACTATATCGGTCAAGTCGTCCCTCCCGGTCCGGTGCCCAAACTTATCAGGAACTTCGCGGGAAGCATGGTGCGCGTTGGTTCTGTGCCCGCACTGCGTCCCAATACGGCAACCCTATACTATGAACCCCCCATTAATAATAAGATGGGGATGGTCGAATTCTATCTAGAAGATAATACAGAAAATTCTAGTCCTGAAAATAATATGGTAATTACGATGCCGTATGGTAACGATCTTGAATACTTTAATAACGATGGTCTCAATAACCGGCTCGGGCTCACTATAAATTTGAACAAACCGACGGCATACAAGACGGTCAGGGACTTTTTGGTAGCCGGCAGTCTTAGCACTGTGGTCCGATACTCAGAAAAGATGTATCCGGCCCAGGATAATATATACCGGTCCAGAATACGCAGCAGGACGTCTTATAACATTAGCGGCATTTGGAATTCCGACCGCGTCCTCCGAAGCAAATACGGTGGTCTTACGGGTTCTATGGGACAGGTAGAGGGTAAGAAGTACACCACAATGACTGGCAGCAACTCCAGCATCTGGCCGCTTGACGGGCACTCTAATTATACAACTACATCCTCTGTAAGACCTTGGGATGGCGCCGGCGAACTTATGAATTCATATTCGAGGTATTCGGCATCATATGCACCTGGCGGCAACCTGGGATCTCAATCCGCAGCTCCCACCTATGCGTGGCGGGTCCCCACAGGTCGAAGCGCCGCATCCGGCTATAGTCTCCCTGTCCTTGCTGGGGATGTTAAGTGGACCGCCGGCGAAGAGGCGGGCAAAGATCCATATGAAAATTATTCAACCTGGGGCGAACAAGTCCGTACGGTCGGCAAAGATCAATCTCTGGTACCGGAGTTTAGAATTAGTCAGCACCTACGCACTTACTACGATAAGCATGCTGGAAATTTCTTGACCGACAATATATCAGGAATTTATGAGATTTCTGGAGCCTCTATTCCTAACAGTTCGGAGAACAACTTCTTCAAAACATACAGCAACTCAGATTTCATGAAGTATTTCCGAGTGATTGATGATTCTTTAAACGACCACCGCTCCGGAGATCTGAAGATTGAAAGAGACCGGATTAAACTTAAAGCTAGCGGCCTGATTAAGTTCCTGCCGTATAAGGGATTCTATCCAGCCGAGCGCACATTGCAAATTGCCGCGATGTTTTCTCAGTCCTATGGAAGCACTCTTCTCCAGGGCGCCTCGATCGGCAAGCGTACCGATACCACTGCTTTGTTTGACAGAAATTTAAATTTTAGAATTGCTTTTGAGCCGCTCTTTTCTCCGGGGATTATATATAATACGATTAAATCTGGTATTGCTGTTGGTCATTGCGTTTTAGTAAACACGGCTTCTGTTTATTTTCGGCAACTTCCGGCGAGTTCGATGTCTTCTTCGACCGGGATGTCGGCATCAACTCAGTATCCCGAGGGGGCCCTATATTTTAATAAAATCTTAAATCTTGGGACCGGATCCAACGATAGCAGGGGCTATCACCTTGCTAAGGTACCTTTTGAAACAATTCAAGACCCTTCAGTGTTTTTCAACGCCAACAATTTAGCCGCCATTGGTAATACCCGCGCGGTTTATGGAGTTGGGTCTCATGCGGTTGCTGGTTTCCGGCAGATAGTTAATGCGCGCATATTCGATACAGCTATATATGATGGCGGCGCTGCTCTGCCGGCCGCGGACAACACGATAAGTGGTGAGGGCCAGCAGGTTCCAAACATTAATTTTTCGTTAGGTCAGGGTTGGTTATCCAACGCGACCGCGCCGAGTAATGCGTCTGCCGGCGGCCGCATTGGATTACCCCGCTTCACCCTGAGTGATCCCGAAGGGGGCTATAGATATGCAATTGATAATTTTTTGTGTGAAACAACCAATTTCTTTATGAACGGGATCACAAGCCTGCGCTCTAATCGGGAAGATCAATTTCAAACGATGAAAAGTGGCTCCATATATAAGTCTGTCGTTAAACTATATCGATCTAAAAGAGACGCCACAGATTCTTCTAGATGGGACATGTATACCCGCGCTAGCGCTTTTGGATTTCCTTTGGGTACGAATTGGGCCCCGCCGTTTGCCCCTCCCACTCAACACGAGGTCGGCACGTTTTCTCATTTGTTGCCCCCTTATTATAGCGGCGAAGCGACAGCAGAACTGATATATACGGCTTCTTATGACGGAAAGCCTACAATTGATGAAATATTCGGCGGCTTGAAAATTAAATATAGTCGGCAGGAGACATTTCAAAACTATAGTGCCTCATTAGCAATCCCCAGTCCCGGGATTAACTCAATTATACCGATTGATAAAACCGGCGGCCGCCTCAACGACCCGCGTATGCAGATTGATAGTAGTTTTAATTTAAAAGAAAAGATCCAAGAGGTCCCCCAGAACACCACAAGCCAGATAAATTATTGGCTAATTCAATCTAAATTTGAAACACCAATTCTCAATTTTGCAAATGTTACTCAGTCGAGCCCACCTGGGTCAACCGGATTAGTAACAGACCAGACTAGTCCCGCCAACTTGATTACGCGAGGTATGTGGCATCAGTATGGTCTACCGATAACCTCATCAACGGCCGGCGTCTTTGTTGAGATAGCTGATGCCGGAGGCGAGATTAACTCGTTGGCCGATCTAGTTGGGTTTCAAAAAGGGATTACAGTCCGTATTGGGGACATTAAGAAAAATGCAGTCTTAGAGGAAGCTATTGTGGCAATACCTTTCATAGTAAAGAATCACAGCCGCCAATTCTTTGAGTATACGGGCACATCGACAAACACGACCAACTACGCCAATGTAGAGTCCGCGATGCGCAAATACGTGTTCCCACCCAAGTTTGACTTTGTGAGACTTCAAGAGGAGGCTGAAGAAGCGACGGCCGCGCTAGAGGGCTTAAGCTCGCGGCGCGCCCCGCCGCCCGCATCGAGAATTAAAGCACTTCGGGGGGCCCTCAAAAAAGCTGAAAAGGCGGCCGCGAGTGTGCAACCAATACTGATGTATGTTTTCGAATTCTCAGTAAAAATCTCAGAACAAGATATTGCCGATATGTGGCAAAATCTTCCACCCAGTATCGAGGAGAAAATTCAAGAACAAGAAATAGAAGTGGAGGATCGAGATCTCCTTCGCGTGATGGCCGAAAATACACAGGATATCCGATGGATGGTGTTTAAAGTGAAGAAGCGAGCCAAGAGAGACTTCGACATATATAAGAGATCTCTGGTCACCGATGACACCTCAGCACTCGCACCTAAATTAAGAGGGCCGTATAGTTATAACTGGCCATATGATTATTTCTCACTAGTCGAATTGGCTAGCATTGATGCTACGGTGCAATGGGCTTCTGGAGATATGCAACACGAAATCGAAGATGATGATATGATTACTCTTGATGGAAGGTCTCCTCTACGGGGAACTGACGGGGCTCCTCCCGCCCCCGGCCGCGCCACACCGCCACTTCCCGGATCAAATGATGGGAATCCGACCACCGGCCGATCGGCCCCGACAACAGATTCTGGACCGAACACGGAACGATCACCCGCCCCGCGCCGACGTCGTTCTAGAGAGGCCAGCACAACGCGCCGGACAAGAACCCGGTCTCGCCGCAATCGTAATGGCGGCGGTAACAATGGCGGTAATTACTAATGGAATTTTTTAACAAGAAAGAAGATGTGTTGGACTTCAAACTCACTGAGTACGGGAAGTACTTGCTAGCTATTGGACGATTGAAGCCGTCTTACTATGCTTTTTTTGATGATGACGTTCTATATGACGTAACTGGGCTAGGGATGTCTGAAAATCCCAGCATGGCGAAGGCGCGAATTCAAAGTGAAACTCCAAGTCTCAAGGTAATGCCCACGCGTACAGGCGCCGAAGGACGAGTTAAATCTTTTGTACAACAAGTAACAGATCTGCTTGGACCTAATTCAGATCCGGCCAATAATGTAGAAATATTTAGTAGAGTAGAAGTGTTTGAAGAAAAGGGAAAGATTAATGCTCATCCGATCGGCCGATCATCCTTTGACTCAAGGCACAATCCAGCCTGGGCAGTCGAAGTTTTATCAACGCCCGAGATATCGTCGTCTATATTATACCTGAACGACGCCGGCCGTATTGAAAACATACCTCAACTAACTATAGATGTAGATTATAAAATGTTTTTTAGTAACGGCGAACAGCCAGATACTAGGACTATTGATTTGGGAGAATCCAGTATATTTTTGTCAGTAGAAGATAATTATCTTATGCTTGAGGTATTAGAAAAAAATACTGATTTCGAAAAAGAGAATTTCGACATTGAAGTATATCATTCGGGCTCCGATGGTAAATATGTCCAATTATCATATACGCCCTCGGATACTTCGACATTTGTGGTGCCCCTGCCGATTGAGAATGACCTTAATATTCCCGGAAACGTAGAATACTATTTCAACGTAACGGTAGACGGAGACATACCAGACTTTATATATAATAAGATGAATATTGGCCAGCGAGCCATCTCGACAAACACCTCCCGACTACGCTTAAGCCGCGATATTTATACCACTGATCCTGAGGAGCCCTGTTAATGCCTATTTCGCCGGCACTCTTTCAGTCAGATATTCCTTTTGTGCATATAGAAGAAGTCAGGCTTCAAGAAAACATCGACAGAGAATTAACTGTAGAGGTAACGGTTTCTAACGAGACCAAAGAATTATCAGCAGACAGCAAAAAAGAATTCGGAAACTTTATCTATCTTTCAACGGACGCCGACAAGATATTGACGCTAGCTGAAAATCCACAACGTCTTAAAAAATTAATCTTAGGGAGTGCTTCGGACCCCTCATACTTACAAAATTATCAACTATCGCTAACTCAGCAAGACTTCCAGTCTAAAGGCTTTTTGGCCGCGGTTGCAGTAGCTACGCCGCCAACGTCTGGCCCGCCGACGACGACCGTCCTCCCGGGACCTAAAATATATAATCATATAACTCACAAAACCTTTATCTTAAATCGCATAAAGGGCGGCAACATAATGACTGGTTTGATTGCTGATGCTCATATTGAAAAAGTATTCGAGACCGACCGCGTGCTTGATATTGCAGCACAAGCCGCGATCGCCACAACCAAGAGAATTAAAAATCTTTATCTTTTGGTCGCTTCGTATCGAATATATGAAAATAATTGCTTTTTGGGTAATCTTACCAAGGAAAAAATAATGGAAAATGGTAATGTTCCCATTCAAGCTAAAATATGGGCCCTAAGCAACGATGTGGGGCAGTACGGCCCAGCCGGCGCAGTTTGGCCCGGCGATGTCCATCTCTTTACTCCCAACCCGCCCCCAGCTTCTCCTGGTCCAATGGTGGGAACGACTCCGCGGCCCACCCCGGTCCCGGCGATCACGGCTGCAACTGTTAGTAATACAAAAGTTAAGGATATGAGATTTGTAACATCAGCTCAGCGCTTAAAGTTTGATTATTTTTCACCTTTTACGCGAGAAATGCCTTATTTCTCGCCTCTCACTTTATCGCGCGATATAAAAGGACAGATTCATGGGGTATTTGGATTTGATTTGTCGGCTTATGCCAGACAGAATGCTAAATTCGGGCCTTTAATAAAAAATCTTCCTGCTTTGTTGAGCTGTGTGGGAATTGCCGGTATTAAAATTTATAGGCGCGCAATAAAGAGAGACACTGCCGGCAACAAACTAACCCCTTCCCCAAATCTTAATTCGGATATCCCCGCAGAAGGCTGGACCGCGATCCCCCGCTCCGGAACAAATAACTATATTAGAATGATAGATTTGCCTCGTATAAACGAGCAGGGATTCGTTAATATCATATTTGTTGATACTGGCGCCACAAAGTACACATCTGGTACACTGGAGTATCGGGTAGAAATTGTGATCAACGATAAGACCCTCGACACCGTAACAAGGCTCCGCGACGATATGCTGGAATATGTCAGCAGATATAGGGAAATGCAACAAGACAATGATCCGTCCGACGAAATGACCAATTTTGTTATAACTAAATATCTGACGACACTTAATTTTATTTTTGGTGCAACCCCATTCGCGCTTTATTCTTTGGAGGCATGGAAAAAGAATCTGCTGACTCTGGCCGCAAAAGAAAACACAAATTCAGCCGATAGAACTTTGGTTGTCAATTTGATTCGAGACTTTACTGCTAAGCTGTCGGCACAACTAGCAACCACGCAGAGCAAAAAAGAAGGAGGCGCGCAAGTATATTCTAACATTTCTCATCCGCGTCCACCTGGTGCACTGTCCACGACACATTATTTTCGTAACAGATATAAACTTGAAAACCCACCAGGAGTTGGTATTGAATATTTGATTGGCCACATGAACAACCAAACTACAGCCCTCCCTACCGTTAGCTTTGATGACTATGAACTTCGTGCCGATGAAGAGCTAGCTAAATACGGTCTCGCTAAGCAATCCCCCGACGGCCTTAATGAGTATGGGTATTTATCTCCTTCTGCTCTAGTTTTTGGTAGCCTAGGTGGACGCCCCAGAATATCTCCCACAATTGATTTCAACCTAAGGCCGACCCTGTTTCTTCCGCTATATCGTAATCAAACACTCGGAACGTTCCAGTACGCTCAGGGCTCCACCAAAGATGCACCAACTGATATAACAGAAATTTTTAATGCTGCCGGCACCAATGTAACAGTTTTAAAAGGAAGTCTGCGCGAAGTACTTTTTCCGTCCGCAGATAGAATATCAGAACCCACACCCGCTACCGGGTTTATGGGCACAATGAGTGCGTTTAATCTTAATGCTCCTACGATTGTCTCTGCCCTCTCGGGATCTAATCAAACGATCCAAGCAGCACCTCTAGACCTAAGTACAAGTATTTATAATTCTCCTATATCTCAGTGGATTCTTAATCAGCAAGTGGTTGCCTTTAGTCTACCAGCCGGAATCCAAAACCCAGCAAGTATCGCCGGCTCAGCTGCTTTAAATAAATTTAATAATAATCCAACAATTATAGAAGATTCGAATTCTCTTTCTAATATTATTAATTTTGAATCCCTAGTTAGAGTTGAATACCTTAAGGCATATGATACTACCCTCGGCGCCACTGGCCCTCAGTGGGAAATATTAAATGCGACAGCCTTTACGCTTGCTCGCGCTGGAGGTTCACTTTTGTGTCGATTGGTGCCTATATTGAATATTATTGATACTAACATAGATTTCGGCCTTCGACCTTTGAGTACACTCTTTGTGTTGGGTCCACCAACTGTGGGTCAATACAAAGCAGCCCCTCTAGTAGCCCTTAATGAAACAGAAAATTATGTAAATACACTCGCTACCTATACCGGTGAACCAAGCCCGTATTCACGCTACTCAATAAATGTTCTTGTGCGGCCCCCAGTGTAGTAATAATGGAAAAGAAAAATGTTACAAGATAAATCTTATAAAAATCGATTATTGATGGTTAATTCTTCGGTTATTGGGCCCAAAGAAAGATTGAATAACCCCCAATCTGGCCACCCCATGATACGTACCTGGCCTGGAGCGGACCCCTTCCGTGCCGTGGCCGGCTACTATAGCACCGTTTATCAGAGTTCAAAGGGGGCCACGTTGGTGAATTATGCTTCACTAATAAACCAGATCAATGAAGGGGGGAGCCCCGGCCATTACGACCACGCCGGCGCCCCGGGCGGCCGCCTTTCGCCGCCGACCCTTAGGGATCAATTATATAATATTGTGTTACAAATCTCACCCGCCAACAGTACGTTAAGCTGGCCCCTAGAGTTTATTGTTCAAGGGTCTTTAGCTGATTGGAATGCTTTTGAAAATAGAGACAATGCTTCCACCGGCTGGCTCGGCGACAACAATGGCGATAATTTTAATAAATACCTACACGGCTCATATTCAGTGCCCGCGGGGCCCCAAACCGGTCTTTTTAATCAGACATTAAGCAGTAGCAGAGTCGTTGCTGATATCGTACAAGATTATACGTGTGTATTCTACTCCATATCGTCAGACAAACATATTAGGGCGGCCTCTGGTATTGACCTAAATATTCAAGGAGAGTACAACTACTATGTATCAACAACTCCAAATTATGAAATAATAACGGCGGATCCTGGCGTGAGCGAAGGCCTTCTACCGAATGTCTATATTATGTACTCCGAACTACAGAATACTGGCTCGACTCTGTTAGCTGATTATCATTACTCCGCATTGTCAATCCCAGGTAGTGGTCCGGGCTACTTTACACAGCCGGCCCAAACTCAAGGAGGCGTAACAGAGAGAAACACGGTTGGTGCTTATCAGCTATGGGCAACTGGCCTGAGTACTCCTGCCGGCCCGGACGATGCATCTTTTGATATAATGAAGGTGAATAATACTAATTTTGTAATTTTACACTCTGATGAAGCCATTACCAATTCTGAGTATATCAAAAACGAAATGATTCCGTATTGTGTAAAAATTACGATGCCACCGGATCAACACGCCACCACAGGTATCCGGGCCCCGGCATCTTTTTTGATTAATTTAGCCAACAATAAAAACACAAAATACTTTATTGATGTTCTACAGACCGCAGCCATAAACAGGCATCTTTCCCTAGGACCGGGCAACCCTGGGACCCAAAATTTTACAACCACTGCTCGGAAACCCTTAAGTGCCGCAGATGCTAGCAACTATGAACTATCGACAGAGGCAGCAAATTATCCTATATTGTGCGATGTTAATACTGAATTTAAAAATTATATGAATCAATTGTCTTCCCCCGGCCCGGTGGACCTGGCTGCCTCAATGTTCGGCCACGCGCTTCAGACAATTAACAGTTACGGAGAGCCAGTTGCCTCTCTAGAGTCGCTCCCATATAGATTCTTAAAAGATTATGGTCGCACTGCGTACAATCCTTTCACTCCGATTGAAGACCCAGCCGAGCATATAGCAAACGCTCAAGTTGAGTTGTCTGGTACGCTGATGTCCTGGTCGCGGACATACCCGGAGATGATAGCCGGCGTCCCATGTCACACAGAAACCTTAATGTATGTAATAAGTAAGTATTTACTGAATGATGATGGATCGCAACCAGACAATCCGGTACAAACTTTTTACATATCTAATAAATTGGCTTATAAAAATCTAGGAAATAACGAGAGTATTCCGATTACGTTTTATGATTCTCAAGTTAAATACGAGAAGAAATATCGATATATTATCCACAAAATGGTTGTGGTTGTCGGGAATGAATATTATTATACTGAAGTTCCGCTAGCGCAGCGGTCCGCCGACCTGGACGCACAGCGGCTTAGAAAGAGAATTAAAGCACACAATCGCCCCAATATTAAAGTTATGATGGTCCCGTACGTGGCTGGCGGCTTGGATTGCTTGGTAGTCGACCGGCCGCCCGTACCCCCCGAGATGTCCTTTTATTTACATAAGGGAATAAGCAACAAGATTCAGATACTTCTTAATTCGAATACTGGACGTTATGACCAGCCGCCAATTGAAATATTAAATACTGATGCCGCGTTTTTTGAAAAAGAGTATTTAGCTCAAAACGGCGAAGAGCTACCCTTCTCTGAAATTGTAAGTAGCAATAAGAAAATATCTTTTAGTAGCGACGACTTGGTAGATAGATATCAATTATTTAGACTTCAACACGCGCCGGATTCTTATAAGAGCTTTGCGTCCGGCCTTATAAGTGCCGAGGCACTTGATCCGGTTTATGGAACACCATCATCATACATTGATCCTCTTATCCCAAATAATAAATATTATTATTGTGCACGCTCGATCGATATTCACGGAAATATTTCTAATCCTACAACAATCATAGTAGTAGAGGTTGTGGACAATGAAGGTAAAATATATTTGATACAAAAACCTTATACGTTTAAAACTACCAAACAAAGGTTAATAAAATCAGGAAGAAGGTTTATACTTATTGAGCCGGCGCTCCGACAGAGTACATACAATACAGAAGGTCAAAGTTCAACGCCAGCATTAAATATCACTCCGACAAAGCCCTTGGGTGCATCAAACCTAGAGGATAGTATTTGGAACAAACAGTTTAAGGTTCGATTCATGAGCAGACAAACGGGAAGAAAAATCGATTTGAATATTAATTTTAAGAATTCAGGTATTGTAAAAGGGAGCGAATAATGATAAATAGTACTATTTATATGCAGAGGAGAGTAGTATGGGATTTTTAGATAATTCTGGTGACATCATTTTAGATGCGGTTCTAACCGATTTGGGCCGCAAACGTCTGGCCGAGGGCAATGGGAGCTTTAAAATTGCGAAGTTCGCCCTTGGCGATGATGAGATAGATTATGGGCTGTACGACAAAAACAACACCAGCGGATCAGCCTACTACGACATTAATATTCTCCAAACACCTGTTTTAGAGGCGTTTACCAATAACATGTCAAGCATGAAGTCTAGACTTATGTCAATTGCTCGAAATGACTTGCTTTATTTGCCCGTTATAAAACCCAATACGATCTCGTCTCAAGGTGCGGAAACGGATGCGCAGTTTGGTAATTATTTAATTTTAGCAGACCAGACTACCGTAAATATTCTTAAAGGCTCAGGCACAAACGCACTACTCGCAGGACAACTTAATGGAGACGTTCCCTCTGATGGAGGCGGAAAGATTCGCACCGACCAGGGCCTCGACACGATAGAGCTATCAGCCAATAGTATTATTTCTCCGGATCTTTTAGAAACACAATACACAATTCAGATTGATAATCGACTTGGCTTCATCGCTGGCCCCAATACAAATACTAATACTGGGGCGTCCTTGGGATATACACCTACATCTATTGATGATGATAACATAGCAACATATATATTTACTCTAGATGATGATGTGGTAACAAATGTTCAACAGGGCGCCGACTCTTCTGTTTCTGGGCCCCGCGGCACAGCGGTCACATTCAAAATTGGAGCCAGCCTGGATCTGAAGACCAGCGCTTACCTCTTCAACCAGCTAGGAACCGTTGGCACTACAACAATTACCGGTAATGGCGGCAACCTGGCTTCTTATAAGTTTATCGACTCTACTGTGCGCATCTCCGGCATCACAACCGGGTATACAGTTGATCTTCCGATTAGATTTGTGAAGCAGACATAAGATAAGGATTAAAAAATGGCAACCTCGTTTAAAACTTTCGATAATAAAGATTCTGTCGTAACAAGAAATCTGTTACACGAAGCAATTCCGATAACAGGAACGATTATATCAGGAACATACACCGACAAGGCAGGTACCGAATATAATATTAAAACATATAGCCACGGCATGTTCGAGTCTATTTATGATTATCCATACCTAAGCTCTTCTGCGAACCATATCTTCGATCTTACTGTGGGATATGCAGCCGGTGCAGCAGCACTTTCTAAATCTTCCGCGGCCAGTTATTCAATGCAGCCCAAAAAGATTAATCTTTATAACCAAATGGCTCAGGTACTTGTCGGTTTCGATGAAAACGGCGCCGTCCGTCAATTCGATGAAGATGGTGATTTAACTGGTGGCACAAAAATGAAAGCCTGTTACTTCTTTAACTTCGCGCGGCTTCTCTCCAAGGATGAGATTAAAAAGGGGAGCTTCAGTTTGAAATTGGGGGCCTCCGTGCCGTATATCTCCGGCAGCTTCAAGCAACTTCTAACAATTACAGATGGAAGCGGATCAACCAGTTATAAGGTCAATTCACCGGCCGGCGAGTACGGCATTCTCCGCGCCGCGGGATCAGACTCAGGCGTTGGTACTGAGCCGCTATCTGGTAGTTTGCCGAAGTGTGGGTTACTATTTTACCAAGCTGGAATTGCTGTTATAACTGCGTCGGTATTCGGAGGTCTTTACGCTACCTCCCCTAGGCTGCAGCCCCCCGGTTCATCAAATCCTCGTAAGCTCAGCCCGGCTATTCTTACAGGATCGACAATTGATATCAACTGCAACGCTTTGCGGCACAGAATCAAAAGCGTTTCATTTAATAATAGTACAGAGTTGAACTCGTCAGTTTACTTTTGCCGAGTTAACAATACTGATTTTAATTATTCTGCTAATCCTACATATTTGAGTTCTAGTAAATTGGTGGTCAAGAACAATTCACAAGATCTGCCGGTCACTTATGTAACAAGTGTCGGCCTTTATTCGGCCGACAATGAATTGTTGGCTGTAGCTAAGTTGTCGGAGCCACTTAAGAAGGATCCAACGACGGAGTTTACCCTTAGAGTTCGCCTCGACTATTAGGCTTTATCCACTAGTGGAAGTAAAAAGTATTTTACTTTAGTGTGTTTTTGTGATATACTGACTATATATTATAGGAGGCATACATGTTACAATGTATTATATGCAAAGAGAACTTCGTAGGAAAGCGTAAGCACACCCAATATTGCTCTAAGAGGTGCAAAAAGAAAGCAGAATATTTGCGAGCGAAAGAAAAGAGAAAAAGAGCGTGCTCTTTTTGCGGAGAACTATTTAAAGCAGGCTCAAAAAATACACAATATTGTTCACAAGCCTGCGTCAATCGAGCAACAGCAAATCCACCAATAATCAAGCAATGTGAGTGGTGCAAAAAAGATTTTCAAGCCTCATTTATAAAACGCAAACGGCGCTTTTGTTCAAAAAGTTGTTCAACACAACATACAAACGCGAATCGCAACGAAGAAGAAGTTCGAAAGAAGATTTCAGAAACCAAAAAGCAACAATTTGCTTCCGGTGAAGTAGTTCATCCGTGGACAGGAAAAAGACACACTGAAGAAACAAAGAGCAAAATAGGCCGAACAAGAATAGAAATGGGCGTTGCAAGAGGTGAGAATAACCCAATGTTTGGAAAGCGAGGAGAACTAAGCCCAAACCATGGGATTAAGAGGAGTGATAAAACACGAGAACTAATGTCAATACAAAAGGCAAAACAATGGATAAACGGCAAATATAACGGAGTGGACCTCGGAAACCACTATAAGCGCGGCACTCATTCATCAACAAAATTGAATAGAGATATCCATTATCGTTCTTCGTGGGAAAAAATAGTTTATGAAACATTAGATAATGACGAAGACATCGTGACGTATGTTCCAGAGCCATATAGCATAAGATATCTCTACGATCGCCCTCGACGATACATTCCAGATATTCTTATCATCTACAAAGATGGAGCACAAAAACTTATAGAGATCAAGCCAGAATATCTTGTATCCGCTAAGAAAAACCAAGCAAAGTTCAAAGCCGCGCGAGCATTCTGTAAATCACGAAACATACTCTTTGAAGTGTGGACCGAGCGAACAATAAAAAACCTAACTATTTAATATAGTAAGAATTATTATGCCATATTATAAATTCCAACGTAATGATGTCTACGTCAATACACTAAAAACTTATCCCGCTGTTAAATTTCTGATCTACAGTGGCTCGGCATATTATAACAACGCATCGAATATTTCTGGGGCCTTTAGTGATCCCATCCGTTTAACAGACGCCGGTAACGTTTCGCTTTATGAACTGAATATAGACAGGCACTATAGAGCATCATCTCAAAAGCTCGTCGGACCTTCGGGGCCCGCCGGTACCACTACACCAGACAAGGGTCTCATTTATGGTTGGGTCACCAAGAACGGAACAAGAGTGGGGTTTCGCTCCACGTCTAAGCCTTCCTTTAATTCAATGAATTATGGGGACGTAATGTTTAGCAACTATCCTCTCACTTCATCTATTTCCAAAGAACTGTATCTCTCGACCACAAAGCGCTATAACGCGTTGCCGGCAACTCAAGGAGGATATGTATCTCGCCTAAGAGCACTTAAGAATACAATTAATAAACATACTTATATTAGTCCCGCGATCGCTTATTCTTCTTCGCTGTATCAGCGAGATCTTGATAGTGTTGAGGTCGGTCTTGTTAGTATCCCTACTATTTTTTATGGTTCCAAGATTAAGCCGGGCTCAGTAGACCTAAAGTTTTATTACACAGGATCCTTAATAGGCCGCGCGCAGGATACCAAACGAAACGGCGTTTTATACTCCACCAGCGGCAACCGCAGCGGAAGTGTTATTGGGTTTGCTTTATATGGTCAAGGGTTCTTGGTCTTGACGGCCTCGTACAATTTGGGGTACCCCTCCAACCAGGATCGCTACCGCCGCGTGGGAAGCACTCTTGCTCCTCCCGAAAATCCGCGCTGGACTTACTTTGCTCAGCCAGTCTCTGGCCATGGCCCGACAAATGTCTGGGCCCCCAATAGCGCCTTCATCATGGAGATGAGTGGCACCAGCACCACACAAACGCTCACTATGTTTGCAACGGCACGCGCCGGAGATCTAAACCAATCAAATAATCCCACTTTTAAATCTTATTCTCCACTATCATTTGCCACTACTGGCTCCAAGACATATATTGAAAATAATACAATTCCTATTAAAAATATTGTTAGTTCTTCATATAATGACCCTACTGGATCGTTTGAAAAAACAGTTTATATTTCTAAGATAGGGATCTACGATGAAGAAAAAAATCTTATTGGAGTTGCAAAATTGGCAACGCCTGTGCGCAAGACAGTAAGCCGAAGTTTTACCATCAAGATAAAAACAGATATTTAGCAATGACTACCGACCGAGAGACGCGACGACAATTGCGGGATCAAGAAAAGAAGATTGCCGATCTCGAAGTTCTGGTCGATACCTTACAGGCCTGCCTGCGTCGCGCGGAAGTTGTCCTCAAAAATCATAATGAATATGATTATGTGTTCGCACAATCTGCCAAGTGGGCCATGAAAGAACAGATTTAGTTGCATGAACAAGCCAACTATTAGTAAGGCTCGTCATGTCTCTAAGACGCTCACGTGGAGGGTCATAGGTACTCTTGATACAATTTTATTAGGATGGCTTGTATCTGGGGATCCTAAAATAGGTTTTACAATAGGATTTTTTGAATCAATAACAAAAATGGTGCTATACTATTTTCACGAAAGAATCTGGTACAAGATAGATTTTGGGGTAACACGAAAATGATCTTAGGTCTAGACATTTCAACCAGCATAACTGGTTATACAATATTGGATTATGAAGGCAGCATTCTTGCCTGCAACCACATTGATCTCCGCAAAGAAAAAAACTTCTTCAGAAAAATCCAAATTGTTAATTCTCGTCTTGAGACCATCGTGGAAGAATACGAGATCGAAAAAGTATATATTGAGCAGTCACTTCAATCCTTTCGATCCGGATTCTCCTCAGCACAAACTCTATCTCTTTTATCAAAAATAAATGGCATTGTTTCGTGGCTGTGCTATAATCTGTTCTACGGTGAGCCCAATTTTATCGGTGCCACCTCTGCCCGTAAAATGGTCGGCATCAAGGTCCCCCGCGGCCAAAAAGCGAAAGCAGTGGTGCTTCAGTTTGTGCTTGACAACGTGGCCGCGTTTGAGGTAGAATACACTAGACATGGAAACCCTAAGGCCGGCTATTTTGACCGAGCCGACAGTTACGTGATCGCAAAGGCAGGCTGGTTGAATGAGAGACAAGAAGTTAAAGATACTAAATGAGATTCTTGGTCCCTATAATATTGCGGGACGTAACAAAGATGAGTTTGTATTTCTGTGTCCCTACTGTCGCCATCATAAGCGTAAGTTTTCCGTAAACTTTGAAAAGGGGTTTCATTGCTGGGTGTGTGATACGCGCGGCAAGAATATCTTCCGCGTCATCCGCCGTTTTGGCGAGCACCGACACAAGGCGCTGTGGGGCGATATAACGGGCGAGATAGAGTACGACAGGCTGGACGACCTGTTTGCCCCGCAAGAGGTCGTAAAAGAGACTCTGGAGCTTCCTGAGGGGTTTGTGAGCCTCGCCAACAAGGACGTTCCACCCACAGGCTTCGCGGCCCGCAATTATCTCCGCAAAAGAGGTCTCACCAAGCAAGACATTGTATGGTGGAAAATGGGCTATTGTTGTTCCGGCGAATATGAAGGAAGAATAATTATTCCGTCGTTTGATGAAGAGGGTGATTTGAACTACTTTATATCGCGGGCTTATGATAACTCCTATTATCCGAAGTATAAAAACCCTCCGGTTAGCAAGAACGTTGTATTCAACGATTTGTTTGTGGATTGGAGTTCGGACATTATTTTGGTCGAAGGGGTTTTTGATGCGATTATTGCGGGCCGTAATGCGGTTCCTATCCTCGGTTCTACTCTAAACGAGAACTCCGTTTTGCTTCGGAGGATCGTTAAGGAAGACGCCGGGGTTTATGTGGCCCTTGATCCGGACGCAAAGAAGAAAGAGCTGGAGATTATCAGGACTTTACTTGATTTTGACATTGAAGTTTGGAAAGTCGACATTGGTGATAACGAAGACGTTGGCTCAATGAATAAAGAGAAATTCCAAACATGTCTGGAAAATGCGACCCTTATCACATCAGATAACTATTTACTGTTGACGCTTGCAATGTCTGTGTAGGAGAGATGATGAAAATCACAAAGTCAAGACTAAAAGAAATAATTAGGGAAGAGCTTTCAATTGTTCGAGAGTCCGATTTGCCCAGCTGGGACGGCGCCCCCTTCGAAGAATACGACCTCGACGCCGAAAACGCACAGGGAATGGCTGCTGCTGAACAAGAGTATATTGTTAAGATCGGAGCAGGAACACTCTCGGCCCGGGATCTGGACGCCGCCGTCCTAACCGCCAAGAATTGGCAAGAGATGGGTCTAGACCTCCTAGACGGAACAAGCCCAGAAGTTTTGGATGCCCTAAATGCCGAAAGTGAAATGTAATGAAAATCACCAAGTCAAGACTTAAAAAAATCATCAGAGAAGAAATAACCAAAGAAGGTTTATTTGATTTCTTTAAGAAAGAGGAACCATACAAGGCTCCCGATAAACTTGCTAGGATGCGTCAAGCTGGCAACGTTGCCAGAGCGCAACGACCCGCCTCCCAGCCCCCAGACCCGTCTCCTGATCTTTATAATATGGTGGATGAGATTTATGGCGGCCTAGGCAAAGTATTTAAAGCCTACAAAGAATGGCCAGCCCACAAGGCCCGCGAAGCCGCCAGCCAATTTAGAACACAAGTTATAGGAACAGGAGTCCGCGCGCGCAAGGAGAAATGGGAACGATTGGTGCGAGATGTTGGTGGTGCCTCGTCTCAACCAAGAACAGGAGACCCTGGAAGAGATTCATATACTAAGTTTGTAACTTTTCTTAAAAACACGAAATAATGAAATTTTCAACTGCGCGCCTAAAACAACTTATTAAGGAAGAACTATTCTATCGAGAGTTCCACCGCAGCACAGAAGGGCTGCAAGAAGAAAAAGAAATGTTATCCCAACCAGACTTTGAATCCAAGGTAGCCTGGGTTAAAAAGAACAAACCAGATGTTCAAGACCCGGATGCTTATGTGGCCTCGGTGCTGAGGAAAATAGGAGAGTTAGAATGAAAATCACGAAGACAAGATTAAAAGAAATAATCAGGGAAGAGCTTTCAAATGTTCAAGAGAGCGACTGGCATTCCGACGAACACGAGACACTAGCAGACAAAAAGTATGCTGATAGCATGGCCACCACAGAGCCCCAGTTTACAGGAGGCTCCCCCGAAGAAAGAATGAACCTTCTTCTCACGGCAAGAGAGAAACTGGCTGCACTAGATGACGCCAGTTTGGCTCAACTGGCAGATACACTAGACGCCGAGACATTAGAGGCTTTAGAAAAGCTTATGGCTAACCCGATGTATGCTCCGAGCGGCATGGAAGAAGCTGCCGATACGAAAGTATCTAAAAAGCGCTCTGAGAAAACCTTGCCGGACTCCAAGAAAGGCGCCAATAAAGCATACAACAAGGCCGATCGGTCGAAAGCAAACCGCGACCTCAAAAAGCAACGATAATACAAAATAATACTTGACAGGCTCTACCATTGGTGTATACTGGTGGTAGAGTTTTCTGTTTTCTGTAACAGGAAAAGAAGACGTGGAAGAATAAATGAGTTATAAGATAGCGCACATTAGTGATACGCACATTCGGCTGTATAAATATCATGGTGTTTACAAAACAATATTTGAAGAATTATATCAAACATTAAAAAAAGAAAAAGTAGATTATATCGTTCATTGCGGAGATTTATTCCACAACAAAACAAATCTTAGCGCCGAAGCAGTGTCATTGGCGGCTAACTTCATGAAATCGTTAGCAGACATAGCTCCGTTGTTATTGATCGCTGGAAATCATGATGGAAACTTGAAAAATAGCTCTCGTATGGACGCCATAACTCCTGTTGTCGATGCCCTAAACCACCCTAACATTCATTATTTATTAAAAGCCGGCGAAACAGTATTAGCTCCTGACCTAGCCTTTAATGTGTTATCAGTATTCGACGAAGATAACTGGGTTGCTCCTAGTGATTCTTCTCGTATTAATATAGCTCTATACCATGGAGCAGTTAGTGGGGTATCAACGGATGCTGGTTGGGTGATGGAACACGGCGACCATGATATCAACGTTTTTGCTGGTCATGATTATGTAATGCTTGGAGATATTCATAAAACAAATCAAATAGTCGACACCGAAGGGCGCGTGAGATATTGCGGGAGCACAATCTCCCAGAATTTTGGAGAGACCAACGACAAGGGTTTTCTCATTTGGAACATTGAAGACAAGGATACCTTCGACGTCACACACCACGCTCTGACCAACCCAAAGCCGTTCGTGACCATTGAACTCACACCGAAGGGTAGAATGCCCAGGGGGACCAAGATACCCTCAGGCGCTCGCCTACGGCTTGTGAGCAACAACAACTTGCCCCTTGATATCATGCGCAAAGCAGTGGAAGTCGCCAAGCATCGTTTCAAGCCCGAGAGCATTACTTTTTTGAACCGGGCTTCCGGAGAGAGAGGCACAGTTGATATCGGGTCTGGCTTCAAAGTAGAAAACCTGCGAGATAAGGGGGTCCAAGAGAATCTTATTCGTGAGTACCTGAAAGACTATGAGCCCAGCGAAGACACTATTCAGAGAGTGTTTGAACTAAATCGTAAGTACAATTCAAAAATTGAAGAGACCGAAGAGGTTGCCCGCAATATCAACTGGTCTGTTAACAAGCTTGAGTGGGACAACCTGTTCAACTATGGCGAAGATAACACACTTGATTTCACCAAACTTCACGGTATCGTGGGCATCTTTGGAAAGAACTGGAGTGGAAAATCTTCGGTGATAGATTCTATCCTTTATACAATGTTCAACACGACCTCCAAGAACGAGCGCAAGAACTACAATATCATTAATCAGCACAAGAAGTCCTGCCGGGGAATGGTCGAACTCCAGATAGGCGACAAGACCTTCACCATTGAGAGAACCTCAGAGAAGTATGTAAAGAAATTAAAGGGTGTTGAATCAAACGAAGCACGAACGAACCTGTCTTTTGATGGCTCTGACCCATGCTCGGATGGCCTAACAAGCCTCAATGGGACCACCCGGACCGAAACAGACGCTAATATTCGCAAACAGTTTGGAACAGTGGAGGACTTTTTGCTTACCTCGATGTCCAGCCAACTTGATAGTCTATCATTTATTAAGGAGGGATCAACGCGCCGAAAGGAAATCCTCGCCAAGTTCTTAGATTTAGAAATCTTTGAACGAAAGTTTAAATTGGCTCATGAGGATAGTTCGGACCTTAAGGGTGTCCTGAGACGCTTAGAAAATATTGATTATAACAAGGATATCACAATTGCTGAATTGCAGAGGGACGAAGCACAGATTGATTTAGAAAAAGAGATTATTATACGCAATGATCTTCGACAAAAATTGTCTAGCTTAGAGCTGGAGCATACAAAAATTGGGGAACAAATTGACTCCATTCCAGTTGAGAGGCTGGATATCAAAGAGCTTCTTGAAACCAGAGGCAATATAGAAAAGAAGATTGAGAATACGAATCTTAATATTGTGGAGCTTAAACAGGAAATTGCCAACTATGAGAAGCAGCTCAAGCAATACGATGATTTTTTAACAACTATTGATATTGAAGATCTACTAGAACATAAGAAAGAATATGATCATTTCAAGGCTCTTTATGACGATACCATTCATCGAGCACGTCTTATGAACAATGAGCATAAGACAATGTCCAAAAAGTTAGAGTTACTTGATGAGGTGCCCTGCGGTAATAGATTTTCGGGGTGTAAATTTATCCACGATGCCAATGTAGCAGCGATAGAACTTCCGTCTATGGAAGTGGGGATAGTCGATAAAATCGAAGAGGCTAGAAAGTATAAAGAGAAAATTGTCTCTGTCAATTCAGCTGAGATGATAGAATTAATCGATCGTTACAATAGTGTGGTAATTCAGAAGAATAATTTAGAAATTGAGAAGCGTGATAACAAAGTATCGATTGAGAAGCTGTATGCAAAAATTAAAGCTTATGAAACAAGATTGACTGAAACTAATGAAAAAATTGGTTTGTATGAAGACAAAAAAGACCTTATCAAAAATATTGAAAACCTGATAAACGATCGAGCCAGAGTTGAGAAAGAAATATATCGGTCCCGCAAAAAAGAAGAGGAGTATGAAGAATTTATTACTTCGCATCATAGATTGATCGGCTCTTTAGAACAGAAGGTTACAAATCTTCTTGAGAAAAAAAACGAATATAATGATATTCGCGAGGAATACACAGCCTACGACTTATTTATGCGATGCACTCATTCAAATGGTATTGCTTACGACATCATTAAAAAGCGCCTCCCGATAATTAATGAAGAGATATCAAAGATTATTTCTAATGTGGTTGATTTTGAGGTATTTTTTCAAGAAAACGGACGAAAGCTAGATGTCTTTATCAAACATCCTCGCCACGAACCGAGACCAATTGAAATGGCTTCTGGCGCCGAAAAGACGATCGCCGCGATGGGAATTCGTTTAGCGTTGTTGAGTGTATCTAGCTTGCCAAAGGGGAATATTTTTATATTGGACGAGCCGGGCACGGCGCTCGATGCCGAGAATATGGAAGGTTTCATCAGGATCCTGCAGTTAATTAAAATGTATTTCAAAACTGTGATTTTAATCTCTCATGTAGACTCGCTAAAAGATATTGTAGATGTTGAGATTACGATCGACAAGATAAACGGATTTGCAAGAGTAAGTTAATAGTTTATAAAGAATAGTCGTATGTTTGTTTGAAATAATTTTTGAGAGCATATCTTTTAGTTTTTTCATCTCCAACATACCAAGCCCATACAATAAGGTTTCCGATACGAGAGATCATTCTCATAGTGCTTCTGATATCATCTTCTAACCAGTTCGTATGTTCGTCAGAAATATTATCAATTTCAATTCCAAGACTGGTTGCTATAGAATATAATGTATACCAGTTACTATTATTGTGTGCATCGGCGGCTTTTTTGAAAAGTTCTTCTAATCTGCTGATTTCGTGGGAAGCTAGGCCCGATCGGCCGGCCTTGTCCGGATGCGCAATTCCTGCAATTTTGTGAAACAATTTTTTTATTTCTGAAGTTTTTGTGTCCTCGGCCGGCCCAATGCTGTCTGCTGCCTCGGTAGTCTCTAAATCCAGTTTTTCGTTAATAGGAGTCTCTTCGCTAGCGCAGACGTCCCGCTGTAGTTCGGGATCTTGGTCTGTATCGGCGCCCGGATCTTCTTTAATATTGCCTCTGAGAAATTTTTCTTGCTTATGTTTAAAATCGTTCATCTTGGAGCGCTCTTCTTCCGGCAAAGAATTAAATATATCGCCGGCCTCCTCGAAAAACTCCTTCTTTGCTTCGGGAAGTAGCTCCTCGTGGTACTCAAGATCAGCGTGAACGAATTCAGCCTTTTTTAGTAATTTTTTAAATTTAAGTTGAACTCGTTTAGACATAGATCTAGCTCCTTTCTAATTAGAGTAAAGGAGTTGAATCTATGAAACATATAGTAGATAAGGGCTTGGAGAAGATCGCGTCGCGTAAATTACTTGCTTGGGTTACCGCCACTGCACTCTTAGCATTTGCTGAGCTAAGCTCAGAACAATGGGGTTTGATCACAATAGTTTATATATCTTCTCAAGCCGTAGTAGATGTGATGGAGCGATATAGAAAATCTAAATAATAAGCAAGTTTGAGATTCTTGAAAACCTGGAAAGGGTACTACAAAATTACAACTCTTAAAAAGAGAAACATATTGGATTGAAAAACACATGAATAATAAATATACCATTTTGAATAAGGGGCTAGATTGATGCCTATAAAATTAGTAGTTAAGAAAACTTGGCTTCGGGCAAAGAAATATTGGTGGGCGACTATACTAGTCTTGGGGCTGATTATCGCGTTTTTGGTTTTTGTTTTAACAAAGAACAGAGCTTACATTGCCAGCATTTTGGATTTAATAGAAATAAAGAATAATGCGCATGACCAAGAGATGGAGACATTGGCTCACATTCATAATACTGAAATAACAGAAAAGAACATACGACTAGAAGAACATTTTAAGCGCCGCGAACAAATTAAAGAAGAATATAAGAAAAGAGGTGAAGAGCTAAACAAAGAAAAAGAAGCAGAGCTTAAAAGAATTGTTGATGAGAGTTATAATGATCCCGAGAAGCTAGCCAGAGAGCTAGCTGAAGCCTTCGGAATAAAAAATGGTTAGAAAAATATTATCACTTTATATAGTTTCTTTTTTAGTGTGTCCTACACTAGTTTTGGCGGAAGAAGCAGAGGCCACAGAAGATTATGCTATTGTCTCTCTAGAATCCGGCGACCCAGCCCCCTTCCCGGGCGTTCTGCTGTCGTTTGATGCGGCTGCCCGAATAATGACTGAAAGAAGATTCGAGGATATTGAATGCGACATAAGGATTAGTTACGAACTCCAACTTCAAGAAGAAAAATACCAGCTTCTTCTGGACTATAAGGATATTGAGTTAATCGCTTGGAAAGACAAGTACGAATCAATGATGATCCTCAAGTCCGCCGAGAGCGACTTGTTGCAGGGACTCATCATAAAACAAAATCCTAACAAAGAGCCCTTTATGGTGGCGCTAGGTTTTGGAATAGGAACACTTACTTCATTGGGTATCTTTGCATTATCAACAGAGATCGTTAAGTGAGCATCCCTGAAGTAGGTTCTAAAAATCGTTTATTGGCCTTTCTTCAGAAATATGTAAGGACCCTGGATAACTTAAATTATAGGGGCCCCGGCGCCATTATAGGCTATCACCGGTATACGTCTAGTGCTATCGTTACAACCGAAACCTCTAGCACAACGATGGACTATGCTCTTAATGGATCTGATAAGATTACTATTACTTTTGAAGCACCACCCTCGGGAGTCGTGGAAATAGCATGCTCTGTGTTTGCTAATCCTGGCAATAATGATTATGGGAAATTGGGTCTCTCGGACAATGGGACGACATTTTCGATATATACTCCTATCGGAGACCCTACCGACTCCGAGGCCATTTTTTACTATGCCGATGAGTCCGATCTCGAATATATGACAGCTAAATGGTTACTACCGGGGCTGACCCCACATGCGTCATATACATTTTATTTAGGATATTCGGTACACACCGTGGGGCACACATTTGAAATAAGGTGGGGCGGCATATACCCCAGCATGCTTTTAACGGCCACCTCTCTTCCCGCCAATACAACTCTTACTAATAGTTAAACAGAGATGGCCCCCAAAGATCCCACCTATATCCCCAAACTAGAAAAAGCCATAGCTCAGAAGTATGGCGAAGAAGCAATCAATAATCCTCAAAGGTTTTGGGACGAGGACAAAGAAAAAGAATACATTCAACAGGCTGTAGAAGAGCGACAGAAGTTCGCTAAATTATCTGAGTCCGAAGACAAAGTAGAACAAGACGGATTTTTAATAAACAAAAAACTACTTACTAGAGATCATAATAGGACATGTCCTGTGTGTGAAACATATTCTTTTCATCCTCGTGACGATTTGTATATGAATAAGTTCAGCGCATGCTGGAAGTGTTACATACAATATATCTCGGATCGAGAAGAAAGATGGGCAATCGGTTGGAGGCCTAACAAGGAAAAATAACATGGCAACAGTATACGAAATCATTCAAGGAATTAATCAAGCCGCAGCAAATGCATACGACGGCTCTCACGACGAGTCCGTTGCAGCCGATGGAACCGCTCGTTCCGCCGGCCTTAAAAGAGAAGAAGGCCACTTAATCAATGATCGCCGCGTGATGGATGGTTTTGGTGTCAGCTTCCATGGCCCCATACTGCGAATTAAGTATCAAGCAGAGACCAGAATTAAAGAAGTGCAAGCCAACAGTTTCGAAGATGATATTAACCGCCAGCTAAAAGAGATTGTTAAGTTCTTGAAGAAAGAATACAAAGCAATCACGGGCAATGGTCTTGCTCTAACTATGGAGAATGATCCGCAGATCCTTGTCCAGCGCATTTCTAATTATCGAACGGATGTTCAGGCTCATTGCGACTATCGCATTGGGGGTATTAAAGAGGTCGTTGAGGTCAATGGCGGCTCTGACGAAGGTGGAGTTGATGAGGCTATTAAAAGTTGGTTAGCATTGGGTCCAAAGAATAAGCGGCCGAAGAACGATACTCGCAAAGGCAAGTAATTGGTGTTATGGGGAACGGCCTCACCAAAAAAGAGATTGTAAGGGAAGTCGTAAAGGCCGGCAAAGATCCTGTATATTTTACAACAAGTTATTGTCGCATATCTCACCCACAACGCGGCCTAATCCCCTTCAAAGCATATGATTATCAACAAGATCTACTAAAAGATTTCAATGATTATCGTTTCAACATAATCCTCAAAGCGCGCCAGCTTGGAATCTCCACCATCACAGCAGCCTATATTGCGTGGCTAATGCTTTTTCACCGCGACAAAAGCATCCTCGTCGTGGCCACAAAATTACAAACAGCCACCAACCTTGTTAAAAAAGTAAAAGCAATAATTAAGAACCTCCCGTCGTGGCTGCGTATATCAGAGATCACAGTCGACAATCGAACCTCGTTTGAATTATCGAATGGATCGCAAATTAAGAGTTCCTCGACTTCTGGTGACGCCGGGCGCTCTGAGGCTCTTTCCTTGTTGGTAATTGATGAGGCCGCTCACGTTGATAAGCTGTCTGATCTTTGGACTGCGCTGTATCCAACCTTGAGCACCGGAGGCCGCTGTATCGCTCTTTCTACCCCCAATGGTGTCGGTAACTGGTTCCATCAGAGTTGCGTCGAAGCTGAGGCGGGCACTAACGACTTTTATATGACGACTCTTCTGTGGAACGTCCACCCAGACCGCGATAAGAAATGGTTCGAAAAAGAAACCAAGAATATGTCGACGCGCCAGATCGCGCAGGAGCTTGAGTGTGTAAGGGCTGGGACTCGTATTATAACCCCGGATGGCTTTAAAACAATTGAAGAAATTGAAATAGGAGATCACGTATTAACACACAAAGGTAGATTCAAGAAGGTGGTACGCCTGTTTAATAAGATCGCTGTTAAAGAAGATATGACAAAGGTCTCGTTGCCGATGAGTCGTAAAAGTCCCATATACATGACCAAGAACCACCCTACTCGGGTAATGATCAAAAAAGAGCAGAAAGGTCAAAGCATATATAACTTTCTCAAGAGAGGCGAAGTTAAAAAAGAATGGGCTTCTTTTGGTGAGTTAGAAGAAAGATATGGCGAATATCAAGCTCCCCAGTACCTTAACGCTGTTATGCCGGCGCTAGATGCCAACGTACTTACGGGAGACTTAAAGAGACTCGATCTGTCAAAATATCCGTATACAAAAAATCTTACAGCAGATTCGGAGTATGTAAGGTATTTTAGACAGAAGGGTCAAACCAACAGGTGGGCTGACGTAGATTATGACTTGGGAAGGATTGTGGGGCTATATCTTTCCGAGGGCAACAAAACGGAAAACAGAGTTCAGTTTTCATTTCATCGCGATGAAGAGGAATTGATTAATTTTGTTACAGAATATGCCACAGCCCATGGAATGAGGGCGTGGATAGATGAGAGGACATACTCTAAATGTACAGTGGTTCTTGTAAATAATAAGTTCTTATCATCAATATTAGATGAGTTCGTGTCCGGCAATAACTGCTATACCAAGCGCTTAACTGGAAAAATATATGAAACAAACAAGAATTTTATAAAGGGAATAGTGGATGGCACTTGGCAGGGCGATGGGTACCACCATCCTAAAAAGAAAAATTGCCTTGTTATGGCTAATGAGGGTCTCATATATCAGGTCCGCCTTTTGATGACGATGTTTGGACTGCTTACGCGGGTATCGTATCATCACAAAAACGGAGTAGGAGGGAGTTGGTATCTTGAGCTAAACAATGTAGATGGAAAACTAATTGAAGAATGTACGAAAAATGGACTGGAGCCTAGGCAAGGTCAAAGATGTAAGATACACGACAGAAATTGGTGGGGACGAACGCGCCTGGAAGAGCCAATAGAACTGGATGAAAGCACGGTTGTTTACAATATTGAGGTGGAGGAAGATAATTCGTATGTTTGCGAAAATCTCGTAGTTCACAATTGTAACTTCAACGTCTCAGGCGAAACTGTGATACATCCAGATGATATACAGTGGTATCTTGAGCGCGCCTGTGCACCCCAGTATCGTACCGGTTTTGATCGGAACTATTGGATCTGGAAAAAGCATGATAGCCTTAAGCCTCATTTAATCGTGGCCGACGTAGCTCGCGGCGATGGTAAAGATAATAGCGCATTTCACATATTTGAATTAGAAACAATGGAAGTTGTTGCTGAATATGTGGGAAAACCCACCCCGGATGAATTTGCGGACATTTTATATGGGGTTGCCGCCGAGTACGGTAATCCCATGTTGGTTATAGAAAACAACAATATAGGATATGCAGTACTTAAAAAGTTACTCGATAAAGGGTATTCTAATTTATATCACTCTCGCAAGGGCGACCATCAATACATCGACCCGGTCTCCGCGCAATGGCAGTCAAATGTGATTCCTGGATTTACAACCTCCTCGAAGACAAGGCCTCTGATTATTGCGAAGATGGAAGAGTTTATGAGAAACAAACTAATTAAAATTA